>WBZP01004149.1_pt1 | contig 15283 bp, 5 predicted proteins | sample 5204301 | NCBI WGS metagenome assembly WBZP01 (sample SAMN12412401, study PRJNA552823) | activated sludge metagenome | isolation source: activated sludge from nitrification reactor of wastewater treatment plant... | place: USA: Pennsylvania | collected 2017
AATTCCACAACTCAACAAATCCGCAACTCAACAATTCCGCAATTCCGCAATTCCACAACTCCACAACTCAACAACTCCCACAACTCAACAATTCTACAACTTAACAACTCCACAATGGTAAACAAGGTCACATGATCACCCAATCACCTCATCACAAGATCACAATTCACCCGAAAATCAAAAAAAAAGGCATCTCTCAGATTATCATATGGTTACAAGTATGGGATAAATTACATGTGTTTTTTATTTAAAAAAAATAATAAAATTTTATAAAAAAATATCTACATATTGAATATTAATGCTTATAATTGCAGACAGATCAACAATTAATGTAACTGGTATTATTATATGTCTAAATGATTAATATTTAGATAAATGCGGTTTTTTATTAGTTAGGATCTTAAACAAAACTATACTATGAACCTACACACTCACACCACTCTCTTTTCTGGATCAAAACAAGGTCATGTCGTCTCAGGCATACAGACCACGGGGAGTACATTTACATCAGTTTATACATCGCAAATGACAACAAAAAACCATAACACTGGTCTGGGCACAGTGCTTTCAGATAGCAGACAGTCCACTTTTTCCTTATCTTTGTTTACCCTACCATCTCTGCGACTGCTATCGGTAGTGTGGATGATGGTGTTTTTATTGTTACTTTTGGCAGGGGGGAGTGCGGTTGGGCAGGTGAGCATTGCTGTTGGGAATACAGTAACACAAAATTTTGATGGTATCGGAACTTCAGCCATTACAAATTGGAGTGATAATTCAACTTTAAATGGGTGGTATATTTCTTCATCTCCAAATTTACCATTACAAACTGGAACAACAGGCTCTAACTCTTGTTATAATTGTGGCATTTCTGGAACTAATCCTTTATCAGATAGAGCATTAGGTGCACTTTCGACATCAACTACCCATAGATTTGGATTAAGATTATTAAATAACGGAGGGTCCGCTATTACTTCTTTTAATATAAGTTTTACAGGTGAACAATGGCGTTCATTTAATGCTGGAACTCTAGTCTTTGAATATCAAATTGCAACTACGGTAACATCATTAACAGCTGGAACATGGACAGCATTTTCTAGTTTAGATTTTGCTTCATTAGCAACCAGCGGAGGTGCTGCAATAGATGGGAATAATTCATCTTTCCGAACAGCAAAAAGCGCAACTTTAACTGTTAATGTTGCTCCAAATACTGAAATATTTTTTCGTTGGACAAGAGCGGGTACAAGCAGCCCTTGTTTGGCAATTGATGATTTGAGTATAACAGCAAATGGTCCTTCAATTACTTCCGCCCAAACCGGCAACTGGTCAAGTACCAGCACATGGGTAGGCGGCGTGGTACCCACCAGCGCAGACAACGTCGTGATCGCCAATGGGCATGTGGTAACCTTAGATGTAACCACCAGCGGCATCAATACCAGAAACTCCGGCACGACAACAACGGTAAACACTAGTGGTACCCTGGCAACCAATGTGACCTATATTAATAATGGTACTACTACTATTAATGGTTCGTTTCAACTCAATGGCGGAGGTTGGGTTTCTGATGCAGGAGGAACAAATCCGTTCGTTTATGGGGCTAATGGAAGTTTAATTTTTAATGCTCCATACACGGCAAACAATGGTAATTATTGGCCTACGTCAAATGGTCCGTTCAATGTGACAGTAAATGCCGGTTCTGCTTTAAATATAGGGTTCAACAGAACCGTTTCCGGGACTTTTCAAACTGCATCAGGAATTACCTTATCAGGGGCTACTTTAACACTAAATGGTACCTGTCAGATCAATGCCAGCGGCTTCTTCAATAATAGCCCAATATATGGCAGTAGTTCATTGCTGAGATATAATACAGGCTCCACTTATGGTCGAGGATTAGAATGGACAGTAGGTAGTGGAACTATTGGTACCACTCCGGGTTATCCCAACGATGTACAGGCATCCAATAATACAGTAATAAATGTACCCAACACCGGTAATGGTGGGTCAGATCCTTTTAACACTGCCATGGGTATGGCGCGTGATCTTACTATTGACGTGGGGTCAGCTTTGTATATGGATTTTGGTGGAAATAATAATAAAAGTGGATCTTTAACAGTTCGTCGGAATATTGTGATCAACGGCGACCTTTCGCTTGGTAATGCCATCGGCGGCGATATGTATGTTGCCGGCAATTGGACCAATGCAGGTACTTTTACACATAATAGCCGGCTGGTTACTTTCAATGGCTCTTCGGCCCAAACCCTCACCGGCAATACTACGTTTGATTATCTGACATTAAACAATAGTACCGGGCTGACTTTACAGGCAGCCAGTGCCGTTACAGTCAATCAAACCCTTGCCCTTACCAGTGGTAAGATTACTCTTGGTGCTAATAATCTGACTATCGGTGCTTCCGGCAGTATTTCGGCCAGTGCTACCAATTATATAGTTACAAACGGCACAGGTGCTTTGGTGCGCAATGCGGTAGGCAATTCGGCTACGGCTTTCCTGGTAGGAAATTCAGCCACTTCTTACACGCCTCTTACCATCACCAATACCGGCACCGTCAATAATTTAGCAGTGTCTTCCAGTGCTACCATCACCAATGCTGTATATGATGCCACAAAAATAGTAAACTTGCAATGGACAGTGACACCAGGTGGCGCCGGATCGGTGGCAGATATTACCTACAACTGGAATACAGGAAATCAAGGCGGATCATACAATGTCACCGGTACGGGAGAGTTGGGTGTTTATACCACCGGACCAACATATGCCATCACCGCGATAGGCGCGATGAGCGGACAGTCAAAATCAGTAACAGGTGTCATATTGGCCAGCAGCAGCAACCTGATGGTACTGGGCAATACCGGCGCTGTCTATACGGCACCACCAGCCAATGATCTTTGTGCCAGTGCGGAGAACTTAATCATAAACGCATCACCAGTGAGTGGAACACTTGCCGGAGCAACATTTTCTACTAATTCGTTTTCATATGGTACAGGCAAGAATGATGTATGGTATAAATTTACACCAATCTGTACTGGTTCTCATGTTTTAACACTGACTTTTTCATCAGGTCCTGACATAGACGTTGATCTTTTTGCATCAAATTGTCCGACGACAGGAACTGCCGGGAATGTGGCTCATGGTTCAGGAACAACAGAAACCATAACAGCTACGCTCACTGCTGGCACAACTTATACCGTGCGTGTAATTGATTGGAGTGGTACATCTGCTGCATTCAATATTGGGATTACCACAGCGGTCACACCATCTTTTACACTTGCCAATACAGGTACACCGGCTGCCGGAAATATTGCTGCCGGTATCAATAATGTGGCCTTGTTTGGTTTTGCCCTTACGGCAAATAGCTGTACAGGTTCGTATGATTTTACGGCAGCCAGCATTACCACCAGTGGAACAGCCACCACTTCCGATCTTTCCAATTTCCGCCTGATCTATGATGCCGACAATAATGGTGTCGCTAATTCAGGGGAGATAGCAGCACCAATAGGCTCAGTTGCCACATTAGCCAACCCGTTGGTTTTCACATCTATCACAGGACAAACGGGCATCAGTGGTACCAGAAGATATTTGTTGGTTGCTGATGTAGATGCCGGAGCCACAGGCGGCAACACCATTACCGCATCGTTATCCGCTGCCAATACCACAGCCAGCGTTGCAGTCACAGGATCGGCAACAGGTAATTTGCAAACCATCGTCTCGTCCGCCATTACTATTGCCAACAATACTCAGGTGACTGCAGCAAGTGTTCTGCGGGGCACCACAAATCATATTATATCAAAGGCACAATTGACTGTAAGTGGTCAGAGCACCACCGTCACCGCGATAAATTTTGTTACTGCAGGTGTGAGTGGCGGCTATGTAAGTGCAGATATCGTTTCTGCTGGCTTCAAACTTTGGGTCAATACCGCCAATGATTTTGGAACGGCTTCTCAGGTGGGATCAGGGGTATCATCGGCAAAAGCCACCGCTACCAATACGGAAACCCTGGCATTTACTACGACGCAAAATCTCAATGTTGGAACCACCTATTATTACTGGTTGACTGCTGATATAGCAGGGGCTGCCACTACAGGCAGGACCATTACAGTAAATGGTCTGACCAACGCATCAGTAACTGCAGCAGGTACTACCCTGACAGGGTCTACCACAGCGGCTGGTGTCCAAACCATTATAGCGCCAACTTTACTGATAGCTAATAATACACAAATAAGCACACAAACGCTTTTTGCCAATACCATCAATAATATTATTTCCAAGGCTCAGATGACCATTTCCAATGCTAATGTGGAAGTCACCAATATCAATTTTGTTACGGCTGCCAATGCTTCCGGTTACACCAGTGCAGATATTGCAACTAATGGTTTCAAACTTTGGGTCAATACCGCCAATGATTTTGGCACCGCTTCACAGGTAGGTTCCGGCGTTTCTTCAGCTAAAGCATCGGGCAATACCACGGAAACGCTCGCTTTTGGCACGACACAAACACTAAACACTGGTACCACGTATTATTACTGGCTCACTGCTGATATAGATGCAGCAGCGACAGCAGGAAGAATATTACTAGTAAATGGCCTTACTGCTGCCAGCATCACCAGCACCACTATCGGTGTAGCCATCAGCGGCACCACTAGTGCTACAGGCAACCAAACCATCGCCGTTCCTACGGTCACCCTGGCCAATACTGGTACACCTGCTGCAGGAAACATTGCCATCGGCGGCAGCAATCTGGTATTATTCGGCTTTGGTCTTACACCCAATACATCGGTCAACTTTACAACGGCAAGCATTGCTACAGCAGGCACGGCTACCAGTTCCGATCTGTCCAATTTCCGCCTGATCTATGATGCCAATAATAATACTATTGCTGATCCCAGCGAACTTTCATCTCCTGTCGGAACTGTGGCTGATTTGGCAAATCCATTAGTATTTTCTACGATTTCAGGTCAGACTGGATTGTCTGCACTCAGGAGATATTTACTAGTTGCAGACGTTTCCGGCGGGGCAACAGCAGGAAGGACGTTCTCAGGAAGTTTAAGTGCTGCAGATATAACTTCGTCAGCTACGACTAACACAGGTATGGCTGCAGGGAATACGATGACGTTGGTGAATATTCCGTTGGCTGGTGATATAGTAATTAATCAGGTGAGTCCGGATTATTCTGGAGCTAGTGACGAGTATATCGAATTGGTGAATACAACAGGAAAAACTTTTGATCTTTCTTTATTAAAAATAGGGTATCAGAGCGGAGCTGGAAGTGCATTGAGTACACTAGCATCCATGTCGGGAACACTTCAGCCTTACGGTTTTTGGCTGCTTTCTCCCAACACAACAGTGAATGTCGGGCTAACTACTTCGCTAGCACGAGACGGTGGCTATTCTGCAGGTATGGCAGGTGCGGCGGGACAGATAGGATTATTACTGGTAAGTGATAATACAAAAATTGATGGTGTTGGATATGGTACATTAACTGGTGGAACTCTTTTCGAAACTACTTCGGGAGGAACCCTTACTTCCGACGGGGGCTTGGTAAGGAATATTGATGGTACTGATACCAATAACAACTCTACAGACTTTTCACCTGTTGCTGTAGGAAACATTTATTTAAGAAACAGTAACGGCAGACTTGCAAACAATGGTGCTGTTATATCTTCAGGCTCCTATCGTGATCTTTCTGTTACTGGAAATTCAAGTATCTCTGGTGATGTGACAGTGACGGGTCAGTTGCGTATGAATAATAATGGAATACTCTCCACCGGTGCAAATACACTATCTTCTTCAGGGACGGTGTCACGTACTTCCGGCTGGATCAATGGTAATCTGCAACGCACCGTAGCTAACGGAAGTAATATCTTCCATATAGGTACCGCTACGGTTTATGCGCCATCGACCATTACTATGGCCGGCGTATCCGGTACGGTAAATCTATTGGGCAAAGTGACACAGGGCACCCACCCCGATGAAGGTAATTCAGGCATCGACGTCACCAAAAAAGCAGACCACTACTGGACTATAACCAAATCGGGCGCAGGTTCCTTTTCTTCCTACGCCGGTACCTTTAACGTCGCAGGCACATCCAATACCGGCACCGTATCCAACTATAAAATTGCTAAATTTGACAGCCCATCCACCTGGTCAGCTGCGGGCGGTAGTGCATCAGGAAATGATATTACATCGGCATCCTTTACGGCTTTCAGTGATTTTATTATGGGAGAGCCGGATTGTACCCCACCGACCAGTCTGAGTTATACCGGCAATACCGTTTCATATTGTACATCGGTGGCCATCTCGACCAATTCGCCTTCTTTTACAGGTAGTGCAGCAACATCTTATGCCATAAGCCCTGCATTACCTGCCGGATTGAATTTTAATACCGGAAATGGTGAAATCACCGGGGCACCGTTAGTGACCGCATCGGCAATGAATTATACGGTAACTGTTACCAATTCTTGCGGAAACACTACAAGTGCTGTAAATATTACAGTAAATCAAGCACCTACATCACTAAGTTATACCAGCAATACGGTTGCTTATTGCGTAAATACAGCCATTTCAACCAATTCGCCTTCATTTATCGGGTCTACGGCTACATCTTATGCCATAAGCCCTGCATTGCCAACAGGTTTAAATTTTAATACAACCACAGGGGAGATCACTGGAACACCAACTACCCCTTCGGTTGCTGCTGATTATACAGTCACGGTAACAAACACTTGCGGCATGACTACAAGAGATCTAAATATTACCATCAATGCACTTCCCACTGCCGGCACCTGTAAAACCGATGACCTTTGCCAGACGAATGCAGGTACTGTGACGGTGGAAGCATCCGGGGGATTGGCCCCTTATGATGTGACGTGGACACCTGCGCACGGAACACCTTCTTCCGGCCAAAGCATAGGTGTGAGTGGTGGAACGCTGCTCATCAATGGATTACATGGCGGAGTTACATATACATTTACAATCACCGACGCGAATGGATGTTCAGCACAATAAATAAAGATAAAAAAACAAAATCATGAAACACATGAAATCAACATAAAAAATAATCAGTTTTTTTTACCTGCCGGACTAACATGTTCAGGAAAGTAATAACCAAAATGATTATTTTTTATCAAAGATTCCATCTGACCTTTAAAAACAAATAAAAAATTAACAGATGAAAAACGAGAATTTTAATTTAACTAACCTTCAAACAAATCAAGCGATGAAGAAAATTTTACTCTTTATGGCCTTTGTGGTGACTACACTCTTTAGTGTATCCATGTATGGTCAGGTCTGTGTAGGGCCATTGACCGTTACCATCAACGGAACAGATACCGGTTTGCCATTGGGATTGACCGTGTCCAGTCAGACAAACATCAATTGTGGTCAGCCCACAGGAAGTGTTACCGTAATGGGCACAGGTGGAACACCGACATACTCCTACAGCAAGGATGGGATCGACTTTACCAATACCACAGGTATTTTGACCGGTCTGATGGTAGGGGTGAATACCATTACTGTGAAGGATATGAATGGATGTACAGCTGAACAAATGGTGACCATCCTGAATTTCCCTGTGACCAATACCACCGATGGTTTGCATTTTGCCACCATACAGGCAGCGATTGATGCAGTTACTACAGCAGATGGAGAAATCATCACCATTTGTGCAGGTACCTATGCAGAGAATGTGACGGTCAATAAACAACTGGACATTCGTGGACCAAAATATAACATTGCCGGCAATCATCCTTCCAGAGGAACAGGAGAAGCCATTGTTGTTCCCGCAGTAAGTGCTGCAGGTGGAGAGATATTTATGGTAAAAACCAGTAATGTATCTATCAACGGATTGACCATTGATGGAAACAATACAGCTCTTACCAGTGGCTGGCTAGGTACCAATGGGGCAGATATCAATGCTGCGGAAGGAGTTACCATTTATGATGCAAGTCCTGTGGTCAACAATCTTACTGTATCTAACAATATTATTCAGAATCTGGGCTATTTCGGAGTTACACTATTCGGTGCATCGGATTACAGTGATGCCAATACTTCCAAAACAGGTCATGTAATCAGCAACAATCTCATACGCAATATGGGTTATTATGGCACAGGAAATGGATTTGACAGATGGGGTGGTGGTATTTTATTGTACAATAGTCATTATGCACACGTAGTGGACAATGTCATGACAAATGTAAGAATAGGTATTCAAACCGGAAATTATCAGACAGCACATATTGGTGCTCCTCCTTATGGAACCATCAGTAATAACACGATACAGACACGATACAGCGGTATTTTTTATAATCTCCACAGATTTTCTCCGTGGACCATTTCCGACAACACCATTACCGGGGTAGATAATGCTACAGAAGCAGCTTCTGCAACACGTCCCTGGAGAGGTATGCTGCTGGCTTCTTTGGGCAACAATATGGGGGCAACCAATATTACCAACAACACCATCGATGGAAGTGGCATTACTTTATTCACCACCGGTAAAGAAGGTATCAATGTTTGGAATGTACATGATAATGCAGCACCAAATATTTCGGACGGAAGTATAACTGGCGTAGAAACAGGTATTTTCCTGAACAATTATGAAGGCTATGCTTCCAATGCAGATGATGGAGCACATGCTACCATCAATGATGTGGATATAACAGCCACCAACATTGGGGTGCGTATTTTGGACAGCGCAAGCAGCACCACACATGCAAAAGTAAATGGAACGGTAACCAACTGTACCATCTCAGGTGGACTGGAAGGGGTAAAATTAGAGCAGACTGCTACAGGAGCAGTTGGAGGTAATATTTCATCCAATACCATTTCCTCAGCAGCAGCAGGTATCAATGTGACCAGAGCAGCGTTATCCGCAACCAATGGGCTGACCATACTGGGCAATACTATAAATATGCCGGCTCAGATAGTTGGTGTATCCACACCTACAGTGGGTATTGTATTGAACAATATAACAGGTTCAGCAGCATCTTTGATAGGAACAAATAACATTACCGGGCCATACTACGGATATGTAGTGTATAATCTGAATACCACACCTGTGACAACGATCAATGGTGGTACCATCACAGGAATCATGCAGGGAGTCGCTGCGGTCAATTCAGTTGGCGGACCATTTGCACCATCTGTATTTAATCTGAATGGTCAGACCATGACAGGTTTTGCAGGAAATCATCCTACATTGCCGAATACAAATTTCCATGCGGGAGTATACACCTTCACTGGAGGTACGGCAGGTGCCAATTCGATCACATCGACCATTTCCAATGTAAGCGTCACAGGAACGGGTAAGATCGCTCAGGATTGTGCGGGTATGTCGTTTGCAGATTTTTCTACAGGTTCCGGTATGATGCAAAACATACAAGTCAGAGCGAGTACCGTAAATAGTAACCTCAACAGAGGATTGAATGTACGTGGAGCCAACGCACTTGTAGATATAAGCACATCAACCTTCGACAGCAACGGAGGGGACCCTTATGGTTTAGGTGGCAATGATGGTTTTGGAGTAATAGCACGACAGGCATCATTACTTACGATAGATAGTTCATTTATCATAAATCCTGCTACAGTGGCGGGAGGATATAATGTCTCAGCATTGGCTGCAGATCCTGGCACAGCAGGTTCAGTGTCAGTCACTGCAACCCACAACTCAATCACACCGAATGGCAATGTGACCAGCAAACTGGCCTTCAATGGTGGAGGAACACTGACTGCTACTTGTAACTGGTGGGGATCTATTGTTCCGGCTACGGTAGCATCAGGAATCAGTGGAGTGGTTACTTATATCCCTTGGTTGACCAGCGGGGTTGATGCTTCAGGATCTGTAGGCTTCCAGCCATCGGTAGCTTGTGCAGCCTGTGCAGCATTTGTTTTCAATACTTCAACAACACCATCCAATTGTCCTTCATTCAATGACGGTACAGCATCTGTCAACTCAGTAACCGGAGGAATAGCGCCATACACTTATCTATGGTCAAATGCGGCTGTGACATCTGCTATCTCAGGATTGGTATCCGGTATGTATACGGTAACTATCACGGATGCCGCCGGATGTACAGATATAGCAACCGTGACTGTAGCAAATATTACCGGAACAGTGTTGAATAATGAAACCGGCCTAACCTATTGTACCATTCAGGGAGCTATAGACGCTGCCCTGACATTGAATGGCCATACCATAACAGTGGGTGCAGGTACCTATGCAGAGAATGTTGTTGTTAGTAAATCAGTATCGATACTTGGACCAAACGCTGCGATAGATCCTTGTTCAGTGACACCTAGGTTGGGTGAGGCAATAGTTGTACCGGCAGTATCAGCGATCAGTACAGGGGAGATATTTCATGTGGCTGCATCCAATGTTACCATATCCGGTTTGACTATAGATGGAGATAATACATTAATTTCCTCAGGATTTACCAGTACCAACGGAGCTGATATAGATGCAGCAGAAGGGGTGACCGTGTATGAAACAGGGGTGAATAATCTGACAGTAACGAATAATATATTAAAAAATCTGTCTTACTTTGGTGTAACCTTATATGACTATCCTGCGGGAGTTGCGTCAAGTGGCCATAGTATAGCAAACAATAAAATGATGGATTTCGGTACTTATGATGCAGGATCAGGGGTGTCATTCTGGGGAGGTGGAGTATTGCTTTATAATAATCAGTACGCAGCCATCACCAATAACTGTATGACAAATGTTAGAATTGGTCTCCAGACTGGTAACTTTTATACTGCCAATCCAGGTCTTGCTGCATCACAGATCATCAGTGGAAATACCATGAGTGTTAGACGAAGAGGTATCTTCCATAATCTGGCATACAGTGCTGCATCACCTCTGACCTTTTCTGGCAATACAATAACAGGGGTAGCACATGCGAGTGAATCTGTATGGGATGGTATACTTTTAGCATCACTGGCTGTTCCTTCAGTATCATCAGGCAACATCATCAATGGAGCAGGAATCAGCAATCCATCTGAGGGTTATGAAATCTGGAATGTACAAAGCACCAGTCCGGCTTCGATCAGCGGTGGTAGTGTGAGTAACGTAAATACAGGTATATTTGCCAATAATTACGAAGGATATGCAGGAGATGCAGGTGACGGAGCACATGCCATCGTTACCGGTCCAATGACAATCACACCGAATGCCACAGGTATCGGGGTAAGGGTATTGGATAGTCCGCTGAGTACTTCTCATGCAAAAGTGAATGTATCAGTATCAGGGGTTACCATATCAGGCGGAGCAGAAGGAGTAAAATTTGAGCAGACGGCTACAGGAGCAGTTGGAGGTAATATTTCATCCAATATCATCTCAGCAGCTGGGGCAGGAATCAATGTCTCCCAAGCCGCTTTATCCGCTACCAATGGGCTGACCATTCAGGGCAACACTATAAATATTCCGGCTCAGATAGTTGGTGTATCTACACCTACCGTTGGTATCGCATTGAACAACATAACAGGTTCAGCAGCATCTGTGATAGGAACAAATAACATTACCGGACCATACTACGGATATGTAGTGTATAATCTGAACACCACTCCTGTCACAACGATCAATGGTGGTACCATCACAGGAATCATGCAGGGAGTCGCTGCGGTAAATTCAGTAGGCGGACCATTTGCGCCGTCTGTCTTTAATCTGGATGGTCAGACTATGTCAGGCTTTACAGGAAATCACCCTACTTTGCCGAATACAAATTTCCATGCGGGAGTATACGCTTTTACCGGCGGAGCAGCAGGGGCCAATTCGATCACTTCGACCATTTCCAATGTCACCGTGACAGGAACGGGTAAGATAGCAAACGATTGTGCCGGAATGTCCTTTGCGGATTTTTCTACAGGTACGGGTACAATGCAAAATATCAAAGTAAGGGCGAGTAACGTCAGCAACAACCTTAACAGGGGCGTGAACGTACGCGGAGCCAATGCACTGGTCGATATAAGTACGTCCACTTTCGACAGCAACGGAGGGGATCCTTATGGCTTGGGAGGCAACGATGGTTTTGGTGTAATAGCACGGGAAGCTGCGGTAGTAACGATAGACAGTTCATTTATTATAAATCCGGCAACAGTAGCAGGAGGATATAATGTTTCAGCATTGATGGCAGATCCGGGTACAGCGGGTTCAGTAACAGTAACCGCTACACACAACTCCATCACGCCTAATGGCAATGTAACCGGCAAGCTGGCTAACAACGCCGCAGGAGGAACCATGAATGCCAATTGCAACTGGTGGGGATCTGCATGTTCACCTGAGTTTTTACCGTATTTTTCCGGTGCAATCAGCTACACAGCATGGTTGGTAGGAAATGCGGATGGACCTGGAACAGGATTCCAGCCTACAGATGAATGCAGAGACAATGATGCTACCGTCACGGGACCGGCAACGGCATGTCTTAATTCAACAGGCCATGTGTACACCTCCGAATCAGGCAGAGGCGTATATACCTGGGTAGTAAGTGGCGGTACCATAACTTCCGGTGGAGGAGCAGGAGACAATACGGTCACTGTTTCATGGAACACGACCAGTGGTGTCAAGACGGTGTCTGTTTACCATACCAATAATGGTTGTGACTCTCCTGAATTTGTGTATAATGTAACAGTAAATCCTACACCAGTAGCCGGAACATGTGATGTCAGCAATGATGCTTGCCAGGTAAATGCAGGTGAAATAAAAGTAGCGGCATCAGGAGGTACAGGAACATTGAATGTAACCTGGGTAGGATATCCGCAGGCACCATTTGCAGGACCTGTTACCGGAACACCGGCAGGTACAGCCCAGCCGATACCAACAGCAGGACCAACAGCAGGATATATCATATATTCAGGTTTATCAGGAAATACGCAGTATAAGTTCAAAGTTACAGACGCAAATGGCTGTTTTGTAGGGGAGAACTGATGATTTTTGTAGTATAAAGTAATTGGTTTGCATAAATTTTAGAGTTTTTCTTGTTGAAAACAGAACACTGAAAAGTAACAAAGTAGCAATCTGATTTACTTCAGCAAATGATAGATTCGGGAGAAATGGCTGTTTTACAGTTGTTTTTCCCGAATTTAAACAGATTTAATTTACTTTGCATGGTTTTTAAAAACTGTGTTTTGGTGATGAGATACCGGATTTTTAATAATATTTTTAATTCAACATAAATAAAAAATGATGATTCGATCAGTGATATTATTATTTTTTCTTCTTATAATGGGCAAATATGGAAATGCTCAGGCGGGTTGTTCAGGTGCATTGCTTGTTTTTTTACAGGGCACTTCCACAGGTACTCCGGAAGGACTGGTGGTCAGGGATGCAGGTAATGCAGGATATAGCACGTTGCGGAATGTTGTCGCTTGTGCAAAGGATGGAGATATCATTACATATGATCAGTCAGCAATGATTCCGGTCAGTACATCGACCCTAACTCAGCCGCTGGATATTGACAAAAGCCTTACTTTTATGGGACTTGACATCAATAACAGACCGGAGATAATGATCGATTTTGCTACATTGGGAAGTAGTCCCGGTATCCGTATCATGAACAATAAGACGGTGATTCTGAAAGACATCGACCTGAGAGAAAGCAACAATCCATCCAACAACGAAATAATCCGTGTTGAGGATACCAGTATGCTTAAAGTGACAGGAAAGACAGTGGTTAATAAGGATTAATTTTCTGTATAATTAAAATGATTACCAAAGTTGTATTAATTTTTATTGAATTGCCCCTAATTAATTGCGAACACAAAAAAAGTTAAATTTTTTTTTAATCAACTAATTTTGTGTTATGGAAAACAAGAAAAAAGAAAGAATGAGTGCCAATAAAAAAACTGAGTTGGTACTCCAATTATTGCGGGGAGAATCACTAGATGAGCTTTGTAGAGTGCATCATGTTACAGCCAGTCAATTAAATGAGTGGCGTGATATTTTCATAAACAAAGGTAAAGATGGTTTTCGTAAAAAGGCAGACGATCATCGTCTTCGGGAAGCCCAGGCTATCATAGGTCGTCAGGCTATTGAGCTTGATTTGTATAAAAAAAAGATGGAATTGATTCGTCAGATAAAAGAAAGATAGCCATGGCATTGATGCAGACAGATCCAAAACCCAAAACGAGACTTGTTTTAGAAGTCAGCCAGTTGAGTGTCGGAGCATGGTATGATAAGCGATTGAAGAAGCCTACGAAAGACAAGCCAGGCCGACGACCAATACATACCGATGATGAAATACTAAAAGTACTAAAGGCGTATTTGGATGCACCACTTTTTTATATGGAAGGATATAAAAAGCTCAAAGTAAGACTTCAGGAAGAGTGTAATATAACTGTAGGTAAAGAAAGGCTCAGGAGAATTATGGCCGAAAATGAGCTTTTATGCCAACAAAAAAACAGAACAAATCCCATTAGGTATCAACATGATGGAAAGATCATCACCGAACAACCCAATCAACTGTGGGGCATGGACATCAAGGAATTCAAGACATGCATTGGTAAGATTTATGTATTTGATATAGTGGATCATTACAATAGCGAAATTAAAGGGTGGCACGTCAGCTTAGAGAGTAATGCTAAACAAGGGTTAGAAGCTCTCAGAAATGCAGTAAGGGACGAATATGGTCAGATAACAAAAAATGTATGTAAAAACCATAGCCTCAAGCTAAGGGTTGATCATGGAACCCAATTTGATGCCAAAATCTTTGAAACTGAGTTAGATTTTTTAGGAATAGAAAAAAGTTCCGCTTTTGTAAGAAGTCCACAAAGCAACGGTGTAATTGAAAGATTTCACCGAACATTAAAAGAACAATTGCTTCTTAATCATTCGATTGAAAAAATTGATGATATAAAGCGAAGTATTTCTAACTTTGTTCAAAGTTACAACCAAAAGTGGTTGTTACATAGATTACAACTCCGTTCTCCTTTGGTTTATAAACAAAATATTACCATCGGGTAATACAGAACCGGAGGGAGTCCGTCATTGATTCGAAGAATCAAAAAAAGATAGTCAGGCCTGAGCTATCTACCTTCGGTACAAAACGTCACCGTCGGTCGTCCGTCATGACAAAGGTATGTAGTCTTTTTTGAATTACAAAACCTTCAAATAATTGAAGGCCTTAACATGTGTTCATTTATTTAGGGGCAAAACAAGTAACATCAAAAAGACTATTAAATAAAAAAATTATGTTATTTATTTCTCCTGACTTTAAAGCCAATTTTGCAATTCGGAGACCATAGTTTTAGATAGAGAAAACAAACTAATTTATGCTTTTTT
>WBZP01004150.1_pt1 | contig 15281 bp, 15 predicted proteins | sample 5204301 | NCBI WGS metagenome assembly WBZP01 (sample SAMN12412401, study PRJNA552823) | activated sludge metagenome | isolation source: activated sludge from nitrification reactor of wastewater treatment plant... | place: USA: Pennsylvania | collected 2017
CTTTCCCATGATCGAGGTGAACGGTATTCCCTCTCTGGTTGCCCATCACAATCGGACGACGTCGTCGATTGCCCAGATCGGTGGACGGGTCGAAGAAATTCTGAACGACCGCTCGTTGAACCTGGAAAAGTTTCAAGGGGTGGAAGAGGCAACGCTGGATCTGTACACGGCTGTCAAAAACGCATACATCCAAAAGCGGCGCAACGCAATCAGAGAATAGCGGCTAGCTGATCACGTTGAGTTCTCGGCCCACCTTCGCGAAGGCGGCGACAGCCCGTTCAAGTTGTGGGCGCGTATGAGTTGCCGACAATTGCAGGCGAATGCGGGCCTGCCCCTTCGGTACGACCGGATAACTGAATCCCACCACATAGATCCCCTCCTGTAGCAGGCGGTCGGCCATCTGTGTGGCGACGGTCGCGTCTCCCAACATGACTGGAACGATAGGGTGCTGTCCCGGCACGAGAGTGAAGCCGAGGGCAGTCAGCTGTCCTCGGAGCCAGCGGGCCTGCTCCATCAAGGTCTTGCGCAACTCGTTACCTCGCTCCACCAACTCGATGGCCTTCAGCGCGGCTGCGGCGATGACCGGCGGCACACTATTCGAGAAGAGGTAAGGCCGCGAACGTTGCCGTAACAGCTCGATCAGTTCTATTCTGCCGGTGGTGAACCCGCCGGTTGCTCCACCCAGCGCCTTGCCCAATGTACTAGTGACGAGATCGATTCGTTCAGCCACGCCGAAATGATCCGGAGTGCCGCGCCCGCCCTTCCCCAAGACGCCGGTGGCATGGCTATCGTCAACGACCACCGCCGCGTCGTAACGGTCGGCCAACTCCACAATGCGATCCAGTTTTGCCAGATCGCCGTCCATCGAAAACACCCCATCGGTCACGATCATGCGCACGCGGCTCGATGCCGATTCAGTCAGCCGCATTTCCAACTCGGTCATGTCGGCATGGGCATAACGCAGGCGGGCGGCTTTGCAGAGGCGAATGCCGTCGATCAGGCTCGCGTGGTTCAAGGCATCGCTGATGATGGTATCCCGCTCGTCGAGCAGAGTTTCGAACAGTCCGCCGTTCGCGTCGAAACAGGAGCTGTAGAGAATCGTATCGGCCGTTCCGAAAAAGGTACTGATGGCCTGTTCAAGCCGCTTGTGCAGGTGTTGCGTGCCGCAAATGAACCGTACCGACGCCATTCCGTAGCCGTACTCATGGAGACCGTCCGCCGCCGCCTGCCGCACCTCAGGATGATTGGCGAGCCCGAGATAATTGTTCGCGCAGAGGTTGATCACCTCGCCCTGGGCGACGCGAATCTGAGTGCTCTGCGGACTCAGAATCTGCCGTTCGTGTTTATAGAGGCCGGCGGCGCGAATGTCTGCCAGTTGCTGTTCGGCGGCTTGCTTGAGCGACGTGTATGCCATCTTCTTCGTGAAATATGAAAGGTGAAGTGTGAAACGGCTGAGGAGCCTAGGATAACGATCCGTTCTGGGAATCCTCGGCCCGTCGTTTATGGAAACAGCACTACTTTGCCGCATTGGCCGGACTTGATCAATTCAAATCCTTGCGCAAAGTCTTTCAAGGCAAAGGTGTGGGTGAGGACCGGGCGGATGTTGAGACCGGCCTTGAAGAGACCAGCCAGGCGATACCAGGTGCTGAACAGGCGACGGCCCGTGATGCCGTGGACGCGAATGCCTTTGAAGATGACCTCATTGGCCAGATCGCAGGTGACGGGACCGGTGGGAATGCCGAAGAGGGTGACGCGGCCGCCGTTCTTTACAGAACGAAACGCATGGTGCAAGGCGGTCGGGTGTCCGGACATTTCCAACGAGGCATCGACACCTTCACCGCGGGTGATCTCCTGAATAGCCGCGGCAATCGCGTCTGCTCCGTCGGTTTTCGCATTGAGCACGTGGTCGGCTCCCACCTGCTTGGCCAGCCCCAGGCGGTAGTCGCTCACATCGGTGGCGATAATCGTGGCGGCCCCTGCCGTGCGGGCAACGGCGGCAGCGAAGAGACCGGTCGGGCCGCAGCCGGTAATTAAGACGGTGTGCCCGGTGAGATCCTCCACCAGTGCCGCATCGACGGCATTGCCCAAGGGCTCCTGTAGACAGGCCAATTCCGGGGGAATGTCCGGTGATGTTTTCCAGAGAACCGTCTCCGGCAGGACGATGTAGTCGGCAAACGAGCCGTCCAGATCGACGCCGAGAATGCGGTAATTTTTACACACGTGGGCCTGGCCGGTGCGACATTGGAAGCAGGCGCCGCAGGTCAGGTGTGACTCGGCCGCAACATAATCGCCGACGCGCACGAGCGTGACATCCGCTCCAACGGCCACCACCTCGCCGCACATTTCATGTCCGATCGTCCGAGGAGGGTGGATACGACTGTGGGCCCAGGCATCCCAGTTATAGATATGGGCGTCTGTTCCGCATAGGGAGGTCGCTTTAACTTGGATCACGGCGTCGTTGGGTCCCGGGGTGGGATCCAGACGCTCGGTGTGAGTCAATCCCGGCTGGGCGGCAGTTTTCACAAGCGCACGCATGGGCTCATTATAACAAGACCATGAGAAATGCCTAGCTGAAGCAGGAACTTGTCCGGATCCGCTGCCGAACTGCCGCGTCTCCGGCAGGGGTGATGCCCTGTGCCGCGCAAAAAACGGGTTGAACTGGGTAGGGCTCCTGGGTAGGATGCGAGCATGCAGTACCAGTTGTATACCGCTTGCGGCCGTCTTGTGCTTGGGCTGGGGTTGATCCTCTGTGTGAGCGGGCCGTTGTCCACAGCCCTGGCCGGTCCGACTTCCAATACGGCCCCGGCGGCTCCGAAACGCTGGGCGCAATTTGATCTGGTGAGCACCGAACCCGATGGATCAGTGCAGGCGGGCAAGGATGTGGTGCTGAGCATTACACTTGGGGGTGTGCCGCCTGGAACAGAATCCGTCATGGCTATGATCGAATCTCCTGGATTTCAAAGTCAGACGGTCTCCTTGAGTGAAGAAACGACAGCGTCGGTCTACCAGGGCACGGTGATTCTTGAACCCAATTCGACCCTTAAAAGCCGGACGACGGTGCATCCGAAAGCGGTGCGTGTCCGGGTCTCGTTCGCGCGGGCGAAAATCACCGGCCTCGAAGAATTCTTGAAACGCGATGTCTACGTGACGCTCGGCGATCGCCCGCCTGAGGAGGCCGACGCCGAGATTCCGCCGGGACCGGTGGCCGAGAGTCCCGAGGCCGATGCGGCGGCCGTGCAAAAGGCGACAGAACAGGTCATGGCCGTCAATGCCACGATTGCCGAGGAAGATCTGCTGCCCCTGCCTCCGCCCGGTGAGTCCAAAGCCTATTGGAAACAGGTCAGTGATCTGATCAGCCGCAATTGGAGCCGGCAGATACGCTCGATCCGCCGTGCCCCCAGTAGCGAAACGGTTCGCGTACACTTCAAAATGTACGCCAGCGGTGTGGCGCAGGTGATTCAGTTGGAAAAAAGTTCCGGGGCGCGGGATGTGAATGATGCCGGACTCCAAACGATCATCCATGCCCAGCCGTTCCCTCCGATTCCGCCCGATCTGGGCGATGACGTCGTTGATGTGCATGTACGCATGCGAACAGGGGCAAAAGTCGCAACACGCGACGTGCAGATGACGGTGGATCGAAAGCCATCGAAGTCTGCTCCGCCCGTATCCCCAACACCGAAAGAAGGGGCCGCGGCAAGCGGTTCCACAAAGGAGTAAGTTATGACGATGCGGACCGGTCGTGCGGTGGCCATGTGGTGTCTCGGCGCGGGTATGCTCCTGGGGACGACGCTCGCGCAGGCAGAAACGGCACGATACGATGTGGACCTGGACCATTCGATCGTGGAGTTCAAAGTCGCTCACATGGTGGTCTCTAAGACGACCGGCCATTTCAAGGACTACACCGGATTTATTGAAATGGATCCCGATGCGGGAACGGTGAAGGCCCTCGAAGCGACGATTAAGACGGCTTCGGTAACGACCAACCACGAAAAGCGCGACGCGCATTTGCGCAATCCCGATTTTTTTGATGTCGAGAAGTATCCGACCATCACCTATAAGATGAAGAGCTACAAGAAGGTCGGCGACGGCTATGTCGCGGTCGGCGACCTGACGCTGCATGGCGTCACCAAAGAAATCACGCTGACGGGCAATTTCAACGGCGTGGCCAAGGATCCTTGGGGCAATACCCGCGCGGGTTTTGCGGCCGAGGGCAAGGTGAACCGGAAAGATTTCGGCATGGTGTGGAACAAGGCCCTCGATAGCGGTGGGCTCGTCGTGGGAGACGAGGTATTTATCAAGCTGGACATTGAATGTATTAAGGCGAAATCGTAAGCCGATCCCCTCCCTCAAGAGGCACGCGCCTGCTCGGCCATCGCGCCGGGCAGGCTGAGCCAGCAACGGCGTACGTGGCGGGGTATCTCGAGACAGGAGATGCAGGCCGCCCCCATCTCGTGACGCCGGTCTCAGTACACACAGCAGCTGGTGGAGGTGGAGCGAGGGTGCTCCGGGCATTCCCTCCGCGTTCGGAGTGAGGTGCGCACACCGTTCCGTGTGCGGATGGTCCGGTGTGAAGGAACGGCGTCTTGGCGGTCGTGGAGCAGAAGGTAGGGAGCAGGGTAATGCGTATCAAGCGGACTGGAAAATTCGAATCAGGCATCGGTAGGATGGTCGGGATGTGGTCGTGCCGACTGTTGGGTGTGGTGGCGATTCTGTGGGCGGTCAGCGCGGTGGATGCGTGGGCGTTGGAATTTACGGCGGATCAGATCACGAAGATCAACGGCCGTACCCAGAAGTCCAACATTTATTACCGCGAAAACATGTGGCGGATTGAGCACCACACCATGGGCCCCGTCAACGTCAGCATCGTACGCAAGGACAAACAGGTGGTGTGGCTTCTCCTGTCGAGGATGAAACATTTCAAGACGGTGCCATACAAAGCCGACCAGGACCTCAAAGTATCAGAGCGATTGGAGGGCGAGATTTCGCGTGAAGAGATCGGGACCGAAACGCGCGAGGGGCACCCGACCACGCTCTACGAAGTGACGGTAAAGGAAGGCGAACGAACGGAGGTCTATTACCAGTGGCTCGCCACCGATATCCGGTTTCCGATGAAACTGGCCAAGAAAGACGGGAGCTGGATCGTCGAATATCAGCACGTCAAATTCAGACCCCAGATCGACTACCTGTTTCAATTGCCCCTGAATTTCGAACCATTGGAAGAGTTTGATCACGAGCCGGCTGCCGCGCAGCCGAATCAGCCGCCGCTGTGACGGGTGATCAACAGATAAAGGAGTCTCATCGTGCGTAAGCAAGGACTGTTGGTATTGGCGCTGAGCGCTGCGGTGTTGGGGATGAGCGGGTCCCTCTATGCGTTGGATGTCGCTGACGTCACCAGGGAATGGACGCCGGAAGGCAAAAAGCTGGCGGCCGAGCGGGTGAAGTTGCCGGCGCATGATGAGATGATTCGTATTCCGGCGGGCGAGTTTCTGATGGGCAGCGATCGGAAGGTCGACAAGAATTCGTACCTGGCCGAGTTTCCACAACGGAAAGTCTATTTGGATGCCTACGACATTGATAAGCACGAAGTGACCACCGTGCAGTTTCTCAAATATGTGCTCGCCCACAATCTCGATCCGTTGATCGATTGGCAGTACGACGGCGGTAATTTCCAGGAGACCATGGTCAGCCATCCGGTCATGCATGTGTCCTGGTTCGATGCGGAGGCCTACTGCAAGTGGGCGGGGAAGCGATTGCCGACCGAAGCGGAATGGGAAAAGGCTGCGCGTGGCGAGGACGGTCGTATTTATCCCTGGGGCAATCAAATGGCCGGGCTCTCGCGGGCGAACTTCGGCCGGACCGGTCTGTCGGGGCCAGTGCGCGATCGTCCGGAACGGCTCTTGCTCTATCCCCCGATTATTTCAGTCGACAAGTATGACAACGCGGCCAGTCCCTATGGCGTCCTTCAGATGGCCGGGAATGTGGCTGAATGGGTCGCGGATTGGTATGACCCCAAATACTATGTCACCGCCCCGAATAAGAATCCCAAAGGTCCTGAGACCGGCAGTCAGCGAAGCTTTCGCGGCGGCGGCTGGATCGACAGTACCCCCAGTGTGCGGGTTGCCCAGCGTAACGGCACGGATGCCAACACCAAGATGAACTGGATGGGATTCCGTTGTGCGCGGGATGCCAATGAAGGGGCGGGCGCGTCCCAGGCAGAAGCGAAATGACGGTATGCGGTGACCAAGAATCGGCAATAAGCACTGAGCTGAATCGGTGAATAAGCGGAAGTTACTGGCTAAGGTTCTCAGCGGTTCAAAGAATTTACGATTCAGCGAGGTTGTCTTGCTCGTCGAAGCCTTCGGATTTCGTGCGTCGAGAGTTAAGGGAAGTCATCATATTTTTGTGCACCCAGACCTAAGTGAGTTGGTGAATTTGCAGGAGGTCGGAGGCAAGGCGAAGCCTTATCAGGTGAAGCAGTTGATCGATCTCGTCGAGAGGTATAATCTTAGGCTCCGGGAAGATGAGGATCGATGAAGACAGATTATCATATCAACATTTTCTACAGCGAAGCCGACGGCGGATACATCGCCGATATTCCCGACCTGGAAGCTTGCTCAGCTTACGGGAAAACTCCGGCGGCAGCGCTGAAACAGGTACAGCTTGCCAAGCGCCTCTGGTTGCAAGCAGCGAAGAGTGAGCGCAAACCGATTCCTAAGCCCCGGTACCGTCCCGCCATTTATCAGACCGCTTCCTGACCGACTGTCCTGTGAGTGCGTTTCCCTCGTTTGACAGCTAGCACGGGTGACGTGGAGGTTGGTCAAGACAGTGAAATCCTCCCTGGGATGTATGAATCGCCGGTTCGCAACAATATTGTTTGGCCTCTTAGTTCTTGGCTTTTTCGCGGTAGGGTGCGACAGAGTTTATCCCTCTATTGTTCGGAACGGACATCCAGTCCCGATCGTGATCACGACAGTGTTTGAGGATGGGACCAAACGTACCACTGAAGTTCCCTCGATGGGTGAGATGTATGGTCAATATGGGGCGCGCCAGATTAGTCCTGATTCTATCGGTCTCTTTGGAGCCGTGGATCCAAGTACTGCGAGAGAAGGGGTCGGCAAACGAGTTACTAAACAAGTAAGAGAGTTGACCTATAGGCTGGCAACCGGAGACGTGCTGATGACGTATCCTAGAGACCAAGATGTGATCATTAGCTTAACCACAGGGGGGATAAATCACCGGTTTGTCTATTTGATCTCTCCGAATGGGGTGTTTGATATTCCAGAAGAATTACAGGAGAGATGGCGGGATCACATTGCATGGATCGAGAGGGCCGGCCGGAAATTATTTCCGATTGAAGGCGAGAACAGAAAGCCGCAGTAGCAGGTCAGGGCAGAACCTTAAGCTCGAGCTTCTCTCTTGCTCAACAAAAGGGCGTGGGCCTGCTCGCTCGTTTCTTTGACTAAAATTCCCATTTTCCCGTGTGACGGCTCGAAGTCTACGGATAGGCCGTGGCTGCGGAGGCGTTCGCTGGCCGTGGGGCCGATTGAGGCAACGATCAACTTTCCGCAGGCTGCTTTGAACTGCGCTGTCTGGCCTGCCTGGTCCACCACTTTCATGACATGATCGATCTGAGCGGCATTAGTGATCAGCATGACATGGACTTGCCCCGCCACAATCTGACTCAAGGCTTCTTTCATCGGCGCGGTGTCTTCCGGCAGCGCCCAGCGATAGACCGGCACAGGCGTGACCTGTGCACCACGCTGCCTCAGGGCCTCCAAGAGTTCGCGGTTCGGTAATCCATATTCTTGCACCGCCACGCGCAATCCCTTCATCGGCCGATGGGCGTCCAATGTGGAGATCACATCCGCCCACGTATTGGGCTCGGGGACGGTGAAGGTCGGTTGGAAGCCCAGGGCCTTGAGGGCGGCGACCGGTTTGGGGCCACGCGCGATGAGGACGGTGTGCTTCAACCCTGCGGCAAGGTCGCTCTTGGAGTGACGACTCTCGAGCACCTCAAACAGGGCCGTTGTGCCGGCGCCTGTCATCAGCACCAGCACGTCGAGCCCTTCGCGCATCAGCTGCTCGCCGAATTGTAACGCGGCCGAATTGTCTTCCAGCGGGATTTCCCGCAACGCCGGCGCCACGAGGGGTTTGCCGCCGTGGCGTTCGATCAGCCGCGTCATTTCTGCTGCCATACGCGACTCAAATGCGGCAACCGTCAACCCGTGAAACCCTGTCGTGGCCATGGCCCCCATGCCTTGCCGGCCGGTGACGCTACTTGGCGTCTGCGGCGCAACGAAACCCTGTCGATTCGTTCCGGATCGTGGGATCGCTATCCACGCGAGTAAAGATACGGACTGTCGGCGTCTCGTTTTGCCATCCGGCCCCGCGAATGACTTTCTTCGTGCCGCTCTCCGGTCCGGGGGGGTTCTTGTCAGGGCTTTTTTCATAGTACTTCGCGTCGTACCAGTCGTTGACCCATTCCCACACATTGCCGGCCATATCATAGACGCCGAACGGACTCTTTCCCTTCTCATAGCTCCCTACCGGCATCAGCGTTTTTTCGCCGATCCATTTCTGGTTGAAGTTGAGATGTCCATCGGTCGGTTCCACATTGCCCCAGGGGAAGCGCCAATCATTGTTGCCCTTGGCGGCTTTCTCCCATTCGGCTTCCCTTGGCAACCGTCTGCCGGCCCACTTGCAGTAGGCATCGGCATCAGCCCAATCGACATTGATCACCGGGCGGTCGGCCAGGGAGGCAGAAATGCCGATGCCCTCCCAGAGATTGCGGGTGGGGTTTTTAGGATTTTGCGGAACGCGGTGATTGGTGGCTTTCACGAATTCCAGGTACCGTCCGTTGGTAACCTCGTATTTGTCGATATAGAACGGATCGATGTTGATGACATGGCGGGGATACTCATCACGTCCGCCGTCACGATCACCGGTTGGCACTCCCATCGGGTACGAGCCTGCGGGAATCAGAATCAGCGGCGCCCCGTCCTTTCCCGTGATTTCTTTGGGTGGAGCGGCCTGCTCCGCCGCGAGTGCATATGACCCCGTGCCGTTCAATCCGAAGAGCGCCACCACTATTGCGAGGACGGATCGTGCCAACATAGCTCCAAGCTCCTTTGGTTCGAGAGAGTCGATGCCCGATCGTACCACAGCGGAACGAAATTCAAACACGGCTTGTGCAGAGAATGTGCGCGCCTGGGGTGGTCGATACCGGAGAATCAGGATTGACGGGATAGCAGGCCCCCACCTACTATACGGCCCAGGAGATCCCGGCGTGCCAACCCATCGCGGCTTACGACATCTGGCCCTGCGTGTGACCGACCTGGCCCGGTCCCGTGCGTTCTATGAGCGGTTTCTGGCCATGAAGGTCGTATGGGAACCCGATCCGGACAATGTGTATTTTAGTTCGGGGTCCGACAACCTAGCCCTGCATCAGATCGCGCCTGCCGAGTTGGCTCAGTACCAGCCATTGCGTGGGCAGCTGCTCGATCATGTCGGTGTGATTATGGAAAGCCCGGCGCAAGTTGATGACCTGTTCCGGGACGTCCAACAGGACGGGGCACGCTACGGCGCCACCATTGCCAAGCCGCCGAAGCAACATCGTGACGGCAGCTACTCCTTCTACTTTGCCGATCCGGACGGCAACGTGATTCAGGCGTTGTACGAACCGACGATCAGCCGGATGGAATTCTTGCCTCCCGCCTGACCACCATGGGTATTTGGGATACATTGCCGCGTGATCAGTATGTCGGGTTGGCTCCCTGGGTTTGGGTGCAACTTGAGAGTAATCAGCCGCCGGGGCCGTTCCCGTTCATCGGCGGGGTCGCTCCTGAGGTGGTGGCGAGCCTGCACGAGGCCCACAGCCTGTTTCTTGCCTGCGTGGAAACCGCTATCAGCGACGTATTTTCGCGCCGCGCAACCCTCGGTGATCCGCAGACCAGGGTGCGGTTGGAAGATGCCTATGCCGAACTGGTCAATTCCCGTCAACAATTGAGTCAGCACATCACGGCCCGGCGTCAGCCGAGCGGGGAGTTTCACTGGTCCCATCCGTTCGATGCGACCAAATCCGCCACCGTGGTCAATACCGGTCTGCGCATCTTCAATGCGGTGAAACGCCAGGCGATTCCCGTGCCCTTTGAACGGCCGATGGGACCGTTGGTGGGAAAGCTGCTAGGGATGCTGGACGGCACGCACCAAGCCGGCGCGATTCAGACCATTGTGGCGACGGCTGGCCGGGACGGCGAGCGGCTGCTGACCAAGGTAATGGAGCTGTTGGTTCAATATGACTGTCTTACACCCACGGCGCAGACCTCGATTCGCAATCAGTGGCTGCTGAATACGAAGGATCGCGACACGATTCATCTCGGTCATGCCGCGCTCATGTATCGGCAGCGCGATCAGTTCCTTCTGTTCGATCCCTGGCTGCTGCCCTGGTTTGCAGAATCGAATGTGCCGAGCCTCTGGGTCTCAATGCTCCCGAAACCAGCTGCGATCTTTTTAACGCATGACCATGATGACCACGTCGATCCCCGGACGCTCCTGCACGTGCCGAAAGACGTGCCGATCGTCATTCCCAGCCGCCGGAACCGCAAGAAATATTTTTACGACTACCTGCCCTTGCTACGCGAATTGGGGTTCAGTCACATCATTGAGCTGGCGCATGGGGAGAGCTGGAATTTTGAGGGCGGCGCTGTCGTCTCGGTCCCGTTTTACGGAGAAGATCCCTGCGACCTGGAGATGCCGAGAAATTGTTATCTTGTGAGCGACCGCGGACAGAACGTGCTGGTGCATGCCGATAGCGGTCCGACGAACAGCGGCCGGTCGGCCATCAAAGAAGGCATCATTCAACAGCTGGTCCAAAAATATGGTCCCATCTCATTGGTGCTGGCCTCGCAACAACAACTCCAGGAGATTCGTAGCTATGCCGCCCATGCGCCCCTGTCCCACCCGGGTCTTTGGCTCGAAGTCGGGGAGAACGGGTATCTTACGAACGGCTATTTGGACGAGCTCTGTGCCGTGGCCCATGCGAAGCTGTTCGTGTCGTATGCCACCGGCGGCGCCGACTGGTATCCCGACCACCTGTCGTTTATGTTCAGTCAGCGGAATCCGGCGCGCACGGCGCTTCTCACGGCGAACTGGGAGCAACCGGAAAAGCTGAAAGACCTTCTCGGCATGCGAGGGTGCGGGTATCATCGGGCTCATGCCTTGGATCTGTTCCGGACCGGCAGCGACGGGACGGTGCAGGTGTCATCCGCGGCCGAGGCCCTGTCGCCCATGGCGCTCTATCGGCTTGATCACGGCGAGCCGGCGTTCATGAAGCGAGGCGGGAGATAATTTTTCAGAAGGGAAAGAGTTGCTATGGGGGCTGCGAAAGGCTTAGTGCTCGTCACCGGCGCCGCCGGATTCATCGGGTCTCATGTGAGTCGGCGCTTGCTCGATCGCGGTGACACCGTGCTCGGTCTGGATAATTTGAACGACTACTACGACGTGCGCCTCAAAGAAGCCCGGCTCGCGCGACTCCAGTCGCACCCCCACTTTCAATTCGTCAAGCTGGACATCTCTGATCGTACCGGCATGGCCTCCCTCTTCGAGCAACATCCCATTCGCCGCGTGGTGCATCTGGCGGCGCAAGCCGGCGTCCGCTACTCACTGGTGAATCCCCATGCGTATACCGCCAGCAACATCGACGGATTTCTGAATATCCTGGAAGGCTGCCGGCATCACAAGGCCGACCACCTGGTCTATGCCTCCACGAGTTCGGTGTACGGCGGGCACACGAAGATGCCTTTCTCCGTGCATGACAATGTCGATCATCCGGTCTCGTTGTATGCCGCCACGAAGAAGGCCAATGAGCTCATGGCGCATTGCTACGCGCATCTCTATCGATTCCCGATCACAGGGTTGAGATTCTTTACGGTCTATGGACCATGGGGTCGTCCGGATATGGCGTTGTTTCTGTTCACCAAGGCGATTCTCGAAGGTAAACCGATCGATGTGTTCAATCATGGGAAAATGCAGCGCGACTTCACCTATGTCGACGATATCGCCGAAGGCGTGTTGCGCACGCTCGACCGGCCTGCACAGGTCGATCCCCAGTGGGCGAGCGACAATCCCGATCCCGGCAGCAGCTCCGCGCCCTATCGGCTCTACAATATCGGCAACAACCAGCCGGTAGACCTCCTGCGATTCATCGAAGTGCTTGAGCAGACGCTCGGCAAGAAGGCCGAAAAGAACTTTCTGCCCCTGCAAGCCGGTGACGTCCCGGCAACCTATGCTGATGTCGCCGATCTGATGCGTGATACGGGCTTCAAGCCGGCTACGCCGATCGAAACCGGCATCGCGCGCTTCGTGGAGTGGTATCGGGAGTACTACAAGATCTGATCGGCACCGAAGCGGAACCCTGAAATCCACCTCTCCTGTTGCGCCGACTTGTTAGGCAGTTCACCGGCCGTCAGCCCCTCGCGCATCACGACGCTATAATCCGCTTCATTTTTTTGAACTGCCCCACTCTCTGACCACGGTCGTCGGTCGGACGGCTACTTGTTGTGCCCTCGCACATGGAGTAAGGTATTAACTATGGATTCCATCGTCCCCAAAATAGTGCGGATGGCGTCTGTGTTTCTTGCCGCCGGTTGTGTGGTGAGTGCGGGTGTGGGCCAGGCCTTCGCTGAGTCGCCATCGGCTTCTGTGCCTGCCCTGGCTGAATTACGGAGTCAATCTCAAGAAGACGTGGTGTATGTTCCTGCTACGAATGAACGGCGCGCGGATCTGTTTCGTCAGGCGCCGGTGCTGAGCGGCCGGTTGCGTGTCAGCGAGCAGACGTTGATTCCGTACATCGGTGCTGGGTTTGGTGGAGGCTATGTAACGGAACGTGATCGGGCCTTGAGCCCACAGCCGGCCCTCCCGCAACAAAATCTCTTCGGCGAGTCCATGGGCAAGAGCATGATGCCGAACGAGTTTCAGATGGGGATTCGCATTCCATTCTAATTCCTGCCGCTTCTGTTTTCCCTGTTGAGTGACGCCTTTAGATATAAGGGCTAGAAAAGCCGGCGGGCCAGGTCTGCCGGATCGACTCCGTCCAGCGTCGGAAGGACCAGGTGCGCGTCGGTCAGTTGCGAGGAGGGATAGGTGGTTGCGACTGCGAGGACACGCATCCCAGCTCTCAGGCCTGCCTGAATTCCAGCACGGGAATCTTCGATCACCAGGCATTCGCCGGACCGAAGGAGCGGCGGTCTGGGCCGGAGAGCGTTCAATTGACGCAGGGTGAATTCATAAATAGCGGGAGCAGGTTTTCCCACCGGACATTCATCGGCGGAGACGATCAGCTCGAAGGCCTGCTCGATGGCGCTTCCGTCGAGGGCGGCTAGGATCTGTTCCCGCCTGCCGCCGGATGCGATGGCCAGCCTGTATCGTCCGACCGCCTGTTCCAGGAAACTGCTGACCCAGGGAAACAGTGCCGGTTTGTGGGTGGCGGTATGGTCACGAAAGAGGACGGCTTTTCGTTCGATGATCCGGGCATGGATGGTGACATCGCAGGCGCCATCCCGCTGTTCGAGCAGCATGGCGGCGCAGGTTCGTTCATCCATGCCGAGGTAGGTTCCGTAATACTCCTCCTTACTCAGGACGAGTCCGGCCTCCTTCAATGCCTGCTGAAAGCATTCCAGGTGAGGCGTTTCATCGTCGGCGATGACGCCGTTGAAGTCAAAAATGATCGCTCGCAGAGAAGCCTCCCCCGGTTCGCCGGCTAATGCAGACAAGCGCATCACTGTAGCTGAGTGCCTGGTGTCGGACAAGCGGAACTCCTTGTTCCGTTGAGATCCCTACGGTATGCTGCGTCACGAACGCGCAGTCATGCCTGTTCGAACCGACATTCCGAATCTCTCTGCCCTATGAGTGACTACGCAGTTCTCGGCGATCTGTTAGTGATCTATGCCGTGTCCACGGCTGTGGTGTTTGTCTTCCATCAGTTTCGCTTGCCCTCAATCGCCGGATTTCTGGTTGCCGGCGCCCTGATCGGCCCTCATGGCCTGCATCTCATCCCAGATGTGTCTCAAGTGCAGGTGCTGGCTGAAATCGGCATCGTCTTGTTGCTCTTCACGATCGGAATGGAGTTTTCCTCCGCACACTTTGCAGCGGCCAGGCGCATTCTCATGGTTGCTGCGCCGGTCCAAACGGGGGGCGTCCTGGTCCTGGCCTTGCTCGGAGCGTTGGCGGTGGGACTGTCATATCAACAGGGAATCTTTTGGGGTTTTCTCCTCTCATTGAGCAGCACGGCCATCGTGCTGAAGGCCCTTTCGGAACAGGGGGAGAGTGATTCGTTTCACGGGCGCGCCACCGTTGCGATTCTGATCTTCCAGGACCTGGCCGTCGTCCCGATGATGCTCGTCACGCCGATCCTGGGCACTCCGACCGGGAGTGCGATGGGGACGGTACTGATGACCTTGGTCAAGGCGGCCATTGTGGTCGGATTGATCGTCGCGGCGGCCTGGTATCTCGTGCCGCGGCTCCTGCGCCATATCGTGCGGAGTCGAAGCCGGGAGCTGTTTCTGCTCTCGATCATCGTGCTCTGTCTCGGGATTGCCTGGCTGACGTCACTGGGCGGATTGTCGCTCGCGCTCGGTGCGTTTATCGCCGGGTTGGTCATTTCGGAATCGGAATACAGCCATCAGGCCCTGGCCGAGGTCCTGCCGTTTCGTGACAGTTTCAATAGCCTGTTTTTCGTGTCTATCGGCGTCTTGATGGACATGCGCGTGGTGCTGGAGCATCCGTTCATTGTGCTGGGTCTTCTGCTGGCGGTCCTTGTCGGAAAACTGATCACCGGAGGCGGGTCGATGGTGGCGGCGGGGGCTCCACCCAGGTCGTCGGTGCTGGTCGGCGTGGCGCTCGCGCAGGTCGGTGAATTCAGTTTCATCCTGGCGCAACAGGGGCAGGATGCCGGCCTGTTCACCGGGGACCAGTACCAGTTGTTCTTGGCAGTGTCGGTGCTGACCATGGTGGTGACGCCATTTTTGATGCAATGGTCGCCCGATCTGGGACGTCGGATCGAGGCGATGCAGCGGGTTCGCGGCTGGATGCCGACCCGCACCGCCGCGCATGTGGAGCAGCTGGAGGGCTCGCAGATCCGGATCAAAGACCATGTGATTATCGTGGGCTACGGCCTCAACGGTCGCAACCTCGCCCGCGTACTGAGCGAAACGGAGATCCCGCACGTAGCCCTCGACCTGGACGGCGAAACGGTGCGCCGCGAGGCGCGTCATGGCGTGCCGATT
>WBZP01004151.1_pt1 | contig 15281 bp, 16 predicted proteins | sample 5204301 | NCBI WGS metagenome assembly WBZP01 (sample SAMN12412401, study PRJNA552823) | activated sludge metagenome | isolation source: activated sludge from nitrification reactor of wastewater treatment plant... | place: USA: Pennsylvania | collected 2017
GCTTCCACCGAATTTCCGGAAAGTGACCGCTCGACTTTCAGCCAGGATTTGAACCCATTGATGTAGGATTTCCAGCTCACGACGATAAAAATGCTCATTCCGACGATGGGGAATGCTCCATTTAACACCTAATTATTCACAGAATTATTTGAATAATTATGTAAAATTTGTGCTCGCATTAAAATCCTATGAAACTCCTGATTCTGAACGGACCGAACCTCAACCTTCTTGGAAGGCGGGAGCCTGAAATCTACGGCAACCGGAATTTTGAGGATTACCTGGTGGAATTAAAGCAGCACTTCCGTGACATTGAATTCGGGTATCTTCAATCCAACCTGGAAGGAGAGTTGATCAATGCACTTCAGGCAGCTGATGGGAATTGGGACGGCATCATCTTCAACCCGGCCGGCTACAGTCATACCTCTGTTGCCCTGGCAGATACGATCGCGGCTGTCAGCACGCCGGTGGTCGAAGTCCATATCAGTAACATTCACGCCCGGGAGCCTTTTCGACAGCAGTCCCTGACTGCCAGGAACAGCCGGGGAGTCATCGGCGGATTCGGACTGGACAGTTACCGACTTGCCGTGGAATCGTTTAGGATCCGATAGTTGGGGCTCATTTCTTATAAGCAAAGGACATACTTTGCTTCAGCTCACGTTGGAGCTTGAGAATCTTTTCGCGCGACCGTTCTGCCTGACGAGCCCGAAGCGTATCGCCCACACCACTGTAATACGTGATGTGCTGGTCCAGCATCGCCTGAAAATCAACCAGCTTATCCAGACAGGAGGGATCATGGCGCAACAGCGGCGATTTCAGGAAAGAAAAATCCATTGGTAAGAATTTCGCCGCGCTGATCGAGTCGGGTTGCATACTCGAAACAAAGCATCCTGAAACATGCCGTTGCGGACTGATCAGTCCCTGTTGGGTATAAAAGACAAAGCCCTTCGGGTCGATCAGGAACGGCCGGTTCTCCTCCGAACAGACCTTCTCCATCCTGGCCACCAACGCCTTGAACTTTGCCAGGAGAAATGGCGTATTCAGGTCACAGCCGGTATTGACAACCTGGTAAGGATGCTCGGAGCGCAAGGCTTCGATGAATCCGTCGTATTCCGGTTGGATCTTCGTGTAGAATGCAGGATACAGGATCGGAAGAATCCTGTAGTGCGTGAACTTGATATCGTAATTGAGAACCGTTAAGTCCGGGCGGAAATTTTCCGCGATCCGGTAGTAATAATACTGGATCACCGTTGTCCAATCCGAGATGACAACGACGCTGTTCTTGGGAGCGGAAGCGTCCAGTAGTTCCATGAGATCCCTGCTAACCGGGTACGTTTTCCGGTTGTGCGCCGCGTAACCGGGCAGGGAAAAATTCAACACCAAAGCGATCGGAACGATGATCCGTGTCCAAGGTTTGGCGGTAAGAGTAAATATCCCTTCGGCAACCGGAATACTCAGCATCAAAAAGGGTAATAACATATAGGCATCGGTGCTGGCCCATTGATTATTGCGAACCTGGTAGATGAAGAGCAAAGCGTAATAGCATAGCACGACAAGCGCCGTCATTCGCCTCCGGCTTCTGAACATTTCGTACACCCCCCAAAAGAACGGAACCAGGAAAATGCCCAGTTGTTGGGCGGTCAGGTTGAGAAAGTATGGGAAACGGACCGCCATCATGCCCGACGAAGTGTCGGTAATGTTCTTTGTATAGGCTCCGCCACGAACATGGAAGAAAAGTGCTCCAAGGTCCTTGGGTTGTCCGAACATGAACGCATATTCCGATTGGGCTCTCCAGAACATCCAGGCGTAACAGGCCAGCGTGAAAACGGCTGCTATAAGCGTGAATCGAATAAAGTCGCGCGAGCGGATGGCTGAAAGGAATTTTGAAAAGGTGCCGACTTCGGCAGTGTTCTTTTTCTTTTTTGTTGATTTCGATTCAACGGTTGTAGTGAAAAAAAAGTCTGACAGGAAAAAAAACGGAATGAAGGGAGAGAACACGATCATGGTCAGGTGATGGTTGCTCAGTCCCAAAGCCCAGCCGATGGAAGCGAGGATGAGATAGGGTAATCTTCCGGATCGCTTCCAACTGGTCAAACCGAACAACAGGAGTGCCATGGCGAATACCTGGAATCCGTATACTTCGATGGTGTTGGCCCAGGACCAGGTAACCGGTCCGAGGCCGAAAGCAAGAGCGGCAAAAGCAGCCGAAAGCTCCAGTCGAACAGTTGGGGTGGACTGCTGGCGGGAAAGCAGCAGGAAATTTCGAAGGGTCAGATAAAGCAGCGCGATTGCGGTACTGACCAAACAGACGGAAAACAGGTTGAGCCGGGTGATCAGGCTTGAACTAAATACCGAGGTCAGGCTGTTCCAGATCATTCCGCCCAGGATGTAGGCCGGTGTTCCCGGTGAATGGGCAATGGATCCGAGTTTGATGACCAACGCAAATTCCGCGGCATCATCAAACATCAGCGAATCGGTACAGGTCAGGAAGTAATGGAAGAAGGGGATCAGGAAACAAGCGAGAAGCAGAACGGTAGGGAGGTAGCGTGGTGCTTGCATGGTTCAGGGCGCTAAATGTAGCAGTGCTTCGAGCTGCCGGTGCCAGATCAGGATGATGACTCCGGATACGGCCACCAGCACACCAATCAACGACTTTCCGGTGATCTTCTCCCGGATCAGGAAGTAAGATAAGAAAAGGGCAACGACCGGCACAAGCGAGAAGATGGTCTGGGCTGCTGCGGCATCCAGGTAAGCGACCGTAAAAAGTGACAGGCTGACGCCAAGGGTCGGCCCGAAGATCGTACCCAAGACGGCATATCGGATACCGCCTTCCCTGTTGATGCGGATGGGGAACACGGTTTGGTTCCATTTCCGTGTCAGCAAGATCGTGACCAATAAAGAAAGCGTTCCGATCGAAAGCCGCATAAATGTTGCATGGACCGGATGAAGGGGTAAACCCGTTGCGGCCTGGTCCAGCATACCTTTCTTGGCTAAGACAAGGCCGGCGCCCTGGCAGAATGCGGCCAATACGCCGTAAAGGATTCCTTTTGCCACCGATCCGAAACGCGTGTCGCTGGCGCGTTCGCGCTCGGATTTAGAGAGGGAGATCCAGATAACACCGGCAATGGTGATGATCATGCCGAGTATTCCGGCCCAGGTCATGTGTTCGTCAACGATCAACATGCCGGTGACCAGTGCCGCACCCGGTGCGAAGGTGGTCAGGACACTTCCAAGACGGGCCCCCAGCACGGCATACATGGCAAAGCCGAAATAGTCGCCCACGGTAAGACCGATGATCCCCGAGAGTCCAAGCCAGCACCAGGATGGGAAATACTTCGAGCTGAAAATCCCGAGAAAAGAAGGGGGAAACAACAAGGCAAGGAAGGCGATGAAACAGCAAGCAAGGACAAGCCGGAAGAAATTCAACGGGCCAATTCCCAGTCTCCTTGCAGCCTGTGTAAAGGGAAAGATGCCCATTGCCCAGGTGAGCGTGGTCAGCAAGGCGAACAGTACTCCCAACGGATGCAGATCACTTCCGTGCATACTCCCTTTCGCCAAAGATTGCCGAACCGATCCGGATCATGGTGCTTCCTTCCTCAAGAGCTATTCGGTAGTCGGATGTCATTCCCATCGACAGCTCTGTAAAATGTCCGGCTGCTTTTGGGTAGCGGGACTTGCATTCGTCAAAGATGGATTTCAAGTGTCGAAATTCGGCACGAATGACTTGTGCCTCTTCGGTGTTGGTGGCCATCCCCATCAGGCCGCTAACCTGAACATGCGGGAGTGCTCCGGCTTCCAGATGATCGAGGATCGAAAACAATTCGGATTCGGAAAGTCCGAATTTGGTTGATTCGTTGGCAATGAAAACCTGCAATAGGCATTGGACCCGCTTGCCCGATTTGCCCGCTTCTTTATTGATCTCCGACAACAGGCGTTCACTGTCGACGCCGTGGATGAGGTGTACGTAAGGAATGACCTGTTTGACCTTGTTGGTTTGAAGGTGACCGATGAAGTGCCACCGGATATCCTGCGGCAACTGACCGGCTTTTTCACACAACTCCTGGACATAGTTTTCGCCGAAATCTCGTTGCCCAGTCTGATAGACAGCGGCAATCGCCGCGACAGGTTTGGTCTTGGAAACAGCGACCAGGCATGCGTTTTTGCTTGCGCAGGTTTGCTGTAATTCCGCCAAAACCCGGGGGTTGAAATACATAGGACAAAGTTAACGGGCCCTATGGTGCGTACGAAATAGGAAAAGAAAACATTTACCCCGCCCGAATGTTGATGGAGCGTGGGAAAATTCGTGGTTGCCGGAGGACGTGCCGGCATAGGAAGAGCGCTGGTGGAACGACTTACGAGATCCGGTCACGATGTGCTTGTCCTGGGGCGGACGTATCCCGCAAGCCTTCCCCCCGGCTGCACCTTCTTTGAAGTCGATTTCCGAAATCCTGATGCGCAATTACCCGTTGTGAACGAACCGATTTCCGGACTTGCATACTTGCCCGGAACGATCCGCCTCAAACCCTTTCGAAGTCTCAAGGCGCATGACTTTCTGGAGGATTTGCAAATCAATGTGCTGGGCGCGATTCGGTTGATGCAGCACCTGGAAGCAAATTTGAAAGGAGTAAATGGCGGGGCTTCTGTGGTTTTGTTCAGTACGGTGGCTGTGCACACAGGGATGCCCTTTCACAGCAGTATTGCCTTGGCCAAAGGGGCCGTGGAGGGTCTCGCGCGCTCTCTGGCTGCAGAATGGGCACCGTCCGTTCGGGTAAATGTGATCGCGCCTACCTTAACGAATACGGACTTGGCTGCCGGTATGCTTTCCAACGAACAAAGGAAACAAGCCGCGATTGACCGCCATCCTCTGAAGCGCATCCTTGAACCCGACGAGCCGGCTTCCCTCGCGGAATGGCTCTTGACAGGCGCATCACAGAGCGTCAGCGGTCAGGTTTTCAGCTTGGATGCAGGTATCGGTTCACTGAAAACAGGTTAACTTTCGTCGCATTCCGGTGAAGAAGTCCTACTTACCGCAGAAGATCTGTTTAACTTGTTCCCGCTCGTTCAACTGGCGAAAGAAATGGAATAAGACCTGGGAACAAGTCCGCTATTGCAGTGAACGATGTCGCAGGTCCCGAAAAAGAACTCCTTATGAAGAAGTGGCATAGTTTCATTTCTGTCCCGATTATGGCACTGATAGCGTCTTGCTCCCGCACGGCAGAGCGACCTGTCAACGCGGGAACGGTCAACGCACCCGTTGCATTTCATTCCCTGAGTGCCAAGGATCTGGAAGGCAAGCTGATTTCGTTTGACCAGTATGAAGGGAAAACGATCCTGGTCGTGAACACTGCGAGCGAATGCGGTTATACACGCCAGTATGAAAAACTGGAAAAATTGCACCGACAATATGCCGGCCGCCTTGTCGTTCTTGGATTTCCTTCGAACGATTTCGGAGGACAGGAGCCTGGTGATGCGGCGCAGATCCGTTCTTTCTGCACGCAAAATTTCGGTGTTACATTTCCCATGTTTGAAAAAGTTAGAACATCAGGTCCTCATATCGCGCCGGTCTTTTCCTGGCTGACCGACAAATCGAAGAATGGCTGGAACACGCAGTCGCCGACCTGGAATTTCTGCAAATTCCTCATTGATGGTGAGGGTCAGTTACTCGCGTTCTTCCCTGCTTCGGTGGAGCCAGATGATCCGGCGATAATCCGGCTGATCAAGTAGCCGAATTTCCATAAACAGAACATTGAAATGTACCGTCGCGCAGCGGCTTACCAGTAAATTCCTTATTACCTTCGACCTGTCGAAATGACTCCTGCGTTATCCGTTGAAAATTTTCGGAAGACCTATGGCAATTTTGTCGCGGTCGATGATTTGTCTTTTCATGTTAACCAAGGCGATATCTATGGGTTCCTGGGTCCGAACGGTGCGGGTAAGAGTACAACTATCCGGGCATTGCTCGGTCTTATCCAACCAACAAGCGGACAAGTAAAAATCTTTGGACAATCGCTTGCGACGGACAGGGCAGGAGCCATGCGGAGAATTGGGTCAATAGTAGAGAAGCCGGATTTCTATAAGAACCTGAGCGGGAGGAAAAACCTTGAGATCTTTGCCTGGCTCAGTAAGGTAAACGATGCCCGCAATCGGATAGACCGGATGCTGGAACTGGTCGGTTTGTCCCAGCGTGATCGTGATGCCGTGAAGGGCTATTCCCATGGCATGAAGCAACGGCTGGGCCTGGCGCAAGCCTTGTTGCATGATCCGGATCTGATCATCCTGGATGAGCCAACGACCGGACTTGATCCGCAAGGGATCGTCGACCTGCGCAAATTATTGTTGCAGTTACAGGCTGAAGGGAAAACCATTTTCCTTTCTTCCCACATCTTGTCCGAGATCGAGCTGATCGCCACCCGTATGGTGATCATCAACAAAGGCAGAGCGATCGCGGAAGGAAGTGTAGCGGATTTGTTGAGCCGGGAAGACTTGGTGGTGTCCTTCGGTTTTCTTTCAACGGGCCTCTCCAACAAACCGCCGGATGATTTTCCCTGGATCGGACGTGTTCAGCAGCAAACGGTTGATAACTGGGTACTTTCCTTATCGGACGACGAGATTCCCCGCGTCAACGAATGGCTCGTCGGCCGGGGCCTGGCTGTCACTGCCATTCAGTCCCGACGGAGGTTAGAAGACCTCTTTGTCCGATTGACCATGGAGGAAGGAGCGACGAAAGGAGGGAAGCCACGATGATCCGCCTTGTCTGGCTCGAATTGTTGAAGATCGCCGCCCGCCCCCGAAGTTATATCGGTTTCGCGGTGATCTTCATATTCTGTACGTTGGTTCAATTCGCTTTGTATGCGGACGGAATGGAGTACATCCAATTCGTTACCCAGAACGTCGAGCAGTCGTTTGTGTTTGAAGGAAAAATACTGAACGGAAGCCTGGTCTGTTTTGTGATCCTGCAGGCGCTGATACTGCAAATTCCGCTGCTTGTCGCCCTGGTCACCGGCGATCTTATCTCCGGTGAAGCTGCCATGGGAACATTACGGTTATGGTTAACCCGGCCTGCATCGCGGACCTCGATCCTCTTTTCAAAATTCTTCGCTGGGCAGGTGTATACCTTCCTGATTCTGGTTTGGCTGGGTGTTCTGGCTCTGGGAGTCAGCCTGTTGATCTTCGGTCAGGGTGACCTGATCGTATTGAAAACCGACGAATTAGTGATCATCCCGGCCAACGACGTGCTGTGGCGATTTTTCGCCGCGCTAGCCATGGCGTTTCTGGCTTTATCGCTGGTCGGCGCTTTGTCGATGTTATTATCCTGCTATTCGGACAATTCGATCGGCCCGATCATCACGACCATGGCGATCATCATCTTGTTTACCATCATCGGCTCACTCGATGTGCCGTTGTTTGAACGCATTCGTCCGTACCTGTTCACGACGCATATGAATGCCTGGCGTAGCTTCTTCGAGGAGCCGATCCCGTGGGTGCAGATTCGCGACTCGGCCATCTTCGTCTTCGGCCATATCATCGTGTTCCTCGGTATCGGCCTTTTCCACTTTAACCGGAAAGACATCCTCACATGATTCGTCGACTCTTGCCAATCATAATCATGTTTAGCTTGACGGAACTTGCCGCGCAGGATGCCCGCGAACTCTTGCGCGACCTGAATGGTAAGTTCCGCAAGGTCCGGGAGTATCAGGCCGAAGTGCTCATCCGCACCGACATCAGCTTCGTCAAAGCTTTACCTGTGCAGGCAACCGTATTCTTCCGTCAACCCGACCAATTCCGGATCAAGTCGAAGGGGATCGCCATGCTGCCCCGGCAAGGGTTCGATCAGGTGGTAAGGACCCTCGCCGATACAGCCAGTTATGTCCCTGTACTGCAAGGAAAAGAAGTTGTTGAAGGGCGGGAATTGCAATTGCTGAGTGTACTTCCGTTGTCGGATACATCCGATCTGATCCTGGGAAAATTCTGGATCGATGTTTCGGAGAAACTGATTCGACGCTCCCAGGTGACGACCCGGTCCAATGGGACGATGACCAGTGATTATTTTTTCGGTTCCCAACGGCAGTTCGCGTTGCCTGATAGCATGGTGTTTACCGTTGACACCCGGAAGTTCAAGATCCCCAAAGCGGTAGCCGCTGACTTGAACAATACGAAAACTTCCAAACCTATTGACCCGAAAGCGCGGGAAAAAGGGAAGATCTATCTGCGATTTTCCAATTATCGGGTGAACCAGGGACTGCCTCCGGATGTTTTCAGGTCCAAGTGAGCAGCTCTCCGCAATTTCATACGATACGGCTGATCCTGGGCGATCAGCTTAATGCAAAGCACTCCTGGTACAGGAAAAAGGACGATGGCATCCTGTATTTGATGATGGAGGTCCGGCAGGAAACGGATTACGTCGTCCATCATATCCAGAAGGTACTCGCTTTCTTCCACGCGATGCGAACGTTTGCGGAAGCCTTGACAACGGCCGGGCACCACATCCGTTATCTGAAACTGGACGATCCGGATAATCAACAGGACCTTATCCGAAACATTGATGCAGTAGCTCAAGCATACAAGGTACGCAGGCTTGAATACCAGCTACCGGATGAGTATCGGCTCGATCTGCAATTACGCAACGCTTGTCTTCCTACGGGAGAACCCTATGTCTCCTGTGACAGCGAGCATTTTTATACCGAACGGAATACACTGTCCGACCATTTTTCAGGGAAGAAGACCTACCTCATGGAGAGCTTTTATCGCATGTTGCGCAGGAAGCACGGGATATTGATGGCAGGTCATGAACCTATAGGAGCGAAGTGGAATTTCGATCAGGAAAACCGTAGCCGCTATGACGGAAAAGTACCCATTCCGAATGAACTCCGTTTTAAGCATGACGTGACGGACCTGCATGCTACCGTGGTGCAGGCTGGTGTTAAGACGATAGGACGGGTCGATCCGAGATCATTGCCATGGCCGAAGAGCAGGAAGGAGTCGCTTCAATTGGTTCGATGGTTTTGCCGGCAATTGCTTCCCTTTTTCGGTACGTATCAGGACGCGATGAAGTCCGGGGATCCGTTCATGTTTCACAGCCGCTTATCGTTTTCCCTGAACACGAAGATGCTCTCGCCCCGGGAAGTGGTGGAAGCCGCGGTGGCTGCCTACCGCGATCGTCCCGACTTGATCTCGCTTCCTCAGGTGGAAGGATTCGTGCGACAGATCCTTGGTTGGCGGGAGTATGTCCGGGGAGTTTATTGGGCGAATATGCCCGGATATGCGGAACGAAATTTCTTTTCCTATGTCAGGGAATTGCCCGGTTGGTATTGGAACGGTGAAACCGGAATGAATTGCCTTCATCAAACCATACGAGGAAGCCTTGACAACGCTTACGCCCATCACATTCAACGGTTGATGATCACCGGCAACTTTGCCTTGCTGGCCGGTGTCGATCCACGGGCTGTAGACCATTGGTACCTGGGCATTTACATCGATGCGATCGAATGGGTGGAGATCACGAACACCCGCGGCATGAGCCAGTACGCGGATGGAGGGCTGGTAGGAACAAAACCATATGTCTCCTCGGGTAACTATATCGATAAGATGAGTGATTATTGTTCCGGTTGCGATTACGATCGGAAGTCACGACATGGTGATAAGGCCTGTCCGTTCAATTCCCTCTATTGGCATTTTCATCAGGTCAATCGCCCGCTGCTGGAAAAGAACCCGCGCATCGGGATGGTCTATCGTACCTGGGATAAGATGTCGGCAACGGAACAGGATAGAACGCTGCGGCAGGCCGGGTACTATCTCGACAGGCTGGACAAACTTTGAAGGATTCAGTTCAGAAAACGGATCAGAACATCGCGAAGAAGCGTCAGGTCGACTTGTTCCAAAGGATGCGGCGTTCCGGCAAGGGAAGAAAGTGAACCATTGTTCAGGTAGCTCAGCACGCGTTGGGTCTCTTCCAGCGAAACCATTTTATCCGCATCTCCCAAGCCGAGGCAGATCTCGTGTGTCATGAAGAGGAAGTCTTCCTCTTTTAACGGGTGATTTCCCAGCCAGTGCATCATGGCGGCAGTGGATCGAACGACCTTTTCCCAATGCTCCTCGCCATGTCGCTGGGCGAGTGAACGCATTAATGCGGGCACTTTTTCGCGGATCTTCTCCGGCTGTAGATGCGCCTGTTCCCGGGTTGCGATTTCAGGATTCCAGGAAAGTTTGGTTCCCAGGGTGAAAAGACGGCGAACGCGATCAGGTTGCAAGTGCAGCAACCAAAGGGCTGCGTAACCGCCCATGCTGTAACCGAACATGTCTGCTCGTTCGACCTGGTGTTCATCCATCGCCTGGGTGATGGCAGCAGCCAGGTCGTTCATCGTAAATGGTGCGGAATGGACAGCATCCGTTCCGTGTCCCGGAAAATTAACGGTGATGACCGTGCGGTCTTGCAGCAATTTGGCCAGCGGTTGCAATTGACGGGCATCGCCTAAGGCTCCGTGTAACAAGACTAACGGCAGATGTGACATACGTTGCCTCAGCGATTGAATTGTCGAAGGTGATGGTCGAGGTGTCGATATCCCAAACGACCCCACTCTTTTCTGTTCATTTTCCCGAAAGCCGGATGTGCCGGCATCGGATGGTTCAGCGGAAGTTCGCGAACTTTTTCCAGTAATCGCTGAAGTTGCTCACGATCCGATTCGAAGGTGGTTGGAGGCGTTCCCTTCTTCAGTTGGTCATAGTCGGGAGAAGTTGGGAATTTCCCTTTCTGCCATTCGGGTCCGTAAAGCGCCATCCATTTTCCGACGGTCCGCAAAAGCAAATTGCTCAGATTGCGTGTAGGTCGAATTCCCAGTACCTCCCGGATCGGGTCGCTGCAATGGACGACCATTTGGTGGACGTTCATTGTGCCCCATTTTCGCTCGGCATCAGCATTGAGATTCTTGATTCGCTGCAGGATGGAATCGAAATCGGGCGGGTGAAACAGGTTTTGCTTCGACGACATGGATCAATCCTCCAGGGAGTGAAGAATCAATCCACTGCGCAGCTTCGGTTCAAACCAGGTAGTCTTCGGCGGCATGATCTTGCCGCTGTCGGAAATGTCGATGAGTTGCTTCATCGTGACCGGGTACAAAGCGAAGGCAACTCTCATTTCTCCGCTGTTCACGCGGCGCTCCAATTCGCCTAAGCCACGAAGTCCGCCGACGAAATCGATCCGCTTATCGGTTCGAAGGTCTTTGATCCCGAGGATCGGTTCCAGGATCTGTTTCGACAGAACGGTAACATCCAATACACCGATCGGATCTGCGTCATCGTACGTCCCGGATTTGGCAGTGAGTTTATACCATTGTCCGTCGAGGTACATGCTGAATTCGTGGAGTCGCGCAGGACGATACGCAGTTGCACCGACCGATTCAACCGTAAATGATTTACGGAGCGCATCGAGGAATTGTTCGTTGCTCAGACCGTTGAGGTCCTTGACAACACGGTTGTAATCCATGATGGCCAACTGGTTGTCAGGAAAGTGGACGGCCAGAAAGAAATTGAACGATTCTTTACCTGAATAATCCGTTTTCGCTTTTCGAAACTCCTGACCAACTAAGGCTGCAGCTGCGGTACGGTGATGGCCGTCGGCGACATAGGTAGCCGGTATCCTGGCGAAGAGTTCAACCATCTGGCTGACCGTTGCGCTATCCGAGATCACCCAGAACTCGTGCCGGATGCCATCGTCGGCGGTAAAGTCATACTCGGCCGGAGCTTGAACTACACCCGCGACGATCTTGTCAAGTGCAGGTACATTCGGGTAGGCGAAGAATACGGGTTCGTAATTGAGTTTCGATACCCGGACGTGGTTCTTGCGGTCTTCCTCTTTATCGGGACGGGTCAGTTCGTGCTTTTTGATGATATCATTGAAGTAATCATCCACGGCTGCCGCTGCAACTATGCCGAATTGCCGGCGACCATTCATCGTTTGGGCATAGATGTACAGGCAATCGGTGCTGTCCTTGAAGAACACACCATCCTGCACCATACGATCGAAGTTTGATTTTCCTTTCGTATAGATCTCGGGTGCATACACGTTGTGACCGTCCGGGAAGTCAATCTCCGGTTTGATCACATGGTAAAAGGAAAGTTCGTTGCCAGCCGCTTCAGCGCGTGCTTCTTTCTCGTTCAAAACGTCATAAGGCTTCGAAGCGATCTGATCAACAAATTCTTTCTTCGGACGGATTCCTTTAAAGGGGCGGATGATGGCCATGGTGGTGGGTAGTTGATTCGGGTTTCGGGAGCTGGTAAATGGTGATTAGTGATTAGTGATTAGTGATTAGTAATTAGTAATTAGTAATTACCAGTTGCCAGTTACAAGTTATAAGTCTTTCTCCAGTTACTATTAAAGCTTCGACAATCGATATTCGCTATGCGTTGTTCACTATTCACTTTTCAATATTCACTGTTCGCTATTCACTATTTACTATTTACTATTTACTATTTACTATTTACTATTTACTATTTACTATTTACTATTCACTATTCACTATTCACTATTCACTATTCACTATTCACTATTCACTATTCACTATTCGCTATTCGCTATTCACTGTTCACTCTTCACTTCAACCCCAATATCTCCTCCATCGCCGCGGTAAGCGCTTCCACATCTTCCAACGTCAGGTCGCCCATGTGTCCGATGCGGAAGGTCTTATCTTTCAGACTACCGTAGCCGTTGGAGATCAGCATACCGCGTTCGCGCAGTGATTGGTTGAGAGCGCCGATGTTGGTCTTACGGGTGTTTTCGATACAGGTAACGGTCATCGACTCGAAGCCAGGTTGGGGAAACACACGATAGAAGTGAGACGCCCAGTTGATCATATATTCCGCCATTTCGACATGGCGGATGAAACGATTCTCCAGACCTTCTTTTAGAATTCGGTCAAGTTGAAAGTCCAGCGCAAACATATGGGAGATGGATGGAGTACAGGAATACTGATAATCCTTCTCGTCGACGTACTTGATTAAGGTACCCAGGTCCAGGTAATAACCTCTTGGACCGATAGCCTTCAGGCGCTCTTCAGCTTTCGGTGATATGCTCGCCAATGCCAAACCCGGCGGAAGTGCCAGGGCTTTCTGAGAGCTGGAAATGCAAACGTCGATCCCTAAACGGTCCACTTCGATCTTGACTCCCCCCAATGAACTGACGGTATCTACCGTCCAGATCACCTCGGGATACTTTGCAACGATCTCGGCAATGCTCTCAATAGGGTTTTGGATGCCGGTGCTGGTTTCGTTATGGGTAACCGTTACCACATCGTACTGACCGGTTTTTAGGTAACGTTCAACGGTGTCCGGTAAGGTCGGATGTCCCGGCTCTTCTTCGTGCAGGTCGGCTTCGATGCCGTTGAGACGAGCAAGTTCCCACCAGCGCTTGCCGAATGCTCCCACCGAGAATACGATCGCTTTCTTTTGCGTCAAACTTCGAATAGCGCCTTCCATTAATCCGGTACCCGAAGATGTACTCAAGACGATCTTGTTGGAAGTGTACATCAACTGTTGCAGCTTTTCGCTGATGCTACGCTGCAACGCACTGGCCTCCGCAGTGCGGTGCCCGATAGGCGGCGTGGCCATCTTGGCCAATACGTCAGGATGAACGTAGGTAGGGCCCGGTATGAAGAGTTTTTTGATTTCCATTGTAAGCTAAACCAGCTCGGTCAGGGAGCGCAAATTTACATGTTTTGGAGGGAAGAATCGGAATTACTGTTCAAATGCGATTAGTAAACGGTGAATAGTGAACAGTAAACAGTAAACAGTAAATAGTAAACAGGGAGGAGTGAAATTTCATACTTCTTGGCCGTTTCCGGCTAAAATCTCATTCGCAAATCACTAATCACTAATCACTAATCACTAATTACTAATTACTAATCTCCAATCTCTACCGCTCAACCCCCTTCCGCCCGCCTTTCTGCTCGCCTCGTATATCGACGTTTTTTAGGAGGTTCCATCGTCCTCGTTTGAATCGGTATCCGTCGTATCGCCCGTCGGGTCCCGACATGGGGTCGTCTAGGGCGCCCGACAAGTGATCAAAGAGTATCATCCGTTTTCCCGCTTCATAGCGGAGTGCCATACTGGCCATGGCGTTGAAGGTGAACACCCGTCGACTGCTGTACACTTTGTCGTTACGAAAAAGCGGATAACCGAATCGTGGCTCGTTCTTATCGAAGTAAAGCACTTCGATCAGTTTCTGGGTTTGTCGTTCCGATTTACCTTTCCAGCCCAACAACGTGTAGTAAGTCCTGGATCCCTTCTTTATCGTTACGAGCTGGTAATAGACGCAGCCGAGCCACCGACTGGCTTTCAGTTTTTCAGACTCGGGTTTGAGGATCACAGCAGTGGAATCCATCAGTTCAAACAATGCAAATGCTCCCGATTTCGGATCACGAACCTGCAAAAAGCCGTAGTACCGGTAAACATCACCGGCAAAAGAAGGTGCGACCCAGGAATAGAGTCGGAAACGCTTGTCTTCGGGCTCCACGAACCCGAGGTTGGATGCTCCCTGAAAGGGAGGAGCTGAAAAGCTGAGGGAATCCTGAAAGTATTTCTGTAGATGATGACGAAAGATCGTATTTGCCGCAGCCCGGGTGCTGTCATCCGGTCCGCGTTGAAGGGACTTGATAAGGCTATTTACCGAGTCAGCGGATAGGGGAAAGGGTCGGGCGGTTTGTCCCTTGACTGAATGTTGTCCAACCAACCAGCAGCAAAGGAGAAAAGAGATTCGGCCCAGAGACATGGTGTAAAAATAAGAACCGCGGTACGAGAACGCACCGCGGTTACTTTTATTCGATCAACAGCCGGATCATGCAGCGTGCATGCGGTCCTTTTTGGCTGAAAGTTCTTCTTTCGATTCGCGGAAGTCCGGATCATCAACACAACAGTCGACGGGACAAACCGAAGCGCACTGAGGCTCGTCGTGGAAACCGACACACTCTGTGCATTTATCCGTAACGATGTAGTAAATATCCGTGGCAACCGGAGATTGGGCTGCATTCGCATCGATCTCGGTGCCGTCCATGCGTTTCACCATGCCCTTCAGGGAGGTGCCATCGGAGAAGCGCCACTCGGCTCCGCCTTCGTAAATGGCGTTATTGGGACATTCGGGTTCGCAGGCGCCGCAGTTGATGCACTCTTCGGTAATCTTGATGGCCATACGGTGTTTCCTTTCTACTTTTGGGGTTTCGTAACGGGGAACAAAATTAAACAGAATTTCTTCCCTTCAAAATTTTGCAAAAATCAGACACTATGCCCCTCCAAGCCAT
>WBZP01004152.1_pt1 | contig 15277 bp, 14 predicted proteins | sample 5204301 | NCBI WGS metagenome assembly WBZP01 (sample SAMN12412401, study PRJNA552823) | activated sludge metagenome | isolation source: activated sludge from nitrification reactor of wastewater treatment plant... | place: USA: Pennsylvania | collected 2017
AAAAAATTTGACCATGGCCATTGAAAACAAAACGCTCGAAGATCGCGCGAAACCACTGGGCAATTATCCGCACCTGAAGCGAGTGGGCGACTTTATTTTTGTATCCGGTACCAGCAGTCGAAGACCCGATAACACCCATGAGGGAGCCGACCGCAATGAAGATGGCAGCTGGACACTGGACATCCGAAAACAAACAAAGGCCGTCATTGAAAACATTGCCACATTATTGGCATCAGCCAACGCAGGACTCGAAGATGTAGTAGACATCACCACCTTCCTGGTCGACATGAAAGATTTCAAAGGATACAATGAAGTATATTCTGAATACTTCGATCACACAGGTCCTACGCGTACAACCGTAGCCGTTCACCAACTGCCCCACCCCAATCTGTTGATCGAGATCAAGGCCATGGCTTATAAACCGGAAATAAAATAGATTAGTTGCTCTTGCGATTGCTGATTTCGTCCCTGAGCTTGGCAGCCGTCTCGTAATCTTCCATTTCAATGGCTTTCTCCAGCTGGCTTTCCAATTCAGCCAGCGACAGAGAGGTAATGCCCTGTTTCTGAACCGTTCTTGAGGGGGTTAGGGGTTCCGCTTGCTCGTTTTCCATTTCCACCCCAGCCTGATCCAGGATAAAGTCGTAAGTATAAATTGGGCAATTGAACCTAACAGCCATAGCAATGGCATCTGAGGTTCTGGAGTCAATCACAGAAATATCTCCATGCTGATCGCAAATCAATTGGGCGTAAAAGATGCCATCCAATAAGTCATTGATGACTACTTCTCTGATGACAATGCCGAAATTATCGAGGGTGGCTTTAAACAAGTCATGGGTCAATGGACGATTGGGCGTCATTTTTTCTACCGCAATGGCTATGCCTTGGGCTTCGAAACCACCGATAACAATGGGTAATCTGCGGCTTCCTTCAGATTCGCCCAAAATCACGGCATAATTGTGGGATTGAGAAACCGAATGACTAATCGCTACTATTTCCAGACTGACCTTATTCATGTATTAAAATTAATGCAAATATAAGGCTAAAAGTTTATTTTTTAAATGAGAAAAGACATTACTATGGACATAAAAAAAGGCTGAAGGTTTTGTGCCGACAGCCTTTTCCTAATTTATTTGAGTGTTTACTTGAGGGTAAACTTGCCTTTTCCAACCATATAGCCGTTGTTGTACAATTCACAATCGTAAACACCTTTCACCAGCTTTTCACCCAAGGTCCAGTCAATACAACCGTTGGTGTCCTTGTTGTCATACTCGAGATCACCGGATGTAGTATAACGAATTTGGGTGTTGTTGAGTTTGTTGGTCAGTACACCGGATCCTCTGTCTTCCTGAGCCACGGTCTCTCCCTGTGGGTTGATGATCCTTACATAGAATTTTTTGGTACCTGATGGTGTCACGAGGTTGGTTTCGGTGGTGAAACAAATCCTTAGCATTTCTATGTCTTTGGCTTTGCTTTTATCCTTCAATTTACCATTGTCTTTCACCTCAAAACCCTTCACTTCCATGTAATTGATTTTGATGGCATTGGCCATGTCAACCTTGGAAGACAAGGCTTCATTGGTTTTAGCCAGTTTTTCTTTATCCGATGCCAAGACGGCTCTCGCCTGGGCTATTTCCTCTTTTTCTTTTTTGGTCAATTCCAGATTGGCAGACAACTCCTGGTTCGAAGAAGATAGCTGTGAATTGGCGGTGCTCAATTCAGCATTTTCATTCTTTAAGGCATTGATTTGGGCCACATAGTCCGTCACCTGTGCATTCAACTTGGTCAATTCTTCCTTAGCCCTGCCCAATTCGCGTTTGGTCCAGATCAATTCTGATATTTTGGCCTTTTGCGTCTCTAACTCTTTCTTTTGAGCATCGATGAGGTCGTTGGCTTCTTTGTTGTCGCCCCTCAATTCTTCCAGTCGCTCCAGCGCATCCTGATAATCCTGATTCAGCTCTGCCTGAGCCTTTTCAAGGTCAATTTGTATGGTTTGTTGTGTTGTATTTTCTGTTTTCAGCTGGCTGTTGATAAACCATTGGTAGGCATTTAAACCCAGCAGTCCTATGATTGCTACAATGGCCCAGGCTGTAAAATTTTGTTTTGATCTGTTGTTATTCATGTTCATTTCCATCTTTAGATTTTCTCTCAATAACGCCACAAAGATCAATTTTTATTACGCAAACATCAAATAATCTGGCAAAATTCAATGAATACTATTAATTTGTACCTAGTGAAAACCCTTATTAGCCATGAATCTATCACCACAATCGCTTAACAAAATTCTATTTCTCGACATTGAAACGGTATCTGAAAAACACCATTTTGATGAATTGACCGACGTTTATCAAAAATTATGGGCTAAAAAAGCCATTTCTATCCAAAAAGACCTTTCCCTTACTGACAATGAAGGTATCGCCAGGCTATATCAGTCCAAAGCCGGGATCTTTGCGGAGTATTCCAAAATCATTTGCATCTCTGTTGCCTATCTGAATGCTGAGGGCAAATTGAGGGTCAAAAGTTTTGCCTCCGATGACGAAAAATCACTGCTCCATGACTTTTGTAAGTTGCTAAATGATCACTTTTCAGACCCGGAAAAGTATTACTTATGTGGCCACAACATCAAAGAATTTGATGTGCCTTTTATGTGCCGAAGAATGGTCAAACACAAAATCCCCTTCCCTGCATTGCTCAGTGTAACGGGCAAAAAACCCTGGCAAACTGAATTTTTAATAGATACCCTGGACCTGTGGAGGTTTGGGGATATCAAAAACTATACTTCACTCGAATTGATAGCAGCTACGTTGGACATTCCCACCCCAAAAGACGACATCGATGGCAGCCAGGTTGGCCGTGTTTATTGGGAAGACGCAGGTTTGGAAAGGATTAAAACCTATTGCCAGAAAGATGTGGTAACGGTGGTTCGACTCATACAGCACTATATGGGCATCGACAGTGTTGCAGATGAAGACATCGATTTTGTGTGATCATTTCCGGTTCGTGTCCGGCTTCTTGAGATAATCCAATTGATAATTGCCAACGTGGATTTCACTTTGGCGGATTAATCTGGATTGATAAACATAGTTAGTAATTCCGGCCACAAAGAGCAGGGCCGCAAAAGCCAACAATATATTTTCATAAATATCAACATGGTTGATCGTGTAAAAATTTTTCACGCTCAAGCCGGCAATTAAAAAATACATAGCGGTCCTTAGAAATGACAGGAAGGTAGATTGGTTGGATAACCTGGTACGCTGCAGTGCCAGCTCTTCCCGCAATATTAAATCTTTATTTATTTCGCTATTTTCCATAATAGATAATTACAAAAGTAGTTATTAAACAAATAAAATTTCTATTTTAGCCCTGGTTAGTAACATTTTTTTAGTTCCGACGTCTGCAAAAAATAGTCAGTTCCATATTGTATTAACCTTGAAAAAGGTTCCATTTTTTTGGTCTTTTTTCATTTTTGGGTCTCATTTTACCATTTATCAATGAAATTTCAACGTTATGCCTTTCAACTGCGCACCGCCTGATTTGAGTCCTTTTCAACCAACGGCATCTCTTCCATGGGATCGAAGGAGAGCCATGCACTTGTACCGAAGGACAGCTTTCGGGGCTTCCAAATCGGTCATCGACAATGCCCTTTTGCAAAATCCCAAAGCACTGGTGACCTCCATCGTACAGCAGGCCAAAAACCTGCCCCCGGCTGCAGCCCCTCCCTGGGCCTTTTGGTCAATCAGCAATTACAGTTCCAACGAAGAAGAAAGAAATGCTCAGATCGTTCAGCAAATTCTTTCCTGGGTAAATGTGTGGATGAAAGACATGCGCTCCAATGGCCTGCGAGACCGCATGTCGCTGTTTTGGCATAATCATTTTGTGACGAAACTGGACAAATACATTTGTCCCTCATGGATGTACCAGTACCACCATCTGTTGCAAAAATATGCCTTAGGAAATTTCAAGGACTTCCTCCGGGAAATGGGCAAGACACCCGCCATGCTCGTTTTTTTGGATGGTGTACAAAATACCCGGTTCCAACCCAATGAAAATTTTGCCCGCGAATTGTTTGAGTTGTTTACACTGGGCGTTGACAATGGTTACACCCAAAACGACATCGTCAATGCTGCCAGGGCCTTATCCGGCTGGAATGGTATCACCCTCGCCACTTTATGCGGAGAAATCAGTTTTGTGCCTTCCTTTTGGGACAATGGCCCAAAGACTATCTTCGGCAAGACCGGCAACTTTGGATACGACGAGGTCATCGATCTGATCTTCACCGAGAGACCTGTTCAGGTAAGCCAATACATCTGCAAAAAGTTGTACGCTCATTTTGTAAATCCGGATATCGACGAAACAGTAGTGGATCAACTCGCTGCTATCTTAAGACAAAATAATTTTGAAATCGCTCCGGTCATGGAGGCCTTGCTTTCATCTGTCCACTTCTTCGACGATGCCACTGTAGGTACTGTTATTCCGGGACACATTGAGCATTTTCTGATTTTTCTCAATGAACTGGACCTTCCCAACAACGATGTACTCAACCAATACATCGTCTATGGTTCCGATGAGTTTGACCAAAGATTGTTCAACCCCACCGATGTATCCGGCTGGAAGGGCAATCGCGCCTGGATTACCTCCTCTACCCTGCCCTTTAGATTTGAAGGCATTTTCAACATCATGCTTTACTACTACCAGTTGCAGGGCAATGCCATCGAACAGCTGCGGGATCTTGCCCTTTCGTTGGTTGATCCCTCTACCTCAGATCCTGCCGTGGTGGTAAATGCTATATGCGATTACATCCTGCCCAATGGCTTCCAGTCCCAGAAAGACTATGATGAGGCCGTGAGGGTATTCAAAGCAGAAGTACCCGAAAATTATTTTGCTACCGGTCAGTGGAACCTGTACTGGGAATATGCCCCTCTGCAACTGATTCTCTTATTCCAATTCCTGGCGGCCCAGCCTGAATTTCAACTAAAATAAAAACCATGAGCCACAAACATCATCATACTACTGCCTGCAATCCAACAGAACACAAAATGTGGAGCAGGCGCGATTTTCTCCAAACCCTGGGCATTACCGGTGGCGTTGGACTTGCCATGGGCGGCTTTTCGATCAATGCACTCGCGGCACCTTTGCTCAATCCCCCGGGGGGAAACGATAGAATCCTGGTACTGATCCGACTCAAAGGTGGCAATGATGGCCTCAACACCATTATACCCATTTACGATTTTGGCACCTATAAAAGCAAGCGACCCACCATCTACATCCCCCAAAGTGAAACATGGAGTCTCAACAGTGAACTGGCCATGCCCAAGACGACTGCCAAACTCACCAAGTTGTGGGACAACGGTGCCATGAAGGTAATCAATGGCGTTGGCTACGGCAACCACAACCTGTCGCACTTTACCTCATCGGATATTTGGAATTCTGCACAACCTCAAATCGAAACCCTTGAAGATAAATCCGGATGGCTGGGCCGATACCTGCTCAACGAACAACCCGATTACCTCGAAAATCTTCCCGAAGTGCCCGGTGCCATCAAAGTAAACAGTGGCAGCAATATCGCCTTCAACAATCCGGATCGCATAGATCTGGCAGTCAATTTCAATACACCCGACAAATTGATTGAGATTGCAGAAAAAGGATTTTACTACGACACACAAGTTCTGCCGGACGACTGTTATTACGGCGATCAGATCGGCTTTTTGCGATCAGTGCTCAATGTCACTTACAAATATGCACCTACCATCAGCAATGCGTACAAGGCAGGCGCCAATACTGTGGTGTATTCCAACAACCCGCTGAGTAAACAGTTGGCCATAGTGGCTAAACTGATCAAAGGAAAGCTGGGTACAAAATTGTATATGGTTACCCTGGATGGTTTCGACACGCACGAAAATCAAAACAGCGCACACCCTCAACTCATGAACCAGCTGGCTGCTGCAGTATCTGAATTCTACGACGATTTGGGCACCGATCTGAGTGCTTCGGTACTCTCTCTTACCTTCAGCGAATTTGGCCGAAGAGTAGCAGAAAACAATGGAGGCACAGACCACGGTACGGCAGCCCCGGTGATGATGTTTGGCAGTGCATTACAAGGCAGTGCCGCCCTGGGTGATCTTCCCAGTCTCACGCAACTGGATGGCAACGGCAACCTAAAGCACACCACCGACTTCCGATCGGTCTATGCCACCGTGCTGGAATCCTGGCTCTGCGTGCCACCGTCTGCGGTAGATGAAATTTTGGGAGATGAATTTGAGAGAATCGACAATCTGGGCATCGAATGCCTGCCCTCTTCAACCGATGCAGTTCCTCTTGTGCAAGGACTCTCACATTATGCCAATGTACAACAGGATGGAAGCATACAAGTTCATTTTGATTTGGCCAGACCCGGTCATATTAAATTGGAACTGTTAGCAGTAACCGGACAAACCATTGCCATGCCGGTCAATGAATATCTGTCAGAGGGAAAACATACGGTCAATTTGAGCGGCCAAAGGTTAGGCCTGGGAAGTGGTATGTACATATACAAAATCAGTTCTGCTCAAAAAGCATACAGTGGAAAACTGATCTATGTACAATAAAAAAAAACCATACATCGGCTCAAGTCAAGTTCACTTTGGGAATGAACTTTGGAAGGCAATCGGTTTTTAGGATGACCCCTCTTCCTGAGTTTTTAAGACGTATGGTTCCAAAAGGATCTCAAAAACAAAAAACGTAATACTTGATTACAAGGCAAAGATAATTGAATACATATTAGAAAAAAATTTAATATGTATTTTTTTCATATTTTTATTTTTGAATATGTAACTACATTATTAACACCCAATAAAAAATAAAGGTGATCTGAAGTTTGCCTCGATTTCACTTTTATTTATTTGTGCGTAAAAATTTATACTTGCTTTTACAAGCCCGGCCTCTCCCATTTTTATTCAATGCTATTGAGTGCAATGCCGGAACACTTGGGTGAAAAATAACACCGTGTTTTTCTGAGGATTTTGCTTATGGAAAAACAGTGTTTATCTAGTTGAAAGCCAGCCTTTGGCTTACGGATATTGCGTACAAATCAATATTGAATGCGCAGCTTTTTTCCGGGATATATTTTCAGCTTGGCACCATTGGACAAATTCAAAGTACCATTCAATAAACACTCTCCATTCACTTCGGGATCTATCATGATGATCTTATTACCGGAAACATTGGTAGCCGGCCTGAGTCCGTTTTTCCAATTGGAATTAGTGGTCCAGTTTCCATTACCCGTAAATTTATATACCGCTGAATTGGGCGGCTGAACAGGCATTACCGTTCTGAACAAACCGGCATTGTGTCCATTGGTGGCACTGCAAACGGTGTACAAAAATCCTGAGGTATCAAAACTCATTTCCAGCAAATTGGAAGTTGCCGATGGAAGACCTGTATTACACGAAAGCCAGTCCGTACCTGCACTCCAGGTAGCATTGTATGCCATCCTGCATCCATTGGTTTCACATGCGAGATAAACATTGTTATGGTAGTCAAAAACGAGATCCTGAATGCCTCTCACCACCAAATCCGGATCGCTGAATTTTGTCCAGTTATCGCCATTTTCTTCGGGTTTTGAATACCACAAAATATTCGTCCACCAATCACCCCCGGCAAAAATATATCCGTTTTCATCTCTCTCTACTTCGATGACATTGCCGTACCATGAAGTGGTATTGCCTACCCCCAGATTAAAGCTTTGCCCACCATTGTCTGATCGGGAAACGCCTTCGCTTTCACTTCCCAAAAACACCGTATGCTCCTTACTCACATCCAGGTCCCAAATGGCCGAAATCATCAGAGGATTGTTTTGCCAGTTGAGTCCATCATTGGTGGAATATGACAGTGAGGTCGCCCCGGAAAACCGGGATGCCGCCCAAAGGGTATCGGACTTGTGCTGTTTGAGTTTGGTGTAAAAATCGCAGCCATTGGCAGCCACCTGTGTCCAGCTGTCTCCTTGATTGACCGACCGATAGATAGCTCCTTTTGGTACACTGTTGTAGGCATGAAACAACAGGCTACCCGCTTCTGTCTCCATTATCTGCAGCACGTTGTAATGATTGATGCCCGTATTTCTGAGCTGCCAGGTCTGACCACCATTGATCGATCGCCATACCCCCAGCTTATTGCCAATGTAAAAGGTTCCGTTTCGGGTACATTTAAAACACAACATTATGCGCGCTGCATCCATGCCTGCATTCATGTCCTGCCATAGATTGCCCCCATCGGCAGACCGAAAGACACCGGACGCACCGGCATAAACTTTATTGACCGGCGACACAGCCAAACAATTGAACTTGGTCGTGAGTAATGAACTGCTTACATTGGACCAACTCGCTCCATTGTTGGTCGACCTGTACAAGGCACCATAAGCCGAACTGGTGCTGATAAACCATCTGTTTAAGGTGTCCACATGGATGCAAGTCATATTGGAAGCCGGCAATCCGGCATTGGCTGCAATCCAGGGTCCACCGGCGGCAGCACATCTGTATACATTGTTGCTATTGCACACAGCTATGAGCGTATCGACTTTGCTGATGGCTAGCTTAATTACAAAATTGTTGGGCATCGGATCTCCCACCAAAGACCATGCTCCTGTTCCATCAAATCGATATACGCCGCTGTTAAATACGCCGGCATATAGTTGCCCAGCTTTATTGGTAACCAAACATTTCCCCAAACCGGGCAGGTTGTAGGTAATGTCAGTCCAGCTATTACCATCCCACTTAAAGACAGCTCCCGCGGTATTCATCATATAAACAATGCCATTCAAACCCCTGGCAAAATCAGACACCAACGTAGTAGATCCACCCAGCCCATTGTTGATGGCTACCCAGCTACCGGCATTGTATTGATAAATACCGTGTGCACCGGTTCCACAATATAGTTTGTGGTCTGTGGCAACTTCCACATCTCTTATAATGGAATCCGGCAAGCCCTGACTTATGTTGAGCCAGGTCTGTCCTTCATCCGCAGATTTAAATACGCCATAGCTTACAGTTCCGGCATAGATCACATTGTTGCTACCCGCGGCAAGACAGGTAACATCTTCGTTGGGGCTACTCATTTTTTGCCAGCTCACCTGTGCTATAAGGCTGCACTGCACCAGAAAAAAAAATTGTACGACAAACTTTACCCTAACCATTCCTTTTTGAATGTTGATCGAAAGATAGATACCATTTTCTACCTTATTGCTTACAAGCTCCCTGTATTTTACTTACTTTTTATTTAATTTTGAATTACAGGTTTTTTACATATTTTATATTGATAGAGCTTCTGTTAAAATATTTTATTCTATTTTTTGAAAAATTTCCAAATCATTTCAAACATTTGGTGAAGGATAAAAAAGCCCTGACAACCATTTACACAACATTACTTTTAATCCATTTACATTTGCATCATCATTTTAGTTGAAAATTATTAGAAATCAACCGCGTTTTTTAAGTCGGTTGTACTTCTGGTAAGTCAATAAATATTAACTTTATGTTAAATTAAGCTAAAGTCTTATGAAGGACATTGCCGACCTGTTGGGCAGAATTTGTATCGCTATGATTTTTGTTTACGAGGCCATTGATACAATGTTGTTTTTCAACAACACCAAAAGGACGATGGCTGAATACGGACTCAACTGGAAACCGGATTTGGTTTTGGGCATTCTGGTAGCATTTCTAATCCTTGGCGCCATCATGGTGTTGATTGGTTATTATGCCAACGTGGGCGCTATCTTGCTGCTTACCTACTGGCTGCCCTTTACCCTCATTGTCTATTCCTTTTGGAATGACCCCCAGCCACTGCAACGACTCAATGCTTTGTACTTTATGAGAAACCTGGCGGTTTGTGGTGGCCTTCTGCTCCTCATCGCCAACGGGGCTGGAAAGTACAGCGTCAAACGATTGATCCACGTGATGCGACTCCCCAAATAATGGCTAAATATACCTGTCTATTATTCGACCTGGACGATACCTTATTGGATTTCAAACAAGCGTCCCGAACCGCCTTTCAACTGTTCTATGAGCGGTATCTTTTGGATTCAGGCCTCACACCGCATGCTGCGTTCGAACATTACCACGACGCCAATCTGATGGTGTGGGAAATGTTTGAGCAAAACCAAATCAGCATTGATGAATTGAAGACCCGAAGATTTGAGTGGATGTACCAGCATGCAGGGCTGTCCATTCCCTTCGATGAACTTCCGGCGCAATCCGACTTTTTTCTGGATGCTTTAATTGAATCCACGCATCTGCTGGAAGGTGCCGAACCACTGCTCACCCATTTGAGTTCACAATATCACCTCAGCGTCATTACCAATGGCATCAGCTATGTGCAGCATTCGAGATTAAAGAGGCTCAATATTGGGCACCATTTCCAACATGTGTTTATCTCGGAAGAAATCGGTCATTCCAAACCATCCGAAGGATTTTTCAACCATGTGCTTGATACGTTGATGGATCATCCGCCACAAAACATGCTGGTGATTGGCGACAGCCTCAATGCCGACATAGCCGGTGCCCTGCAAGCCGGTCTGGATGCCTGTTGGTTTAACCCACATGGCTTGACCCATTCGGGCAAATACGCCCCGCATTACGAAATACGAAGCTGGCAGGAATTTACTGCACTTCTTTCCTGATTACCATTCGTCGAGCAAGGCAAAGACAATGCCGCACAGGGTTGCCTGACTAAAGCCGTACAACATCCAGGTACTTACCATCACTATATCCACATCGATGGCGCTGTAGGTAATCCACATGACGGGGATCAAACCCACCAGGGCGTACATGAGTCCAAACTCAACGCCTTTTACAAAAATGCCGCCGGGTAGAAACCGCCTGAATCGATTCCACAATACGGCCAGGGCAAAACTCAAAACAAAAGGGTGTAAGTAGAAATAAACATCCCTGCTGCCGTCTGAATTGAAAATGGGATTGATGTAATCCACAAAGAGATCCGGTTTCAAGTGAATGGCTGCATACAAACTTCCAAAGCTGGCCAGAAACAGCGCAGCGCCGGCAATCAATCCTTTCTTTAAAATTCCGGTAAATGGATTCGGCATAGGGCCTTGGTTGGGTTGCGTGTTTTCCATGATCAACAATTTTATTTTTTATACAAACTAGTTCAACGGCTTAAAAAAAAGCGTAAACTCTACCAATAATTCATTTTTTACTTTAATGGCTCCTCCCAGCTTACTGGGCGGCTTCAACTGAAAATCGCTGAATAATATTTGTTTGGTCCCCACAAGCTGCAAGAAACCCTGAGCCTTGGGCACTACTGCAAAATTGATATTCATCCTTCGGGTAACACCGGCCAGTTCGATTTCAGCTTCTCCTTGCAAGTGTCCGGCTTGCGTGAGTTTTTCCAAATCCTTGTCAAAACCTACAAAACGAATCTTCATCAATGGATAATCCTTCGCTTTGAGGGTCTTCTGAAGGTCTTTGGTCATGATTTTGTGGTGACAGTCAAACCGCGCTACCTGGATCGACAACTCACCTCCTGCTTTTACTTTTTCTCCAACTCCCGCCATCGTCCAGATGGTATCCGTCCTGCCATATTCCGGCACTTCGCAGCTAAAACTGTTGATGTTGGTTTTGCCATCTACCCACAGAATGCTGTGACTGGCCAAAACCCAGTACTGAGGCCCGGCCGGAAGGGTCATCCACCAAATCAGACAACTGATCCACATTCCGGTAAACATAGAAAAAAGTTTTGAAGGTTAAAAGAAAGGAGTTGAATGAAAACCACCCAACTCCTTAAAAAGATTATCAATGAAAACCTCTTAGATAATTGTATCAGCTTAGAAACCTACAACTGCCTCGATTACGAGACCATTGAATTTGGCTCCGCTTCTGATATCAGTTCCTTTGAAACCGTCGTATTTCTGATTTACATATTCGCCTTTCAACAAAAGGTTTTTAGTAGGGAACCATCCTGCAGCGATGGCAGTTCTGGTTACGTTTACGTCATCTGTATAACCATTCAATCTGCTGGTTACTTTGTTGTATTTGGCTCCTATGAATACTTGTTCATTTGCAAGGAATCTGTAGATCAATTCACCTGCCATCTGGGTTGTTTTTCTGTTGGCACCATCGTATGCATCTGGTTTTTCGTTAACGGTTTTACCGGTTGCTTGTTCGTAAGTACCAAAGAATTCCAAACCTTTGAATTTAACAAATGGGTTGATGATCCATGTATTCAATGTATTGCTCATACCTGGGTTGAACCTGCCGCTGAATGCTTCTGCAGTACCGTTGGTAGAAGCAGCTGTTTCAATAACTCCGAAGTATGCAGATCCTGTTCTGTCGCCACCAAACAATGTCAAACCTGGAGAAGATGCGTTGTTGTACATAGAAGCACTCAATCTGAATCTCAGGTCGTCATTGAATTTTTTGTCGTAAGCCAACTTAAAGTAGATAGATGGATTTTTTCCAACAATAGAGTCAGCCTTGCCCGTACCAATTACAGGAGCAACACCATAATCACGGATGTTATTTCTGATCAAACCGTTGGTAACCCCAATCATACCCATGAAACCATCAACCGGGAAGATGTACAATTCACCACCAATTTCTGTAGCAAATTCATCCATTACGTTGTTGTCTGCAAAAGCGTTGAAGATAGCATTACCTCCATCTGATCTTCTGAAGTGAGTGTCACCGTAGTTGATCTCCATGTGACCGATTTTTACTCTCAGGTATTTTTCAAACCAACTTGGATTGCCAAACATAGAAAGTTTATCGATTTGGATGTAACCACCTTTTACCCAGAATTCGTTGTGGTGTCTTGCAGCCATATAGTTTTCCAGGAAAATTCTGATACCATCACCCAACTGTACGTCGAAGTTCAAATTGGCAGCTGCCAGGTTAAAGCCATTACCCAGTGGATACAAAGCAAGTTTTTTGGTTGCAGATGTATCTACGTTTTCATGGCTGAGCATCTGATAGCCCTGACGGAAACTACCACCGATATTTAATTTAAATCCCTCATAGGCCATGGTTTCGGTTTTGGAAGGCTCGTATACGTTGATTCCGGTTTGGTCGTACGCTCTGGAATACTGTATTTTTTGAGCTGTCACTTTGGTTACCATAACGATCACCAAAAGAAGTGCGAAAAGTTTAACTAACGATTTCATAAAGAATTGTTTTAAGGTTTACAAATGTTATTTGTTGTCTTTTTATTTTATCGGTTTTTGGGAACTAACTTCCTAATTAACTTCATTCATTTTATTGGCGTTGAAGTTGAACTTGAGCGTTACTTCATTGCCTGTTTTTACAGCACCCAACATAAAGGATGGAGGATCCATACCAAATTCTTTCATAAGCAGTTTTTTCTCAGTAGTTACATTGATGGTTCCTGCTTTGTTGGGCTTTAGATAAGCCACCAAGGGTACTTCCAATGTTTTGCCGGCTATGGTAAGGTTTACCTTTGCATTTACAGTATAGGTAATATTGTCTTTGGTAGAAACAGTGGCATCTTTCAAGGTTGCGGTAATGTTGGCGTTTTTGTCTGCTTTCAATGCTTTGTAAGCATTTTTGTCCATACCATCTTTACCACTTTTTAAGGCTTTGGAAGGAATAGAGAATGTCATGCTTACTACATCGGTAATCTGACCGGCATCATTGGTTGTTACACCAATGGTACAATCGCCATTTGCTGCTTTCATTTCCCAGTCGTGCATGGTAGAGGTTCCTGCAACGGTAACAGCTGCTGCTTTAGTGGAATACTTATCCTGTGCATTAACCAATACAGGTAAGATCAGCAGAAAAAAGAGTGTTACTCCATTAAACATCATTGATTTCATGATAAATCTTTTTTTAATTAACAAATACAGTACATGATTACGGCAGTCAGAAAATGCGTCATATGACGGCGGTTAGCGATACCCATGATGGTCGTTTAGCCCCTTTTTAACTCAACATTGAAAGGATGGTATATAAATATTATGTGTGTGGGGCTCATTCTTTTGGGAATGGTGCTGCTTCCACCGGTCAATGTTTCCGGGTACTTTCCTGCCCCAGTTGAGTTATCTTATTATATAAGGATGAAAATACTTTTCCCTGCATCCGGAAAAGAACAAAAGTTATTACATACTTTCTTTAATGAATGGTTTTGCCGTCGGCGTCCAGATTTTTCATGATCTCCGCTTCAAAGGCCAGATACTCCTGCCATCTTTTCCTCACCTTCGCTTCTCCACCATATAAAATGGCAAGCTCCAGAAACATTTTGTAATGCCCCGCTTCCGACACCATTAGGTCATGGTAAAAACTTCGCAGCTGTTCGTCTGAGATATGCAGCGACAACAACCTGAAACGCTCTGCACTCCTGGCTTCTATCAAGGCACATACCAACAGATTTTCTATCAGTGCTATTTCCCGGTTGCCTCCCTTTCTGAATTTGTGTAAGGCCAGCACATATTCATCCCTTCGCTGGTGACCGAGGTTCAACCCTCGCTTTTCCATCTCGCGCAATACCATGCGGAAGTGGCCCCATTCTTCGGTAACGACCGGACACAATGCTTGCAACAGTTCCTTTTTATCGGGATATTGCTGAATGAGTGAAATACAGGTAGAGGCTGCCTTCTGCTCACAAAAGGCGTGATCGGTAAGTATATCTTCCAGCGACATCTCCGCCATGTTTACCCAGCGCGGATCCGTAGGAAGGTGAAGACCCAGCTTGGTTTTGTCAATCATGGTTCAGACAACGAATTTGTCTTTGCAAAAAATCTACGTCGTAAACAGTGTAATCCTCAAAGCCGGTTGACCACATTACCCCAAAACTGTCGAGCCAGCCATTTTCCAGCATGGAAAAATCCTGATCATTGGACAAGGTGCATCTGACCTTATAAATGGTCTCCGAGCTTTGTTTATCCAGATAAGGCTCCTGCACTTCCAGGATCTTCAAAAACACTCTCTTGCCATTGATGTATTGCAACCGCAGGAAATCGGTTTTGTGGATTACTCCATAACTGCGCATCACATCCTTGGAGGCAAACCGGGCTTCTACATCAAAGCTGTATTTGCCGTTGTGTTTGTCGGCCGAAATGCTGATGGTGAGAAAATCTTTTAGCTTAAAGTAATTTTTCATTTTTTCGGGTGTATAGGTAAGCAGCTGCTGTTGCTCCAGGGTCACCCTCTTTTTCTTGCTGGTCTCATCTTTGCCCTTAAATTTTACGGGACAATCTGCCATCATGTCCTTTTTTTTATCATCGTCTATCTTGTTGATGACCATCTTTTCTTTTTTCTCTTCTACCATCGGAGGGGGAGCTGCC
>WBZP01004153.1_pt1 | contig 15274 bp, 11 predicted proteins | sample 5204301 | NCBI WGS metagenome assembly WBZP01 (sample SAMN12412401, study PRJNA552823) | activated sludge metagenome | isolation source: activated sludge from nitrification reactor of wastewater treatment plant... | place: USA: Pennsylvania | collected 2017
TTATCACAGTACGATAAAACGTTTATAATATTAAGTATGATCATTGTGAAAAGGGGAAGCTATCAATTGAAATAACTTTCAAGTTTCTCTTTCAGCTCTTCCGGCATTACGCTTCTTTTCATACTGCCGGCTTCCATAAAATAAAGCGTTACATCGCCTGTATTCAGCAGTTCACCTGCGTCATTGTAAATTTCATGATGAAATACGATCTTATGATGAACAGGCAGTTCTTTCAGGATTGTTTTTACAATGATAAGATCATCATATTTTGCCGGCCTTAGAAAGCGGCTGTGGATATCAACAACAGGCATAATGATTCCCATTGCTTCAATGTCCTTATAGGTATAACCAATCTGCCGTATCGCTTCCGTTCTTGCTATTTCATAAAACTGGGCGTAATGACCATGGTAAACAACTCCCATCTGGTCGGTAAGGGCATAATGTATGCGTATGCTTGTTTCAGTTATGAACATAATTGGTTATGATTTTAAGCCGGAATGTTTGCAGCGTTTTTAAGAAATTATTTCCCGATCATGCCATCCACACTTACCTTGCCCGGTCCGATGATGAGTAATGTAACAAATACACCGAGGTACAAAGCAGCCATCTGTCCTTCGCCAAATATGTCGCCGTTATGTGCCTTGAACAATGCATACCCCATGGTAATGATCAGGGGAATACATGCAAATCTTGTAAATAAACCAAGTATGATGAACAGGGCGCAGAAGAATTCGGCAAATACAACAAGTGCAGTTGTTGCAGTGCTGCCGATGCCCAGGAAGTTTGGCATGTTGTGCGACATTTCGGTAAAGTGCGTAAGTTTTCCATAGCCGTGATTCATCATCAAAACACCGAAAACAATTCGCAATAAGAGGATGGCTGTATTAAAAGCGCCGGCAGAATAATTGGTTGAAAGCAGTTTTCTCATGATCTGTTGGTTTGTTTCATTGCAATGTAATACAATATTCAAAAAGGATCGCATTCCTGTAGATTTTACAACCCGGTTACTTATGCAGAATTTCTGTTGCGCTTCGCAATTCATCATTTATAATTCAACATTCAGTATTCTGCATTCAGTATTCATCATTTGGCATTTGCCTGATTTATCAATCCTTTAACAGCATTTTCAGGATAGATTCGTTTTGTTTACAAACATATCAACATGCCTTGATTTCTTTGGAACAGGGTTTGTTGGTATCGTTGTTACATTTGCACCGGAAAAATCAAATAACCCACATGATTCGAACACTCCTGTTGTCGCTGTTCACCGCGATGATCTGCTGCAGTTCTCTTGCGCAGCCTACACGTGCCATCACCGATCCCGAAGCCACATACAAAGAGGTAAAGGAATTGATAGCAAGAGAACAATATGCCCTTGCATACCCTTTGGTTAAAGAACTGAAAACTTCTACACCTGATAATACAGTCAGTGATCATACCTATCTCAACGATGATATTAATTATTACTACATCGTATGTGAGCTTAAACTTTTGCTCCCCATTGCAAAAGAAGATGCGGAACAATATATATTGGCTGTTAACAATGCGCCGAGAAGGGAAATATTAAGTTATCACCTCGCTCATTATTATTTCCTGCAGGATAACTTCAGCAAAGCCATTGAGTATTTTGACCTGGCCGGTTACGATAATTTAAGCAATGATCAGCTGGCAGATGCAAAATTTGAAAAAGCTTATGCTTATTTCAACCTGAAACAGTTCGACAGGGCCAAACCTCTTTTTGATGAAATTCACCAGCTTCCTTCCAATAAATATTATATACCTGCCAATTATTATTATGGATTTATCGCTTACAAAGACAGGCAATACAATGAAGCGCTCAAATCATTTAAACTGGTAGAAACCTACCCGGAATATAAAGGCGTGGTGCCTTACTATATTGCCGAGATCTATTATTTCCAGGGGAAAAAAGAAGAAGCGCTGGTTTATGGAGAAAGTGTACTGGATCGGGGTGGAAGCCTGTATTATGAAAAACAACTCAAGTTGCTCACGGGGCAATTGTATTTTGAGAAACAGCAGTATAAAAGCGCCCGGCCGTTGCTTGAAGAGTATGTAAACAGCGCTGATAAAGTTTCCAAAGAAATACTGTACGAGCTGAGCTATTGTTATTATAAGGAAGGGAACAGCGCAAAAGCTATTGAGGGTTTTAAACAGCTCAGCAATGAACGGGATTCCATGGGGCAGAACAGCATGTACCTGCTGGGCGATCTCTACCTGAAGACCGGCCAGAAAGCCAATGCTCGCAATGCATTTCAATATTGTGCATATAACAACAGCAATGCAGCTCAGCAAAAAGTATCCCGGTTCAATTATGCAAAACTATCTTATGAATTGGGCTACCAGGATGTGGCGCTCAACGAAATGAAAAAATACATCCGCGATTATCCCAATTCTGAGTATGATACCGAGGCGAAGGAGATATTGGTAAACCTGCTGGCCAATACCAACAATTTCAGCGATGCACTCGCATTGTATGAATCTTTTGATAAGCCAACGGCTTCCATGCAGAAAGTATATCCAAGGATATTGTATGGTAAGGCTATTGAGTATATCAATGATCAGCAGTTAGACAGGGCCGATCAGTTGCTCGACAAAGTTCTTGCCAATAACAATTCAGGTAATATCATTCCTTATGCCAATTTCTGGAAAGGAGAAATCGATTACCGCAAACAACGTTATGATGATGCGATCAGGCATCTTGCTTTGTACATTCAATCGAATGCAGCAGGGCAGGGAGAGGCCAACCCGATGGCAGCAAAGTATAATACCGGGTATAGTTTCCTGCAGAAAGAAAACTACCGCCAGGCGCTGAATAATTTCGAACAGGTATCGGCAAAAGCCGGTGTAACTTCTTCGCCGCTCGAACAGGATGCGTACCTGCGTGCGGCAGACTGTTATTTTATGCTGAAGGATTTTGCAAAAGCTAACAGCATGTACGATCGTGTGATCAATGAAGCCCTTATGCAAAGTGATTATGCCATGATGCAGAAAGCTACGATCGCAGGCATAAAGAGCAGTTCAGAAAAGATCAGGATTCTTAACAGCATGGCGAAGCAATATCCTAAGAGTGGTTTATTGCAGGACGCCAATATGGAGATAGCATTGACTTACATCGCAGATGAGAAATTCAGGGATGCTATTCCTTATCTCGACAAAATAACTGAGTCGGACAATGGTGGACTGAAGCCCAAAGCTTACCTCAAACTCGGGTTGGCTTATTACAATGCCAATGATAATAAAAATGCATTGTCGGCATATCAAACACTGATTCAGAAATACCCGCAATCGCCGGAAGCAGATGAAGCGCTTGGAAATATCCGTGATATATATGTAGAAGAAGGGAAGCCGAACGAATATGTTGATCTCATGAGGAAGAACGGTGTTGTTATTTCTGTGAGCGAAGCGGATTCTCTTACCTATACGGCCGCTTTCCTTAAATACAACAACAACGACTGTACAGCAGCCATCAGTGGCTTTGACAATTACATCAGCCGCTACCCTGATGGTGCTTACATACTGGATGCCTATTACCTGCGGGGTACCTGCCAGCAGAAAAATAAGGATTGGCAGCATGCAGTTGAAGCTTATGATTTTGTAAACAGCAAAGGACTTAATAAATACTACGAAAAAGCAACCCTGGAAGCAGCCCGTATTACCTATTTTGAATTGAAGGATTATGCAAAGTCAAAAAAATACTTTGAAGCACTCCGTACAAATTCAGTAAGCCAGGATAACCTGCTGGAAGCATTGCGTGGGTTGGTTCGTAGTTATTACCTGCTGAAAGATTACAGTTCTGCCAATGATGCGGCCAAAGAACTGGTTTCTAAAAAAGGAATCAGTACTGATGATAAATCCATTGGATTCCTGGTGTTGGGTAAATCGCAGCAGTTGGCGAATGACTGCAATGCAGCGATCGTTTCATTTAAGTCTGCATCGGCTATTAATAAAACAAGCTGGGGCGCTGAGGCCCGTTACGAAACAGCCAATTGCTATTTTTCACTCGGTAATTTGTCAGCCGCCGAAAAAGCAGCCATGGCCACCATTAAAGAAACAGGCTCTTATGATGTTTGGGTAACAAAGTCCTACATCCTGCTCGGAGATATATTCATGAAACAAAGTGATTATTTCAATGCAAAGGCAACCTACGAAAGTGTAGCGGTGAACTCAACCATACCGGAGTTGAAATCAGAGGCACAGCGAAAACTTGATGCCGCCATAGCTGAAGAAAAAGAACATTCAAAAATCGGAAACTGATCCTGTGAAAACCAAACCTCAATCAATCATTGTTATGAATCGCATGTATAGAAATATTTTTTTGTTCGGTACCTGTTCGCTGGGAGCACTGACTGCAACAGCACAACGGGATACCACCAAACAAACGATCAATATCACGTCATCGTACCAGCCGGTACTGCGGAACGCCGTTAAGATCAACTTCTCGGGTTCGCAACTGATGGCAGATACTTCAACAACTGTGAAGCCATACATGATACCGGCGCAAAATCTTTTCTATTCTTATCAGCCGGTTGCTCTTAAGGCATTGGCATTGCAACAGGATACCAACCTTTACCTGGGCGGAAGAAATTATGTGAAAGCCGGTTTCGGAAATTTTTCAACACCTTATGGCAAGGCGGCTTTGAGTTTTGGTGATGGAAAAACACTGCTCTTCAATATGTATGGCAACTATATCGGTTCTAAAGGAAAGATCAGGAACCAGGAGTATGCACAGTTCAGCGGGGGAGCCGTGATCAGCTATTTTACAAAAGGCCTGGAGATTTATGGAGGCGCCTCTATGAGCAGGCGTGACTATAGATTGTATGGCTATGATCATTCAATATATGATTATAGTAAGAGCGATGTAAAGCAGCAGTTGCAGGATGTAACCGTAAAAGCCGGCGTGAGAAATACAAATGAAACAGATTACAGGATCAGTTATCATCCAACTGTGGAGATGAATATTTTCTCCAATGTTTCCAGGCTGAATGAAACAACCTTTAAGATCAATGTACCCGTTGAAAAAAAGTTCGGGGATAATTTTGTGCTGAAAGTTGCTGCCAACGCAGATATTACCAATTATTACACGAAAGGGATACTGCCGTCGAATTACAACTTCAACAACAATGTAATACAGGTATCGCCTTCATTGATGTATGGGGATGAGAAGCTGAATGTAAATGCAGGCATCACCCCCACCTGGAGTAATGGCAAATTCGAATGGCTGCCGAATGTATATGCAGAATACCAGCTGCAGGAAAAAGTATTCATGCTGCAGGCGGGTTGGGTAGGCAGGTATGTAAAAAATACCTACCGCAATCTCAGTATGATCAATCCTTACCTGGCGCCGTTTACCTCCCAAACGAATACCAAAGAGATGGAGTTTTACGGAGGCATTAAGGCAAGCATAGCGAAACACTTCAATTTTAATGCGAAGGCCGGACTCATCCGTTATACAAACCTGCCGTTCTTCATTAATGATACCGCAACAGACGGTAAAGCTTTTGTATTGACCAATGAACCTAAGGTCAATAATTTCAGGGTGCATGGAGATATCAGCTATGTCAGCCAGGAGAAATTCACCGCCACTGCAGGAGTTACATTCAATGGATATACCGGCATGAAAATCAATTCAAGGGCATGGCATACGGTTCCCGTGGAAGTGAATGCCTCTTTGCGCTGGTGGGCATTCAAACAGGTATTGCTGAAAGCTGATTTTTACATGTTCGGCCAGGGCCATTATCTTACAAAAGGCAACCAGAGTTATGTACTCAAACCGGGCACAGACCTCAGTGCAGGTGCAGAATTCCGCATCACCAAACAATTCAGCGCCTGGCTGGATGTGAACAATATCTTCAACAGCAAATATGAACGCTGGCATGGTTATGAAGTACTGGGGTTAAATTTATTGGGCGGAATCCGTTTCGATTTTTAAATTGTGCCCGATAATCGTATGGACATGCAGGATATCATAGAATTATACCTTGCCAAAACCAGGCAATGCCCTTTGCCTGAGATCGGAACACTCTGCATCACAGAATCGAATGCAGTAGTCTGGTATGTAGATAAGAAAATTGAAGCGCCCGTTCCCGACATAGTATTGCAGGAACTGGCATTACCGGCTGATGATTTTGTTGAATTCATTGCTGCTCAAAAAGGCATCAGTACCAACGAGGCTTCTGAATTATTGAAAGCATACTGCGATGGCCTGAAAAATCTTGATGCATCCGGCGAAAATATATTGCCTCACTCCGGTAAGTTCTATGTGGATGCGGAGGGTAAACTTGTTTTTAAATCAACAGACATTCCGAAAGAATATATTCCTGCAGTTGCTGCAGACAGGGTATTACATCCTGTAGCTTCCCACAATGTAAAAGTGGGGGATAAAGATACCACCACTGCAGAAATGGCCGCCTATTATGCAGATGCGGCAAATGCAAAACGGGACCGCTGGTGGATATGGGCAGCAGCTTTACTGGCAGCCGGAATCGGTGGACTGGCTTATTACCTTTCCGATCCGGCACATTCCAATTCATTCGGTAATGCTCAGAAATCAGCAACTCCGCAGGCCCCCAAAACATATAAGCTGGTTCAGTAAGAAACAAATCCTGTTTCTTTGCAGCTAATTCACATTACATGATCCACTATTCGCATTGCCCGGTTTGTAAAAAAGACAGCATTACAAGGGTATTTTCTGCCGAAGACTATACCGTTTCCCATCAACGATTTGAAATATGGCATTGCAATAACTGTTCAGCCCGTTTCACACAGGATATCCCGGCGCAGGAAGCCATAGGTGCATTTTACGCATCCGAAAATTACATTTCTCATAGCGATACGAAAGAGGGCCTGGTGAACAGGCTTTACCATACGGTTCGCAAAAGAACACTGCAATCGAAAATGCAGCTTGTAAAAAAAGAAACCGGTAAACAGCAGGGCACATTACTGGATATTGGCTGCGGAACAGGAGCATTTCTCAATACGATGCAACAGGCGGGCTGGAAAATTACAGGACTGGAACCTGATGAACAGGCAAGGAACAAAGCTGCCGCTCTATATAATATAAGCGCCCGGGAACCCGGCCAGCTTTTCAACCTTCCGCCGGGTGGTTTTGATGCCATTACCATGTGGCATGTACTGGAACATGTACATGACCTGCATGGCTATGTGGCGCAACTGAAAAAACTACTGGCTCCGGGTGGCCGTATTTTTATTGCCGTTCCTAACTATACGTCTTATGATGCTTCGGTATATAAAGAATACTGGGCAGCCTATGATGTGCCAAGGCATTTATATCATTTTTCCCCCGGGAGTTTGGATGTATTGACTGGAATGTACGGGCTTACGGTGAATGCTATTCACCCGATGTGGTTCGATAGTTTTTATGTAAGCATGCTGAGCGAGCAATACCTGGGTAAAGGAAAGGGGAATAATGTGCGTGCAGGTATCCGTGGATTACTGTCAAATATGAAAACCATGTTCGATAAAAAGAAATGCAGTTCTGTTATTTATGTGTTGGCAGAAAGCAGTCCGAAACCCTCCAATCCTTAAAAACTGGTTGATTGCCATTCTTTTAAATCAGCACTGCTGAGCCATTGTGATTTTCTTTGGGTATTTATCACAGGTTTTGTATCAATTTAATTCCCTGTTTTTTTGTATCATTTTTATTTTTCGTTTTTTGTATCATTTTCCGGATCAGGCTTTTTGTATCATTTTTTTTCCCTGATATTTTGTAACATTTTCTTTTCCCGCTTTTTGGTAACAATTTCCTTCCGAAGCATTTGGTAACATTTTTTGAGGCGGTCATTTTGTAACACAATTTTTTCCCTGGCTTTTGGTAACATTTTTTCCGGGCGAATTAAATTGATACAAAATCAATCACTTGAAGGGGAACAGTTAACAGCAGCATCGAATACAAAACGGGGGGCCTGGTCAAAAGCCGGTTTCTTTCCTTGTTATTTCCGGCAGGGGCATAGCAGCAGGCATCTGTTTAGGGTAAATGGTTACATTATATGAGCCAGGAAAGGCTTAGTTCATTTTCACTTCAAATAATTTCGGCCAACGCTTACCGGTGATGAACATGGTTTTACTGGTGCTGTCATAAGCAATGCCATTGAGCACATCCGTTCTTTCAGTTTTTTCTGAATCCTGCAACAGGTTGTTGAAGGTCATGCGGCCAACAACATGACCACTTTCAGGGTCTATTTTTACGATGTCGTAAGTGAGATAAATATTAGCGTATATAAATCCACCAATGTATTCGAGTTCATTCAGCATCTTAACGGGACCTTCATTACTTTCAACTGCAATGGTTGATTTTATCTTAAAATCATCAGGGTTTACGAAATACAGGTTGGAGCTGCCATCGCTGATGATCAGGTCAGTTCCGTTATTCGTAATGCCCCAGCCATCACGCGGCCAGTTGAATGTTTTAATGGGCTTATCAATATTATTGATATCATATACATATACAATATTGCTTTCCCAGGTTAACTGGTAAATTTTGTCTTTGAAAATATTGATGCCTTCACCAAAGATTTTATCGGTTCCCATCATGTGCTTCTTTTCCACAGCACCCGTTTTCCAGTCGGTAATGCGCAGCGAAGAAAATTCATAATCTCCGGTCCCCTCATACATTTTTCCATTGAACAACTGAAGTCCCTGTGTATAAGCGCTGGTATCATGCGGATGCTGTGCTATTACCTGGTAAGTGATGTCGGCAGGGGCAGGGAGGTTGGCGTATTTTGGTTTAATGCTGTCGTCAACAACAGGTTTATCATCTGAGCCATTACATGAAAAAATAAATGCACTAATAACCAACAGGGGTATATATTTCATTAAAGTAAATTATGAGGCGTAAAATTAGCAAACTGCTCCGCTTTGAAGCAATTAATTGAAAATAAATGCCTTAAAATTTTGTTAGCAAAAAAATAGTATTATATTTGTTTTACCTCTGAGCCGGTGTATTACCTCTCTTCCCCCAAATTGGCAATGACCAGCTCTCCTTAAATGAATTGCAGTAACAACTGCCTTTTCTCATTTCCAATCCTCTGTTTAGCTGAACCTATATCTGCCGGAAGATCATTTTTTAATTACGTTTTAAGACCGTTAAGAAATGAGATCATTCTTCAGCTTGTTTTGCGCTATGGCAATATGCCAGTTCGCATCAGCACAACGCACCTGTAGTACCGAAGAGTATACAAGTAAAACTTTCAGGGTACAGTCACAGCCATCTTCAGATAGGGGGCGTGAAAGGGATACCGTTCCCAACGAGATCATTACGATCCCGATAGTGGTGCATGTTATTTTTAACACAGCAGAGCAAAATATCAGCGACGACCAGGTACTCTCGCAAATAGCAGTATTAAATAAAGATTTCAGGAGGCTGAATGCAGATGCAGCCAATACACCCGCAGCGTTTCAATCTATTGTTGCCGATAGCAGGATCATGTTCTGCCTGGCGCAGGTAACACCCGAAGGAAGGCCTACAAAAGGTATCGTTCGCCGTTATACTGAAAAAGAATTCTTTTTAGGGGATGACGCCATGAAATATACCGCAGCCGGTGGCGATGATGCATGGGACAGTAAAAAATACCTCAACATCTGGGTTTGTCATTTATTTGGAAGAAGTCTCGGGTATGCAACTCCTCCCGGTGGTCAACCGGATCTTGACGGGGTTGTTATTAATTATGATGTTTTTGGAACAAAGGGAATCGTGAGAGCTCCGTTTAACCTGGGAAGAACAGCCACACATGAAATAGGACATTGGCTCGGACTAAAACATTTGTGGGGAGATGTGAGTTGTGGCACTGATGATGTGGATGATACACCCCGCCAGATGGGATATAATTATGGATGTCCTTCATTTCCTCATGTTACCAGCTGTTCAGAAAATCAGACTGGAGATATGTTCATGAATTTTATGGATTTTTCTGATGATGCCTGTATGAACAGTTTCACACACGGACAAAAAAGGAAGATGAGAGGTCTGTTTGCATTGGGAGGCTTGAAAAATACATTCCTGAATTCATTTGCCTGTGACAGTACGCTGGCATCCGGCGGACCTATTCCTGATGATACCATTCCTGTTGCCAAACCCAGGGCGGAAATTATGCTCTATCCTAACCCGGTAGAGACGTATGTAACCATTCAGCCGGTGAATGAATATGAACTGGTTGGTAAAGTATGCTCGATATTCAGTGTGCAGGGGAAAAGAGTATTCCAGCAAACATGTACTGCCATCAAACAAAAATTTGATTTGTCTGCACTTCCTTCAGGTGTTTACATATTGCAGGTTGGTACAGGTAATGATAAACGTATTCAAAAGCTGCTGAAGCTTTGATATCCCTGACAGCGTGATTCTACCAAACAGCTTCCCCTGTTGTGCCTGGAATATTATCCCTGTACAACAGGGGTTAGCTTTTTAGAGAATGCAGAATCACTGTTCTCCGGAGAAACTTCTTTTCTTCGGCCTCATAAAAAGGCCGTTAAGAAAACCGGGTTGGAAGGCGTTAAGAAGGAAAACAGATGATCCTTCGTTGGGAATTGTTCTTAGTTTGTAAGTCGCACAGCTGCCGGGTTTTATTCAAATGATGGAACTTGTTTTCCTTTAGCCTGCAAATCCGGTTTTTAGGCTTTTTTATGCAGCCTTGATTTTTTGCTCCACTTTTTTATCAAGAAAAAAGTGGAATACAAGCAAGCCGGCTCTAAAAGAATTTCCGGACCATGAAGGCCAGTTAAGAATTTTAACTGTCAGCAGTGATGCTGAATATTCAATACTGAATTTTAAATCAATAAGCCGATGTCTTTGGTAATATTTCGGCAGGCAAATAATTATTCTTCAATCCGCACAGTCTTCCTGTAAATCACATTCCTGTCTGCCACATACTTCATCATAAAGTCGTAGCATTGTGCGTGCCTGCCAACCAGTTCGGGAGGGAATACTCCTTTTTCGGTAAACAGTTTTTCAGCAACCAGGTTAAGCGCAGCAGTGCAGGCATATCCTGTGGTGCGGCTCATGGAAGACATATTGGTTGCAGCATCGTATTCGTCATAAAGAGAATAGGATATCTTCATTTTTTTGTCATCCTTTTTTCCGCTGATATTGATCTGCATAATGGTAAACTCTTCTTCACCCGGGTTCAGTTTCCATTTGTCGAAAAGCAAGGCACAGGTTACATCAATCGGCCTCAGTTCTTTGTCTTTTACTTTGATCGTTTCATGTGAAAAGAAACCTCCTTTCTGCAATGCCGTCATCAGTTCAATATGCCCCGGGTATCGCAGCGTTTTTTCTTTCATGTTTGGAATATGAGCCATTGTGTATATAATACTCCTCAGCCCATCGGTATTAAAAGCTTCCAGTGTTCCTGCTTTTTCAAAATCGATCAGTTCGGTTTCACTCATGGCAGGCCGTATAACAATATGCCCGTTTTCTACATAGCGAGCCGGCCTGGTATATTCTTCAATTACATCAATAGGAGAGAAAGGAGCTTTGTATTCATAAGGTTTGATTCTTTGCCTGGGAAGTCCACCAACAAAACATTCAAAAGTTTCAATCTGCATTTCTTCATTATGATAACCGAGTATAAGATTTCCCATGCCGGGAGCTACGCCGCAATCAACAATGGCAGTTACATTTTTTGCTTTGGCCAGGGCATCCAGGTCAAGCGCATTTTCGGGGAAGAATGATATGTCTACAACATTTTTTCCTGCATGGATAACAGCTTCCAGTACTTTGTATCCCATGAATCCCGGAACTGCTGAAACTACCAGTTCGGCATCTTTCAGCATAACCGGGTAAGATTCATAATCTGAAAGATCAGCCTGTTGCAGTTTGATATTTGTATGCCCCTTTAGTGCCGATAGATTTTTTTCGCTGATGTCGAAAGATGTTACATTGAATTTTTTTGAAAGATCGATGGCCATGGTACTGCCTACCATACCGGCGCCGAGAATTGCTACGTTCATTGGAATGTGTTTAATCAGTGATTGGGTACAGGTCCGGGTAGACAAGCCCATAGATATTGTTATAAAAGGAAGAAACAGGAGGAAATTCCTGCATTTGGTTATACCAGATCCGAAGTTCCATTCATCATGATGGAAATATAAGCTGAGAGCCTGTAAAAGTCGGTATGTGATGTTATATTCACAGGATGAAAGTACAATTTTTTACACAGCTCTGCTGTAATTTTTTAACGACCTCTATGAAGGTTTGCCCGTAGCGTTGGATGTTAATACTTTAACCCTTCATTAGCATCAATGAATTTATTTTTGTTTCAATATAAATGTCAAAGCACTATGAAAAGACTTGTATTTACATGCCTGGCAGGATCGTTGCTGTTCACAGCTTCGGCCCAGCAAGGTATTCTGCAGAAGGTAAATAAGAAACTGGGAAAAGACAGCACAAAACTCCAGGGAGTGATTGCTCAAAAGCCGGGCAACAGTTCATTGAGCAATGAAGATGTGATCAGGGGTTTGAAAGAAGCCTTGACAATAGGTACTGACAGCAGTGCAAAAAAACTCAATAAGCTGGATGGCTTTTTTGCGAATGCGGCTATTAAAATACTGATGCCGCAGGAAGCGAAAAAGGTTGAAACTACGCTGAGAAACCTCGGCATGTCGGCACTCGTTGACAAAGCTATTCTTTCCATGAACCGGGCAGCGGAAGATGCAGCAGGAAATGTGAGCAGCATTTTCTGGGATGCGATCAAACAGATGTCGATACAGGACGGATGGAATATTCTGAGAGGAGGTGAGTTTGCCGCAACAGAGTATCTCAAAAAAAATACGACCAAAGCGCTTACTGATAAGATCAGGCCCGTTATCCAGGCCTCCCTGGAAAAAGTAAATGCTACTACCTACTGGAAAGACGTTTTTTCAACTTATAACAGGTTTTCAAGACAACAGGTGAATACGGATCTTACTGCCTATGTTACCGGCAAGGCGCTCGATGGGATATTTTATGAAATCGGGTTGGAAGAACAAAAGATCCGGAAAGACCCGGCAGCCCAGGTTACCGATCTGCTGAAAAAAGTATTCGGAAAGTAAGATATTAAGAACAGCCATGAAGCAACGAAGTCTCAAAGTTGTACGAACAACCGGTACAGCTCTGAGACTTCGGACTTTTGAGGAATATTATTTTTTCTTTGCTCTTGGATGAACAAGATTCAACTCGCTGATAATATTTTTGGCTTCTGCATATTTATCAACAATGAAAAGTACATAACGGATATCTACCATGATATTTCTGCAGATGGAAGCATCGTAATTGATATCACTCATGGTTCCTTCCCACACACGGTCAAAGTTTAGTCCAACAAGATTACCATAAGCATCCAGGGAAGGGCTGCCGGAATTGCCACCCGTAGTATGGTTAGAGCCGATGAAGCAAACCGGTTGACGGCCATTTTCACCATACGGACCGTAGTCTTTTGTTTTGTACAGGTCAATCAGTTTTTTCGGCACATCAAATTCATAATCCCCGGGAACATATTTTTCCATTACGCCATCGAGGTAGCTGTAATAATTATACTGCACGGCATCTTTTGGCCGGTAAGGTTTTACATTGCCATAAGTTACACGGAGTGTACTGTTGGCATCGGGATAAAATCTTTTTTCCGGGAACACATCCAGCTGCGCCTGCATGTAAGTACGTTGAAGCTGGTTGATGTTGGCCTGGTATTCATTCAGTTTGGGAGATACATTTGAAGTGAATGTTTTCAGCATGTCGGTATACAGTTTCACAGCAGCATCTTCTTTGATCTTTGCCAGTACTTCAGGTGCCGGCAGATCAAGAACCTGTTTGATCTTATCAAGAGATGTGAAAGCGCTGTTTGCATACAATTGCCCGGCAGCATCAGCATAAGATTGATTATTGTCTTTCAGTAATTGCTTAACCGCTGCTGAAACATAATTGTCATCCTGTTTGCTTACATACATTTCCATGAGTGTTTCAAACAGTTTTTTGTCGACAGTAATATCATATTCTTTAAATGTTTCTTCAAGCCTGTTTAGCACATCTCCTTTTTTCTTGCTGTATGTTGTTGAATCTTTTGCATAGGCTGTAACGAGTGAATTCAGGTCTGCAGCAATACCCAGCAGTTCTATTTTGGGAACGATTTCGTTGAAATAATCACGAGCATAACTGTATGGTTGAATATCAGTGTAGTTTTTGGAAAGATCAGCAAGGAGGTTGCCATAGCTGTTTTTCCATGACGGGTTTGCATTTACCCGTTGTGTGAAGACGGACTCATAATCAAGTTTTTTCTGCAAAGCATTGGTGCGTGTGAGTCCTAACACTTCTCCCTGCCATTTTTTGTAGGCATTTTCTATGCCGGCGTATTTGGCAGCATATTGAATTTTAATATGCTCATCGGCACGCATGAACCTGTTGAGTACTTCCAGCGCCTTGGCCCTGATACTGATCTTTGCCGGATCATTTACATCCCGGATCTGTTTTACCGCAGACGAAGTAAGGTATTCCCGCGTGTTACCGGGAAACCCAAATACCATGGTGAAGTCGCCTTCTTTCATGCCATCGAGGGAAATTTTTAAAGATCGTTTTGGTTTGTATGGAACATTATCCGGGGAAAATGCTGCAGGCCTGTTGTTTTTATCAGCATAGATCCTGAACATACTGAAGTCGCCGGTATGGCGGGGCCACATCCAGTTGTCGGTATCTTTCCCGAAATTACCGATAGAGGAAGGTGGCGCTCCAACAAGCCGAACATCTTTATAGGTTTCCGTTACAAACAGGAAGTACTTATTTCCATCAAAGAATGAACGGATGAAAAGATCTTCCCAGGTTTCTTTTTTATAATCTTTTTTGATCTGTGCAATATTTTTATCAACCTGGCTTTGCCTGGCTGATTCGGTCATACCGGGTGTAACGTTCTGTAAAACATCTTTGGTAACTTCTTCAATTCGTACGATGAAAGTGGCAAAGAGACCCTGGTTTTGCAATTCCTGCCCGTAATTGTATGCCCAGAAACCATCACGGATATAATTGTTGGTGATGGATGAATGATTCTGGATGGCATCAAAGCCGCAGTGGTGATTGGTGAGCAGTAGGCCTTTATCGGATATAACTTCGGCGGTGCAGAATCCACCAAAGCTTACAATAGCATCTTTCAGACTTCCTTTGCCGATACTGTAGATATCAGAAGCGCTGATCTTCATACCGAGCTTCTTCATGTCTTTTTCATTCAGCGCCTGCAATAATTGAGGAAGCCACATGCCTTCATCAGCAAATGAATCATTTGCT
>WBZP01004154.1_pt1 | contig 15273 bp, 10 predicted proteins | sample 5204301 | NCBI WGS metagenome assembly WBZP01 (sample SAMN12412401, study PRJNA552823) | activated sludge metagenome | isolation source: activated sludge from nitrification reactor of wastewater treatment plant... | place: USA: Pennsylvania | collected 2017
GCCAAGTGGTGTTTCTTGCCCGCGCGCTTTAAGTGCGCAGCATGGCGGCGACAGCGTCAGCAATCGCGAGCGATGCGGTGAGCCCGGGGCTTTCAATACCGTAGAGCGCGATGAGGCCGTCGATGCCGTGCTCGCGCGCCCCATGAATGGCGAAATCCGCCACCGGTTCGCCGGGACCGGAGAGCTTGGGGCGCACGCCCGTCGTATCGGGCGCGAGGGCACCTGCGGGCAGGCCCGGCCAATAGCGGCGGATGGCATCTTCAAACTGGGCAAGGCGGGCGCCGTCCGGATCGTCGAAACGATAGTCGATGGTTTGAACCCAGGTGACGTCGGGGCCAAACTTGGCGCGGCCGGCGATGTCGAACGTCAGGTGCACGCCGAGCCCGCCATCGGCCGGGATCGGATAAATGAGGTGGTGGAACGGATGGGGGCGTGACAGAGCGAAGTAGTGCCCCTTGGCGAGCCGCAGCCGCGGCGGCTGATAGCCGTCGCGATGCGGCAGGCGGGGGCCAAGCACGCTCATCCCGTGGCCCGCAGCGGCGATCACGCGCGCCGCCGTCACCGGCCCATCACTGCCTGACACATCGAGGGAGAATGTGCCGCCGGCTGTCAGCGTGACGGACGCAACATCGGCCTTGCGGACGATCATGCCGCCCAGATCGATGATGCGCGCCTCCAGCGCCATCATGTAGGCGTGGGTATCAAAGATGCCGGTTGAGGGCACCAGCAGGCCGGCAACGGCTGAAACTTCAGGTTCGAGCGCTGAGGTTTCCTCTCGCGTCAGCATTTTGCAGCCTTGGACATTCGAGGCTTGCGCGTTGCGGGCGATGGCGTGGAGCTTTGGCAACTCATCGGCGCTGGAAGCGACCACGATCTTGCCGCAGCGCTTGAACGGAATGGACGCTTGCGCGGCGAAGGCGCTGAGCTTGCTGTTGCCTTCAACGCACAGCCGGGCTTTCAGCGAGCCGGGCGGATAATAAAGCCCGGCATGCGCCACCTCGCTCGACCGGCTGCTGGTTTCTTCTCCCAGGCGGGCATTGCGCTCAAAGAGCGCCACGGAGCGGCCCGCTCCGGCGAGCGCCCGGGCAATGGCGAGGCCCACCGCCCCGCCGCCGATGATGGCCACTTCGATGTCGGGCGCGGCGACAGTCATGAGTTTTCCACATCCTTCCCGCAGCCCTTCAATGACCGCTTGCATGCGGCGAGGCGAGCGGGAATGGTCGAACGTAATGGCAATTCGACTGATCCATACTGCCGACTGGCAAATCGGTAAACCGTTCGGCAATTTCCCGTCCGACCTCGCGGGTGAATTGGCGGCGGCGCGTCTCGACGCCGTCGATACAATCGCTGCTGCCGCGGCCGCAGCCGGGGCCGCCCACGTCGTTGTGGCCGGAGACGTCTTCGACAGCGAGACGCTGCCGCAGCTCACCGTTCGCCGGGCGCTGGAACGTCTCGCCGCCGCCGCCCAGGTTCACTGGCTGCTGCTGCCCGGCAATCACGATCCGGCGCGCCCCGGCGGGTTGTGGGACCGTGTGCAGCGCTATGGCATGCCGGCAAACGTCACGGCCCTTCTGGATGCCAAACCTTTTGCCCTTGGCGATGACGCCGTCATTCTGCCGGCACCCCTACGCAACGAAGCGCCGGGCAGCGATCCGACCGGCTGGATGGCATCGGCCGCGACGGCGCCGGGTGTTAGCCGCATCGGTCTCGCCCATGGCTCGGTCCAAGGGTTCGGCAGCGAAGGGGAAAGCGCGGTGACGATTGCCCGCGACCGTGCCCAATCCGCCGGGCTCGCCTATCTGGCGCTCGGCGACTGGCACGGCATGCGCTCCATCACGCCCTCCACCTGGTATTCGGGCACGCCCGAGCCCGACCGCTTTCCCGACAACGATCCTGGATACATCCTCTCCGTCGTCATCGACGGCGGGCGGACGGTTTCGGTGACGCCGGTCAAGACCGCGAAGTATCACTGGCGCAAGCTCGACGCGACCGTCCGCGCCTTTGAAGACGTTGCGGCACTCGAGGCGCACATGACGGGGGAGGGCGCCGACAGAGCGCGCACCCTCGTCCGCCTGGGGCTCACCGGCAGTCTGTCGCTCAAGGATCATGCGCGGTTGTCGGAATGGTGTGATGTGACGGCCGCTCGCATGCGGCATCTGGAGGCCCTGACCTCCGCCGTGGCCGTCACCTCGGATCAAACCGATCTCGATATCCTGGGTGGCGATGGCCCGCTGGCCGACGCAGCCGCAGAATTGAAGCGCCGCGCCGCCGATCCCGCAGATCCGCTCAGCGCCACTGCCAGGCTGGCGCTCATCCGTCTCTTTGGCTTTGTGTCTGAAGCGCAGCGCGAGGCGGGCTCATGAAGCTTCTCTCCCTTCGCGTCGCCCAGTTCCGCCGCTTTGCGAGCCCTGTTGCGATCGATGAGATCGGCGAGGGCGTCAACGTGCTGGCCGGGCCCAACGAGATGGGCAAGTCGACGCTGTTCCACGCGCTCGAAGCCGTGTTTTTGACGCGCCATCGCACCACCGGGGCGGAACTTGAGCGGATGCGGCCGCGGTCGGGCGGCGAGCCGTGTGTTGAAGTCGATTTCGAGGTTCAAGGCCAGCGTTGGCGGTTGCGCAAGCAGTTTGGACGCGGCGCATCCGCCGTACTGACCGATCTGGCCTCCGGCCGCATCGTCGCGCAGGCAGGAGATGCGGAAGACAAGGTGTTGGAATTGACCGGGCGTAAGTCGGATTTGCCGGGCCGGCTCGGTCTCGTCTGGGTCCGCCAGAAGCGCAGCCTGCTCTCGGCCGATCCCGATATCGATCCCGATACGGGAAAGCAGAAAGGGCGCGGCGAACACGATGCGCTTGTCGATCTCATCGGTGAAGAGGTGGACACGGCGGCGGGAGGAGAAACGTTCAACGCCGTCCAGCGCCTTGTTGAGAAGGCGCGCGTGGTCCATCTGACCGGCACGCGCGGGGCTGTCAAAAAGAACAGTCCGCTCGATCTGGCAAGGCGCGCCCGCGACGCCAAGATTGCCGAATTATCGGAAGCGGAGCGCGCTGCCGCCGCCGGCAAGGAACGGCTGGAAAAAATCGCGGCCTTCACCGGCGATCTTGCGGGGCTCGAAACAGAGATCCGCGCGAGCAATGCGGACACTCACATCGCAGACCTTGAAGCGCGGATCGCGGTGGCGGCACAAAAGCGGTCGGAACGGGACATCGCCATCGCCGGCGAGAAGACGGCCGCCGCAGAAGCCAAGTCGGCGCGCCAAGCGCTCCAAGCGCAAGAGACCGCGCAACGCCGGCGGAACGAACTTGAAGCCCTGATGCGCGATGCCCAGGCGATCGAGCGCGAGATTGCAGAGCTTGCCGCGGCACTCAACGCCGATCCGGCGACCCCGGCGCGGATCGATCGTCTGTTGCGGCTCGATCACGAACTGGCGCTGGCCAACGCGACGCTCGCCGCCGAAGCGTCTGCCGTTGATATTGCGCTTCAAGCCGGACACGGAAACCGGGTCGCGGCCGGCGGTGAGATCGTGCGGGAGGATCGCCGCATCGCCGTGCCCGGCCACCTTGATATCGATATCGATGGCATTGCCCGCATCCGCGTCAGCGCGGGAGGGGCGCGGGCCAAGGCGGCACACGACACGCGCGCGGCCGCGCAAGTGGAAATCGACACATTGCTCTTGGCGATCGGTGTTTCGACGGCCGATGAGGCAAAGGACAAGGGCGTTGCGCGTGCCGTGAAACTCGATGCGCTGGAAAAAGCCCGGGCGAAACTATCGGGGCTTGCCCCCAAGGGCATCGCCGCGATTGCAGCGGAACTCGAGCGTGTGCCGGTGCCGGGCGCGGCGGGCGGCACCCTTGAAGCGTTGACGGCGCGCGTCACTGATACTGAGAAATCCTTGGCGGATGCACATGCGGCGCGCCTCAAGCTCGATCAGGAAGCGCTGCCGGACGAGGCGTTCCGGACTTTGAGCGCGCAGCTGCATCGGCTGAAAACCGATGCGCAGGCTCGCTCCGAGCGGCGCGCGCACCTCTACGTCACCCTGGAAAAACTGAAGAGCGAGCAGGAGGGCGCGGACGAAGATGGGCGCGCCGGGCGGGCCGAAGCGTTGCGAGGAGAAATTGCCCGGACGTCCGGCGAAGCTGAGCGGCTGGAAGCTGAAGTTGCCGCGCTTGATCTGTTGTCGTCGACACTTGCCGGTATCGAGGCGCGCCAGCGCCAGACCTATTTTGCACCCGTCGCCCAGCGTCTGGCGCCGCATCTTGCGACCTTGTTTGCCGGGGCGTCCGCCGAATTCAGCGATGCGTTTTCGCTTTCGACGCTGATGCGGGACGGGGAGGCGGAAAGCGTCACGGCCTTGTCGGATGGCACGCGCGAGCAGTTGAGTGTGCTGGTGCGCTTGAGCTTTGCCGAACTGATTGCCGCGCGTGGCTCTGCCGCCCCGCTGATCCTTGACGATCCGCTTGTCTATTCGGACGACCAGCGGCTCGATGCGATGTGCCGCATTCTGGGCCGCGCCGGGGAGCGGCTGCAGATCCTGCTGCTCACCTGCCGGGCCGAAGCCTTCAAAAAATTGCCCGGCCGCCGGCTTGATGTGAAGCCGTGGCGACCGGGCGCGTAACGATCAGATGTGGCGAGGCGGCGCTGCCTCGTCAGTTCGGCAGATCCGGCGGGGCAGCCCGCATCGTGATATTGGGGGCGGCGGTGCCGGCCCGCGGATCGTCGTTGGAGCGGCGCGACTTGCCTTCAAACATCGCGCCCTGTTCGATCGACAGAGCCTGATGATAGATATCGCCTTCGACCTGGCTTGAAGCCTGGAGCATGACGCGCTTGGCGCGGATGGAACCGACGACGTGGCCGCGCACGATGGTTTCATCAGCGACGATGCTACCGGTGATGGTCGCGGAAGGGCCAACGATGACGTGGCTGCCGTGAATGTCACCTTCGACGATCCCGTCGACGTGCACTTCGCCCTTGGAGATGAGATTGCCGTTGATCGTCAGATCCGGTCCGATGACGGAGGTGGCCGGACGCTCGACCGCGCGGGGTGTTGCCAGAAATGGGCGGGCAGGAAATGCGGCGGGCGGCTCTGCGGGCTGTGCGGCGGTTTGCGGTTTGGCACCCTCATCCGCTCTGCGGAAATTCGGCAGCATCGATTTTTCCCCTCTCAACTCGACTTAAGCAACCAAAGAGTGTCCACGCGGGCTACCGCACGCCATACACCACAACGCCTTCGGCAGACACAGGTGATTCGCCTAGCAGCAATTCTCTGGGCAAGGCAGATGGCGGTTGAACATATCCACCGCTTGCTCTCAGCGTCCCCGTGTCTATGGGCAACATAAGCCCGCAGTGTGGCAATTCTCACACGACCGCGCGCCGAACGCCAGTGGCGTTGGTTACGACTTTTTGAGGGCCTTGATGGCCGCCAGCACCTCATCGACGTGGCCCGGCACCTTGACCTTGCGCCAGCTCTTGGCGATCCGGCCCTTGCTATCGACAAGAAACGTCGAGCGTTCGACGCCCATATACTTGCGGCCATACATCGACTTTTCGACCCAGACTCCGTAGGCGGTCGCCGCCGCTTTTTCAGGGTCGGCGGCAAGGCGCACATCCAACTCGTGCTTGGCTTTGAATTTTTGGTGGCTTTCGAGGGTGTCGGGGGAAATGCCGATGATTTCAGCCCCTGCTTTGCGGAACTTTGTGGCGGCCGCGGAAAAGTCTTTTGCCTCGAGCGTGCATCCCGACGTGTCGTCCTTGGGATAGAAATACACCACGATGGTGCGGCCCTTCATCTTTGAGAGCTGCACAACGGCACCCGAATCGTCTTGAAGCTTGAAATCAGGGGCGATTTTTCCGTCTTCCAGCATCGGGCTTCTGCCTTTCTTTTGTCGCTTTTGGGCCGGCACGTGCGCATTCACGTCCCTGAGAGTGACTAGCATTTTCCGGTTCGCGCCGGCGTTGCAAAAGTGACGCGAACGGGGGCCGGGCGGGATGATCGCGGGCGGGCTGATGTGCTCGCATCGAGGGGGCTTAAGGAGCAGCGTTGACCACGGGTCCGACAGGCACGCGTCCGAGCGCGGGCAGAGGTGCTCAGAGCGGCAATCAGGGCGGCTCACAGGGCACGCCCCATGGCGGCCCCCAGGGTACGTCCCAGGGTGCATCCACGCGCCCGCCGCCGCTGCCATCGGATGCCCAGTCGATAGCTCAGGCCATGACCCAGGCGATGGGCCAAAGCATGAGCCAGAGCAGGAGCCCGTCGAAGGGCCCGCCTTCGGGGCCGCCCAAAGGCAATGCCCCAAGTCCCATCGCCGCGACACTCGCCGGCATCCTGAAGAGCCCGGCCGGGTCGCGTCTCGTGCGCCACGTCTGGAATGTGCTGCGCGCCGTTGTCTACGTCGCGGTGCCGGTATCACTGCTGTCGCTGATCGCGCTTGGCATCATGTACGTGCGGCTTCGGCATGGTCCTGTCGCGTTCGACATTCTGGTGCCGCCGATTGAACGCAGCATCAACGCCGAGCTTGTTGGCAATTCGGTCGACATCAAGGGGGCGGAGCTGCGTCTCAGCGACAGCGGCGAACTAGAATTCCGCATCACCAACGTCAACATTCTTGAAGCCGACGGCGATATCGTTGCGACCGCGCCGATGGCCGCGATCTCGGTGTCGAAACCGGCGCTGTGGCGCGCGCGGATCGTGCCGGAAAAGATCGAACTCATCGATCCGGTCATCAATCTCGTTTTCACCGACGAGCACGGCCTCGCCCTGTCGGTCAGCGATTCCGTCGCGGACGCGGCGGCGCCAGAAAAGGCGGATGGCCGGCTCGGCGAACCTCCAACGGATGGGCTCAAGGTTCCCGCTCCGCAGCCGGCCAAGCGCCCGGCGGCGGGTGCCGAGCGCACCAGCACCCAGGTCAAGACCACCAAGCAGTTAAACCTCGTGAAGATGCTGAGCGAAGCGTCTCAACGTGCCCGCCGCAAGCAGGGCGCAACCTCGTATCTGACCGAGTTCGGCATCAAGAATGCATCCGTCGTTCTCGAATATTCCGGCCAGCGCAGCGCCTGGACGGTGACGGAAGCGAGTGTCGATTTCAACCACGCCAAGCGGCGCAGCATCATTTCCGGACGCGCCTACGTCTCGTCCGAGCGCGGGCCCTGGGCCATCACGTTCCTGACCGATGAGTCTGAGCGCTCCGACCGGCTGCAGATCAAAGCCACGGTCCGCGATTTGATGCCGTCCTCGCTCGCCGCTGCGGCGCCGCCCTTGGCGCTGCTCAAGATGCTCGACATGCCGATTGCGGGCGATGCCACAATCGAAGTGTCGCGTGAGGGCGAAATCGAAAAGGCGGATATTGCGCTTGAGGTTTCGTCGGGCCGCATCGTGCATCCGGATTTGACGCAGCCCTTCAACGTCACGGCCGGATTGTTCCGGCTCGGTTTCGACGGCAAGGAGCGGCGCTGGGACCTGCAGCCAAGCCCCATCAAGTGGGCGGACGGCAACATGCTGTTCACCGGCTCGCTACGAGATACGGCCACGGAAAATTCGCCGCCGGTCTGGCGTTTCGATCTCAGCGGCAAGAACGGCGTGATTGAAGCGACCGAATTCAACGTTCCCCCAGTGACCCTCGATACCTTCACGGCGACCGGCGCCATCGTGCCGCGCCGGGGTCTCGTCGAGGTGTCGGAGTTGCACATCGCGGGCGGCGGCGGCGACTTCGTGATGAAGGCGCGCACGCACGCCGGGCCTGCGGGCCAGAGCACGACGGCGGAAGTCGCGCTCTCGCCGATGCCTCTCGACACGTTGAAGGCGCTGTGGCCCCGCGTCGTGGCTCATGGCGCCCGCTCATGGGTGGGCGAGCGCGTCACGGCCGCGACCTTTCACGGCGGCACGGTCAAATACGTCAACGGCGAGTATCTGACAGCGCCTGAAGCCGGCGATACCGCAGGCAAGACCGAGCGGCTGACGGCGAGCTTCGAGATCACGGATGCGACCTTCCTGCCGCTCCCGGGCATGGCGCCGGTGACATCGCCGCGCACACTTGTGCAACTTGCCGATAACGGTCTCGAAATCACGATACCGGAAGCTTTCATCGCGCTGCCGGGCGCCCGCAAGGTGCCGATCAAGCAGGCCCGCGTCACCTCGCCCGATGTCATGATCGAGCGTCCGGATGCCGAAATCTCGTTTGCGAGTCAGAGCCCGCTAGGCCCGTTCCTCGAAGCGATCGAGACCATGCCGATCAAAGCGGTGCAGGAAGCCGCGCCCTTCCCCAAAGCCGGTGAAGGCAAGGTCGATGCCCAGTTCAAGATCAAGCTGCCGCTCATTGCCGAGCTCAAATCCGAGGACGCCGTGATCGAAGGCAAGGCCCGCATCAGCGACGGCCGCTTCGGCAAGGTCGGCGGGCAATTCGACGTCCAAGGCTTCACGCTGGCGCTCGATCTGACGGAGACCACGCTCGACGCCAAGGGCGATCTGCTCGTCAACAGCGTGCCGGCCAAGATTTCCGGCCAGCGCATTTTCGGCGCGGATGCCGACAAGCAGCCGCCGATGAAAATTACCGCCAACCTCGACGAAACCGACCGCAATCAGCTGGGTCTCGACGTCAACGACATCATTCACGGCGTGCTGCCGGTCGAAATTTCACTGCAGAAAAGTACCCGGCCAGAGCCCGTCGTCCGGCTCAAGGCGGATCTGACCAACACCGAACTCGAAATCGAGGCGATCGCCTACAAAAAGGATCGCGGCCGTCCGGCATTTCTCGAAACCGACGTCGTCACCGGCAAGACGCATAAGACGGAACTGCAGAACTTCAAAGTCTCTGGCGATGACATCGCGATTGAAGGCTGGATCGGCGTCGCCGCCGACGGACGGGCGCGCGAAATCCATTTTCCGACCTTCTCGGTCAATGTCGTGTCGCGGCTGGAAGTGCAGGGAACGCTCGGCAACGACAACATCTGGAACATCAAGGCAAAGGGCCAGAACTTCGATGGCCGCGACCTCTTCAAATCGCTCTTTTCGATGGGCGACAAGCCGGAGCAGAAGGCCAAATCGGCGAAGGCGTCGGCCGGCACCGACCTGTGGGCCGAGATCGACAATGTGTTCGGCTACGCCGATACGCGGATGCGGGGCGTCAAACTCAAGTTGTCGAGCCGCAGCGAAAAGCTGACCGCACTCGATGGCAAAGGGACGCTCGATAACGGCGCCAACATCGCCGCGGCCCTTGAAAAGGGCAACGGCCGGCGGCTGCTGGTTGATTCAACCGATGCCGGGCAGGTGATGCGGCTCATCGACTTCTATCCCAACATGCAGGGCGGGCGGCTGCGGCTCGAAGTCAATCTTGACGGCAAGGGTGCGGCCGAAAAGACCGGGATCTTGTGGGTCGATGATTTCAAGGTGTTGGGCGACCCCGTGGTCAGCGAAGTCGTCGGCAGTGCCGATCAGGGCCGGCCGGCCATCGGCAACAAGAAGGTGACGCGCGAGACCTTCCAGTTCGAGCGGCTGCGCGCGCCGTTCTCAGTCGGCTACGGCCAGTTCGTGCTTGAAGAAAGCTACATGAAAGGCCCGATGATGGGCGCCAACATGCGCGGTAAGGTCGACTACAAGCTGCGCAAGGTGAATATCGGCGGCACCTATATTCCGCTACAGGGTTTGAATGCGGCGCTGGGCGATATTCCGCTGCTCGGACAGATCCTGTCGGGCGCGCATGGCGAAGGTATTTTCGGCATCACGTTTGCGGTGCAGGGCTCGATGTCGGACCCGCAGGTGCTCGTCAATCCGCTGTCGCTCGTCACGCCCGGCATCTTGCGCGGGCTGATGGAAATGACGCCCTACAATCCGAAGGTGCAGGTGCGCGAAGATCGTGCGCCATCGAAACCTGTCGAAGAGCGGGTGCGCGCGTCGAGCGCGCCGGCCTCCCAGGCCACGGGATCAAAACGCAAGGCGACGACGGCGTCGGAGCCTTCGATCGTCGATGGCTGGACCTCGACGACGTCGCCGCCCAAGAGCAATTGAGTTCTGCGTACGATTTCGGTCGAGCCCAAGAGCCATTTGTTGCGATCAGCGTGCGGGCTTTTCCTCTCCCGGGACGGGAGAGGATGCCCGAAGGGCAGGTGAGGGACTTGAATTGCGGCACGGCCAATTGATTTAGTCCCCTCATCCGGCGCTACGCGCCACCTTCTCCCCACGGGAGAAGGAAGTGGCAGGCGTCCTCACACCGGCTTCAGCAGAACGTGCTTTTTCTTGCCAAGCGAGAGTTTGACGAAGCCGTCCTTCACATCATCGGCGTTGATGACGGCCTTGTCGTTGGTGACGATACGGTCGTTGACCTTGACGCCACCACCTTGCACCTGACGGCGCGCCTCCGAATTGGAGACGACAAGGCCGGCCTTGACGAATGCGGCCAGCACGCCGATGCCCGATTCAAGTTCGGCCACAGGCATTTCGACGGTGGGCAGATTTGCCGCCGTCAAACCTTGCTCAAACGTCTTCTTCGCCGTCTCGGCCGCCGCCTCCGCGTTGTCGCGGCCGTGCATCAGCGCGGTGGCTTCGGTGGCGAGCACCTTCTTCGCCTCGTTGATTTCTGAGCCCTGCAAGGCAGCGAGCTTTTCGATTTCGCCAAGCGGCAGGAAGGTGAACAGCTTCAAGAACCGTTCGACATCGGCGTCCTCGGTGTTGCGCCAGTATTGCCAGTAGTCGTAGGCGGAGAGTTGCGCCTCGTTGAGCCAGATGGCGCCGTTCGCGGTCTTGCCCATCTTGGCGCCGGATGCCGTCGTCAGCAGCGGGCAGGTCAAGGCGTAGAGCTGATCCTTGAGGCCCATGCGGCGGCCAAGATCGATACCGGTGACGATGTTGCCCCACTGGTCGGACCCGCCCATTTGCAGGTTGCAGCCGTAGCGCCGCGCCAGCTCGACGAAGTCGTAGGCCTGCAGCAGCATGTAGTTGAATTCGATGAACGAGAGCTCCTGCTCGCGTTCAAGCCGCAGTTTGGCGGAATCCATGGTCAGCATGCGGTTGACGGAGAAGTGCTTGCCGACGTCGCGCAGGAATTCGATGTAGTTGAGCGGCGCCAGCCATTCGGCGTTGTCGACCATCACCGCATCGCTTTTGCCGTCGCCGAATTTGAGGAAGCGGGAAAAGACCTGCTTGATGCCGGTCTTGTTGGCTTCGATCTCTTCGACGGACCGCATCTGCCGGGTCTCGTCCTTGCCCGAGGGATCGCCGACGCGCGTGGTGCCGCCGCCCATCAGCGCAATCGGTTTGCCGCCCGTCTTTTGCAGCCAGGTGAGCATCATGATGGAAATGAGCGAGCCGACGTGGAGGGAGGGCGCGGTGCAATCGTACCCCACGTAGCCGACGGCCTTGCCTTCGCTGGCGAGCTTGTCGAGGCCTGGGGTATCGGAAGCCTGATGCACAAAACCACGTTCTGTCATGGTTTTGAGGAATTCGGATTTGGGCGTCGTCATGGGAAATTCTGGAGCTTTTTTCACACAGTGATGGCAGGTTTCGATTGCAACTGATGGGCAGCCCGTGAGACCGGTAGGTCACGGCCGCGCCATTTCGTTAACGTGGATGGCCTGAGGGAAGCACGGGAAGGGCCAGATGGGCAAGATCATGCGGGCATTAGGCCTGATGAGCGGCACCTCGCTCGACGGTATTGATGTCGCATATCTGGAAACAGATGGAGAAAACGCGGTAAGTCGCGGGCCCGCCATGACGTTTCCCTATCGCGGTGAAGTCCGCGATCTCTTGAGGCACGCCATCGCCGACGCGCGCACGTTGACCATACGCTCGGAAAGGCCCGGCACGCTGCCGCACGCGGAACGCGAACTGACCGAGCTTCATGCCGCCGCCGTCTCGGCATTTTTGCGCAAACAGAGCCTTGCCCGGGGCGATATCGACGTCATCGGATTTCATGGCCAGACGGTGCTGCATCAGCCCCATGCCGGCATGACCGTACAACTTGGCCTTGGCGAGATGCTGGCCGAGCTGACCCGCATTCCCGTGGTTTATGACATGCGTGCCGCCGACGTTGCGGCCGGAGGGCAGGGCGCGCCGCTGGTGCCGGCCTATCATCGCGCGCTCGCTGCCGCGCTCAATGAAAAGCCGGTTGCCGTCGTCAACATCGGCGGCGTCGCCAATATCACCTTCGTCGGCCGCGACGGCCGGCTGATCGCTTTCGATACTGGCCCCGGCAACGCATTGATCGACGACTGGATGCTCGCTGCAACCGGCACGGCGTGCGATGAGAACGGCGAGACGGGGCTCAAAGGCCGCGTCGATGCCGAGCGGCTGCATCTTGGGTTGAACCGCAACTACTTCTCGCAGCGGCCGCCGAAGTCGCTTGATCGCAACGCCTTCGTGTCCGATCTCGTGCATGGGCTTAGCCTTGAGGATGGCGCGGCGACGCTTGCGGCACTCACCGCGCATGGGTTGGCGCGGGCCCGCGAACACCTGCCGGAAGAGCCGCTGCTGTGGGTCGTCGCCGGCGGCGGGCGGAAAAACCGGGCCATCATGGGAGAACTTGCGGGCGTCGTCCAACACGCGGTCGTCCCGGCCGAAGCGGTCGGCTGGAACGGCGACAGCCTGGAAGCGGAGGCCTGGGGCTATCTCGCCGTGCGGGCACTGTGTAATCTGCCCATCACGTTTCCGGGGACGACCGGTGTCGCCCATCCGTTGACGGGCGGGGTGCTGGCGCGGCCGGCAAAGCCTGCCCAATCGTAAGGGCATTCACCGTTGAAGGAGCGCCGCAGCGATGTCGATGTTCAAAGCAGGGCTTGCCGTCGGCGCCATCGTTATCGGTGGAATTGCGGCGCTGATGGGCATCACCTTGCTCATCACGGCCCTGGGTGCTGACGAGATCACGTACACTTATGGCCAAGCCGGCGAACTCGTAAAACAGACGGTGACGCGCACCGGCGATGCTGCCCGCTATTGGCAGCTCGTCGGATTGCTTGGCGTCTTGCCGGTGGTCCTCGGCCTCGTGGGCCTGCGCTGGGGCTGGACGACAATCAAGCGCTGAATTGCGCAACGCCTGCGCTATTCGTCGTCGCCGTCGTCGCCACCGCTGCTTGCGGCCGGCGCGCTCTGAGCTTCCATGCGTTCCAGTTCGCGCTGACGCTGGCGCTCGCGTTCCCGCTCACGCTCGCGCTCCTTCTCGCGCGCCCGGTCCTTCTCAAACTGCACCATGCGTTCATCGACATACTTGCCGACGATATCGCCCAGCTCTTCCGTCTTGTTCTCGAAGAAGTGGTTGGCGCCCGGCACGATCTCGTGCGTGATCTTGATGCCCTTCTGCGTCTTGATCTTGCCCGACATCTCGGCGACCGATGAGGTCGGCACGACGCGGTCCTTGTCGCCGTTGATCATGAGGCCCGAGGACGGGCAAGGCGCCAGGAACGAAAAGTCGTAAAGGTTGGTCGGGGGAGCAACGCAGATGAAGCCGTCGATTTCCGGGCGGCGCATCAAAAGCTGCATGGCGATCCAGGTGCCGAACGAGACGCCGGCGATCCAGCAGGTCTTGGCATCCGGTTTGACGAGTTGCAGCCAATCGAGCGCGCTTGCGGCGTCCGCCAGTTCTCCCGGTCCGCCGTCCCACACCCCTTGGCTGCGGCCGACACCGCGGAAATTGAAGCGCAGCACCGAAAAGCCGCGCGCCGCGAACGTATGGTAAAGCGAGTACACCACCTGATTGTTCATCGTCCCGCCGAACTGCGGGTGGGGGTGAAGGATCAGGGCAATGGGGCTGTCGGCCTGAGATTCATGGTGGTAGCGGGCTTCGATGCGCCCGCCAGGGCCGTTGATAATCAGTTCGGGCATGTCACCTAATCTCGCGATTGACTTTGAGCTGTCTGAGGTCGCCGCGACAGTAGGGCGCGGCCGGATGGGGTGCTGATGGATCACAACCCCGTTGATCTGGGAACTCTATCCTTGACTCCGCCGGTCGGGATTTCCATAGTTGGCTACATTAGAACCGTTCGAAAGAGCGGAGCCCGCTCGTCGGGCCGTGCGCCAGGAAGCTTGATAGGCCGTGTGTCGAGCCTGGGGCGCGTCTCTTAGCACAAGTCCCGGCACCGAATGCAAGGTTTGGATTGCGTCACCGCTTGGGGTGGCGATTTATCCGGAGGCGTGAGTTGGAACTGAATACCAAAGGCCGGTATGCGGTCATGGCATTGGCGGACATTGCCCGCCAGGGTCATGAGACCGCCGTTCCCCTGACGCAGGTCGCCGAACGCCAGCATCTGCCGCTCGCTTATCTCGAACAGATTTTTTCGTCCCTGCGCCGCGCTGGCCTGGTGGAGAGCGCGCGCGGTCGCTCGGGCGGTTACCGGCTCGCACGCGCCGCCGGAGACATCGATGTCTCGGCGATCATGCTCGCCGTTGATGAGGAGACGCGGTTCACCCGCTGCTCCGCCGGAGGCGAGGGCGGCTGTGTGGCGGGCGAACCTTGTCTCACCCATGGCCTGTGGCAGGCGTTGGGACAGGTGACATCGGAATTTCTTGCCTCCGTCACCTTGGCCGATGTGATTTCCGGCAAAGCGCTGGCGGCGGGCCACGGCGTACCGCGTGCCGCTGCGGTCTTGGGCCCGCATCGCGTCTATCTCGACTACAACGCCACCGCACCGCTGCGGCCGGAGGCGAAAGCAGCGATGATCGCCGCGCTTGACGTCACAGGCAATCCCTCCTCCGCCCACAGTGAAGGCCGCAAGGCCCGCGCGATCATCGAGGCGGCCCGTGAGAGCGTCGCCCGTCTGGCCGGCGCCAAACCGTCCGAAGTCGTGTTCACCAGCGGCGCGTCGGAAAGCAACGCCTGGGTGATGGCTGAACCGTGGGACACGATTTTCGTGTCGGGCATGGAGCATGATTCCGTGCTCGCCGCCGCGCGTGCGAGCGGCGCCCGTGTCGTCGAATTTGGCGCCGGTCAGCAGGGCGTCGCCAGCGTCGAAGCCATTGCCGAGCATGTTCTGAAGCAGAAAGACACCGGCCGCGCCCTCATCGCTCTGCAGACGGCCAACAACGAGACAGGCGTTCTCCAGCCCGTTGCGGACGTGGCCGCGTTTGCCCGCGAGCACGGGATTTTCGTCCACACCGACGCCGTACAATCCGCAGGGCGTGAGGCCCTCGACTTCGCCGGGTTCGGCCTCGATTTGATGAGCCTGTCCGCTCACAAGATGGGTGGACCCAAGGGCATCGGCGCGCTCATCATCCGCGATCATCTGGATCTGGTGCCACTCATCCGCGGTGGTGGTCAGGAACGGCGGCGCAGGGCTGGAACCGAGAACGTTGCGGCC
>WBZP01004156.1_pt1 | contig 15269 bp, 17 predicted proteins | sample 5204301 | NCBI WGS metagenome assembly WBZP01 (sample SAMN12412401, study PRJNA552823) | activated sludge metagenome | isolation source: activated sludge from nitrification reactor of wastewater treatment plant... | place: USA: Pennsylvania | collected 2017
CCGGTTCTGCTGTTTGGCCGCCGGCATCAGTGCCAGCGCGGCGACGACCGCGGCGATGAACACAGCGGCGAACGGGACAGGTGGCAGCGCCGATCCCTGGGACAGCATCAGTCCGACCACGAAGATGACCGACGAGGGAACCAGGCTGGAGGCGGGGACGAACGTGGTCACCAGCAGGCAGGCGACCAGGGTCCCGTAGGCGCTGAGCAGCATCGCGGCGGTGATGGTCTCAGCATTCACCGGGGCAGGCACGACGGAACGGATGATGATCCCGAACCCCTCGACCAGGCCCCCGAAGAAGCTCGAGACGCCCACATTGCCGTCCTGGTTCTGGATGGTCATCGCGCCGAGGACCACGCTCGCGATGACGGTCGTCAGCAAGCCCACGAGGGCGCCGAGCCCACGTTGCACGCGCTGTCCGCCGGCGGTGCCGAGGGCGTATCCGACACAACAGAGGATGATCACCGGGTACAGCCGGCTGAAGACCGGCATGTAGCCGAAGAGGCGGATGAACACGGCGGTGGCGCCCAAGCACATGATCCCCACGGCGACGGTGCGCCGCACCACATCCATCCGGGTCATGGTCGCCCCGGGGTGGCCAGGTCGTCGCAGCGCATGACGTCACGGAACACGAGGCCACGACGTGGGCGACTCAGGCCGCCCTCCTGGCCCATCCGCACGATGGTCCCCTCGCCGACGAGGCCGAGCGCGGCGATGGCGCTGGGGATGAGGCCGGTGTTCGGGCCGGTGATGAGGAAGAAGGACGTGGAGCGGGTGGCCAGCAGGACCTGTCGCAGCGCCGGCGGGGACACCTTGAGTTCCCGAGGGTCGCTGAGGGCCAGCGCGTCCAGCAGTCGCGTGATGTCCTCGACCCGCAGGACCTCGACACCCGCGTCCTCACCGGTGGTGCGCAGTGAGACGGGCAGGCCTGCCTGCACAATGGCGCTGCCGATCGAGGCCGCTGCGTCCACGGCCTCCTCGAAGTCGAGCGGGCGCCGGTAGGACCGGATGTCGTTGTCCAGCACCACGAGTGCCCGCGGCAGCGGGTTGTCGACCAGTTGCTTGACCATCAGTTTCCCGACCCGTGCGGAACTGCGCCAGTGGATCTGCCGCAACTCATCGCCGATGACGTATTCGCGCAGGGTGTGGAACTGGTTGGACCCCAGAACGTCGCGATCGGCCGTTCCACCCTCCTGCCCGATGCGGTTGCCCGCCAGGGCCACCTCGACCGGCAGCACCCGGGGATGGACCAGAACCGTCAACTCAGCCGAGGCGGTGGCTCGCCGGACGAACAGTCCCCACGGGTCACGGCGCTCCAGGGTCACCGGTCCGAGGTGCAGTTCGCCGCGACGCAGGGGCACGAAGCGGTAGGACACCGTGACTTCGCGACGGGGTGGAACCGGGGGGATGAGGACGTCCACCGGCTGGCCGCCGATGCTGTCGAGCGCCTCGACGACACCGGTCGGGGTCACGCGGTTGTTCACGCTCGTGATCAGGGCCGTCGCGGTCTCGCCGCGGGTCAGTTGGGACGGTTCGATCGCACGTCGAAGATTGCCGCCGGGCCGCCGGCCCACCATGAACAGTGCCATGGCCACGAGCAACAAGGGGGCCACTGCCAGGGCGATCACGGCCGGGTAGCCGAGCAGGAATCCCAGGCCCACAAGCACCGGGACACTGATGAGCAGGCCCTTCGTGCGTGCCGAGACCTCACGCACCGAGTCGGGTTCTTCCCCGGCGACGACGACGGGTTCTCCGGTGGTGGCAGCCACTGCTCAGCCTTGCGGAACCGGCACCCCGCGGGTTGCCTCGCTGAGGATCTGCTCTGCGGTCGAGCCGCCGGCGATCGCCTCGGGGGAGAGCACGAGACGGTGTGCCAGCACCGGCTGGATGAGTGCCCCCACGTCTTCCGGGGTCACGTAGTGACGTCCTCGGGATGCGGCGCGTACGCGCGCACATGCCATGAGGGCCAAGCCGCCGCGCGGGCTCGAACCGAGGCGGACACCGGGGGAGTTGCGGGTGGCGGTGATGAGTCCCACGATGTAGGTCAGCACGCTGTCGGCGATGTGCACGCCGCCGGCCGCTTGGATCATCCCCGTGACCTCTTCCGTGCTCGACACCGCCCTCAGGTCCTCCAGGCGGCGGCCCTCATGGGCGTTCTTGAGGATCTGTGTCTCGGCGGCGGGGTTCGGGTAGCCGACGGAGATGCGCATCATGAACCGGTCGAGTTGTGCCTCGGGAAGCGGGTACGTGCCGTCCATGTCGACCGGGTTCTGGGTCGCGATGACCAGGAAGGGCCGGGGGACGGGGTGACTGCGACCGTCGACGGTGACTGTGCGCTCAGCCATCACCTCGAGCATCGCCGACTGGGTCTTTGGCGACGCGCGGTTGATCTCGTCGGCCAGCACGATGTTGGCGAAGACCGGACCGGGGTGGAACTCGAAGGAGTCCTTGCTCTGGTGGAACACGGTGACCCCGGTGACGTCGGAGGGCAGCAGGTCCGGGGTGAACTGGATGCGGCTGCCGGACAGGCCCAACGACGCGGACAGTGATCGTGCCAATGAGGTCTTGCCCACTCCGGGTACGTCCTCCATCAGGAGATGGCCCTCCGCCAGCAGCGAGGTGAGCGCGAGCCGGACGACATCGTCCTTGCCCTGGATGAACCGCTCCACGTTGCCCACGACGGCCTCGAACCGCTGCGCGAAGTACTGCGCCTGTTCCGGGGTCATGCCCAGAACTCTAGCGGGATCAGGCTCCCGACAGTCCCTCGCCGATGACGATCAGGCCGAAGGACAGCGAGGCCATCACCGTCAGGAACATGGCGACCAGACTCACGACCGACCGCTGGTGTCCCTTCCACACGGCCATCACGTTCACCACGGCTGCCAGCACTGTCAATGACACACCGAGCACCGGCATGAGGTAACTGTCGGTCAACGGATACTCGTCCTGGAAGACCGACGTGATGATCGGCAATGCTATCCAGGCTCCGAGACCCACTGCGGCGCAGATGGCCGCGAACCACCCGAACCCAGTGTCCGGGAACATCCTTGTGTGCTCGGTGTCCATGCGAACCACCCCTGTTCCATTGTGCGCCTCGAAGGTTGCGTCGCGGGTAGCCTCACGCGTGGAGGTGGGTCCGATGCGCGCGATGTCCCCGGTGGACCATGCCTGGTACCGCATGGACTCACCGGAGAACCTCATGATGGTCCACGCGATCATGTGGACCGATGAGCCGTTGGACTGGGACGCGGTGCGCTCAGATGTGGCCGAAGGGATGCTGGAGCGTTTCCCCAAGTTCCGCGAACACCCCGTTCCTGCCGGCCTGCCGCTCGGGCGGGCGGGCTGGGAGGTGGACCCCGAGTTCGACCTCGACCGGCATGTGATTTTCCATGCGTTGCAGGCCCCGGGGGACCGACGTGCGCTCGAGGACTACATCGGTGGGCAGATCCCACAGTCGCTCGACCCGGCGCATCCGATGTGGCAGGTGCACTGCATCGACGGCTATGGCGAAGGGTCTGCGGTCCTCTTCCGCATGCACCACAGCATCGCCGACGGCATCACCCTCACGCGGGTGCTGCTGTCCTTGACCTCCTCGCAGGACAGGCACGCGGGGTTCGTCGCTCCGCAGGAGGGTTCCGGCCCGGTCGGCATGGCGGTGGATCTGTCCCGCAGCGTCGTCAGCGAAGGGTTGCGGACCGTTCGTCATCCAGCGCGGGTCCTGGGAACCACCCGTGCCGGCGTGAGGGGCGCCCGTCGGCTCCTGCACTTGGCGACGATCCCGCAGAAGCCCCGGAGCGCCTTGGCCGGCCATGTGGGCCGCGTGAAGAACGTGCGGTGGACCGATCCGTGGCCGCTGGACGAGGTCAAGGCGATCGGTCGCGCCGCGGGGGTGACCGTCAACGACGTCCTGCTGGCCATTCTGGCCGACGCGCTGGGTCGCTACCTGGTCGAGGAAGGCACACCGCTGGACGCCGTGCGGGTCATGGTGCCGGTGCATCTGCGACCCCTGGACCAACCGTTGACCGCGGATCTCGGCAATGTGTTCGGGGAGTTCATCGTCTCGCTGCCGACCGGTGATATGGCCGCGGACGTCCGCTTGAACCGCATGCACGCGATCGTGGAGGAACTGAAGGGCTCACCGGAGGCCGTGGTCGCCTATTTGACGTTGGTCGCCATCGGTCTGCTCCCGCGGCCCGTGGAGGACCTGTCCACGCGGGTCTTCAGTGGCAAGGTGGTGGCGACGGTGAGCAACGTCCCCGGCCCCCGATCGACAGTGCATCTGGCCGGGACGCCGGTCGCGGGAATCATCGGCTGGGTGCCCGGTGCCTCCGATGTGGGACTCGGTGTGTCCATGTTCTCCTACAACGGCGGCGTGCGCATCGGGCTGCTCACCGACGCCACACTGATCCCGGATCCGGACCGGTTGAGCGCGCATCTGCAGGAAAGCCTGGCGGACCTGAAGGCCTGTCTGCGGTGAACATGCGAGAGCGGCGCACCCCACCGGGGAGTGCGCCGCTCTCGTGTGATCAGGCCAGTTCGAACCGGTCCAGCATCATGACCTTGTCCCACGCAGCCACGAAGTCCTCGACGAACTTCTGCCGGGCGTCATCGCTGGCGTAGACCTCGGCCAGCGATCGCAGGATGGAGTTCGAGCCGAACACCAGATCCACCCGGCTCGCCGTCCACTTCACCTCGCCGGTCTCCCGGTCACGGCCTTCGAAGATCTCCTCGGTGTCCGAGGTGGGCTGCCACGCCGTGCTCATGTCGAGCAGGTTCACGAAGTAGTCGTTCGTCAACGCACCGACCTGGCTGGTGAGCACTCCGAGGTCCGAACCGTCGTGGTTCGTCCCCAGGGCGCGCATGCCGCCCAGCAGGACCGTCATCTCCGGTGCGGTCAGCGACAGCAGGTTCGCCTTGTCGACCAGCAGTGTCTCTGCCGGCAAGGTGTTCCCCTTCGCCAGATAGTTGCGGAAACCGTCGGCCTTGGGCTCGAGCACCGCGAACGACTCTACGTCCGTCATCTCCGGGGTGGCATCTGTGCGCCCTGGTGTGAAGGGCACTGTGACATCCACACCGGCAGCCTTGGCGGCCTGCTCCACCCCGACGCACCCGGCCAGGACGATCAGGTCCGCCATCGACACCTGTTTGGAGCCCGCGTTGAACTCCTGCGCGATGCCCTCCAGGGTCCCGAGAACCTTCGCCAGTTCCGCCGGGTTGTTGACCTCCCAGTCGTTCTGCGGGGCAAGACGAACTCGGGCGCCGTTGGCGCCGCCGCGCTTGTCAGAGGAGCGGAACGTCGAGGCGGACGCCCAGGCCGTGGACACCAGTTGCGAGACGGTCAGACCGGAGTCCAGGACCTTCTGCTTCAGCGCCGTGACATCGGCATCGTCGATGAGCTCGCCGGTCACCGGCGGGATCGGGTCCTGCCAGATCAGCGGCTCGGAAGGGACCTCCGGGCCGAGATACCGCGAGATCGGGCCCATGTCCCGGTGGGTGAGTTTGAACCACGCCTTCGCGAATGCGTCGGCGAACTCCTGCGGGTTCTCCAGGAAGCGCCGCGAGATGGGCTCGTAGATCGGGTCGACCCGCAACGCCAGGTCGGTGGTCAGCATCACGGGAGTGTGGCTCTTCGAGGGGTCGTGCGGGTCGGGCACGGTGCCCTGTGCCGCCGGGTCCGTCGGCACCCATTGGTGTGCGCCCGCCGGGCTCTTCGACAACTGCCATTCGTACCCGAAGAGGGTCTCGAAGAAGCTGTTGTCCCACGTGACCGGCGTTGGCGTCCAGGCGCCCTCGAGGCCGCTGGTGATCGTGTCGTCACCGCTGCCTGTGCCGAAACTGTTGGCCCACCCGAAGCCCATCTCCTGCAGAGGCGCAGCCTCCGGCTCCGGTCCGATGTGACCCTCCGGAACAGCCGCGCCGTGGGTCTTGCCGAAGGAGTGGCCGCCGGCGATCAGCGCCACGGTCTCCTCGTCGTTCATCGCCATGCGGGCGAAGGTCTCGCGGATGTCGCGTGCCGCCGCCATCGGGTCTGGGTTACCGTTCGGACCCTCGGGGTTGACGTAGATCAGGCCCATCTGGACCGCGGCCAAGGGGTTGGCCAGTTCGCGGTCGCCACTGTAACGCTCGTCGCCGAGCCAGGTGCTCTCGTTGCCCCAGTTCACCTGGGTCGGCTCCCAGACGTCCTCGCGACCGCCACCGAAACCGTAGGTCTCGAAGCCCATGATCTCGAGCGCAACATTGCCCGCCAGCACCATCAGGTCTGCCCAGGACAGCTTCTTGCCGTACTTCTTCTTGACGGGCCACAGCAGTCGGCGGGCCTTGTCCAGGTTGGTGTTGTCGGGCCAGCTGTTCAGCGGGGCGAACCGCTGGTCACCGTTGCCGGCGCCGCCGCGGCCGTCGCTGATCCGGTAGGTGCCGGCGCTGTGCCAGGCCATACGGATGAACAGCGGGCCGTAGTTGCCGTAGTCCGCGGGCCACCAGGCCTGCGACGTGGTCATGACGTCGGCGATGTCCTGCTTGACCTCTGCGAGGTCAAGACTCTCGAACTCGGCGGCGTAGTCGAACGACTCGCCCATCGGGTCCATCTTGGGGGAGTTCTGCGTGAGGACCGACAGGTCGAGGGACTCCGGCCACCAGTCCCGGTTGGAGATGGGACGGTGGTGGACGACCGGGCACTGACCGGTGCTTGCAACATCTTCAGACAACGTGTTCCTCCTGTGGTTGGTGTGGCGGTCAAACGGGTTGTGTCGTGCAGGCGGGGCAGGTGCCCCAGTAGATGACTTCGGCTTCGTCGAGGGTGAATCCGTGGTCGTCGTCGGGATGCAGGCAGGGCATCTGGCCCACAGCGCAGTCGATGTCCACGAGTCGCTCACAGGAGCGGCAGATCAGGTGGTGGTGGTTGTCCCCGACGCGGCCCTCATACCGGGCGGGGGACCCGGCGGGTTGGATCCGCCGGATGATCCCCTTGTCGACCAGGACACCAAGGGCGTCGTACACGGATTGCCTGGAGATGGTGCCGAGTTCGCTGCGAACGGCCTCAGTCACGCCGTCGGCGGTGATGTGCGGGCTGTCGCTCACGGCGCGGAAGACCGCTAGTCGCTGTGCGGTGACCTGCAAGCCGCTGCCGCGCAGCACGCTCCCGAAGTCCTGGCGCATGTGCCGAGCCTAACCCGTCAAGTGGACTATGTCCAGATTTGGACATAGTCCATAATGATCAAGATTCGGCACGAGGTGCCGAAACACTGTCTATGGACACCCACTTCGGGCAGGCCATGCGGGGTGGCGTGCGTGTACCTGAACAGCGGGCGGCGGTGACGGACAGGTTCGACCCTTTCCGCGACCAGAGTCTCCAGTTGGTGATGAACCATGCCCCGGTGGCGATGAACCTGGCCAGCCCGGACGGTGACCTGCTACGCGTGAACCCGGCGATGTGTGCATTCCTGGGCCGCGACGAACACACGCTGCTGCGCACGAAGTGGCAGGCTCTCACCCACCCTCACGATCTCGGCGTGGACATGTCTCTGGTGTCCGACGTCCTCAGCGGAGCACGGGACTCGTACCGGCTCTCGAAGCGCTTCGTCCGGCCCGATGGACATGTGGTCTGGGGGGATCTTTCGGTGGCCGGTGTGCGCGATGACGGCGGCCGGGTCATCTACTTGATCGCGCAGATCGTGGACATCACCGAACTGGTGCGCAATCGGGAGGAACTTGCCGACTCCCGTGAGCACTACCGCATGCTGGCTGAGTTCACCTCGGACGTGGTACTGCAAGTGGACGGGTCCGGTGTGATCGAGTGGGCGTCGCCGTCGGTGGCAGCGACCTTCGGGTGGGACCGGGACGAGGCGGTCGGACACGCCATCGGCGACTACCTGTCGCACGAGGATCAGGCGGTGATCGAAGCGGCGCTCGATCGCAGCGCAGCGGAAGGCACGGACGCGACGGGGAAGTTCCGGGTGCGCAGGCGCGATGGACAGTGGTTGTGGGTGCACGCGACCGCGAGTTCGGTTTGGGACTCGACCGGACGGCTCGTGCGCATCGTGCGCCTTCGCGATGTGGACGCCGAGGTGCGGGCGCAGATCGAACTTCAGAACAGCGAGGAGCGTTTCCGGGCCGCGATGCGCGCGACGCCGATCGGGATGGCACTGATCACCCGTGGCGGCACATTCCTGCAGGTCAACGGTGCGCTGTGCGCGATGCTGCGCCGCGACGAGGAGGCGTTGCTCGGGAGCAGCATCACGTCTTTGACGCATGAGGGGGATCGTTCGGTCGATCTGGAGATGTGGAATCTCCTACACAGCGGAAGCGCCGAGTCGGTGACCAGGGACAAGCGCCTCGTGGATGCTGACGGAGCCACCGTGTGGGTGCAGAACGCCCTCGCCGCGGTCAAGGACGAGACTGGCCAGGACACGAGTTTCGTCGCGCAGTTCCTGGACGTCACGCAGACGCGTTCGGCGCAGGAGTCGCTGGCCGTGCTCGCCCACAAGGACTCTCTGACGAACCTGTGGAATCGTCGAGCGGTGCTCGAGCAGATGCAGGAGGGACTGGCCAGGAGTCCGCGGCGCGGTACATCCAGGGCGGTCCTGTATTGCGACCTCGACGACTTCAAGCCGGTCAACGATCGCTACGGGCATGCCATGGGTGATGAGGTGCTCATGGAGGTGGCCCGGCGCATCGAGTCCTGTGCGCCCGACGACGCCGTCGTGGGCCGGATCGGCGGGGACGAGTTCCTCGTCTTCCTGCAGTCCTGTACGGGTCTGGAGGCAGCCCTCGCCGTGGCACAGTGCGTGCTCGATTCGGTCAAGCGGCCGATACACATCGATGGCACGGAGTTGAGCATCACCCTGAGCGCGGGAGTGGGCCTGGCGGCGCCAGGTGATGACGCCGACGCCGTCATCGCGAAGGCCGACGAGGCGCTGTACTCGGCGAAGGGCGGTGGCCGCGACCGCGTCGTGGCGTGAGAACCCAGAGGGGAATGTCATGTGTACAGACCTGCGCTTGACCAGACTTGAGCAACTGCACGTCTCCGGCCGCACGCTGGACTTCGCCTACGAGGTCGAGTCCATGGTCGAGGTGGTGCCCCGGGGCCAGCAATGGACGGCGACCGCAGCTCCCGGTGCGGAACCCCTGGCATGGAGCAATCACTTGGGGTTCGTGGCGCTCAACTTCTTCGGCCTCGAGGACTACTTCGCCGACGGCTTGAACGAGGCGGGGTTGTCGGTGGCCACGCTGTGGCTGTCCGAGACCCGTCTGCCGGTATCGCCCCCGGAAGGTTCGGCGCCCGCGATCGACTTCATCAACCTGGCGGGCTGGCTGCTGGGGACGTGTTCGTCTGTGGAGGATGTGAAGGCCGCGCTGGCGTCGGTCCGGATCTGGGATGCGCCGGTCGGGATGCTCTGGCCCGAAGGCCGGCCCATGCCGAAGGCTCTGCAGCCGTTGACCCACTGGTCGGCCACTGAGCATCTGAGCGTTCATGACGCGCACGGCAACGACCTCGTCGTCGAGTTCGTCGACAACACCATGCACATCTACGACAACCATGCAGGGGTGCTGACGAACTCCCCGGTCTTCCCGTGGCACATGACGAACCTGCGCAACTACATCGGTCTGACCAACGTGGAGGACAAGCCGTACAACCTGCTCGGAATTCAGGTCGTGCCCACCGGCAAGGGATCGGGCCTGCTCGGAATGCCCGGGGACGTGACACCGCCCTCGCGCTTCGTGCGGGCCACAGTCTTGACCCAGACCGTCACCCAGGCCAAGGATCCGCGCGATGCGGTGAACCAGGTTTTTCACTGCCTGGACCTGGTGAGCGTGCCGAGGTACGTGGCCGCGTCTGGGGACTACACGCAGTGGTACGTCGCGCGGGATCACGACCAGAAGATCCTGTACGTGCGTACATACGACGACTGGGGCACCGATAAGCACGACCTGGCTGAGTTGGGTGTCAGCAAGTCGGGTCCGCGTCGGTCCTTGCCTCTGGCTGCTCAGCCCGCCGGCGGAATCGCCGCGAGGACCAGCGACTGATACAGGCGCATGGCGTCGGGGATCTTGTCAGCACCACCCTGCAGTTGTTGGAGTCCGACCAGGATCGCCAGCCCCACGCTGGCCAGCAGTTCGGCCCGCTCCGCCGCGACGCCGGAATGCCGCAGGAGGCTCACGAGGTGCCGTCGCCGCACGTCATCGACGCGTTCCTGGACCCGTCGGACCTGTTCGTCAGACAGGCTCCAGGCCCGGATCGCGGCCTCCGTCGCGTGCTGATACATCGAGGCCAGGTCCCGGGCGATCTCGATGCGTCGCAGTTGCGAGTCGGCGGCGGCCGCGGCATTCATCTGACGTTCCTGATCGCCTTCCCACTGCGCCAGAAGTGCGGCCACGAAGTGGTCCCAGTTCGCGAAGTGGTGGTAGAAGGACCCAGTCGAGACGCCCACGTGGCGGCACAGTCCGTGGATCGTCAGACCTCTGTGGCCCGAGTCGGCGAGGATCGCGAACCCCGAATCGACGAAGTCGCGCTGGGTCGCCCGTCGAGCGCGGGCAGCCGTGGTGGCGACGTGGGGCTGCGACATGTCCTGACCTTAAGTCCCGTCCCTCGTCAGGCCCCACCCGTGGTGCCCACGATGCCCCCGAGGACCGCGAGGGCCCGCTTCGCCGCGTCGGCCTCCTCGCGGCGGCACAGCCGTGTCAGGCGCTCCACATGCGAGGCGAGTTCGGAGATCTCGTGCTTCACGATGGCGATCTGCTGCGGCTCGGAGAGTTCGGCGCGGGCCGCCTCCGAGGTGCCGAGCACGCCACGCGACCCGGCGATGGGGGATTCGACCTCGGTACCTGCCTCGACAGTCACGGCCTCTGCGTTGTCGATCGCGGCGATGGCGGATCTGAGGGGCGGGATGACTGCCGTGTCACGGCGGCGCATGGCGTCGGTCAGCGCGTGACGCAGGTCCTCTCGCACGGGCACGTGGTCAGTGTGACACCGCACTGAGGCCGACGCTGCAGGCCTTTCGGCGGTGCCGCTGCCTAGTCGTCGGCCGTATCGGCGTCCTGGGTGATCTCGTCACCGTCACCGATGACACGGTTGGGATTGGTGACCTGGCTGTCGCCCGGGGGCTCCGCCGCGGACTTGTGGTGATGGCTGTCGTGCTGTGTTGGGTGATCCTGCATGACTACTCCTCAGTCGGTAGTGGAACGCCTACCCGCCGGGACCGCGGGCATCCACAGATCGCCTTCGGACTCTGGTGACCTCGTTCGACGGGCCGGATGCTGAGGGCATGAGTTTCGAAGACCTCCCCGAGAACTGGCGTGAGCTGCCGCTCGACGATGACCGATTGGTTCGGGACGTGCTGGACCTGTTCGTGTCCATGAAGGCGCGGTACCACGGTGCACTGGTGGTGCTGATGTGCAATGCGAACCGGCGGATCGTGCAGCCGATCCAGGTCGACGAGATCGAGCTGAACCCGCCGGCCGACACCGATGTGATGCTGAACAACCTCGTGGTGGCCATCCTCGGGGCGTCTGCGGAATCGTGTGTACTTGTGGCGCTGGCCCGCCCGGGTCCTCTCCGGGTGGGTGCTCGCGATGAGGCGTGGGCCCGATTCATCGAAGGGGCCTGTCGGGATCGTCTACCTCTGATCGGTGTCCATCTCGTCACACCGAGAGGATCCCTTCCCATGAGCGCAGCCCCATCCGTGGCCTGATCGGCACCCTGACTCAAGTGGGGGGTCGGGACTGACGAAGAACTTCGGTAACGGCCTGAACAATGAGGTGGTTGTCATGAATGAGGCATCGGCAAGAAGTGCCTTGATCGTGGTCGACGTCCAGAACGACTTCTGTGAAGGCGGCGCTCTCGGGGTGGACGGTGGACGCACCGTGGCTGCCTGCGTCGCGCCGTTCGTCAAGAACCACCGAGAGGACTACGCGCTAGTGATCGCTTCGCGGGACTGGCATCGACCCGACAGTGACAACGGCGGGCACTTCGCCAGGCCCGCGGAGGAGCCTGACTTCTCCACGACGTGGCCGGTGCACTGTGTTCAGCACACGCCGGGGGCCGACTACCACCCGGCCCTGCAGGACGTCCTGGCCTATGTGGATGTCCACGTCGTCAAGGGGGACGGCATGCCCGCCTATTCGGCGTTCGAAGGCCTGACGCTGCCAGGCGGACAGACACTGCAAGCCGTGCTCGTGGAACACGGGATCACCAACCTGCACGTCGTCGGTATCGCCACCGACTACTGCGTGTGTGCGACTGCCGATGACGCCGAGTCGGCCGGCTTCACGACGACGGTATTCGAGGATCTCTGCGCCGGAGTCGACCCCAGGACCACACGAGCGGGCCTGCAGGAAATGCACGACAACCACGTGCACCTGCGGACCGCACTCGCGTGATGCCGACCTAGAACTGATCGAGCAGGTTGTACGACGTCGGATCGTCGGGCAGAACCCACGCGAAACCTTCCAGGAAGATGATCGCGACGACGTTCGCGGCGACCAGCAGGATGAAGATCCATACCACGATCGCAGACAGTGTGAGCGCGCCCTTGCTCTCAGGCGCCTCGGGGATTCCCGCCGGCGCGAGGATGCTGAGCACGGCCACGAACAGGATCACGATGTAGAAGGTGATCAATGCCCACGTGTAGAGGTGGTACCCCATCACGGCCGAACCGTAGCCGGGGTCACCGGGCTTGATGTGCAACAGGATCTGGCGAACGGACACCAGCGCGCCGGCGGCAGCACCGAGGATGCCCAAGCCGAGACCCTGCATGTAGCGCACGGCGGTGAGTTCTCCGCGCCGTGCCTGCATGATCACCCAGAGTGCTCCGAGGGTGCTGAGAATCATCCCGTAGCGCTGCAACATGCACAGCGGACAGGGGAACTCACCTTCGACGAACTGGATGGTGAACGCGCCCAGAAGGACACCGACGTAGGCCAGGACCCAGGCGTGCAGTCCCCAGAAGATGAGCTTCGGGAATGTCTTCGCCATCAGAAGCTCAGATCCAGCGGCGAGGTCACGTGATAACGGAACAGCCCCAGCATCAGCACCAGTGCCACGATCCAACTGGTGAGAATCCACTTCCGTGCGGCCCCGCGGTAGATCAGAATCCCGGTGACGAGCAGCAAAACCATGATGATGATGTCCATCGGTCCTCCTCGCCGGAAGCGTAGAGCCTGCGGTATGTCGGTAGGCGGCCGATGGCGACGCAGCGTTGCCTCCTGGTCGCCGCCCGGTGCGAAATACGGGGAAACCTCGACCATGTGTGACTGTGCGTAGTCGACCTGGTCTTCGTACACTGACGGGATGCTCATGGATCTGGACGTGATCCCCACCGGCAAGACGACCGCCACAGTGATACTCACCCAGGATCAGGTGGACACGTTGCGGGGCACGCCCGGTCGCTCCCGGGTGCCGTTGGCCATCACGTATGGCGGACAGACATACCGCACGAGCATCTCGGTCTACCGCGGCGAATGGATGATGGTGGTCAACGCCGACATGCGCGACGGCGGTCTCGTCCCCGGGGGCACGTACACCGCGGAGGTTGCGATGGACACCGAGGAACGCACAGTGGATGTGCCACCGGACCTCGCCACCGCGATTGGGTCCGCCGGTGTCTGGGACCGATGGGAGGCACTGTCGTACACCGCCCGGAAGGAACACGCGCGGCAGGTTGCGACTGCCAAGAAGCCCGAGACCCGGGAACGCCGCATCACCGGGATTGTCGCGGGTCTCGCGGGGTAGTCCCCGCTCAGGTGCGTTGAAGGAGGACCCGTGGGCATCGTGTGCGCCGATCTGTTCACCACGCTCGACGGTGTGTATCAGGCACCGGGAGGCCCTGACGAGGATCCGGCTGGGGGATTTCCCTTCGGCGGGTGGCAAGGGGCCTACGTCGATGAGGAATCCGCAGAGGTGATCCTCGCGGGTATCCGCGGGATGGACGCATTGTTGTTGGGCCGTGCCACCTATGACATCTTCGCGGGCTACTGGCCGCACCAGGGGGAGAATTGGATCGCGGCCATCCCTAATGCGCTTCCGAAGTATGTGGTCTCATCGTCGATGACCGGCGCTTCGTGGCGGGGGACCACAGTGTTGCCCGACGTCGACGCGGTGCGGTCGGTCAGGAACCGTTTCCATGAGGTCCACGTGATCGGCAGTGGTCTGCTGGTGCGGTCTCTGCTCGGGGCGGACCTGCTCGACCGGCTCAACCTGATCGTCTATCCGGTGACCTTCGGCATGGGGAAGCGACTTCTCGGCGATGGGGTGGCCGTACCGGCGTCATTCGGTTGACCCAACCGCCGCGGGCTTTCCCGTCCGGGGCGGTCCACCTGGTCTACGACCGAGTCGGCGTTCCAGTCACCGGGATCGACATCGGGGAGATCTAGGTGTAAGTCCTGGTCCTCAGGAGGAGCCGCCGAGGCCCTGCCGGTCCCCGTGCCCGGCGATGTGCCCGGATCGTCCTGGCATCTCCGCGGCGTCCGCCAGCAATTGGTTCCGGTACTCCTCGAGCACCGCGCGCCGAGACTCAGCGACCGCCGGAATGAGGTCGTTCACCAGGGCGAGCAACCGCCTGTGCACCTGAATCTCACGCGATCCCGCGGTGAGGATCTCCACGAGCGCCAGGTCAACAAGTTCTGCCCAGGTCGGACGTGAGACCACGAGTCGGCCGGGATCCAGTTCGTAACTGATCGCGCCCATGCGTTCGCGGGCTGCCACCCGCAACACACCCTCGATCTCGTCCAGCGAGCGCACCGCGGTGGTCGGGTCGTTCACGGCAGGCGACAGTGCGCGCAGGGCGACATCGACGAGCAGACGTAGGGCATACAGCGGGTCGTAGACCAGCGAGCGTTCGGAGTCCACGACGATCGCGGCACTGATCCTGTGGTCCAAGGGCTTCTCGGCGCCCTTGACGCGGGCGATGGGTGTGCCGGGTGTGACTGCGTCCCCGACGCGGACCACCACGTCGATCTCGCACCTACGACGTCTCACCAGCCGGATGAGTTTCGCCACATCGACGGCCACCACCTGACCGTTACGGCCCACGTAGGACACGATCTCGGAGCCATCGTCGGTGTCGTCAGGGAAGCTCTCGGACTTCCGCAATGCCAGCGTCGCCTCCTCTCCGATCGGGGTGGCGGTACCACCGCGCGGGATGTATCGAGCGCTCCGCCGCAGGGCTCGCTGGGAGGACTCCCCGATGGAACTGAGTACCGCGTCCACGCGGATGCGCCGGCCCACCACGTGCAGTAGCCCGATGAAGCCGATGAGGCTGACGAGCAGCAGAAAG
>WBZP01003636.1_pt2 | contig 15268 bp, 12 predicted proteins | sample 5204301 | NCBI WGS metagenome assembly WBZP01 (sample SAMN12412401, study PRJNA552823) | activated sludge metagenome | isolation source: activated sludge from nitrification reactor of wastewater treatment plant... | place: USA: Pennsylvania | collected 2017
CCAGCGCGCCGAGGCAAGCCCGGTCTCGTCGATGTCCTCGTCACAAACCCCAGCGGGCTCTCGGCCACCCAAAGCCAGTCCTTCCGCTACTTCTTGAGCACCCTTGCCTACGATGTCCCCACAGCACTCACCGGCACCGACACCGGACCGCGCAGCGTGGGCGTGGCTGATCTCAACAAGGATGGATTTCCCGAGATCATCGTGGTCTTTCAGACGAGCAGCACCGTGCAAGTCCACAAAAACAGCGGCAGCGGCGCTTTCGGTGTGTCGGTCAGTCGCACCGTCGGAAGCTCGCCATTGGGGCTGGTCATCGCGGATCTCGATGGCAACGGCAACCTCGATGTGGCGACGGCCAGCGCGGGAGCCAGCCTGGTGAGCGTGCTCCTTGGCGATGGACTGGGCTCGGTGATTGCACTCGATGCAAATGGCGACGGCAGCCTCGACTTACTGACCGCAAACAGCGCCGCTGCCATAAATGGCAACCTCGGGCTGCTGCTTGGAAACAAAACCGCCGCGTTCACACTCGGCTCGGCCATCGGCACCGCTGCAGCAACGCTGATTGGACTCACCGCCACCGACCTAGACGGCAATGGCAAAGTGGATGCGGTTGGCGTGCATCGTCTCAACCAGCTCGGCGTAAGCAATGTCTCGGTACTGCAAAACCGAGGTATGGCGACAGCTCCACTGTTTGCGCTCACTTCCGCCAAGACCAATCAGATCAATCCCAACGCCGTGGGTAGTGGCGATTTTAACCGCGATGGACTGGGCGATGTTGTGGTCACCAATGACGTCGCTGCCACCGGAAAGCTGACGTATTTGCAAGGAGCATCAGGAGCGCAGCTTGGCGACGCCGGTGCAGCCGGTAGCTATGACCTCGATGGAACTCCGACGGCGCTCGCGGTGGCGGATCTCGATGGAGACGGATTCTTGGACGCAATCGTCGCCAATACCTCGGGCGTGTCGGGAAACCTGAGCCTGTTCCGAGGCAAGGGCAACGGAACCTTCCAGAGCTCACAACGGATCGATTTTCCGGGGGTGATTCGTCCGGCTGGCATCGCGGTCGGCGATGTGGATCAAGATGGAATTTTGGATCTGGTCGTGACCGATCAGCCGTCGGTGGGCGCGGGCTCGGTGGTGATTCGGCGCGGCATCGGCATGTAACAGCGAGGGAAGATGGCCCCGACCACGCTACTTGAGCGTCTTTAGCACCGTCTCAATCCACGAAAACGCCGCGCCTCTTACCTCGGGAAACTGGGTGGCAATCAAGCTGAGCAGCGGCAGCACACCGTAGATCACCACCTGCGAGATAAAAGCGCGATCCCAGGTCAGCTTGCCGGGCTGGCTCTTGGCAATGCGCGACAGCACCTCATCGCGGTTCATCTGCGCCAGCACATACAGCGTCGTTGGTCCCGTCACCACCAGCAGCATGGTGGAGAGCAGCACCATATAGCGTTGCGGCTGAAACGGATACGAGATGAGCGCAAGGAGCAGTAACACAAATCCGACGGTGACGTTGAGGAGCCCGTTGCGCAGATGCGGAAACAGTCTGTTGATGTAGCTGACCACTTGGATCGCCAAAAAGTCCTCGGCGAGCCGCAGCCACAGGTGCAGAGAGTCGGGCACTAGGTGCTGATAGACTTCGGCAGTGCTCTGATCGGGAGACGGACGCACCCCCAGCACCGTATCCCCCGGCTTCCCCGCAAGCAGCGCCCCAGGCAAAGGTCGAGCCCGCCACGCCCGCTTGAGGATCTTCGTCAGCAGTCGCGAGGCCCGCACCACCTGAGCGTCCGCCACCTCAACCGATACCGGCGTGCTACTGCTCAGCGTCATCTCTTTTTCGAGATCGGGTTGCAGTTCGCGCAACTTCTGCATCAGCAGCTTGATCTGTTCGATGTCATCGACTGTCGACAGCGGCCGCAAGTCTCGATCCAAATCGAGCTGGTTCATGTGATTGACGAGCAATCGAAAGTGCTCTTGCGCCGCCTCGCGACGGGTCAGCTCTGGGAGATCTTCCAAAAACAGCGCCCCGAGGGTGCGAATGAACTTGTGCGGCAACCGCTCCAGCGCCTGCGCCAGCGGGTGATGTCCCAGGTGATGCAAGAAGTCGCGAAACACCGACCACAACCGCACAAAGCGATAAAACACAAAGCCCAGTGCGGTGACCTGCAGCGCGATCAGGAACCGAAACAGCAGGTTCATCGGCGCAATCTCAAGCGACACCAGCTCGGACAGCATCGTCACCGCTTGCAGCAGCGCGAGCAGAAGCCCAGCGAGTAGCTGCCACATCGATGGACTGCCCAGTCGGGCCGCGATCTCCGAGATTTTTTGACGAAGCCCGCGATCGTCCTCCAGCTCCTCCAACAGATCGAGATACACCGTCGCTAGCTTTTCGAGCAGCCGAATCCGCTGTAGTTCACAGTAGCCAAAGAGCTGGACTCCGCAGCCGAGCAGCATCAGCGGCACCATCGAAGACAGTCCAAATGCTGGCTGCGCACTACGCCGCAGAAACAGCAGGTGGTTGAAGTCGATTTGCAGGTAGTTCACAAATGCGACGAACAGAAAAAAAATGACCGTGGTGAGTCCCGAAAACAACAGCACCGCACCGGCCACTCCGATTCGGCGCGTCCGCTGAGAGAGCTTCTGAAACAACGCCAAGAAGCTGTCATGCAGCCGCTTGCGCCAGCTTGGAAACAGGTAGTGAAGCGCAGCGTCGATGGCAGTGATCGTAAAGGAGAGCTGCACCACCACCCCAAAGAGCGCAATGCACAGCACCTTCCACGACAGGTTCTGGTACACCCCGATGTGACCGGAGTGATACCACAACCGGACCCACATAGAGAGCCGTTTCTCGTCGAGAAACTCATCAAGATTGCCATCGCGAAGCTGCATAAAGTGCGCAGTGTTCAACGCAAAGTAGGCAATCCAGGCCGGCACAAACAGACACAGAATGAACAGCGGCTGGCGCGCCGACTCTTGCTCAGCCAGCTCGTCGTCGAGCAGCGAGCGCACAATGCTACTTGGCCGAAAGATCTTGAGCAGAGAAAATACAAACGGGGGCTCCGGTTCGGGATAGTAGTAATGCCAGAAGTATCCGACGACAAACCACAGTCCGATCCCGCCAAGTAGCAGCATCAGGAGGCTCAGCGTGCCTTGCTGATACGGCGAGTAGTGATACTCAAACTGGGCGCGATGCACCGTCGGGTTTTCGTAAACGTAGCCGCCCGACTCGTAGTCCTTGATAAACGCGAGCGGAAACAGGGTGTCATTGCCGACAGCGCTGATCCAGATTGCGGGACGACTACGCGGCTTGTCGACGCCGGGTGCCGCCTGCGAATACTCGATAAGCTGCTCCGGATAACCAAGCAATGCGACGGTGGCGTTGTACACACCTTGATCGGCATCGCTGGCAAACTGGAGACGATGACGCAGCCCTCGGAACGGATAACTCCACTGCTGGTTTCGGGTAAACAGCGGATAGGGCGACACCACCAGCATTCCCTTGAGGTAGGGACGCGCCTCGGGATGGGTAAACAGAATGTCGCTCTCGAAGGTAAACAGCACGACATCGGGGCTGTAGGCGCGAATCTGCCGGGCCAAAAAGAGCTTATCCTGCACGTCGGTGGCGATGATTCCGACATAGCGAATCTTTTCGGCGTAGATCGTGGTCAGGATATGAGCGAGCGAGCGCTCCGCCGCAGAAACCGTACGCGGTGACAGCGTCGGCATGATGTCGGTACGTGGGCTGTCATCGAGGATGGTAGGTAGCGGTCGAGTTGTCGGGGATGGCAGAAACTCCGGCAGCCCGCTCGCTTCGTTGCGAGCACCGCTGGACGAGCTCTTCACCTCCGTGTTGTGAAGACGCGCAATATGTAGCGGTACCGGTAGCGTCAGGCGGGGCCGGTGCGGACGCTGACAGTGACTGCTTTTGTGAACGGGCCGCGCTGGAAAGACGCGAGGATTGCTGGGCGGAAGACCTTGGCTCTGATCGGCGTTGGCGGCAATCACGGCTTGGCCATATCCCGTCGAAGACTCGGTGATCAGCGCCACATCATGCTCATCGGCTCCGAGTGTTTCGGTCAGATAACAGAAGAACTCGGTCTGGAGCGCTTCGTCCGGAATCACCGTTGCCTGAAAGTGCACACTGCGCCCGCCGCCATCGTACTTTTGAATCTGATCCCGAATCGCACCATTGGTGGCTCGTCCCGACAGCATTCGAAACGACAGCGCTGGATAGTGGCTTAGAAGCTGCTCGACCGAGACTACGCCGCCGGAAAACGCTGGACCGACAACGCGGACCTCTCCACACGACTCGCAACGAGCAGGCGGCAGCATCTCCCGCAGCCGCTGCAGATCGTCGACGGCACGAATGAACGCACTTTTGTGAATGCCAGCGACCGGTGACTCTCCCACGATATAGAGCAAAAGCAGGTTGCGTCGCGTGGGGCCGCTGGGCTGGTTTGGAGCGCTCGAGACCCGATGAAACAGCGCAATCCCGGGCTGATCGAGAGGACAAGCACTGTCGGCGACACGCTTGTCGGCAGACACACTCCACGGCAACAGATAACGATCCAGCAAAAAGCCCGTCGCTTCGAGCGCACGCGTGATCGACTCAATCGTTCCATCAAAACCGAGCCGTGGCTCCGGAACGGTCGCGATCAAAAACTGAACGGTGACATCTTGGCTGCTGATGATCTGACGGACAGCGTCGAGCGTGGCACGTCCTTTGTCGACTTCTCCGACGGCAAAGTATGCGGATAGAAGTCGACTCCCCTCTAAGCTCGCGCAGCCTGAGGTTTCCGACGATACGCGTGCCCGTTCCTGTACAAGTGGAACAACGGACGCAGGCTGCACAACGGCGCTTGGTGAGCTGACCGGAGTTGTCAGCGCCGACTGAGCGTAAGGCGAACCCGGCTTAGCCACTGTGTCGGCTTGGCTCGACGGAATCTCGAGTACCAACCAGGCCAGAAGGAGCAGTCCATAAGTCAACCAACTGGGACGCACACCCCGAAGCGGTCTCCGCATGGCTTCGACGTTAGCAAAACCGCCCCACTCGTGGGAGTTTGTGCGATCCGCGCTAGGTACGATCGCGGCTAATACAGGTCAAATCGCAACAGCCGCCCTTCGAGCATGCCGTTCCACAACACATGTCGAGCCGACGGACGCAGCCCGATCTGCCGCGCCAGTTGAAGGTTCGCAGTGTAGACATAGGCACGATAGCCGACAAATCGACGCTTCAGCGTGTCACCCAGCGCTCGATACAGCTCGATCAGTTCACGCTCATCGCCCATTCGCTCGCCGTACGGGGGATTGCACAGCACGATGCCGGGCTGACTCGTCGGTGGCTCGGCATCTCTTAGATCGCAGCGCGTAAGCCGTGAGTAGCGATAGAGCCCCGCCGCTTGCAAGTTCTGACTCGCCGATCGCAGCGCCCGTGGATCGACGTCGGAGCCAAATAGAAACACCTCGCTGGCAGGACGAATCTTCTGGCGCGCCTCCATTTGCAGCTTGCGCCATAATCCACTGTCAAAGTCACGCCAGTGCATAAACCCGAAGTCTCGACTGAGCCCGGGTGCCATCCGTAGCATCGACAACCCAGCCTCGGACAGCAGCGTTCCGCTACCGCAACACAGATCAACGACCGCCGTCGAGCGCTGCTGATGCGGTGGAGCCGTGTGAACCGCCTCTGCAATCGGTGCCGCACCCAGCACAGGCTCGCCACTTTGGGCAATGATGGCCGCCGCTAGCGTCTCTTTGAGCGGCGCTGGTCCGCCCTGCTGCCGATAGCCACGCTGATACAGCGGTGGGTCAGAGCTATCCAGACTGACCATGCAGCGAGGGCCACGCGGACCTTCGTACAGTTGGACGTTGATGCGCAGGTCAGGCCGCTGCGGATCGACATCAGGCCGCCGCCCAAGCCGATCGCGAAAGCGATCCACCACTGCATCCTTGGTCTTGAGCGCGGTAAACATGCTGTTGCTAAGCCCCGGGGCTTCACCCATCGCACTGACCGCCAGCGTGCCATCGGTCGTCACGAACTCTTCCCACGGCAGCGTCCTCACCGCTTCATACAGATCCGCCGGACCGCCGCACGAATAGTCACCGAGCACGCGCAGAATCCGTGAGGCACAGCGTGAATACAGGTTCGCTCGATACAGCGCCGCTCTCGGACCCGCAAACGCGACCGCACCGCTGCGAACCTCGACGTCAGCCACTTCGGGCAGAGCGATCAGCTCTGCAGCGACGAGCGGTTCCGTGTGGCGAGCACACAAAGCAAGGTAGCGCGGCCTGGTCGACGAGACCGCTGCCGATCTAGAAACGCTGGCTGGGGTCATCGTCGGTCCTTTCCAAACAGAGTGACGTAGCAGCCCGGCACTGTAGTGACCCACCACCGGACCTGTCAACGCTCCGCCAGCACGGCGAGGTGTGGGTTGACTTCGCCACCTCACTACCGGCACCGTAGCGGCCATGAGTCCCGACTGCATTTTTTGTAAAATTGCCGACCGCTCGATTCCCACGCCGCTCGTCTATGAGGACAGCGAGGTTGTGGCGTTCCAGGACCTAAATCCCCAGGCCGCCCACCACATCCTGATCATTCCCCGTCAGCACTTCGCGGATGTGGGCGAGGCCGCCACCGCCGGACAATCCGCCCTGCTGGGCAAAATCGTCGTCGCCGCCACCCAAATCGCCCACGATCGCGGCCTGTCGACCGGCTACCGTCTGGTCTGTAACACCGGCAAAGATGGCGGCCAGACCGTGCGCCACGTACACGTCCACCTGCTCGGCGGGCGTCCGATGGGCTGGCCTCCCGGTTAGACGCGGCCAGCGCACCGGCCAAGGCTAGCGCAGCCCGTAGATCAGTGCCTCGGGGCTGATTTCCTGAAGTCGATCGATCCGATAGACGTAGTCTCGGTAGTCTTTCGAGTGAACTTTGCCATCCGACTTCTGCGTGGGCCGCTCGTTTGACGATTCCTTGGACTCACCGCTCGTCTCACCATCCAGATCGACGGACGGTTGCAAATGCACATCGGTCAGCCGAGTCGTCGTAAATCGCACACACGCGAGCCGCAGCATCTCCGGCAGCGCCGTCCACTCCGCATCGGTCAGCAGTCGCATCCGCTGATAACCCGCCACCATCGCTCGTGCGGTCGAACTCAGCATCGGGCCACATCGCTTTGGCACCTCGGCCCCGCCCTTCGCCGCCGCGTTCATCTGCGGAAGCGGGGCAGCGCAAGCCAGCAGCGACACCGCTAAGTCATAGATCAGCGTCGTCCACGCCGCCTGTTCCAGATCAATCAACCATGGACCCGGCTCACTGCCGGCACGGGCCCGTCGCACGCAGCGCGCACTCGGGAACAAGATGTTGTCGGGAAACAGGTCACAGTGACCCACCCCCGAGGGCAGCGACCCGAACCGCTGTCGAGCCAGCCGGTCCGCCTCCTGCCAGAGTCGATCGAGCAGTGGCAACAGGTCGTCAGTCAGTCGCGGATGCCGTCGCAGCTTGGTCAGCCGCTGCTGGAGGTGTGACAGCGAATAAATCCCTTCGCGCCGCACCGGCAATGTCGCCGTGCACAAGTGGAGTTGACCGAGGATCTGGCCAACCTCGTAGGCATGGCGTTCGTCATATTCCGCGTCGGTCAGCTCGTAGCCATCCACCCACTCATAGACCATCGCCAGCGCTGCGACTTGTCCCTTGAGTCGCCCCGGCACCGTCACGAATCCTTGTCGATTGTGCGCCTGATACAGGGCCGGCGTCCGCAGTCCGTGCGACAGCAGATGCCAGATGAGCCGCGTCTCGAACTCGGCGTCCGCCACCGCCCGACCGGGAGACACCCGCAAAAATATCGGGCCAATGTCCGTCTGCACGCGGAAATTCTGGCTGATGGTGCCCTTCCAAATTCGCTCAAGCGCAATCAACCGCAGCCCGTAGGCCCGCAGCACCCTCGTCGCCTCTTCCTCGCCAAACTGGAGCGATTGTCCAGGCATCAGCCGCCCTTCCGCTTGAGCAGCCCGCCGAGTGCACCAATCAACGTCCAGCCGATGACGTTGCGTGACACCTCGGCGACCCGACCGCTACACCCCGAACACAAAGGCATGTCCACGGACGTGCCCGCTCGCGCCAGTCCGTTGCAGTAAGCCCCCGAGAGCCACGTGTAACACTTGACCCCGAGTCGCTGGCAACGATCACATCGATACACATTCCGCGCCGTCCGACCTCGTCTCTCCTCGACCAAGACGTAGGTGGTGATGTCCCGACAGTGCGAACAAAATGCCAGCTCGGCCCGGCAAGCGGCGCTCGAACAGACTGTTGCGGCGACATCGACCTCGTTCCCGCAGACGGGGCAGCGATAGGTCTTGCTCATACGGCACAGAATACCACGCTCCATGCCTCGCTCTCTCGAAGTCCACAAACTTGTTCGCCCAGCCGTCCCCAGCGCGAGCCCGTGCCGAATCGAGAGCTTGACTTCCCACCGATTCATTCCTATGGAACAAAAATTGGGCTCTCTTGTTATTCCTTCTGAACGCTGGTCATAGCCAACGCAAGCATGTGCTGCTTGCACGATCATGCAAACCTGCGGTCAGTCACTTGGACAGATTTTGTTGCGATGAACGACCGAATAAGTCACAGGAACCAGCGACTCAATAGAACGCGTCGCAACGGATTACAGACTCGATCCCGACACCGGTTAGGAGTCCTCTCAGAGGCCCCTATGTACCGGCTCCTATCGCAGGAAATCTGTCCGTTTTCCAAGAAAGCAGGCTCCTAAATGCGTCGAGCGTCCTGGGATGAGTATTTCATGGACATCGCCAAGGTTGTCTCTTCGCGATCAACCTGTTCCCGCAAACAAGTCGGTGCCGTCATCGTGCGCGATCGAACCATCTTGTCGACGGGATATAACGGGTCCATCCGTGGCATGCCACACTGCGATGAAGTGGGACACATGCTCGAATCCGATCACTGTGTCGCGACCATTCATGCCGAACAGAATGCCATCATTCATGCCGCCAAAAACGGGGTTGCCATCGACGGATCGGATCTCTATGTAACGGCCTCTCCGTGCTGGTCGTGTTTTAAGTCGATTGCCAACTCCGGCGTACGACGTGTGGTGTACGGAGAGTTCTACCGCGATGCCCGGATCTTCGAGGTCGCGGGTCGTCTGGGAATTGAGCTTCACCATCTCCCTACGGACTCCCAACCGAATTCCGCTGCGGACTCCTTAGGATAGGGAATTGCAAGTGAAAATCCGTCGCTGCCACGTCACAGGAAATCGGCGTACTCACAAAAGTTTTTTGTTGACCATCTCGCGGAGGCAAAGCTACGGTGGGGTTCGGTTCTTTGGCGTCTATCCCATATCTTGGCTTGTGGACGAGGTCTTCTGCGGAACATCAAACGGCTCTGAATTGTTTACGAAATCGCCTTTACAACCCTCGCTAGACGGAGGAATGAAACAGTGAAACTCTCGAGCAAACTCTCGAATCTCCTATGTGGGATGTTGCTCATTGCTGCGCCGCTCTCGGCGAATGCCGGATCGGATGCTGCCGCTGCCTCCTCTAAATCCAAGAAGGCCCGCCGTTCGGGTCCGGTCTTTTCTGGCTGGGTTGCCGCAGAGTCACAGCTACGCACTCGCCCCGCTGCCCGTCCGAGCGGAAACATCGTGATTTCGTCGGTGAACGAGCCGAAGAACGTCGTCACGGTCAACATCTACAACGCCGACGGGAGCTTCAACGAGGAAGCCCTCGATCAGCTCAACCGGGTGTGGCGTTGTCGACGAACGCAGACGGAAAAGCAGATCGATCCGCATCTGTTTGAAGTGATCTCGCACGTTTACGATCACTTCCAGAAGCCACTCACTCTGGTCTCCGGGTTCCGCAATCAGAAGAAGACCACGTCCTTCCATTACGCGGGCAGCGCCTCGGACCTGAGTGTTCCCGGTGTGCCCGACTCAAGGCTGAAGGCGTTCGTCGAGGGTCTCGACACGGGCGGCATGGGCATCGGCATCTATCCACACGCCGGCTTCATCCACGTCGATATTCGCCCCGAGCCCAGCTATCGCTGGGTCGACAACTCTCCTCCGGGCTCGAGCGACATGGGTCAACCGAAGACCAACCGCGATCGCGCTCCGAACAGCTAACGCTCCCGACCTACCACGTCCGCACCATCAAGCCGCCGTCGCTCAGGCGGTTGGCTGGTTGTTCTTGGCGGCTAGGGCCTTGGCCTCGATCCGCAGCTTGTCAATTTCCTCACGGATCCGATCCATGTAAGCCGACAGCTCTTCATCCGTTGACGGGGGTGCGAGAGGCTCGCCAATGCACACTGCGATACTGCCTGGATAGACCGGAAAGCTATCACGAGGCAACACCTGGGCGGTGCCAGCGATACCGACGGGGACTACCTCGATTTGAGCAGCCTGTGCCAGCGCAAAACCGCCACGCTTGAGCTTGAGCAGTTCCCCGCCGTCACCGCGAGTTCCCTCGGGGAAAACCAGCACCGACCGACCTTTGCGAATCAGCTTATCGGCACGTTGCAGTCGCGCATAAGCCGCCTTGGTGTTCTTGCGGTCGATGAAGATAAAGCCGGCGAGCCACATCCCCCAGCTAAACACCGGCAGGATGAACAGCGAACGCTTGGCGACCATCACGACCTTCTGAGGCAGCGTCGCGTACAGGGCCAAGATGTCCGTCAGCGATTCGTGATTCGAAAGGTACAGGTAGCTCTTCGATAGATCGAGTCGGTCACTTACCACCATCTGCCAACGAATCCCGCCGACGAAAAAGATGACCCGCGACCAGACCTTGGCGAAATACAGAAACAGGTCGCCACGCGGCGAAAATGGCCAGGTGGCGACGGCCAGCGCCGACATGAAGATCGTGTACGCGATGATGAAGAAGCTGGTGAAAAACGCGCGCGCTCTGAGCATCGGGGCGAAAAGAATGCCTCAGCTCCCTAGCAGCAGTCTACGCCTACGCGCTGTCCGATTCTTGCGCTGGTCCGACGATAGAGCCGTCATTTAAGGCGAATTTTTCTGAAATTTTTAATACAATAAATGACATACGAGTACGTGATGCTAACTTCTCCTCGACGCGTTGCCGTGCTGTCGTTCTGCCTTTTCGTGAGGACCGCCGCACCTTCTGCCATGGCTGCTCAACCCGAGTCGCCGTCGGGGAATTCGGGAACCCCAAAACACAATCTCGCCCCCCCGCCCGAGGCCCTCGCTGCTGGACGGGCCTTTTTTGAAAAAGGCCAGGCCTACTACAGTGCGGGCAAGTACCAAGCCGCCTGGGTTGAATTCAGCTCGGCTTTTCAAATCATCGAGCTTCCGGACCTCTTGTTTAACATCGCTCGCTGCGAAGCGAAGATGGGACGCAAGGACGACGCAGCCCGGCACTTCCGCCAATTTCTAGCCGCCAATCCTTCCGATCCCGAGGCCGACAACATCCGCAAGCAAATCGACGAGCTGGAAGGCCACTCGCCGCCGTCCACCGTCACCGCTCGTAAGGTACCGTGGATTGCGCTCGCGACTGGGGGTGCCGGACTGCTACTGGTCGTTGGCGGTGCGGGTGCGATCGGGGCCGCCAACTCAACGTATTACTCGCTCCAGACCACCTGTGGCACAGCCTGCACACCGGAGGCTGTCAGCGTCGGACGTACCCAGAGTGCTGTCGGTTATTCGCTTCTTGCGATCGGCTTCGCCGGAATGGCCGCCGCTGCCGTCATCGTACCTATCGAGCTTAAAAAGATGGAGGCGAAGCCCAAGCTGGCACTCACGTTGTCGCCAAGCGGCTTCGCCTTCCAGGGGAGATTCTAATGCGCCGTCTGGCTATTGCCTCGCTGCTCATATTGGGTTGCTTCGACTGGGATGTTCTGTCGTCGACATTGAACGAGCCAGACCTGTCGGTAAGCGACGATCTGGCGATGGCAGACCTCATGGTGACGGACCTTGCATCAGCCGATCTGCGGATGCCGGACCTATTGCCGCCGCCCGACTTGTCGCTGCCGGTGATTTCGTTCACTCGCCAAGACGTCACCGCGCTTGGCGGCAAAAAGCCCAACAACGCCCTGTTCGGTTGGAATGCGACCAACCTAACGGCAGTGGGAGACGGTGGCGTAGTGGCGAAAACCACCGATGGGAAGACCTGGATCCCGGCGACGCTGGCGATGGCCACCACGCAGAACCTCAACGATGTGTGGTTTTTCGATGCCAACAATGGCTGGATCGTGGGCAGTGGTCCGACGGCATATCAGTGGAATGGCACCACATGGACCGCCAACACCGGTGCCCTCTCCAACGATGTCTTCGGAGTGTTTGGAAGCGCCACCAGCAAGGTGGTGGCCTCCGGCAGCGCCGACGCCATCTTCCGCTTCGACGGTACCAATTGGACCAAGAGCAGCAACATTGCGCCCAAACCGGCGACCCAAAATGGTGTCTGGGGAACCGGCAGCACCTTCTTTTCGGTCGGCGCAAGCGATGACTGCATCAACATCACCGACACGACGATCAGCAGACTGAGCTGCTCACAAGCGGGCGGAGCCGTCCTTCAGTCCGTCTGGGGATTCGCTGCCAACAACATCCTCACCGTCGGCTACGACAACAACACCAGCATCGCCAGCAAATCGAACGGTAGCGTATGGTCGAAGGTGAACAACGTCCCCAATATCGGCAAGCTCTACGCGGTATGGGGTGCCTCGGCCACGGATATCTGGGTCGGCGGCGATGGCGGTCAGATCATGCGCTACGACGGTGCCAACTGGACCCGCGTCACCGTGATGGGCATCCCCAACACCGAAGTCATCAAAGACATCTGGGGTGCCGACGCGAACAACATCTGGCTTCTCACCGACGTGGGCAGCATTTATAAGAAAAACTAGGCTGATGCGGCGGTGATCGCCAGGTACCGCGTGAGGTGCTGCTCAACGGCGGCAAAGAGCTGCTCCCGCTCGACGTCGAGTGGCAAGATGTGAAACGAGTCCGGTAGGACCAGTCGCGAGATGTGCTCGGCAGGTGTCCCCAGCTCCTGCGCGAACGCTTCCAGACACGCCGGGGGAACGGTGTGGTCGTGCAGGCCGTAGGACAGAAACGTCGGCTGACGCACCTCACCGAGGTGTCCGCGCATGGTCCGCATCAGCTCGATCAAACTGGCCAGGGCCCGTAGTGGCATGCCCCATGGCCGCAGCGGCGCTTTTGGCAGATCCCGCGCCTTCACATCGCGTCCAGCCAGCTTCGGCACCGCGAGCCGCTGAAGACCACTCAGCCGTGCCATCCGGACAATCGCTCGCTCCTGCCAGCTCGGCAGCCACAGCGGTGTCGCCAGAATGCCGAGCGCGTTCACCACGGGTCGCCGCACATCCTCCGACCCAGTCGGGACAGGATAGCGTCGCGCCAGCTCGACACTCAGCAGCCCGCCCATCGAAAAACCGACCACCGCGATCTGCGGCGGCAGCGAGGTCGCCGTCAAGACCCGCTCATGCAGCTTGAGTAGCGCCTGCTCCGCCGAGGCCAGCCAGTCGTGCCAGGTGCTGTCCGCCAGCGCCCGCAGGCTTTGGTGATGCCCTGCGAGCAGCGGCAAGGAAACGTGATACCCAGCCCGGTGGAGCCGCTCGGCGAGCAGGTGTAGCTCGAACGGCGACCCCGAAAAGCCGTGAATCAGCAGCACGGCACGCGACTCGGAGACGTTACCGACCAGGAATCGCGGCTGCGACAGCGGGTCCACGGCGCTCTCTTACTTGCGGAAGTCTTTGATGACCGTCTGCGTCTCGCCCGCGATGATGTGAACCGAGAACGTCTCGCGGATTCCAAACTCAGGGTTAAACAGCATGATCTGGTGCATCCCTGGGCTCATCTGATACGCGGTCTGCGGGGTGTTCAGGTTGGTATCGACCCCATCCACATAGATTTTGGTCCACGGCTTGGAGTTGATCCGCAAAAAGCCCAAGTTGCCTGCCGGACGGACGGGTTTTTCGGCGACACGGGGTGGCGGACGGGGCGTATGCCGCTCCGGCGTCTTTTCAGGCTGCACGGGCCGCTGCACGACCACAGGCTGCGTCACCTTCACCGGCGGAGGATTGACCGGTGGCGTCACCACCACCTTTTCCGGCGGCGGATTGACTGGTGGCGTTACCACCACTTTCTCGGGCGGCGGGTTGACCGGTGGAGTCACCACCACTTTTTCGGGCGGCGGATTGACTGGTGGCGTCTCTACCACTGGCTTGCTCGATGGCTCGGGCGGCAGCGGTACCTTGAAGTCGACCGTCTTGCCCGCTTCCACGGTAATGGTCTGGGTCAGGATGCGCGCACCGAGCCGCAGCTCGATGGTGTGCTGACCCGCCGCCACACTACCCACCCGCATCGGCGTCACTTGACCCAAAGAGGCCCCGTCGAGGAACACCATCGCCCCCGCCGGTTCCGTGACCAGGGTAAAGCCGCCGGTCTGCTGGGTCAGTACAGCGAGCGCCGCGTTCACACGTATTGTCTCACCGGCCTGCACCGTCACGGCATCCGTCCAGGACTTGTAACCGGTTCGCTGCACCGACACCGCGTGGGTTCCCGGCGGTAGCGGCAAGATCACCGGCGACGAGTCCATTCCGCTGACGGGCTGACCATCTACCAGCACCGCAAACTCGCGATCGGGATTGACCATCACCACGACCGTGCCCGGACGGAGCAGGAACCAGTACGCCGCCCCGCCGCCACCAATCGCCAGCAGCAGCAGGAGCAGCAGCAGGGCGGCGGTATTCGAGCCCTGGGGCTTCTGCGGTGCCGCATCTCGGGTTCCCACATCGAGCGAGTCCGGCATGTTCAGCGGCGGCGGTGGTGCCACGGCTGGAATCGCCCGCGAGCGCTGCGGCTCCAGCACAGCCTGGTTGGCCGCTTCGAGCATGGTCGGTGCGCTGACCTCCATGATCTCTTCGATGGTCTGCGGCACGCGCTGCCCCGGCGGCACTGCCACCGTTGGGCCCCCTTCCAGAGGATCGCGCTCGCCGCCTTCTTCCACGGTCTTGTACTGCTGCGTTTCGATGTCGCCGGCGTCTCGGGCCTGGACCACACCATTGGCCCGCCGCGAGGCTTCCATCTCGGCTTCGAACGCCGCACGGTCTTGCTGCGGAAACGCTTTGGTCGCCAGGCTGTCGTCGGAAAAACGCGGCTCAGCGATCTTCCCGGCCCCCATCGGTCCGTCGACCGCCGTGTCTTCCTCGGTCGCAACCTCGGTCACTGGTGGTGCCGACTTACCCACCGGCTTGAGCTTGGTGGCGCTGCCGGAAGCACTCGCCGGA
>WBZP01004157.1_pt1 | contig 15268 bp, 9 predicted proteins | sample 5204301 | NCBI WGS metagenome assembly WBZP01 (sample SAMN12412401, study PRJNA552823) | activated sludge metagenome | isolation source: activated sludge from nitrification reactor of wastewater treatment plant... | place: USA: Pennsylvania | collected 2017
TGCCTCCTCCAAAGTAAATGGAAGTGAGATGTTTATCTTGGAGATAATTTTCTCTTAATTTGATTTCATTACAGATTGCACCAATCATCTCATTTTTTAATCTTAATGAGGTAGAAAAATGAAAATTACAGTAAAAACAAGCTTGTTTGCAAAAAGGAATATGTATATATATACCAGACATTTTGTATTTTCGTTAATTTAAGTGATAAACAAACCACTTTTTGCAGCAGATATTTAATTATATTAAGCACTTATGGAACGGCTATAAAATGTACGAACATGTCTTTCGTATTACAAAGGTATACTTATTATTGATGTTGACCCTACAATCTTTCGTGTTAGTTGGGCAAAATCAAATGAATCTAAAAATTATTTATCTGACAAATCACAACAACAGACTAATGGAAGATGATATAACTTTAAAGATGGATTCATCAAAGCTTCGTGAATACTTAAATGATCATCTGATAAAAGTACTATCTAAAGGATTCATCCATGCTAATCTGGATTCACTCTATTGTCAAAGGGATTCATGTCTGGCGATTATTTATCGGGGAGAGAGGATGAAAATGGGTGAATTAAGACTATCTGCTGAGCAAAAATCTATACTGGAAGCCAGTGGGTTGAAACGAAGTAAAATGAATGGATCAGAGATAGACTCCAGCAAGCTGTATACATTTCTAAGCACAATTGTTGCCCATCAGGTCAATCAGGGTTATCCATTTGCCATGGCAAAATACGATTCTGTTCAGATAATTGATGGCAAACTTCATGCTGCATTAAAAGTGGTAAAAGGTAATCTCATTACTTTTGACACTATTATTTCTGAAGGGAAAATTGTATTGAAAAATACATTTATGAGAAGACTTCTCGATATTAATAATGGAGATAGATATGCTCAGGATAAAATTATAAGTGCCCGATCCAGGATCAACGATCTTCAGTATATTCAGCAGCGAACTGAGCCATTTATCAGGTTTGTCAATGATAGAGCATCATTGATCCTTACTTTGGATCCAAAACCTGCCAGTCGTTTTGATTTTTTAATTGGTGTGCTGCCTCAGGTGAAGGATGGGGTAAGAAAATGGAATATCACCGGTGATTTCACCGCTGAACTAAATAATACATTTAATCAGGGAGAATACTCTTTGTTTCAGTTTAAAAGACTTAAACCGGAAAATCTGGAGTTATTGTTAAAGTCTACCATACCGTATATTTTTGGTCTACCTATAGGCAGTCATATAGATTTCAGGCTTTTTAAAAATGGAAATAAAAATCTTGATTTGTATTTTGATGGTGGACTTCAATATCTTTTTGGCGGATTTAATAATTTAAAGCTCTATGGAAGTTACCGTTCATCGACATTATTGGACATAGATATTTCCGGCATAATGTCTTCTTCAAAATTACCCGCAAGTTTGGACATTTCTTACTCAGGATTAGGTGTAGGATTAAACCTGAGAAAACTGGATTACAGATTTAATCCTTCCAAAGGTTATTCAGCAGATATAAATGTAGTCGCAGGAACAAAAAAGATCATTCCAAACAGACAGATCGTTGACATCGAAGGGTTTGAAAATAGTTATGATACCTTGCAGTTAAAAACATTGCAGGCGGAACTCGATTTTTCTGCAGCATATTACATTCCTGTCAAAAATTGGGCGACCATCAAAACAGGTGCTGCTGCGGGTCTACGATATAATCAGCAACAACTCAGACCCAATGAACTTATGAGGATAGGAGGGAATAAATTGCTCCGGGGGTTTGATGAAGAAAGCATTTTTACGGATATGTACGCTTTTGCAACCGTAGAATTCAGGATACTTTTTGACCAAAATTCTTATCTCAGTCTCCCATTTGTTGACGTAGGTTTTACACATGTTATCGTGGAAGGAATTGAAAAAAATGATCCTGTTTTTGGGGTAGGAATGGGCTTGAATTTTGGCACCCCGGCAGGAATATTTAATCTGTCTTTTGCTGCAGGTAAAAATTTAAATAACCCTTTGGACTTTAGTAAAATGAAGATTCATTTTGGGTATGTAAATCTGTTTTAGTATGGGCAATAAAAATTGGTTTTTTCTTTGTCTGATTTTAATCTGTACCCGATGTCAGAATGGAGCCGTAAAAAAGAATATTGAAAGGTCATTTTATTATTGGGAAACGGTTTATTCATTAAATCCTGAAGAAAAAATAATATTAGATTCTCTTAATGTAAATAAGTTATACATAAGATATTTTGATGTGGATTGGGATGAAAAAAACAAAAGACCATTTCCCAAGGCACCCATTAATTTTAAAGAGATTCCAACGTATAAATTGGTACCTGTGATATTTATAACCAACAGGACAATTGTCAACATCGCTGAAATCGAAATACCTGAGTTGGCCAAAAGCATTGTATTAAAGGTTGAATCTTTGCATGGAAATCAGCGGTTTCCGTATGATGAAATCCAATTGGATTGTGATTGGTCAGAAAAAAGCATGAAAAACTATTTCAAACTACTACAAGAAATAAAAACCTTAATTAATGGGTCAATAGTTTTATCTGCAACAATCAGACTTCATCAGGTCAAGTTCAGCAACAAGACAGGTGTTCCTCCCGTAGATAGAGGCGTACTGATGGTGTATAATATGGCTGCAATCAACGACTTAAATACAGTAAATTCTATTTTTGATGCAGATATAATTGAGAAATATACAGGTAATCTTACTGACTATCCACTTTATCTTGACCTGGCATTTCCAATGTACCATCAAAATGTTCTATTTCGGGCGGGACAATATGTGGGAGTTTGGCGAAAGAATAATATTTTCGATCCAAATCTGTCACCTTCATATTTCAAACATGTTGAAAAGAATAAGTACAAATGTTTAAAAGATACATTTTTGCATAATATATTTATCGAAAATGAAGACTTCGTGCGTGTAGAAGAAACACATTTAATGGAAGTAAAAAATGTGCTTAAAACCATACAAAATCAATTGAAAAGAGATACTTTTACTATCATATTTTTTGACATCAGTTCCAGTCATTCAAAACATAACTCCATTGAAGAAATTGAATCCATCTTTTAAGGTAAGTAAGATATTTTTGATCTTTGCCATATTGATATTTTTATCATGTGCTGATTATTTTTATTATGAATTGTATAGCGCTTTTTATCCTGAAACCAGTAAAAGACCTGCAACAACTGAGCGTTTCTTTTTTACCAATTATTATCCATATGGCATATCTTCTTATTCTGATGATACCAATGAAACGCATGATAGTCTTAATATTGACAGTTGGGTAAGTTACACAGCAAATAAGATCCCGCGAATAATTTTTTTTGATGGTTTAATGCAAAACAGCAAGAAGCTTCAGATATCTTTGGTACAAAAAGGGTTTAAAGAAGCTGCTAAATATGTAGAGATATTATTAGCTACTGACAAAGTTATCATTAATCAATATGGAGATGATCCGTGGGATGGGCCATTGCCCAAAGATACTGCCCTTATAAAATCCATGTACCCCAATCTGGAGCAAAACATAAGAAACTGTAAAGATCCATTTGTGAAGGAGAGATATATTTATTTATTGCTGAAAACGACATCTTCCATAGCAGACCATAATCAGACCATTTATTACTATGAAAAGTATGGTGAAACATTTAAACCAGCGACTTTTATTTCAGATTGGTCATGGTGCAAGTATGCAGGTGCTTTTTACCACATTGGTGATCATGCCCGTTCATTCTATGAATTCAGTATGATATTTAATCAATCTGAAACTAAAAGAGCAGAAGCTGGACATAGTGTAATGGTGTATAATATTCCATATTCAGAGGAAGTGTTGGGATATTGTAAAAATGAGGAAGAAAAGGCCAATGTATATGCTTTGGCTGCAATACTTCCTCATAGTGATGGACTGGGAATGATGGAAAAGATCTATGCGACTAAACCTGAGCATGACATGCTTCAACTTATTGCGACCAGGGAAATCAATAAAAACGAAGAATTGTATTACCAAGTGAAATTGGAAGATGATGAATATAGCCCAAGTTCCAATTCACTCAAAAAGACAAATATTCCGGAATTATTGGCGTTTTTTAACAAAGTCATTAATGATAAGAAGGCGGGCAGTCTTGATTTTTGGTATCTGGCGGCTGCGTATTTATATTCCTTAAGTAATGATGTGGAGAAGGGTAAAAAATATTTGCAGGAAGTAAAAGAAGATTCTTCTAATCCTTTTGTAGGAAAACAGAAAAAACTATTGAACATAATATTTGAACTTCAATCAAGTACTCCTTATGATGACGCATCATTTGCAGAAATTTACCATGATATCAGCAGTTTTCAAAAAATGGAAAAGACCAGAGATATGTCAACCATGAAATTGATAAGCAATACTTTGGCTGATTATTTTCAAAATAGAGGAAATGCAGGTATGGTAAATAAACCAACTTCATTTTTCAGCGGCTGCGGAAAAAAGAAAATCGAAAACGTTGATATAACTAAACATGACTCTGCCAGAGTTTTTTTTGCAAAGCTTTTGTCCAAAATATCTGGTACCTATGAAGAAGATGGTATATCTTATATAAGCGGTGGATTTGAAAGACAGATGTTTCTCGATACACTCACAACAAATCTCTTAAGTAATGTTGTAAGCTTTATAGAGAAAAAAGATCCAAACCCACTTGATACCATGCTTATCCACTTAGTGAATATTTCTTATGATGAAATTTATCTGGCTTATGGACGAAGACTTATGCTGGATCACAGATTTGAAGATGCTCTTGAAATTTATAGAAAAATTACCCCGGAGTATATGAAAAATTTAGTTGACCAGGTATATTTTAATCAGGGACCTGAGCTATATTTAAAATCCTGGAAGTACGATGAAATTTCAGATTATTTGACCTATATTGAAAATATAATAAGTTATAAAAAAGCTACCGAAAAAAATCCAAAAGACAGTGATGCATGGTATAAACTGGGAGAAGCAATGATAAATATTTCATATCATGGCAAAGCCTGGATTTTATCAAAAAGTATGTGGAGTTCTGCCGAAATGGATTATTATTGGTGGGGTCAAGATGTATATTTTTCAAAGCCAAATCAAGCGGATAACCAAAACTACTATTCAAATTTATCTGCTATAACCTGCTTTGAAAATGCAGCAAAATATTGTACCGATAAAAATCTGGGTGCAAAAATATCTTATCTGGGTGCAATGGCAGAAGGACATAAATTTTGGGCGGAATATTATAAAAATCAACCAAAAGATTATGAAAAACAAGATGCATATCATCAGGCGCAAATGGGAATATTTAATTCAAAATTCATGTCTTTTTTTAAGTTGCTGAAGAGTAAATTTAATAATAGCGAATATGAAAAAATGATTCTTAAGGAATGTGAAACGTATAGTGACTTTGTGCAAGAAATGGATTAATCACATTTGCATACATACATTAAATATTATTCATATTTTTGGCCTTTAAATTATTAAAGCTGATGTCAAAATATATTTTTCTTATTGTGATAAACTTTCATGTTTTTTTGTTCATGATGTCCCATAGTGTTGTCATAGGACAAATAAAACCGGAAGCATATATTATTCCAAAGCCTGCAGAAATATTCTACACAGGTGGATTTAGTACTTTGGATCATATTACTTACCAATATGATTCTCTTTTATTTTCACCTTATACAGATGTACTTTTTGAAAGTATGAACAAGTATTTGCCGGTGAACAAAAAATCAGCGGCTTCAGCCATCAATCTTGGGTTTAAATTATCTTCGGACATGATGTCTGAATCATATGAACTAAACATCTATAATGAGAATATTATCATTTCCGCTGCGGACAAAGTTGGTATACAATATGCATTAACCAGTCTGGAGCATGTAGTCCGTTTTAATAAAGGAAAACTTCCGGTAATTGTCATCAAAGATTCTCCAAAATTCAGATACAGGGGTTTACATCTGGACGTATCGAGACATTTTTTTCCAAAAGAAGATGTTAAAAAATATCTTGACTACATGGCGTATTACAAATATAATAACTTTCACTGGCATCTCACGGATGATCAGGGATGGAGATTAGAAATAAAAAAATATCCTAAATTACAAGAGATTGCTGCTCAAAGGAAGGAGACTTTAATAGGTCATTACAACGATGAGCCACATAAGTTTGATGGGCTAAATTATGGTGGATTTTATACACAGGAAGATGTCCGGGAAATATTGGCATATGCTGCTGCCCGAAATATTAATGTGATACCCGAAATCGAAATGCCGGGTCATGCACAGGCTGCACTGGCAGCATACCCAGAGCTGGGTTGCGAAAACAAGAAGTATGAGGTGGCAACAAAATGGGGAGTATTTGAAGATGTTTTTTGTCCGACAGATCAAACATTTGCTTTTCTTGAAGATGTCATTGATGAAGTAATCACACTATTTCCGGGCAAATATATTCACATTGGCGGTGATGAATGCCCAAAAGATGCCTGGAAAAGAAGTACTTTCTGTCAGGATTTAATTAAAAAAAACAAGCTGAAAGATGAACACGAACTACAAAGTTACTTCATCACTCGAATGGAAAAATATATCAACTCAAAAGGCAGACAAATCATAGGTTGGGACGAAATACTGGAAGGTGGATTAGCACCAAACGCTACTGTAATGTCTTGGCGAGGCATTGAAGGTGGCTTGGCTGCTGCTCAGCAAAATCACGACGTCATCATGACACCGGGCACCCATTGTTATTTTGACCATTATCAATCTGAATCACCTGATGAGCCACTTGCCATAGGCGGTTATACTCCACTTGAAAAAGTATACAGATGGAATCCCATACCGCAAGATCTCGAAAAAGAAAAACACAGGTACATACTTGGTGGACAAGCCAATCTTTGGTCAGAGTATATAAAAACTTTTGCAGGAGTGGAATATATGGTGTATGCCAGAGGTATGGCGATGTCGGAAGCACTTTGGACTCAGGCAGATGACTATTCAGATTTCCTTAAAAGATTTGTAAAACACAATGTCTACTCGAAATCGAATGGTGTAAATATTGCCTATCATATCTATGATCTAAAACCAAAAATAAAAGCCGGAAATGCAAAACCGGTTTCGGTGAGTTTTTCATTGCCGGGAAATGCACAAATAAAGCACAGCATTGATGGGGTAGATACGAAGATGGTAACATCTGGAGAAGATATAGTAATCTCTAAATCGGGCAACCATACTTTTCAAGCGGTTGAAGGAGATGAAAAGGGGAAACCACTCAATATTAATTTTAATTTGCACCTGGCTACCAAAGCTATTTTGACTATGGCAGAAGAACCGGCAAAACAATATTATGGTAACGGCCCGGGCAGTATTATTAATGGTGTAACTGGCAGCAATGAAAAATACGGGGGCACGGAATGGCTTGGATTTGATGGTAAAAATTGTAACGGAGTACTTGATTTCGGAAAAGAAACAGTGGTCAGCGAAATAAACTTCAGATTTTTTAAAGGTGAAGGTCAGTGGATTTATCTGCCGCAAAAAGTAGAAATATTTACATCAGAAGATGGAAAGACATTTAAATCAGTTCAAATCAGGAAAAACATCTCTTCAGAAACAAAAATATGTACCATCAATCTGGCTTTGAGTAAAATCAAAACCAGATATTTGAAATTTGAAATTACAAATTTTGGAAAGATCCCGGATGGAGCACAAGGGGCAGGTCACAAACCCTGGCTTTTTGTGGATGAGATAGTTGTGAGGTAGGGAAGATCGAAACAAAAATTATAGGACAAGTTTATATTGCCGGTAAATATTCCCTCCCTTTATTCTGATTGAATGAGATCTAGGCTTTCCTTTAAAATAATCAGTAGGATTATTGAAAAAAAGCATTTGTGTCACCATAAGCACATGAGAGAAATTTTTATTGTCTTATTTTTACAGGATGACATATAAGATCCAACTCATATTCTTTTTTTTAATGGCAAGTATCAACAGTTATTCAACATCGAGGATGACAATATACCCTTGCGATACTCCGAAAAATGCTATGTATCCTTATGCTTGTGATTATGATAAATGGGGATTTTCTGATAAAAATGGAAATATCAAGGTACCATGCAAATATGAAGTAACGTATATTGTACAGGGCCATTGTACACATCCACAGACAATACGAGAAGATGCCTATTTTGTACGAAAAAAAGGGAAACTATATATCTTGGATCGTGGAAAGGAGACTATATTTCAGGAAATGGATACTATGCCAATCATTTCGGCAATCTATAATCATTACATTATTTTTAAGCATTATCGTAAGGATGAGTATCAAGTTTATTTGCGCAAGAAAAAGAAGTTATTACATCAAATATTTATTCAACCACCAAATATCGATACTTTAAACAATCAGGTTTTTGGCGCTTTTGCTAAAGACAACTTTATGGTGATTGATTATAATGGTAAAAAGATGTTAATTGTAAAAGCACTTAATTTGAATAAATATGGAAAAACTTATATTGCTCATGAAGACTACAAAACATTAAAATTGTATCACCAAAATGGAAAAGCCATCAAAAAAAATATTTATTCAAAGATAGAAAGATTTCATTTAGGAAAACCATTTATCTTTTTGGTCGAGAATGGAAAACACGTAAAATTATTATATCCAACTGGAGAACTTTTAGACCCTAAAGTGAAAATTGAAAATCAGAAAATGTATCTTTTTTCCACCAAATTGGTATTTCGTTGATTATTAATAACCATAAAAGAGATTCGATTTCAGTTTATAATCACAAAGGACAAAAAATTACAAATGAAACTTTTAAACAAGTCTATTATGGAGAAAATGCATATTTAGTTTCAAAATCAAAATCCTACATAATTGGACCTGGAAACGTAATTTTAGATTCCATAAATTATTCGATTGATGATAGAAAAGGAAATACATTTATCAAATACTTTGGAAGCTTTATAGGAACTAATGCACAAATGATTGATAGTAGTTATTTATTTGATAAAAATTTGAAATTCTTTAAAAAATTTGATGGTTATGTATTTGATGTAATTTTTGACTCTTTATATTATGTAAACAATAAAGTTTCTAAATATTTATCTGATTATAAAAATGACACTTTAATTTATTGTAACAAATCAAAATATAACATAAAATCAGACTTCATTTATGATGAAGTAAACAGTTGTATCAGAAGAATGGAACATTATTTTCCAGCGAAATATCTTGCAATAAAAGCTATTGATTATATTGATTACATCTTTGAAAATGGTCACCTAATTCAGAAAGAAAAACCACGTTTGCATTCCTATTTCTGTCCTGAGAGCAGAACAGATGATAACGTTGAATGTATTATAGACACTTCACATGTAAAATACGAAGTAATAGATTATGCCAAAAAATATCAAAATGAAGCCAAAGTAAAAGAAAGAAATGAAGCCCTAGAAAAAGCCAGATTTGAGAATAACCGATTATTTGGCTATCTCAATGTTAATAGAGATACTATAGTGCCATTTATTTACACAGAAGGTATTCCATTCAGAAATTTCATTACATTCGAGAAAGATTCTATTTGGACTGTTTTTGATACATTGACTTATGAGAAAACCATTTATGACAGAAGACACATTTTAAGTGGGCTAGATTATGAAATACTTCCTAATTTATTTTTCACGGTCGTAGATACATCGAAATACATTGCATATTTTGTTTATCATCTTGAGCATGGTTTGCTTCTTGAAGGAAGATCTGTGTATGACTTTTCTGATAGCGATGAAAATTTTATGGAAGTAGAATTTGAAGAAAATACGCCCATACATTCAATTCATGCGCCATCTGGTATTTTGATTGATGATTATGAAGAATATGAATTACAAGATAAATATAGCTACACTAATAATATTGAATTATTTTATAAAGAAAACCAAGTCATATTAAGTCACACAAAAACAGCTCACATTCAACTACTTAATATTTCTTACAACCCTAGTTTAAATGATGGTTCAAATGTATTTAGATACGATTTTCCAATATTCAATCTTGGCAATAAAACATTATTCATGAATCCAGAAACGATGAAATTTCTTGCATCTGATGAATTGATGGAAAAACTTCGTATCAAAAAATACAAGTCAATTTATTTAAAGTAAATTTTATGACAAACTGACAATCTCTTTGGGAACAAAATCGATAATATCATCAAAACTACATACGCCAAACCTTTCCATTCGCCATTACTTCCTGATTTTTTTCGTCAAAAGTTACTTTTGCACCGGTTCTAACAGCCGCATTGGTCATAATTGTGGCTATGGAATGATAATATCCTGCTTCAACAGGTGAATTCGTTTGTTTTCGACTACGCATACATTCCATAAAATTGCGCATATGATTGCTGGTTAGAATATCAGCCCCAGTATTGGCAGAAGCGATGACTTTATCAGATTTATCAACCAACTTCATGTCCTGTAAAAGATTTGATTTCATGTTCATGGCTTTTGCATGATTTTCGCCTAGACCGCCTCTTGCTGAAACCGTATTTGTGATCAGGTTCAATTCTCCACCATTGGAATAATAAATTTCTGAAGGATTTTCTTCTCCATTGTGCATTCTTGAACCAAATGTCACTTGAAATCCTGATGTAGCATCATTCGTAGGACCATAATCAAAAACCGCTGTGGTAGTATCCCAATTTGTTCGTCCGTCTTTCCACATATAGACTCCACCATTAGCCACCACACTGCGTGGATGATTCAAACCGCTGAACCAATGCACGGTATCTATCTGATGACTCATCCACTGACCCGGCATGCCTGAAGAGTAAGGCCAAAAGAGCCGATATTCTAAAAATTTTCTTGGGTCCCACGACTCATAAGGACGATTCATCAAATATCTTTTCCAGTCCACGTCCTTTTCAAAACACTGAGCTACCAAAGCAGGTCGTCTCCATCTTCCGGGCTGATTGACATTCCAGGTTAGTTCTACCATTGTCACAGGACCAAATTTTCCGGATTGAATGAACTCAGCAGCGGCTGTGTAATTTCCGCCACTACGTCTTTGAGAGCCTATCTGAATGATCTGATTGCTTGCCTTCACGGCTTTCAGGGCAGCACGATTGTCTTCCATCGTTTCCGCAAATGGTTTTTCAACGTAAGCATCTTTGCCAGCCTGAACTGCTTCGATGGTATGGAGAGCGTGCTGAAAATCTGCTGTACTGATGATTACTCCATCCAAGTCCTTAACTTTGTACAACTCATCGTTGTTAGTACAAGAGATGATATCATGACTCAATTTTTCTTTTAGGAAATTTTGTCCTTCTTCGCGTCTGACTTTCCAGATATCACTTACAGCCACGATGTCAAAGTTCAATTCCTTATGATGATGAAGGAAAGAAGGAAACAATGAATGTCGAAAACGGTCAGAAAAACCTACAACCCCTAATCTTACGCGGTCATTGGCCCCTAAGATATTAGCATAACTTTTTGCACTCAAACCCATCGCAGAAGTATATGCAGCTGCTGTGGTCAAGGCGGTCTGATGGATAAAACGACGACGTGTGATAGACATGTTTATAACTTTTTATAATGAAATGTTTGCTATTGTTTAGGGATTACCAGGACAATTTTTTAATTTTTATACTTCGGTAAGATACCGCATTTCCATGATCTTGCAGCAAAATATGCCCTTGATGCGCTTCACCAAAATCTTTCCATATAACATATTTACTAATAGACACCAAATCTTTATATTCTTTTGAGCCGCGAATATACTCCAGGACCTTCATGCCATTGAGGTAATGTTCGACTTTATTATTAGGATAGACCACAATTCTGCCTGTATTCCATTGGCCAATAGGTTTTATAAACCTTTTTTGTTTTTGTGCTTTGATCAGATCATACAAAGAAGCCAAGGTTCGATTACCATCACGGCCCATTTTTGCATCTCCATGCAAGGTATCATCAAGTATCTGATATTCCAGACCAATGGCAGATCCATTTGTTTCTTCTGCCAGGGTTACAAAATACTTCACACCACTATTGGCACCTGGTGTAAGTTTGAATTCAAAAGAAAGGTCGAATGCACTAAATTGACCTTCAGAAATTATATCACCACCGTTGGTAGATTCGCTGCCACCTGCTTCCATGACCGAAATGACACCTTGTTCGATTTTCCATCCATTCTGAGGAAAACCGGGTCTTTTGGCACTTTTCCAACCTTTTGAAGTCTTTCCATCAAAAAGTAATTGCCAGCCATGAGCTATTTCATCTTTACTTAAATAATTGGGAATCAAATTGCTGACATAAACATATGAAGGGAAAGGAGTAGGTTTTAAGTTGGTAGTTTTGATTTTTATGTTTTTGAAAATTACTTTTTTACCGACCAGTTCAGGTGTACTTACTGAATGTACCTGTAAGCCTATGAAGCCTTTTGCGTCGAGCGAATCAATCACATGAGAAGCAGGTATTCCATTGACCCACGTTTTCATACTTCTACCAATACATTCTATTTTATAATGGTTGAATTTACCTTTTTTGTACGCGTACTGTGCCGAAGGATTGAGTTGTAGTGGGTATATCCATTCTCTTCTGCCTTCATCGTAGATGCCACCTGTCCATTTTCGTGGCGTTGGGTCTATTTCACATTGTCTACCATACACTTTTCCTTCGCCATCAAATGCATTCGGATCAAAATGACTCCTTGTCTGAATACCTGAATTGCCTTCTTCTGCTTCCACATATACTTCTACTTCGAGCACAAAGTCGCTATATTCTTTTTCTGTAACCAAAAAGGTATTTCGGGAATTGGCAACCGTTCTTCCTACGATCGTACCATCTTCCACATTATATACAGCACTTCCTCCCATCCGTTTCCACCCCGAAAGATCCTTCCCGTTAAAAAGATAGTTCCAACCCTTTTCCTGACCTTGGGCTATTGACGATACCACCCACAAAAGAATTGTAAAACATAAGAGGACTTTGTTTCTCATCGCATAATATTTAATTGAATTTATCATCAAATTTAGTACAATTTTCAGATGTAGGCCGTTGGAAGATTTCTCTAATTTTAGGCAAAGTTTGCACCAGAATACCAATTTCAAAATGAACTTCAAAAATAATAAATTTTTTATGAAGTCATGGAAACAATTTGAACAAATGTGTTTTCTGCATCTACTACATTTAAAATTGAGTAGTTGGTTAGGAAAGAACCAGAAGGTTTAATCTTTCATTAAAATAGTAAAAGTCAACACTTATTGACTTAATGAATAAATGTGGGTTTGAAGATATTGAGAATAAATTCTTGAGATACATCTGAACTAACCTACAGGATTGAAGTATTCAGGTGTATAACTTTCTGCATTGAAAAAGAGGGGAGGCAGAGACAGATTATAATGATTTTTATATGAGCAATAATATATCTGGTATGCTCTGAATGCCTAATTTATATTTCCAGAAGGAATTGATAACTTTTATCCATCTTTTGTGGTATCAAACTCTTGTGTTTCACTTGAAAATTATCAGCGAAATTTATGCCTGCTTAAACACAATAGTTGGACAGATGCCGCAAAGATGTCACCAAACATCAGATATTTTCCTGAGCTTCTATGATCTCTAAAGCTGCGTCCACATCGGATTCATGTACCTTGATTTCCACATTTTCAGTAGGTAACATACTGTGCATTTCTTCAAATCTGAATACACGGATACCTGCATTATGTAACACAGAAATCATCAATTCGCCAACGATATGATCGTGATAAGTACGGATGGTAACAAAATTATCGGTATTCATACAAATGGTATTTTAAAGATAAAACAAAATTTCTGACTATGATAGTTCCCCAAGAACTAACTAATTAGTTTATTTTGTAAAAAAGATTTAATTTTATCCTTAAATACTGTATTGATATGTCATTCTTCAACCAACTTAATTTATCGGGCAGGTTTCTTGAAATTATAAAGCGGTTTCCTGTAGTAATATTTTTTGCAGTAGTTACGACATTTACATTGATTTGGTTGATAGATCACAATACTCATGGGGATATCATCAGGTGGCCAATGTGTGGTTTTATAGGATTTCTCGCTATGTTCAACTGGTCTCTGATAAAAGAAGCTTATAAACTAACACAAAGTATTTATTGGATAGGGTTGGCTGTCATTATTGCATCACTGGGAGTCTACTACTTTATGATTCCGACAAATTTTGATGAAAAAATATCTTGTTTCTGGTATTTTACCATAGGATTGAGTTTGATCCTTCATTTTTTAATCGCCATCTTACCTTTTTTAAAAACAAAAAATACCGCAGCTTTTACATCATACAATATTCATATTTTTATTTCCTGGATGCAATCTGCTTTATACAGTATTATATTTTATACAGCGTTGAGTCTGGCTATTCTGGCACTGGATAATTTATTTGATATAAAACTCAATGGAATCATATATTTTAAGCTTTTTATTCTTGTGACTGGATTATTGCAGACTACTTTCTTTTTATCAGAAGTACCGGATAATTTTTATGATGATGAAGTTCCTGCACAAAAATCAATTTTTAAGATAATCACATCCTATGTTTTAATACCTATATGTATCATTTATGGCTTAATTCTTTACGCTTACGTATTAAAGGTGACTTTGACAGATAAACCGATGGTAGACTGGACGTATGTCATGGTTTTATGGTATTTTGTAACAGGTATATCTTCATGGTTATTTTCTGGATATTATGATAATGCTGCAGATAATACGTTAATGTCAAAATTTAGAAAATTCTTTTTTCCATTTTCGATATTGCCTGTGATTTTACTTTTTATTTCTTTATATAAAAATATATCTGCATACGGTATAAAGGAAGAGTTCTATCTGAGCGCAATGCTTGCCGTTTTTATAGCGATAACAATAACTTATATGTTGCTATCAAAAATAAAAGATAAGCGGATTTTACCTTTTATGCTAATATTGCTTTCATTGGTCACATTTATGGGTGGGCCATTTTCCATTTGCCATGTACCTGTAATCAATCAACAGAAAAAATTAATCAGTGAGCTTAAAGCTAGTGGTATCATTTCCAATGGAGTAATTCAGGTGGATACCAGTAGGACATATTCTGACACCAATGGTATTATTTCTAATAAATTATATTTTCTGGATTCAAGAAGTGCACTTGGTTTTCTGAAAGAATATGATAAAAATAATCTGATCAAACAAGATGCAGATTCCATAAGGGCTTATCAGCTACAGGAAATATTCAGGTTGGACAGATATACATCTA
>WBZP01004159.1_pt1 | contig 15263 bp, 16 predicted proteins | sample 5204301 | NCBI WGS metagenome assembly WBZP01 (sample SAMN12412401, study PRJNA552823) | activated sludge metagenome | isolation source: activated sludge from nitrification reactor of wastewater treatment plant... | place: USA: Pennsylvania | collected 2017
CGGGTCCCGCCGCAGCCTGGGACATAATCCGCCGCGACCTGTCAAGCCGCCGCAAACCAAACGTCAACGCCCGCGAGTACAGCCTTGCTTTCGATCATACAAGCGGCCGGTTGGCCCATCTGGCCCCTGATCCTGTGCTCGGTGGTGGCACTGGCCTTGGTGATCGAGCGCTTCATGCGCCTGCGCCCACAACAGGTGGCGCCGCCCAGCCTGCTGGACGAGGTGATCGGCGTCACACGCGCCAACCTGCCACCAGCGGACGTGGTGAACAAGCTGGCCGACAACTCGGTGCTCGGTGCCGTGTTGGCGGCCGGCCTGCGCAGCGTCATTGCCGAGCCCCGCATCACCGAAGTGGCGCTGCGCCAGGCTTTCGAAAACGCCGGCCGCATCGCGGTGCACGGGCTGGAACGCTACCTCAACACGCTGGGCACCATTGCTGCCGCAGCACCTTTGCTGGGCCTGTTTGGCACCGTGGTCGGCATGATCGAGATTTTCGGTTCCCAAGCCCCCACCGCGGGCGGTGGCACCAATCCGCAGCAGTTGGCGCATGGCATCTCCGTCGCGTTGTACAACACCGCTTTTGGCCTGATGATCGCCATTCCGTCGTTGATGACCTACCGCTATTTCCGCGGCCGGGTCGACGAGTTCCAGCTCGCGCTGGAGCTCGCCGCCGAGCGCATGGTGCCGCACCTGATGCGATTCGCGGTGCGCGCCACGGCCTGACCCATGCGATTCAGCCGTCGTCACATCGAAGAACCCGAGATCAACCTGATCCCGTTCATCGATGTTTTGCTGGTGATCCTGATCTTCCTGATGCTGTCGACGACCTATTCGCGTTTCACCGAGCTGCAGATCAACCTACCCGCAGCCGAGGCCGACCGGCTGCGCGAGCGCCCCGCCGAGGTCATCGTAGCTGTGGCCAGCGATGGCCGCTACGCGATCAACCGGCGGCCGATCGACGGTCGCAGCATCGAGCAACTGACGATCGAATTGAACGCCGCCGCCGCCGGACGCCCCGAGACGGTGGTGATCATCTCGGCCGATGCGCTGGCCGCGCATCAATCGGTGGTCAACGTGCTGGACGCCGCGCGACGTGCCGGGCTGACGCGGCTGACCTTCGCCGCACAGGGCGGCACGGCGCGCTGAAGCGCGGCGATGGAAGCGGCCGCCTGGGCCGAAGCGCTGCTCAACCGGCATTGGTGGCGCCCGCGGCGCAGCCTGCTGACGCTGGCGCTGCTGCCGCTGAGCTGGCTGTATGGCCTGCTGTTCCGGATGCACCGTGCGCTGAACCGCCCCCGGCGCGCCCCCGTGCCCGTGCTCGTGGTGGGCAACCTGGTGGCTGGCGGTGCCGGCAAGACGCCGACCGTGATCGCGCTCGTCCAGGCGCTGAAGCGCAGCGGCCTGCGTGCCGGGGTGGTTTCGCGCGGCTACGGGCGGCGCGCCAGCGCACCAAGAGCTGTCCAGGCGGGCTGCCAGGCCAGCGAGGTTGGCGACGAGCCCTGGCTCATCCAGCGCCGTACCGGTGTGCCGGTCTGGGTGGGAAGCGATCGCCTGGCCGTTGCCCGTGTGCTGTGCAAGCACCATCCGGAGGTGGACCTGCTGGTGCTGGACGACGGCCTGCAGCACCATGCGCTCGCTCATGATGTGGCGGTGGTGGTGTTCGACGAGCGCGGTGTGGGCAATAGCGCACTGTTGCCGGCAGGCCCGCTGCGCGAGCCGCTGCGTTGCCCGGCGCCCAGTCACTGGCGCGTGCTCTACACCGCGGGCCGGCGCAGCACAGCCCTGCCGGGAAGTCTGGCGCACCGGCGGCTGGGCCCCGCCTGGCCGCTGGCGGCCTGGCACGCGGCTGACCCAGGCCTTTGCCAGCCGGTGCAGGCGCTGCGTGGCCGTCGGTTGTTGGCTGCCGCCGGGCTGGCGGCCCCGGAGAAGTTCTTTGGCATGCTGGAAACCGCCGGCTTGCAGATCGAACGCCTGCCCTTGCCCGACCATCACCATTACGACACACTGCCCTGGCCCGACGGAACCACCGAGGTGGTCACCACGGAAAAGGACGCCGCCAAACTTGACGCGGCGCGCACCGGCAACACGGCAGTGTGGGTGCTGCCGCTAGACTTGCAGTTGCCCGAGGGGTTCGCTGCCGAACTCGTCGCCTTGCTCCACCACAACGCCCACCCACCTTCTGGACCATGAGCCTGGACCACCGCCTGATCGACCTGCTGGTCTGCCCCGTGTGCAAGGGACCGCTGCAAATGCGGCGTGACGCCGAGCAGCGCCCCACCGACCTGGTCTGCCCGGCGGACCGGCTGGCCTTTCCCATTCGGGACGGCATCCCGGTGATGCTGGAAAGCGAGGCCCAGCCGATGGACGGCCCGGTGACGGCAACGCCCGCGTGAACTTCATCGTCCTGGTGCCGGCACGGCTGGCTTCCACCCGCTTGCCCGACAAACCGCTGGCCGAAATCGGCGGCAAGCCAATGATCGTGCATGTGGCCGAACGCGCGGCCCAAAGCGGGGCGCTGCGCGTTGTGGTGGCCTGTGACGACCTGCGCATCCAGCAGGCCTGTGCCGCGCACAACGTGAGCGCGGTGCTGACCCGCCCCGATCATGCCAGCGGCAGCGACCGGCTGGCGGAGGCCTGCCAGCAGCTGGCCCTTTCCGACCATGAACTCGTGGTCAATGTGCAGGGAGACGAACCCCTGATCGATCCGGATCTGGTGCGCCGCTGCGCGCAGCTGCTGCACGACCGGCCTGGTTGCGTCATGAGCACCGCGGCCCATCCGATCAGCGATCTGGTCGACTTCTTGAACCCCAACGTGGTGAAGGTGGTCGTGGACACGCAGGGGCAGGCCCTCTACTTCAGCCGTGCCCCAATTCCCTGGTCGCGCGATGGCGGGGCCAGGCCCACGGCCCTGCCCACGCCGGCCCCGCTGCGGCATGTGGGTCTGTACGGCTATCGTGTGGGCTTCCTGCGCCGCTTTCCAGAGCTGGCGCAATCGCCGCTGGAGCACACCGAATCGCTGGAGCAGCTGCGTGTGCTGTGGCACGGCGAGCGAATTGCCGTGCATCTGGCCGAGCACGCGCCCGGTCCGGGGGTCGACACACCCGAGGATCTGGCACGCGTGCGGGCCCTGTTTGCGGGGGCGAGCACGTCAGCTTGACGCGGGAAATCGCATGCTATTCTCGTTTAGAGACAAGCTGCGGCAGGCTTGGCCCTGCCTGCGCCACAAAACCCCATCCTGAGGTACCCGATGAGACTGATCCTCCTGGGCGCGCCCGGCGCCGGCAAGGGCACGCAAGCGACCTTCATCTGCCAGCGCTTTGGCATTCCGCAGATCTCGACGGGCGACATGCTGCGCGCCGCCGTCAAGGCCGGCACGCCGCTGGGTCAGGCCGCGAAGAAGGTCATGGATGCCGGCGCGCTGGTCAGTGACGACATCATCATCGGCCTGGTGAAAGAGCGGCTCACGCAGCCGGATTGCGCCCAGGGCTTCCTGTTCGATGGATTTCCGCGCACCATCCCGCAGGCCGAATCAATGAAGGCCGCCGGTGTCAAGCTGGACGTGGTACTGGAGATCGACGTGCCCGATGCGGCCATCATCGAGCGCATGAGCGGCCGCCGCGTGCACCTGGCCAGCGGCCGCACCTACCACCTGAAGTTCAATCCGCCCCAGGTGGCCGGCCTGGACGACGCGACGGGAGAACCCCTGATCCAGCGCGAAGACGACCGGGAAGAGACGGTGCGCAAGAGGCTGGATGTCTACCACCAGCAGACGCGACCGCTGGTCAGCTACTACGCCGATTGGGCAGACCGTGGCGATGCCCTGGCGCCGCGCTGTGCCCGCATCAGCGGCATTGGCAGTGTCGAAGAAATCACCGCCCGCGTGACCAGCGCGCTGGGCGCCTGAGACCCGCAAGGAGAACGCGACATGGAGATCGCTGGCAAGGCATTCATCGTCACCGGCAGCGCTTCGGGCCTGGGTGAAGGCACCGCACGCATGCTGGCGACCAACGGCGGCAAGGTCGTCGTCGCCGATCTGCAGGTCGAGCGCGGCCAGGCTGTGGCGGCGGAAATCGGAGGCCAGTTCGTCAAGTGCGACGTCAGCCAGGAAGCCGATGGCCGGGCCGCCGTCGCCGCCGCGCTGGCTCTGGGCAAGCTGGTCGGCCTGGTCAACTGCGCCGGCATCGCCACGGCATCCAAGACCGTGGGCAAGGAAGGTGCGCACAGCCTGGCCCTGTTCACCAAGACCATCACGATCAACCTGATCGGCAGCTTCAACATGATCCGGCTGGCTGCCGAAGCGATGTCCGGGAACGAACCCGAGCCAACCGGTGAACGCGGCGTGCTGATCAGCACCGCCAGCATTGCCGCCTACGACGGCCAGATCGGCCAGGCCGCCTATGCCGCAAGCAAGGGGGGAATCGTCGGCATGACTCTGCCCATCGCACGCGACCTGGCACGCAATGGCATCCGCAACATGACCATTGCGCCGGGCATCTTCGGCACGCCGATGCTGTTTGGCATGCCGCAGGACGTGCAGGACGCGTTGGCCGCCGGTGTGCCCTTCCCCAGCCGATTGGGCACGCCGCAGGACTACGCCAGGCTGGCCAGGCACATCATTGAAAACGACATGCTCAATGGCGAGGTGATCCGTCTGGACGGGGCGATTCGGCTGGCGCCGAAATAGGGCGCGGGGCTGGCGCGGCCTGAGAGTTTGTGAAGATATGAATCGTGCCCGCGTAGGCCCCTGCAAAGGGCCAAGTCTAGGCGCAAGGCGCAGCCGGGTCGGGGACCCGGCGAGGCCTTGCAACGATGAGTTGGCCCTTTGCAGGGGCCTACCCGAAGGGCCGGGGTACCCAAGGGCCGTGGGCTGTGTTGTGCCCCCTTGGTGCCTGCGGGGCGATCAGCCGCTCAGTCTTCCCCTCACAGGCACGTAGCAGCTTCTTGACCGCGCGGTGCTTGTCCATCGCCTGCCGTGGCAATTCGGACTGGCCGGGCACTTCTTGCCGACCTTCGTCCAGACCCCTATGGAAGGAGCCGCACCACCTCGCGTATCGCGTCGATGACCGCGGCAGGCTTGTCCTTCTGGATGTAGTGCCCGGTGCCGTCCACGGGCTCCACCCCGTTGATGGCAAGCAGCGTCGGCCAGCCGCGCCACAGGTCGCGCGACATGTGCTCGAACGCACCCGTTTCGGGCGGCGTGAAGCGCCCGCGCACGAGCACACGGGTCGGTACACGCGGCGACGGCAGGGTGTCGAGGCGGTCCAGGCAGCGTTGCTGATCGTCGAACTCGCGGCGCATCGTGGGCGAGAAGGTCGCCAGGCGCGCCGTGCGCACCAGCATGGCCAACGCCGGAGCGTCCTGCTGCATGCGCGGCCAATGCTGCGGGTGAGTCGGCTCGACGAGCACGATGCCCGCGACCTCCTCCCGGTAGAGCCTCGCAAACGCGAACTGGTATAGCCCACCCAGAGAGTGGCCGACCAGCACGTACGGCGGTGCCAGCCCGGCCTGTCGAAGGCCCGCCCGCAGTTCCGCGGCGGCTGCGCAGGGGCTGTGCTCACCGTCGCGCGCAGCGCTGCGGCCGTAACCGGCGCGGCTGAAGGCGATGCTGGTGATGTCCTTGGGCAGGCCTGCCTGGACTGCGGACCAGACGCCCAACCCATCGCCCAGCCCGCTCTGGAACACCACGACCGGGCTGCCCGCGCCGACCACATGGTGCTCGAGCTGACCTCTGTCCCCGGTGCTCGCGCACCCCATAGTGGCCAGAGCCAGCAGCACCAGACGGGCCGCGCGCAGGCAGCTAGAAGCAGCGGGTGGGAGGAGCTTCATGCGGCACCACCCGAGGCGACGGTGCCCGCCGGTCGGCGCCGGCGCTGCGCGGTGGCAGATGCGGCCCGCATACCCAGCGCCCAGCGGGTCCACGCGAACCGATCGAACGAGCGGCACAGAAGCATCGAGGCAGCCCCAGCCACACTGGCGATGGCAAGGTACTTCAACCATGGCAGATCGACCCACGTGAGCCACAACCCCCCCAGCCCAACGATGAGCGCCTGGTGCACGACGTAGAAGGGCATCGCGTAGCGGCCGAAGGGTGTCAGCCAGGTCGGGCGATCGAGGAACCGGTACGCCAATCCGAGCAGGGCCAGGATCCACAGCCACTCGCCGCCCACGCGCACCAGCAGCAAGCTGTCGCTGCGCCACCCGGCAGGCAGGGCGCTTGCCCAATGAGGCGCGCTGAGCGACAGCACAGCCAGGCTCAAGGCCGCACCCAGCAGCCCCTGCCAGGCGGCCGCCGCGGCGAAGAAGGGCTGCTGGCTGCGGGCCAGCCACCAGCCCACGACGAGCAGCAGCACGAAGTGCGCATGGTTGGCCCAGTCGCCCGCCAGCGCATGGGTGCTCGGGAATTTCGGGCGCAGGATGCTCTCGATCAGCAGCAGCGGCACACCCAGCAGCAGCAGTCGCGGCACCGAGTTCATGTGCGCGGCGGCATTCGCCAGCGCGCATTCGACGCCAGGGTGGCGTGCCAACACCCACAGCGGCAGCAGCGCCAGCGAATAACTGAAGAGATACGCCAGGAACCACAGGTGGTGCCAGCTGAAGTTGGCCTGCGGGTAACAGCAGTCGAAGAAGCGTGGAGCGAAAGACAGCAGGCCGCCATCAAAGTCGATCGGGCTGTAGCGCCCCGGTGCGCCGAGCGCATGCCGCTCGACCCACACCTGCGGCATCACGAACAGCACGCACCCGGCCAGCAGCGGCACCAGCAGGCGCGTCACGCGCTCCGCTGCAAACCCGCCGAGCGAGCGCGTCCGCAACGAGAAGGCGATCGATGCTCCGGCCAGCAGAAACAGCAGCGGCATCGACATGAGGTTCAGACCACGCACCACCAGATCGGCCGCCAGGTATCGGCCGGCATCCTTGATGTGCCAGTCTTCGGCGTCGAACAGGCGCGCGGTGTGGAACACGATCAGCAGCAGCACTGCGGCGTTGCGCAAGTGATCGATGTCCATGCGGCGTGACACCGCATCCTTGAGTGCTGGCAGGGGCACGGACGTCACAGATAACCCTCCTGCATGCCCTTGAGCACGGCACGCGTACGGTCGCGCACGCCCAGCTTCGAGAGCAGGCTCGACACGTGGTTCTTGATCGTGCCCTCGGCAGTACCGAGGGCGCGGGCGATTTCCTTGTTGCTGAAACCGCCGGCCATCAGTCGCAGGACTTCGGTCTCGCGCGGCGTCAAAGCTTCGGGTGGCAGGTCTGCAGGCGCTGCTGCCGCCGCCGCCTGGGCCAGCGCACGTGCGGTCAGCGCCGGCTGGAACAGGCTCTGGCCCTGGGCTACCCAGCGAATGGCTTCGTACAGCCGCTCCGGCGTCACGTCCTTGAGCATGAAGCCGCGGGCACCGGCACGCATGCCTTCGAGCAGCGCCTGGTCGTCGTCGAAAGTGGTCAGCAGCAGCGTCGGTGGCAACGCGCCCCGGCGCGTCAGCTCGCGCAGGACCTCGATGCCCGAACCGGCCGGCATGCGTACGTCCAGCAGCAGCAGGTCGGGCCGCATGCGCTGCGTGACTTCGATCGCCTGCGCGCCTTCGGCTGCCTCGGCCACGACTTCGAAATCACCCGCCAGATCGAGCAGGCCACGCAGGCCTGCGCGCACAAGGGCCTGGTCGTCAGCGATCACGAGCCGGATCATGTCGGTTCCTCCTGCGGCGGCAGCCGGATCTCAATGGCAAACCCCTGCGCGCGGCTGCAGGCCACCTGCATCGAACCGCCCAGGGCTTCGACACGTTCGCGCATCCCGTTCAGGCCATTGCCCGGCCGCACGGCATCGGCGCCGGCGCCGTCATCGTGCAGCGAAAGCGACAGGCCCGCTTCGGACGCACCCAATCGCACCCGGATGTTCTTCGCTGCTCCGGCATGCCGCAGCACGTTATTCACGCCCTCCTGCACGCAGCGCAGCAGCGCGTGTGCATGCGCGGGCCGCAGTTCCGTCAGTTCGCCATCGCACTGCAGGTGGATGCGCGGCTCGGGCATCGCGGCCTGCAGCGCCCGCAACTCGGCCAGCAGGTCCGGCGCCGGCTGTTCGCGCAGCGTGCTGACGACGCGCCTCACCTCGCCCAGCATTCCGCGCGCGATCTGCGCGCCGGCAGCCACATGCTCCTCACGCCGGCCGGGCGACACACGCAGGGCCAGGTCAAGCTGCAGGCGAAGGGCCACGAGGTGGTGCCCCAGGCTGTCGTGCAGCTCGCGCGACAGGTGCAGTCGCTCCTGCAGGCGGCTCTTGGCCGCCAGCTCCCGCTGCGCAGCCTGCAACTGCGCGTTGACCCGAGCAAAGGCGCGGCGTTGCCAGGCTTCGCGTGCCGCCAGCCAGCCGACACAGAAGGCGAAGCACTGCCATGTCAGAAGCGACAGCAGTGTCACGCCGAACGCGAGCGCGGGCGCCGCATCCTTGAAGGCGGGCAGCGGGTCGAAGGCGCGCCACTGCCAGAGCACTGCCGCCCACAGCGCCAGCAGCAGCGTCTGCGCGGCCAGCCAGCGCAGGGCTGCCTGGCGCTCGAGCACCAGGGCGGCCTGACCCGCCACCACGTACATGAGGTCGGTGTGTACGAGCAGCCCGACTGCCAGCTGCGCGAGCAAACGGCCCATGTGAGCGCGGGTGGGGTGCTCGGTGGGTGCCTCCCGCAGGTTGATCCACAGGCACACCGCAAAGACAAGCAGCAGCACGGCCGTCACGACCTCGGCGACGCGCAAGCCGACCAGCTGCGGCATCGGCCCGCTGGCCGATGGGGATTGCAGACCGAGGTAGTGCGTGCACGTCACCACCACCCACACCGCCAGGCCGGCGGCGCGTAGTCCATGGGCGGTGGTGAGGCGAAACATGCGGCCAGTCTAGGAGCCCTGTCGAGCGCCCGCCATATGCCGGTCGTCACGGGTTGCATGCAGTGCTTGCGGCACATGCGTGGCGCAGATCGCACCGCGACGATGTGCATCCCTGCTCCAACACACCTCCAGCCACATGACCTCATCCGGACCACTCTTCCAGCGCCGCGCCAACCACGCCCTGACCCTTCTTGCCCTGTGCGCCACCACCGTGCTGACCGGCTGCGGCGGCGAGGAGGAGGACACGGCCGTCGCGCGCCGCGCCAGCATCGTGAACATGCTGAGCGTGCGTCTGCGCCATCTCGCCACGCAACATCCGCAGGTACCCGGCATCGTGGTGCAGGTTCTCGACGAGCGCTCGGGCCTGTCGTGGACGGGCAGCACCGGCGTGGCCGACCGCGGTACGCAGCGACCCCTGACTCCGAACGCCACTTTTCGTATCGCCTCGGTGACCAAGGTCTTCACGGCGGCAGCGATCCACCAACTCCAGGCGCGCGGCGATCTCGCCCCGACGGACGCCATCGAGCGTCACCTGTCGCTGCCAACGGTGACGTTGCTGCGTGCCGGCGGCTATGAGACCGGGCGCATCACAGTCGACCACCTGCTGACGCACCGCGCCGGCCTGCCCGACCATGCACTGTCGCCACCCTACCTGAATGCCGTGATCGCCGACCCGACCCACCGCTGGACGCGTTCGGAGCAACTCGCCTTGGCGATGTCCCTGGGCGCACCGCTGTTCGCGCCGGGTGCTGACTATCGGTACAGCGACACCGGCTATCTGCTGCTGGGCGAGATGATTGACCGCCACACCGCGCAAGCGCTCGGCCCGGCGTTTCGGCAACTGCTTCAACTCTCCTCCGCGGGCCTGGCCAGCACCTATCAGGAAAGCATGGAGCCGGTGCCCGCCGCCGCCGGGCCTCGCGCCTGGCAGGACCTGATCGAAGGCATCGATGATTCGATGGTGGACGCGTCCACCGATCTGTGGGGCGCCGGCGGGCTCGTCTCCGACGCGCGTGACCTGGCGCTGTTCGTGCGGGCGCTCGTGCAAGGGCGCGTGCTCGGCGCCACGCTGTCGCAGGCCATGCTGCGCGTGGCCACCGAACTCCCCGGCGCGATGCCGCCCGCCGCCTACGCACGCGGCGTCGCACGCGTGCGCATTGACGGCGCCATCTGCTGGGGGCATGACGCCTTCTCGGGCGCGTTCATGCTGCACTGCCCCGGTCTGGGCGTCACGGTAGCAGGCAGCATCAATGCGACCGAGCTCGTCGGCGCACCGGGATCGATGGCCGTGGCTGCCGACCTCGTGCGCGCGATATCATCGATTGAGTAGTCGTGCCATGACGCCGCTTGCCATTCGCCCCGCATTCGCTGCAGCACTCCTGGGTCTTCTGGTGGCAGGCTGCGCCACCACGACCGTGCAAACGTCCGGCACTGCCTTGCGGCACCCGATGTGTCGCGCGGATGGCATCAAGCCGACGGCTGCGCTGTACTGGATGCCGCAGTGGCGCGCCGACCAGAAGGAGCCGCAGGTTCGCGAAGCGCTGGCCGAGCGTGGTGTCGTGCGTTTCGTCGCCCAGCAAGCCTGCCTGCACATTACCGACGCCCAGCGCCTCGCTGGCGAGGGCGGCAGCGTGCCCGACAACGCTGAGCTTCTGGGTCGCGCCAGCGAGGCGCGCCCTGTACCGGAACTCGCCGTGCTGGTGGTGGTGCGAGAACTGGGGCCGCGGCTGCTCATCGGTCTGCCGACGCTGGTGGAGGGCGGGACCGAGGTTGTCATCGATGTTCGCTTGCTCCGACTGTCCACCGCGGAGATGTTGTTGGACAGCCGCATCCAGTGGCGAAACGGTGGCGCCTTCGTCATCAAAGGCATTGGCTCGCTCGACACCGACCTGGCTGCCGCCTTGAGCTCCGCACTCGAGCCTCGGCCTGCCGGGCCTTGAGCTGTCCCTTGGGTCCTCGACCCGCGCGCAGGGACGGCTGCGCAATGAAAAGACCGGGGAAGGGTGCACCGACATGCGGGGCCACTTCTCCGATGCACCATCCACAAAGCCCAACGGGTTAGCCCCGTGTGAGAGCTAACCCGTTGCTTCTGATGGCATCTTCTTGGTCGGGGTGGCGGGATTCGAACTCGCGACCCCTTGCACCCCATGCAAGTGCGCTACCAGGCTGCGCTACACCCCGACTGAGCCTTGCATTATACGATGCTCCGCTGCTGTTTCGCCGGTACTGGCCATACGCGCCGGGCGCCGGTGTTCAGACGCTCAGCAGGTCGCGAATCGACAGCAGTTCGCTGCGCAACCCCGCCGGTGCCAGAACGCCAGGGCTTTCGGCAGCCGGGGCGGCCGCCGCCGAGGCTGACGCTGCGGCATGCGCTGGTGATCCATTCGCTTCGTCGACCGGGTCCGCCGCTTCGACCGACCCCACGGCGGCGGCCGATGCCTGGTGCAAGCCGTTGAGCGCGTCGGCCAGGCGGTTGCGCGCGCCGCTGATCGTGAAGCCCTGGTCGTACAGCAGTTCGCGGATGCGGCGGATCAGCAACACCTCGTGGTGCTGGTAGTAGCGCCGGTTGCCGCGGCGCTTCATAGGCTTGAGCTGGGTGAATTCCTGCTCCCAGTAGCGAAGCACATAGGGCTTCACCCCGCACAGGTCGCTGACTTCACCAATCGTGAAATAGCGCTTGGCGGGAATGGCGGGAAGCATTTTCTCCATTGAAATCAATGGGATCGATAGCCAAAGCTAGACTCTACTCGAAGTCTCCTTCAAGCGGAGTGTCACCTTGCACGATCGACTTCAACTTGTGACTCGCGTGGAAGGTGACCACGCTGCGTGCCTTGATAGGGATCGACTCGCCGGTGCGCGGGTTGCGGCCCGGGCGCGGCGCCTTGCGCCGGATGTTGAAGTTGCCAAAGCCCGAGAGCTTGACGTCACGTCCCTGGACCAGGGTGCTGTGAACGATCTCAAAAAAAGCCTCCACCATGTCCTTGGACTCGCGCTTGTTCAGGCCGAGCCGGTCGAACAGCAATTCAGCCAGTTCGGCTTTGGTGAGGGTGGGCGTCTCCAGCGAGGGCAGGATGACGCGTTCGGTGTCTTCTGCAGCCATGGTCTAGGTCCTTCAGGCCCGCAGTCGCGCACCGAAGGCCTGCGCCGCCCGTGCTACGGCAGCCGCGATGGCACTGTCGATCCGGTCTTCGGTCAACGTGCTGTCGAAGTCGAGCAGTTCCAGCCGTACCGCCAGGCTGCGCTCGCCAGGCGCCATGCCAGCGCCCGGCCCGTGCGGCCGGTAGATGTCGAACAAAGTGGCCGCGCGGACCAACCCTGAGGGGTCGGCACGCAGCGCGGCCATCAAGGCGTCGTGTTGCACCGCCTCGCCCACGACCAACGCCAGGTCGCGCAACACGGCTTGCTGCCGCGGCAGCGGCTGCTTGACGGGCACCGGCGTTTCCAGCACCGCTTGCAGATCCAGTTCGAAGACCACCGGAGCCTGGGGCAGCTCGTAGGCCTGACGCCATTGCGGGTGTAGTTCGCCCAGATGCCCGATGACGCGGCCATCGACGGCGACGCTCGCGCAGCGCCCCGGATGCATGGCCGCATGCACGGCAGGCGCGAAGACGGGTCTGCGCGGCACCATCAGGGCTTCCAGGTCGCCCTTGATGTCGTAGAAGTCGACCGGACGCTCCTTGTGCCCCCACTGCAGCGCCTCGGCCGGGCCGTAGGCCAATGCCGCCACGCGCATCGGCTGGCTGATGCCGGCCACGCTGAGCGGACCTTCCTGGACTGTGGCGTCGCGCTGGAAGACCCGGCCCAGTTCGAACACGCGCACGCGCGCCGCCCGGCGCGCAAGGTTGTGGCGCAGCACGCCGATCAGGCTGCCGATCAGGCTGGATCGCATCGCGTCCAGCGGAGCCGCGATCGGGTTGAGCACGCGGATGGGGTTGGTGTTGCCGGCCAGTTCCCTTTCCCAGCGCAACTCGACGAAACTGAAGTTGATGGTCTCCAGGTAGTCCAGCCCCGCCAGCACATGGCGCAGGGCATGCGGGCTGCGCTGCGACTCGCGCCGCACGCGCGGACTCACCGGCGCCAGCGGCGCGCTGCGCGGCAGCTGGTCGTAGCCGATGACGCGGATCACCTCTTCGATCAGGTCTTCTTCGATGCGCAGGTCGAAGCGCCAACTCGGCGGCGTGACGGTGATCGTGCCGTCGCCCTGCTCCACAAGCATGCCCAGCTGCTCGAAGACTTGGCGACACTGCGCTTGGGTCAGCTGCATGCCGATCACCTTGGCCGCGCGCCCCACGCGCAGACTCACCGGTGCGCAGGCTGGCAAGCGCCTGATCTGGTCGTCGATCGGGCCGGCCCGACCACCGCAGATGTCGAGGATCAGCTGCGTGATGCGCTCCACATGGGCCACGGTCAGCGCCGGGTCCACACCGCGCTCGAAGCGATGACCGGCATCCGTTGTGAAGCCGAAGCGCCGGGAACGGCCCTGCACCGCCTCGGGCCACCAGAATGCGGCTTCGACATAGACGTTGCGTGTGGTGTCGCTCACCGCCGTCGCATCGCCGCCCATGATGCCGGCCAGCGACTCAACGGCCCTTGCGTCGGCGATCACGCCCACGTCGGCGTCGACTTCGATCGTGTTGCCGTTTAGCAGCTTGAGCGTTTCGCCCGCTTTGCCCCAGCGCACGACAAGCTTCTCGTGGATCCTGTCGAGATCGAAGATGTGCGATGGGCGGCCATACTCGAACATCACGTAGTTGGAAATGTCCACCAGGGCCGTGACGCTGCGCTGGCCGCAGCGGGCCAGGCGTTCGACCATCCAGCGCGGAGTGCGGGCCTGGGTATCGACGCCACGCACGATGCGGCCGGAAAAACGCCCGCACAAGTCATCGGCCTGCAGCTCCACCGGCAGCCGATCGGCATGTGAGGGAACCACCGCAGCGATGGTGGGCATCTTCAGCGGGGCACCGGTCAGCGCCGCGACTTCACGTGCGATGCCGAAGACGCTCAGTCCATGCGCCAGGTTGGGTGTGAGCTTGAGCGTGAACACCGCGTCGTCCAGCCGCAGCCAGTCGCGCAGGTCGCTGCCTAGCGGGGCGTCGGCAGCCAGTTCCAGCAGACCGGCATGATCGTCGGTGAGCTGCAGTTCGCGCGCCGAACACAGCATGCCGTGGCTCTCCACACCGCGCAGTCTGCCCAGCTCGATCCTGATCGCCTTGCCATCCTCGCCCGGGGGCAGTTCGGCGCCAACCAGGGCCAGCGGTACACGGATGCCGGCGCGCGCGTTGGGGGCCCCGCAGACGATCTGCAGCAAGCCGGGGGCGGAAAACGCGCCGGCATCCACCTGGCACACCCGCAGGCGGTCGGCGGCGGGATGCGGTTCGGCGCTGACGATCTGCGCCACCACCACCGCGCTGAAGGGTGGTGCCACGGCACGGAGTTCCTCGACCTCCATGCCGCTCATGGTCAGAAGGTCGGCCAGCTCCTGGGTGGTCAGGGGCGGATCGCAGAACTCGCGCAGCCAGGACTCAGGGAATTGCATAGCAGGCTCGGTTCGGGTGCGGGTCGGGTGTCACTGGAACTGCGACAGGAAACGAAGGTCGCCGTCGAACAACAGGCGCATGTCGTCGATGCCATAGCGCAACATGGCCAGCCGGTCGGCCCCCATGCCGAAGGCAAAACCGATGCAGGCCTGCGGATCCAGGTCGTAACTGCGCACGACGTTGGGGTGGACCTGGCCAGAGCCGGCCACCTCCAGCCAGCGGCCGGCAAGGGGGCCACTTCCGAAGCGGATATCGATCTCGGCGCTGGGCTCGGTGAAGGGGAAGAAGCTGGGGCGGAAGCGCACATCAAAGTCGTCGGTCTCGAAGAATTCGCGCACGAAACCGGTGAACACGACCTTGAGGTCCTTGAAGCTGATGGCCTCACCCAGCCACAGACCCTCGATCTGGTGGAACATCGGCGAGTGGGTGGCGTCGCTGTCGACCCGATAGACGCGGCCCGGCGCGATGACCCGCAGCTCGGGCATCGGCGACGCACCCGCATGGCGCGCTGCATGCATGCGGGCATAGCGCACCTGCATCGGGCTGGTATGGGGGCGCAGGTTCAGCCAACGGCCTTCGGCATCCTTCAGGTCGACGTAGAAGGTGTCCTGCATCGATCGCGCGGGATGGTTCTCCGGGTTGTTCAGCGCGGTGAAGCTCATCCAGTCGGTTTCGATCTCGGGGCCTTCAGCGACGTCGAAACCCATGCTGGCGAAAATGGCCTCCACGCGTTCCATCGTGCGGCTCACCGGGTGCAGTCCGCCCTGCCCGCGCTGGCGGCCCGGCAGGCTCACGTCCAGCGATTCGGCGCGCAGCTGGGTTTGCAGCTCCGCCGCAGCCAGGCGTTCACGTGCA
>WBZP01004160.1_pt1 | contig 15263 bp, 10 predicted proteins | sample 5204301 | NCBI WGS metagenome assembly WBZP01 (sample SAMN12412401, study PRJNA552823) | activated sludge metagenome | isolation source: activated sludge from nitrification reactor of wastewater treatment plant... | place: USA: Pennsylvania | collected 2017
GAGATACAGAACTTCTCCTGATTGGTGGCTTCCATCGCCGTATTGAAGCCGCCCCAGAAAATCACGCCGAGCACGCCGCCGAGGATGAGCACCACCCAGGGCGATGTCCGCCGGATAATACCTTTGTGTTGAGTCTCAGTCATGGGATGAGCCCTCTTGGTCGCAGTGACGCACGTTTAGCCGATTCATTGACCCTTCAACGCCGCCACCGGGGCGAAAGTATTTTCCACCAGGGGCTTGGCATCGACCTGAGGTACATGACACTGGGTACAGAAATACCTCCTGGCCGAGACATTGGCCAACACCATACCGTCACGGCTGGCGAAATGGGTCTGACTGATCTTGGTGGCGTTTTTCTCCTTGTAGTTGGCCCAACTATGACACCCCAGGCACTTGTTATGATTGATGCTGATGGTGTAACCCTCGATCTGATGCGGGATCAGCGGGGGTTGCAGCAGATAGTCACGGGCGATCGGTGGACCATCCTTGTGATACTTTTTCAGCTCGGGGGCGGCCAGATCGGCAGCCTCATCCACGGTGGCACCCCGCAGGGACTTGAGTTCCTCGGCCGCCGATTGCCAAGCGATACCAAGACTGGCAAGTGAGAGGGCAATCCCTAAGACCATCGATGTTTTCATGGCAAAACCTCGCGTTTCTCTAGGCCCAGGTGGGCGGCTTGATGTTGGATTCGGGTTGAAAAACGAAACACGTCCCGCGCACAGAGGTCGATACAACGACCGCAGTTGGTACAGTTTCCAGACAGGATGAGCGGACTGCGGCCCTGCGGGGCCCCCTTCAACGCCGGACGTATGACCTGTTGTTCCGGGCAGACGGCAAAACAATCCATGCAGTCGTCGCAGCGATCGCGATTGACCGCGCTGACGCGCAACAGACTGCCGAAACCGATGAGGCTGTAAAAGGCACCGACTGGACAAATGTGCCCGCACCAGGCACGGCGACTGATAAAGACATCGAGCAGGAAAATAGCGATCACCATGCCCCAGGCCAGTCCCATGCCGAAAATCAAACCCCGGAATACCATGGAGACCGGATTCAGCAACTCCCAGGCCAGGGTGCCGGTCACCAACGCCACTATCAGGGTGGCGCCCAACAGCCAGTATCTCAGGCCGCGGGAAAGGCTGGCGCCGCCTTTGATGCCCAGTCTGAGCCGCAGCCATTCGGCGGCGTCGGTCACCATGTTGATGGGACAGACCCAACTACAGTAGGCCCGTCCGCCGAGGAGCCAATAGGCGAGCAACACTATGGCCGCACCCAGCAATCCGCTGGTGGCCGGCCAGTGTCCGGTCAGCCACATTTGCAGCAGGACATAGGGATCGGTCAGGGGGATCCGATCCAGGATCTCGCTAGAGGCCATGCTGCCCTTGATCAACCAGAGGCCGAACCAGGGACCGAGCAGGAACAGGATCAGGACCATGAGCTGCGTCAGGCGTCTCAATAAGAACCACTTATGAGCGCCCAGCCAACCTTTGAGTCGGACGGCCTCCCGGCCCGGATAGCCTTCCCGGGTCGCCATCAGGGTAGCCTCCGCGAATTCAGGGTCCGCAAGGGGTCATCCTGGAAGGGGAGCGCCCCCTCCCCTTTATCCATGATCAGACCGGCCCCGCCATGCTCGTAGCTCATACCCTCGGGCAGGTTGTAGCTATGCTGGGCATCCGGCGTGACCAAGCTACCGCCGGCCTTGGCCTTTTCCTCCCAGCCGAGACGGTAATGCCGACCCAGCAATCCCTTGGCCAGATGGAGGGGCAACACCTTGATCGCCGCCTCATCCAGCACGCAGGACTTTTCGCATTTGCCGCAACCGGTGCAGGCATCGGAATGCACGATGGGGATGAACCTGGCGTGCTTGCCGCTGCGGGCGTTGTGCTGGTATTCCAGACTGATCGCCTTGCCCCGCACCGGGCAGATGTTGAAACAGACCTCGCACCTCAGGCCGCGGAAGGCGATACAGGATTCCTGATCGATGACCACCGCCAGTCCCATGCGGGCGTTATCGATCCGGGTCAAATCCGGCTTCAGCGCCCCGGTCGGACAGGCCTTGACGCAGGGGATGTCCTCGCACATCTCGCAGGGGATGTCGCGGGCGACGAAATAGGGTGTCCCCAGGGCGACGGCCTCGCCAGGCCGGGACAGACGCAAAGTATCGTAGGGGCAATCCCGCACGCAGAGCCCACAGCGGATGCAGGCGCCGAGAAAGTCCTCCTCGGGCAAGGCCCCTGGCGGACGAATGGCCGTCGCCGGCAGTGCCCTGGACTGCCGACTGAGCAGCCCCAGACCCAGGGCCACGACCCCAACGCCGCAGACCGTCTTCAGTGAGTCGGTCAAAAACTTACGACGTTGGGGATTCATGCTCAGCCTTGGCTTCACTGAAGAATGCCGTCGATCAGGCCCGCTCCACCTTGACCGCGCACTTCTTGAAGTCGGTCTCTTTCGAGATCGGACAGGTGGCGTCCAGGGTCAGCTTGTTGATCAGACGTCCTTCATCGAAGAAAGGCACGAAGATCAGCCCCTCCGGGGTTTTGTTCCGCCCCCGGGTTTCCACCTGGGCGACGATGGTGCCTCGCCGACTACTGATTTTGGCCGCCATGCCCCGCCGCAGACCGCGTTTTTCAGCGTCGTTCGGATGCATGAACACCACCGCATCCGGGAAGGCGCGATAGAGTTCCGGCACCCGTCGGGTCATGCTGCCCGTATGCCAGTGCTCCAATACCCGCCCGGTGCACAACCAGAGGTCGAACTCCTTGTCCGGGGACTCCGCCGGCGGGTCATAGGGCAGGGCGAAAACGATAGCCTTGCCGTCCTTGTTGCCGTAGAACTGCACGCCGGTTCCCTTCTCGACGAAGGGATCATAGCCTTCCCGATAGCGCCACAGGGTCTCCTTGCCGTCTACTACCGGCCAACGCAAGCCCCTGGCCTTATGGTAGAGATCGAACTCGGCCAGATCGTGGCCCTTCTTCGGTCCCTCGGTGCTGAAGCGACGGTATTCCTCAAACAGCCCTTTCTGCGGGTAGAAGCCGAAATACTCCATCTCGTCGTTGTCGTAACTGTTCCCGGCCTCGTCCGTCACCGGCTGCTTGGGAAACTTGTTGACCACGGTATTGGCATACAAGACATCGAACAGAGTCTTACCCTTATAGCTGGGATTGGCGTCCAGGATCTCCACCGGCCAGACCTCATCGGTGGTGAAGCGTTTGGCAAATTCCAGATACTGCCAGAGGTCCGAGCGTGATTGACCCGGCCCCTTCACCTGCTGACGCCAGAACTGGGTGCGCCGCTCGGCATTGCCATAGGCCCCCTCCTTCTCCACCCACATGGCCGAAGGGAGGATGAGGTCGGCGGCCAGCGCGGAAACCGTCGGATAGGGATCGGAGACGACGATGAAGGTTTCCGGATTGCGCCAGCCGGGCCAGATCTCGTCATTAACATTGGGACCCGCCTGCATGTTGTTGGTGGTGCTGGTCCAGTAGCACTTGAGCTTGCCGTCCTTCAGCATGCGGCTCTGCAATACGGCGTGGAAACCGATCTTCCCCGGCAACAAGCCGGCGGGAAGTTGCCACACCTTCTCACTGAAGGCGCGATGATCCTTGTTGGTCACCACCAGATCCGCCGGCAGGCGATGGGCGAAGGTGCCCACCTCCCGGGCGGTGCCGCAGGCGGAGGGCTGGCCGGTGAGGGAGAAGGGACCATTGCCGGGTTCGGAGATCTTGCCCACCAGGAGGTGGACGTTGTAGATCATGTTGTTGACCCAGGTGCCCCGGGTGTGCTGATTGAAGCCCATGGTCCAGTAAGACACCACCTTGCGCTTCGGATCGGCATAGAGTTTGGCCAGCTCTTCCAATTGCTCCCTGGGCACCCCGGACAACTCGGACACCTTGTCCGCCGTGTATTCGGCGACAAAGGCCTTGAACTCCTCGAAGGTCATGGGATCCGCTTTGTTGGGATCGCCCTTGGGCTTGGCATCCTCGCCCGGATAGCCGTTGTTGGTCGCCGCCTGCTCCAGGGGATGCTTGGGACGCAGCCCATAGCCGATGCCGGTGGCTCCCTTTTTGAAAACCACATGCTTGGCGATGAAGTCTTCGTTGACGGCGTTGTTCTGGATGATGTAGTTGCAGATGTAGTTGAGGATCGCCAGGTCGGTCTGCGGCTTGAAGATGATGCTGAGGTCGGACAGCTCATAGCTGCGATGCTCGAAGGTCGAGAGCACGGCCACCTTGACATGGGGCGCGGTCAAACGGCGATCGGTGAGCCTGGACCAGAGGATGGGATGCATCTCGGCCATGTTGGAGCCCCAGAGGACGAAGGCATCGGCATGTTCCAGATCATCATAGCAGCCCATGGGTTCATCGGCGCCGAAGGTGCGCATGAAACCGGTCACCGCCGAGGCCATGCAGTGACGGGCGTTCGGGTCGATATTGTTGGAGCGGAACCCGGCCTTATAGAGCTTGCTGGCGGCGTAACCTTCCCAGATGGTCCACTGCCCCGAACCGAACATGCCGACGCTTGAGACCAATTCCTCCGGCGGCTTACCCTTGTTGGTTTCCAGGTCCTTCTTGAGCGCGGCCTTCCATTTTTCCGCCATGATCGTGAAGGCTTCGTCCCAGGTCACCGGCTCGAATTCACCCTGCTTGTCGAATTTGCCGTTTTTCTTGCGCAGCATGGGTTGCTGGAGCCTGTCCTTGCCGTACATGATCTTGGACAGGAAATAGCCCTTGATGCAGTTCAGGCCCCGATTGACCGGCGCATCCGGATCGCCCTGGGTAGCCACCACCTTACCGTCCTTGGCTCCCACCAACACCGAACAGCCCGTACCGCAGAAACGGCAGGGGGCTTTGTCCCACCGGATCTTGAGATCGTCCTCGGCCGCCAGCACCTGCTGTACCCCGGGGAGGCTGATGCCCGCGGCGGCGGCCGTGGCGGCAAGAGCGTTGGTTTTGATGAAGTCACGCCGTGTCAGTTTCATGATGCCGACTCCTTCTGGGTTTCTGCAAAATCTGAGTATTCGTAAACCAGCGACGTGGCGAGTACACCCTCCACGTCGAACAAAGAGGCCATGGTGTCGACCGTGCTGCGCTCGGCAGTGCCTTCCAGGATGAGCAGGAGCTGCCCCTGATCGGTGACCGCATGCACCTCGACGCCGGGGATCTCCTGCAACGTCTTATGCACCCCGGGGAGACGATCGGTCCGCGCCTTTACCAGCACCCCACAGATATCGAGTCTCGTCATCAACACCAAACTCCTAAAGCTGTTGCAAGCTCACCGCACCGACTGGACACAGGCCCACACAGGCACCGCAGCCGTTGCATCGACTCTGATCCAACTCGGGGTAGGATCGCCCACCCCTGGCGAGACGAAAAGCGATCGCCCCGGAATCGCACACATCGCCACAGGTACGGCATACCGTTCCCTGGGCGGCAAGACAGCCAGAGCCAAAACCAGGCCGATGCGTCCAGGCCCACCCCCGAGTCTCGCCCAGTGGGCGGAGCGCGCCGGTCTTGCATGCCTGGACACAGAGACCGCAAAAACTACAGCGCCCGCGTCGGAAATCGGCCTCTGGAAAGCCACCCGACCCTCGAACCAGCAACTTTTCCGGGCAGACGCCGATACAGTCGTCGCAACGCGAGCACAGCTCGGTGAAGACCGCCTCCCTTTCCGCCCAGGGAGGCCGGAACACCGACTGCGACGGCAACCACTGCCCGCGTAGCAGGCGACGGCGACCGGGATCTATTGCTGAATTCATAGAAATCCATGGAAGTTGCGAACTTGACTATTGAATGAGGGGACACCGTCGGACGACTTGACGAACATCAAATCCACCGACAATACACATTCCTTTTGATCTGCATCAATATATCGTCATATTCTTGATCAATGATTCAGAAACAAAAAAGCCCGACACCGGGGTGTCGGGCTGTATCCTCAATGAGGTGGCCGGGCTCGGTCAGGTGAACATATCCGCCGTGATATTTCTGAACCAGCCGAGGGCGTATTGAACCTCAAGCGCCCGCACCCGGGCCGAGGCCTCCAAGGGAGACACCCCGCCGGAGTTGGGCACATCCTGGATAGCGCCATCCTTGAGTTCGTAGATACCGGCCACGGAGATCCCATAATTGGGGGCAATGATGCTGTAGCAGGTATTCACATAGGATGGCTCGGGCAGTGATTTCCCATTCACCAGGGCCACAATGGCGGCCGCGCATACCTTGGCCTGGGAATTGGCGGCATAGCCGGATTTCGGCATGGTGCCGGCGATACAGGCATCGCCGATGACGAACACATCCTTCTGCTTGGTCGATTCGAAGGTCTTGGGGTCCACCGGGCACCAGCCCTTTTCATCGGTAAGACCGGCCAACTTGGCCAGGGCACCGGCCTCCTGGGCGGGGATGAAATTGACCACATCCCCTTTGTATTCCTCTACTTGGCCGACCAGGGTCATGGCCTTGGGCTTGACCTCCTCGACGATGCCACCCCCGGCGCCGGGCACCCATTCGATCATATCGCCATAGACCTGCTTCCAGCCCTGTTGGAACAGGGCCTGCTTGGAAAACTTGTCTTTGGGATCGAGGATGATGATCTTCGATTTCGGCTTGTGCTGCTTGAAGTAATGGGCCACCAAGGCGGCACGTTCGTAGGGGCCTGGAGGACAGCGATAGGGATTCGGCGGGGCGACGATGTAAAACTTGCCGCCGTCCGGCATCGCCTGCAATTGTTTTCTCAACAGGGCGGTTTGGGGACCGGCCTTCCAGGCATGGGGCATGATCTCGGCGGCCGCCTCGTCGAAGCCCTTGATCGCCCCCCACTTGAAGGCGACACCGGGCGAGAGGATGAGCTTGTCATACTCGTAGCTCTTGCCCGATTTGCCCTTGATCGTCTTCTTGGCGGCGTCGACCTGGGTGATCTCGTCGCGCACCACCGAGATACCCCGTTTGGCCAGACCGGCGTAGGTAAAGCTCAGACTGTCCAGATCCCGTTCACCCGCCAGCACCTCGTTGCTGAGGGGGCAGGAAATGAATTTTTCGTCTTTTTCGATGAGGGTCACCTGGATCTCGGGATCCCCCATCTTGAGGTACTTGGCGGCAATGGTTCCACCATAGCCACCACCGACCACGATCACCCTGGCCTTGGCCTTGGCCGGCGCCGGTTCAGCCGCCTTGACTGGTTTTTTCGCGGGCTTTACCGCCTCTTTGGGGGCCGTCTCCTGGCCCCAGAGGCCTGGCGCCCAGCCGAATGCCCCCAAGGCCCCGGCCATACCCGTCGCCTTGATGAGATCTCTTCGTGTCAATCTTGCCATGCCTGCTCTCCCCTATTTGTCCTGGGCCGCATAGAAATGCGCCACCGCCTTGAGTTCATCGAGACTGAGCTTTTGCACCCGCTCGCGCATCTTCCGCGGTTGGCTGGCCGGCGCCCCGACATCGTGATAGATCACCAGCATGTTGTAGGTATAGTCAGGCCATTGTCCCGCCACGCGGGGAGTTTCCGCGTCCTGTACCTGGCCATTCTTTTCATGGCAGGTCTCACACTTGGCATCGTTATGGATCTTGCTCCCCTGCTGGGCCAGCTTGGGATCGACCTTGGCCACCGTCGGGACCCAGGTCTGGGAGGCCATGTGATCGGCTATCGCCTTGATCTCGTCATCGCTATAGCCCTTCATGATGCGCCCCATGATGGTGGAATCCCGAGCGCCGCTTTTGAACTGACCCAGCACGTTGGCGAGATAGCGCTTGTCGAGACCGCCGATCGTCGGCATGGCGTCACCGGCACTGGCGCCGTTGGTGCCATGGCAACCGGCGCAGGTGTTGGCAAGCATCGACGGCGAGCGGGGTCCTTCCGCCAGCAGGCCGGTACTGGCCAACAACCCCGCCAGGAGTGAAGTCAGCCTGAAGATAGATGTTTTCATTATGATCTCCGAATGAAAGAGTTCCGCTGAATGAGGGAAAACGCCGCTACGGTCGTCGCTCTCCCGGCACAGATCTGTCACTGGACGAGGTTTCACCTGGATGAATGGACCGGCGCCTGGTTCATGGCGGCCTGGGCCTTGGTACCTAGCCAGACCTTGACCTCCTGAATCTCCTTTTGACGTTCCGGGGCCAGGGATTCCGCCCGATCCAAGGCCAGCCAGGCCTGGGCATAGTCGCCCAGGTGCAAGAGGGCGATCCCCAGACCCATATAGGCCGGGGCATGCTTGTCATCCATGGCGAGGGCCTTGCGGTAGGTCTCCACGCTGGTGGAATACTGTCCCATCAGCGTTTGCACCCCGGCCAACTTGGTCAGGGCGACGACGGATTGAGGATCGTCCGCCACGGTTTGCTGTAGCGATCCCAAGGCCGCTTCGAAGCTTCCCGCGCGTGCCAGCGCCTCGGCTTCGGTAAGACGCTCGGCGGTCGTCAGTGCCGCCGATACCCCGGAAATCCCTGTCAAAGACAAGAACAGGGCCGCCGTCAGGCAGCCGCGACGGAAAGAAGTCAAGCCGTTCATGGAATTCCAGGAAGTGTTCTTAGCCTGAGGCCCCCGGAGCGATACACAGGTATCGGCGGGGGCCATGGAAAAATGCCGGGAAAGGTGAAGGCTACTTCAGGGCGCCCTTGCCGTACCTATCTTCAAATCCCTTACGGACGACGTCCAGTTGATCCTTGCTCAGGCCCTCGAAGTACCAGGTGTGGCCCGCATGGGGCTTGAAGTACTTGACCAGGTATTCGTCGGCCTTCTTGGTATTGCCGTCTTTGTGCTTGACCACTTCCTTGAGCTCGGGGATGAACTCGAAGTAGGTATGTTTGGCCACGTCGTAGATACCGTGCCACCAGGTGTAGTCCGGTCCGTTCATGGAGGCGCCGTGACGGGCGCGCCGACCCTCGTGGTGCCAGATCTCCCACCAGACCCATTCGATCTTCTCGTCGAAGGGGGCCGCCGAGATGTAACCGTCCTTCTTCAGGTCTTCCATGATGGCGGCGATGGGCTTGGCGAACTTCTCGTTATAGAGATCGACCACGCCGTCGAACTGGATGTAATGACCCTCGACCACACCCTTGGAATGGCAGGCGGTGCAGATCTGCTGCATCTTGGCGCGGCGATCCTGCCAGCTCAGCACTTCAATGACCTTGGCGCCCTTGAACTCCTCGCCCACCTTGGGAACCGGCTGACCTTCCGGCACATCGTGCTCGTTGCCATTATCCATCTTCACCAGGTTCAGCTTCTTGGAGATCGGCGGACGCAGCGTCCAGGAGATGCGCTCGCCCACATTATGGGTCTTACGTTCCTTGCCGCCGGCACTCATGTGGCAGGTAGCACAGGTGGGGGCGGCGGAATAATCGATACCGGCCACCCATTTGTCGGAGTTCAGATTCATCTCATTCATTTTGGCCCGGTAGATGATGCCGTGCTTGGATTCGTTGTAGACCTCGATCTGGGGATGGTCGGGACCCACATGGCACTTGCCGCAGGTATCCGGGGTGCGCGCCTGGGCGCGGGAGAAACGGTGACGACCGTGACAGGCGGTGCAGGAGCCCATGGAACCGTCCGGATTGATGCGGCCTATGCCTGTGTTGGGCCAGGTGCCCGGGGTGGGTTTGCCATCGGCGCCGATCTCGACCTTGGCCCCATGGCATTGCTTGCAACCCGCGGTGACGGCCTCGGGACCACCGATCACCTCACCCATGAGATTGTCCAGGGAGGCCAGGATCTGTCCGCCCTTGGCATGGTGAGAACCATCCATTTCCTCGAACTCGGTCTTATGGCACTTGGAGCAGTCCTTCGGCGTCACGATGACGGAGATCATCGATCCCTCATGCTCGAAGGCATCCTTATCCTCCTTAGCGGTACCATGGCAATCGAGGCAGTTCACACCCGCCTGACCGTGCTGGCTGTCGTTCCATTCCTTGGTCAGACCGGGAGATTCCTGCCAGTGACATTCCACGCACTCCTGCCCCTTGGGCGCACCCCAGTCCTTGCCGATCATCCCGCTCGGTCGCGCCGCCTGGCTGGCGCCGAAGGGAAGCATAAGCACAGCACCGACGGCCAGAACCCCTAACAGGGCCGGCCATCGACCCGACATCGAAGGTTTCATTCTTGTTGCTCCTCTAAATACTTTTTCAAATGAGATGCCGAGAATCCTCACCCTTGGGTCGAGGCATGTTCTCTTTCTCCGCATGCACACGGGGCTGAGAGATCCCAGGAAATCCCCCCCAATGATTCCAACCCAGAGCCCTGGGACAACATGGTCTGCCTGCCTGCAAATCCTGTCAGCTCTCCCCACTATTCGTATAACACCTAGTGCTTATGACCGACATGACCATGGTCAAATTTGCACCGACAGAGGAAAACTCGGCCCTCTAGGGGGGGCCGCTTCTGGAGATGTCCTCGGTCGACCGCCTATCTCACCGGCTTTCCATCCCGAATTCGCCGCTGAGAGCAAGACCCAACAGAAATGAGTATTTGCCTCCACTGGCTCCGGGCCTGGGCGGAAAATGGTCGGTTTTCGTTCTCGTAATGAGAACAAAGTGGCATATTCAATGGGATATTGTTCTCTATAAGAGAACACAAAACCGGGCCCAAACACCCAGGCCCGGAAGCCTCGTCAGTAGAAGGAGTCGGTCTTGAGGATCACCCTGTCACTCGCGGTTGCTTGCCGCCAACATCTCGCCGTCCTGGAGGGGATGGAGCGCCCAGGCCCCATCACAGAGGAGCTCCAGCACCGCATCATAATCCGACAGCTTGTCATCGGTGTCCGCCAGGCTGAGATAGCTGATGGAAGCCGCTTTGAGCAGGCCCAGGACCAGGGCCACCTGCTCCGTATCCAGGGTGGTGCCGAGTCGATCGAGAAAGGCGAATTTGGGAGCCATCAGCAGCAGCCGGGCCACCGAAAGAAGTTGTTGTTCCCCCAGGGAAAGGATCTCGTCCCAGTGTCGCTCCGCATCCAGACCGCCGACCCGTCGCACCACCCGTGACAGGCCAATGGATTCCAGAGTGCTCATGATGCGTTGGTCATCGACCGGCGCCGCCTCCCCATTGCCCACCAACAACTCCCGCAGGCTGCCAGGCGGCGCATAGGGGCGTTCCGGGAGAAACGAAATCTGTTCCGCCTCGAGACGCCGGATACGCCCCTCGCCCTTATCCCAGATGCCGGCCGTGGCCCGGAACAGGGCCACCTTGGCGGTCTCGTCCCGCGCCCGTATCAACACCCGCCAGCCTTGGGGGATTTCGAGATGCAGATCGTCGATCAGGGTTCGCCCATCCCGTGGCGACTTCAGGGTCAGGTGCTCGAAGGCGATCCGGTCGCAACCCCCGCAGCGTTCGATGGGAGAGGAGGCCCCCTCGGCCTTTTCGATACCGTCCCACAGATCGAGCAGCCGTTTGATCACCGCGGCGAAGGAAGAGATCGCCTGAAACTGGGTGACGATCAGGGACAGGGCGCTCAAAAGTTGGACGAAGGCCGCCGAGGCCTGGGTAATGACGCCGAATTCCACCTCCCCCCGGATGAACATCGGGGCGACGATCAGCGCCGGGATGATCTGCAACAGCCAGTTGTAACCCGTGGTGACGAAACCGAGGTTGCGGTTCACGTCGATGATCTTGCGCAGGTTGCTCACCAACTCTTCGAGATGATGCAGGGTGCGGGCCCGCAAACGGGGTTCCCGATGCGCCAGGGCGATAGCCTCCGCCCGTTCCCGCACATGGATGAGCCCGGCACGAAAATTGGCTTCCTTGTCGAATTGGTCGTAATTCAGGCCGATCAGGGGGCGTCCGAGATAAAAGGACAGCAGGGTGCCACCGCTGGAATAAATCAAGGCGATCGCGAACAGCCAGGGGGAGATGGACCAGAGCACCAGGGAAAAGGCCACCAGGGTGATCGAGGCATTGATGATGAGGAGGATGTAGGACAGGGTGGTCACGGTGAAGGAGCGCACATCCTCGGCGATGCGTTGATCCGGATTGGCGATCTCGCCGCTGGTATCGAGGCGGTAATAAGTCGTCGAGTCGAGATAGCGGTGTACCAGTATCCTGGTCAGCCATTCCCGCCCCAGCAGGGCGAGCCGTTCCTCGGCATAGCGATAATAGACAGCGGTGATGGTGAGAGCGACGAACACCAGGAGATAGGAGAGGGCCATCCAGAGAAAGTGCTGGGTATTCCGACCCTCGATGGCGGTCATGAAGTCCCGGGCGACATAACTGTTGACCACATTGAGGCCGTTGATCCCGAGCAGGAACAACACCAGGAGGCCGATGAAGAGTTTCGCCTTGCGGCCGTATTCCGAGGAGAGAAAGTAATGGATGACGGTGACGAAACGTTGCCAGGTCTTCCAGTTAATAGGAGGGGAGCTATTGGCCATGCTTGTTATGCTCGATCGATTCCCTACGCCTCAATCATGAAATCTTGCCTGACAACCGGCCACACCCAGTCCGTCAACCGGGGCTGGACGACTCCCGGGAAAAAGGATCTATCCTTGCTGTGCGGACGTCATCGACCCCACGACCTTTTCAACCGGCAGAGGAGCCTGGCATGCCACGTCTGATCCTGGACGATTTCAACGATCCTTCGACCTGGACCGGCTTCAGCTCCGGGCAGGCGAAACTCGACATCCTGCCCGGCGAAGGGACTCAGGGCAAGGCCCTCTGCCTCGATTTCGATTTCCAGGGTGGCGGCGGCTTCGTGGTGGCGCGCCGACTCATCAAGCTACGACTGCCGGAGACCTACGCCTTCAGCATGAATATCCGCGGATGGGGAGCGGCCAACAGCTTCGAGTTCAAACTGCTCGACGCTGGCAACGAGAACGTCTGGCGTTACCGAGAAGCCGCCTTCGAGTGGCCCCGGGACTGGCAACCCCTCAGGATTCCCAGCCGCCGGATCGACTTCGCCTGGGGCCCCGCCGGCGGCGGTCGCTTGACCGAAGTCGCGGCCATCGAAGTGGCGATCGCCGCGGGACCCGGCGGCAAGGGTCAACTCTGTATCGAGGCCCTCGCGTTCGAGGATCTGACCCCCACCGCCGCGCCAGTCCCGACCGCTTCCAGCGCCCTCCCCCATCATCCACCGGCAGCGGTCTTGGAACCCTCCACGGCCACCTCTTGGCGCAGCCGGCCCGGAGATCCGGACCCCTGGCTGAGCATCGACTTCGGTGTCGAACGCGAGTACGGCGGTCTCCTCATCCACTGGGAGACGGATTGTCCCGCGCGGGCCTTCCAGGTCCAGACCTCGAGCGACGGCCTTCACTGGACCACCGACTATCAGGCCCCCCACATCGCCGGACCACGCAACTACGTCTTTTTACCGGGAGGAGCCTCCACATGGCTGCGTTTACTGACGACGCCGGCCCTCGAAGACCGGGGGGTCGGGATTCGCGCGCTCACCCTCCTCCCTTTCGATGTCTCCCGCAGCCTCCAGGTTTTTTTTCAGCACCTCGCCCGCCAGGAAGCCAAGGGGTGCTACCCACGTTATCTTTGGGGCGAACAGAGTTATTGGACCCCGGTCGGGTCGGTTTCGGGTGGCGGTCAGGGGCTGTTGAACGAAGATGGCCTGTTTGAACTGGATGGGGGCGAGTGTTCCATCGAACCCTTCCTCTGGGTCGATGGTCATCTCCAGAGCTGGACCGAGGCCGACATCACCCAAGGGTTGGAGGAAGACTACCTGCCCATCCCGTCCGTCCTCTGGCGATTGGCCGGGTTGGAACTGGAGATCGCCGCTTGCGCCCTGGGGCCTGCCGACCAGACCCACTTTCAGCTCGGATACCGCCTCCGCAATAGTCATATCAACTCCAAACGCCTGCGGTTGTTTCTGGCCATCCGCCCTTTCCAGGTCACCCCGCCCTGGCAGGAGTTCCACCACTTTGGCGGCGTCACCCCCATCCGCGAGCTGGCCTGGCGGGCTGAGGCCGTCTGGGTGAACCAGAGTCGTCGGATACAGCCCCTGGATCCGCCCAGTGGTTTCGGTGTCGCCGCCTTTGATCAGGGCGAGATCGTCACCGGCTATCTCCAACAGGGTGAACTGCCGTCCCAAACCGAAGTCCACGATCCCTTCGGCCAGGCCTCCGGCGCCCTGGTCTGGGAGCTGGAGCTGGCGCCGGGAGAGACCAAAGAGGTTCGGCTCGCTATCCCCTTCGCCCAGACGGAAGCCGCCGCCATGGTTCACAGCCCTCGCCCCTTCGCCCAGGCCGCCGCGGCCTGGCGGTCGAAACTCGGCGCGATCGAATTCTATCTGCCCCGCACCGCCCAGACCGCCGCCCTGGCTTGCAAGACCGCCGCCGCCCATATCCTCATCAACCGCGATGGCCCAGCCCTGCAACCCGGCCCCCGGCGCTACACCCGCTGCTGGATGCGGGATGGCGCCATCATGGCCGCGGCCCTGCTGCGCATGGGCGGTCTCGATGAGGCCAAGGATTTCGTACGCTGGTATGCCCGCTTCCAGAGCACTGATGGCAATATCCCCTGCTGCCTGGATGGGGAGGCGCCCGATTGGCTGCCGGAGCACGACAGCCATGGGCAGTTCATCTACACAGTGATGGAGTGCTATCGCCTCGGCGGAGACGTCGAGCTCTTGCGCGAACTCTGGCCGGCGGTCCAACGGGCGGTCGACCACATCCAGAAGTTACGCCGTCAGCGCCTGGGCACCGAATATCAAACCGGCGCCTTGGCGAACCGCTATGGGCTGTTACCCGAATCGGTGAGTCACGAAGGCTATCTGGCTCACCCGGTGCATGCCTATTGGGATGACTTCTGGGCCTTGCGGGGGCTGAAGGATGCCGTAACCATGGCGCGGATCCTGGGAAATCCGTCCGTAGGCTGGGTTGGAGCGGAGCGGAAACCCAGCAAGATCGCCGAAGAGCGCGATGACTTGCGTCGCTGTCTGGCCGCCTCCATCCGTGCCGTCATGGAAGAACGCCGGCTCGACTTCCTCCCCGCCTCGGTCGAATGGGCCGACCCAGACCCGGTGGCCATGACCATCGCCCTGACCCTGGTGGACGAACCGCAACTCCTGCCCCCGGAGGCGGTGGCACGGAGTTTCGACCTCTATCTCCAGCACTTTCGCGCCATGCATCGGGACCAGGTCCCCTGGAGCCAGTACACCCCTTACGAGATCCGGATCATCGGTGCCCTGGTGCGGCTGGGCCGCCGCAACGAGGCCCGGGAACTGCTGGAATTCTTCTTGAGCGACCGCCGCCCCCGGCCCTGGAACCAGTGGCCGGAGATCGCCTGGCGCGACTACCGCACCCCCGGCCATCTGGGCGATCTGCCTCATGCCTGGATCGGCGCCGAGTACATCC
>WBZP01003751.1_pt1 | contig 15262 bp, 17 predicted proteins | sample 5204301 | NCBI WGS metagenome assembly WBZP01 (sample SAMN12412401, study PRJNA552823) | activated sludge metagenome | isolation source: activated sludge from nitrification reactor of wastewater treatment plant... | place: USA: Pennsylvania | collected 2017
GGCGGCCGGTTGAGGGTTGAGCAGCGCACCAAAACGCCGCGTTGCTTCAACGATTTGGCCGGAGACTTACCGGTCCGTCCGTCGAGATTCAAGGCTCTTGGGCGGCGTGGCGGCTGCCGTTGGCGCCGCAGGCGGCGGGAGTTGCGCGAGGCAAGCCATTTTTGCCAATTTTACCTGCTACAAACAAAGCTCGAAACCTCAACACCGGCCGGGCGATCCGGCGTGTGTACACGCTTCAGACATGCGGGTCTCCTATGCGTATTGAACCAAAGTCTATCGCGTTCGCTATCGTTCTGATGTCGATCCTGAGCTCGGCAATGGCGCGCGCCGGTGCCGAGCCGCTGTGGCTTAAAGCTGACGAGATGACCTCAGCACTTGCCGGCAAAACCCTTGAGGGACGGTACCTATCGGGACGGGCATTTACCGAGCGCTACGGCGCCGATGGCCGCCTTGAATATTCCGAGCCTGGCGGGTTGACAGTCACAGGTCGCTGGTCGGTCACGGCCGGCACGTTCTGTACCATCTATGACGGTGACACGAGCGGCGGCTGTTTTCTTGTCGCCCGCGTCAGCCGCAACTGCTTCGAGTTCTTTTTTGCAACCAGAACCGAAGAGGACGCAATGCGCCGCCGGCCGGATGAACCGTCGTGGACCGCAAGGGGATCGGTCGCGGGAGAAGAGACGTCCTGTCACGACACGTCGGATGTCTAAGGGTCAGGCCGATGTCGGGCCGCGCCCGATGCACCGGCCGAACAGCCAGACCGTCGTCTCGACGATGGCGCCGGCGCTGAGCTCTCCGGCGACGATTTCCGTATCGGCGACGACGTCGAACGTTGCATCCAGGCTTTCAACGAGCAGCCAATGGAAGTCCTTGCCGGTTGCCTCGTTGGTCATCCGGCTTGCTTCAACAATCCGCCCGGTCAGAAGCGCGGCCGACGAAGGTGCGGCCGGCACTGAGCCTGCCCCTGCCCCTGCGGCGTCAGCTTCGGCGGCAGCGAAGAGACCGATGGGGATGAACGCTTGTGTCGCCAATTGCGGCGCGCCCGAACCGGTCTCTGCGGCGCGATAGGCAGCTTCGTCGGGAAATACTCGAAGCTCGCGGGCAAAACCTGAAAGTTTGACGCGGGCGATTGCGGGCCATGTTTCGCCGCTGCGGGCCGCAAAATCGACCGCGTCGAAGACCAGCGGGTACGAACCGGCGTCGGTGTCGTCAGGGTAGATCCAGGCATAAAAGGCGCCTTCGAACGGGGTATCGTTGTCGCGCTTGATGGGGCCTGTGATGCGGACATCCAGCTCGCTCTGGCCCTCGAAAAACGGCGTCAAACCGTAGATTTCAGTATTTCCATCGTCCGAGGGACCGAAATGAAACCAGAGTTCCGCCCCCGTGCGCGAGCGCCAGATGCCGTAGCTGCCGCACGGCGCATCAAGTTGCGCTTGCGCCTTCCCGGCGAATTCGACCATGGACGTCCGGAACGCGTCTTCGTCGGGAAAGACGAAACCGATGGTCGACAGATTGCTTGCCATGCTCTCCCCCGGGCGCAAATCACCCGGGCCGATGCGGCCTAGGCGGACCGGGCGAGCTTTTGGTGATGCGACAGTCCGCCGAGCTCGCGGACCCGGGCGGCGAAGACTGTCTTCAAAGCCGCATCGATTTCAAGCACGTTGTTCGACACGATCTCGCCGATGGGATCGGGGAAGATATATTTGTCATATCCATCAGCGCCTTCGATGAAATCGAAGAGCCGGCCTTTGCGTTCACGATCGTAATAGATCGCGAGCTTGCCGACATAGTCACGATAGCGCACGTTCTCGATGGCTTCGAATTGCGTTTCGTCTTCGGCGAGGTAGGCGAGGCGGCGGCGGATATAGGAAAAAATGGCAAGCTCGCGCTCGGTGGTCTCGATCCGTTGGCCGATCTGATGCAGGGCGAGTGGCCCGCCGCGATTGTCGCCCGAGGTCTGCGATTTCAAGCGTTCAACCACCGGTACGACAAGGCTTTCTTCGAACGCAGTCTTGATCATTGGCGCATAGTAGCGGTCGATGACCGGCTTGCGCACGCTCTTGACGCCGATGCGGTCGAGCGCAAACCGGCAGAATTCTTCGGACGGCCCCTTGGCTTCGTCGAGAAACACGGTGCGCAGCCGCTTTTTGACGAGCTGGACGTGAGCCGCCTCGGCAATCGTCTCGGGGTCGTAATAGGCCTTGGTCGCTGATACGAGCGTCTCGATGACTTCGTCGGACACGCCGGCGCGGGCGATGGTTTCCAGATCGACGGTCAGGAACGGCTCATCGTCCATGATGTTGGGTTGGGCGGAATCGACGAAGAACTCAAACAGGATGCCGTTGGTCAGGATACCGAGCTTGACCTTTTCGAGCGCGTTGAAGTAGCGGCGCAATTGACCGCGAGATTCCGTCAAATCGGCACCCGCCTGCTTGCATTCGACCGCGATGACGGGCGCGCCGTCGCGCAGGATCGCAAAATCGACCTTATTGGCCGAGTTGGGGTCGAAGTCGGCCAGATGCTCGGGATAGACTTCGTACGGGTTGGCGTAGTCGTATCCGAGCAGGCCCAAGAACGGCAGCACCAGATAAAGCTTGGTGCTTTCCTCGTTGGTGCACGCGGTCATGATGCTGACCGAGCGCTTGGCGACGGCCAGCAGGCCGGCTCTCAATTCATTCGACGTCGTCATAAGTGTGCGTGCCCCCGCCCGCGTGGGGCCGACCAGCGCCGGCCCCGGAAAATCCCCGAATCACTCTTGCAAGTGTCTCATGATGCGGGGCGTGCGCGAAGAGGCTGATTTGTCAATCAATTCTTAATGGTTGCAGAGGTCTTACGCGATCAGAGCCTTAAATTCGGCTTCGATGGCGCGGCCCATTTCGGAGGTCCCGACCTTGGTCATGCCGGGCTGCATGATGTCGCCGGTTCGCAGGCCCTTGGCCAAGACCCCGGCAATCGCCTTGTCGACCAGATCGGCCTCTTTGCCCATGTCGCAGGAATAGCGCAGCGCCATGCCGAACGAGGCGATGGTGGCGATGGGGTTGGCAAGGCCCTTGCCCGCGATGTCGGGTGCAGAACCGTGAACCGGCTCATAGAGCGCCTTGCGCTTGCCGGTCTTCGCGTCCGGAGAGCCAAGCGAGGCCGACGGCAGCATGCCGAGCGAGCCGGTCATCATCGCCGCTTCATCGGAGAGCACGTCGCCGAACAGATTGTCGGTGACGATGACGTCGAACTGTTTGGGATTGCGAATGAGCTGCATGGCGCAGTTGTCGGCCAGAATATGCTCAAGCGTCACGTCCGGCGCGTAGCTCTTATGGGTCTCGGTGACGACCTGGTTCCACAACACACCGGTCTTCATGACGTTGCGCTTTTCGGCCGAATGGACCTTGTTGCCGCGCTTGCGGGCAAGATCGAAGGCGACTTTGGCAATGCGCTCGATCTCGCGCGAGGTGTAGAGCTGGGTATCGACGGCGCGGCGGGTGCCGTCTTCCAGGGTCACGATTTCCTTGGGCTCGCCGAAGTAGACGCCGCCGGTCAACTCACGCACGATCATGATATCGAGGCCTTCGACCAGTTCGCGCTTCAGGCTCGAGGCGTCGGCAAGGGCCGGATAGCAGATCGCCGGGCGCAGGTTGGCGAACAGGTCGAGGTCTTTGCGCAGGCGCAAGAGGCCGGCTTCCGGGCGGTGCTGATAGGGAACCTTGTCCCACTTCGGTCCGCCGACGGCGCCGAAGATCACGGCGTCCGATTTGTGAGCCTTCGCCATGTCGTCTTCGCTGATGGCGACGCCGTGCTTGTCATAGGCCGAACCGCCGACCAGGCCGCGTTCGATATGGAATTTGGTGCCCTTGGCGTTGAAGAGCGCAATCAACCGCTCAACCTCGGCCATGGTCTCGATGCCGATACCGTCGCCGGGCAAAAGGAGGAGATTGTGCGTTGCCATGGAACCCTGCTGCTCATCTGATGTGGGAAATTGAAGCCGGGTAGTGCTAGCGTCATGGGAACCCATCGGCAAGCCGGGGCGGGGGTCCCGTGGGGTTAAAAGGGCACTTTGGCGCAGAGGGGAGCAATGCGAAGGGGTTTGGCCGCAGTGCTGCTAACGGCGCTTGCCGCACCTGTACCGGGTGCGGTTGGGGCACAGGAGCGGCCACGGTTGTCGCTGCCGCTCGACTGCGTGCCGAACAAGACCTGTTTCATCCAGAATTTCGTCGATCTGGATCCAAGCTCGGGCGTGCGCGATTTCAGCTGCGGCACGGCAAGCTATGACAAGCACACCGGCACCGATTTTCGCCTGCTGTCCGTAGAGGCGGCCAAGGCCGGTGTAGCAGTGAAAGCCTCCGCCGCCGGCATCGTCAAGGCGGTCCGCGACGGGGTGGCCGATGCCCTCATCCGCGACACCAAGGGCGAAGACATCAAGGGCCGCGAGTGCGGCAACGGCGTCCTTCTCGAACATGGCGACGGCTGGGAAACGCAGTACTGCCATTTGAAGCAGGGCTCGCTCAAGGTCGCGCCCGGCGACAAGGTGGAGCGTGGCGCGATGCTGGGCGAGGTCGGTTATTCCGGCATGGCCGATTTCGCCCATGTCCATTTGACCGTGCGGCACTCCGGCAAGGTCATCGATCCGTTCCTGCCCGATTCTGTCAACGGCGCCTGTGCCCGCGATATGGTGAGTTCCGGCATGTGGGTCCCGCAGGAGATCGCCCGCTTCCCCTATCGCGCCGGCATCATCGCGCACTCGGGTTTTGCCGGCGCGTTGCCGGACAAGGATGCGCTGGAAAAAAACCATACCGGGGTCGAGCCCTTTGCGGCCACCGCGCCCGCTGTCGTTTTCTACGGACGGTTGTTGAACTTGAGTGCCGGCGATCGCATTCGCATCATGATCACGGGGCCCGGCGGTACGCTCGTTGAGCATTTGAGCGAGCCGTTAGAGCGGCCGCGGGCCTTGCATCTGGCAAGTCTTGGAAAAAAGCGGGGGGAAGCGCGCTGGGTCAGCGGGCGCTATACCGGACAAATCGAGATCGTGCGCGAGGGCGCGGTCACGGCTGCGGCGGTCAGCGAATTCACCATGCCCTAGCACGCAAGCCTACGTGAAGAGCGTCAACGGAAACGCGAGCGTAAAGCCGCCGATCGTCAGCACAGCGCCGATTAAACCCGATAAAAAGCTCACCAACAAAAGCGCGCTGCCGCCCGAGATCAGTGCCACCGAGGCAAGCACGATGGCGATCTGCAGCATCACCTGCCCGTAGTCGAAGTAGGGCCCGCGCTTCAACGCGTCGTCGCGCTCGACTTCAAGCGCCTTGCCTTTGGTGAACAACTCGTCGAGGCCTTCCTTGCGCTCGGGGTCGGTGGTGTATTTCTTCTCCTGAGCGTGATACTCGGCAATTTTCGTCTGCAACATTTTTTTGGTGTCTTCGCCAAGCGCCGGGTTGGCCGCAAGCATGGCTTCGAATTCGTCGATCTGAAGCCGCACGGATTGGCGGCGCAGGTTCTTGGCCTGGAAGAAGGCCCAGGTGTTCGAAGCTTCGATATTCTTGAGCGTCGCATCCTGGTTGGCATTGCCGCCGCCCAGGCTGCACACCGCCAGAATCACGGCCAGAATGCCGATGTAGACGCCGATGTATTTATCGCGTGGCTTCGTCGCGTGTTCGGCTTCCCGGGCAATCTGGTCCAAGACAAATACCTCAAATCAAAACTGCGGTTCGGCAATCTTCAACTTAGACAATCTTGTCTTCGGGTGGGGCCGCGAGCGAGCGGGCCGGCAAAAGGTCCTTGCGATCGATGGCCCGTCCGTCGGCACCGAGCCGGTAGAGGATCGGCGCGCCGGTCGCCAGTTCGCGCTGCAGGATCTCGTCGCCCGACAGGCCTTCCAAAATCATGATCATCGCCCGCAGTGAATTGCCGTGCGCAGCGACGATGACATTCTTTCCCTCGGCGATGCGCGGCCAGATTTCGGCATCGTAATATGGCTTCACGCGGGCAAGCGTATCTTTGAGGCTTTCGCCGCCCGGCGGCGGCACATCGAAAGAGCGGCGCCAAAGCATGACCTGCTTGTCGCCCCATTTTTTGCGCGCTTCGTCCTTGTTGAGGCCCGAAAGCTCGCCGTAGTCGCGCTCGTTGAGCTTCTCGTCCTTGATGGTCGGCACTTTCGACTGGTTAATCTCGTCGAGGATGATTTCCAACGTGCGCTGGGCGCGTTTGAGCGCACTCGTAAAGGCGATATCGAACTTGATGCGATGATCGCGGATCATCCGCCCGGCCACGCGTGCTTCGATCAATCCCTTTTCGGTCAAATCGGGATTGCGCCAACCGGTGAAAAGATTCAACCGGTTCCACTCGCTTTCGCCGTGGCGAACGAGCACGAGAACGTTGTCGGTAAGTGCGTCGGTCATTTCAGCTCGAAATCATTTTGGAAGGGCGCGAAGCTTTGTGCCGTCAGATACCCAACACGTCAGCCATCGAATAGAGGCCGGGTGCGCGGCCTTTTCCCCACAGAGCGGCCCTGACCGCCCCGCGGGCAAAAATGCCGCGGTCTGCGGCGACGTGGGTCAGCTCAACGCGTTCGCCATCGCCGGCAAAAATCACGGTGTGGTCGCCGACAACGCTGCCGCCGCGCAGCGTGGCAAAGCCGATGTCTCCGGTCTTGCGTGGTCCGGTGTGGCCGTCGCGCACCCGGACGGAGCGCTCCGACAGCTTGACGTTGCGGCCCTCAGCAGCCGCTTGGCCGAGCATCAGAGCCGTGCCGGAGGGCGCATCGACCTTCATGCGGTGGTGCATCTCGACGATCTCGATATCGAAATCTTCGCCAAGTGCGGCCGCGACCTTGCGCGTCAAGGCAACGAGCAGGTTGACGCCAAGACTCATGTTCCCGGCCTTGATGATCACGGCGCGGTCGGACGCCGACTTGATCGCCGCCTCCGCCGCCGTGTCAAAGCCGGTGGTGCCGATGACATGGATCTTGCCTGCTTCGGCCGAGAGTTTGGCAAAAGCTGCGCTGGCTGTAGGAGAGGTGAAATCGATAATCGCGTCTGCGGCCTTGATGACGGCTGCTGCATCGGACGAAATCTTGATGCCGTTCGGCTCGGTGCCGGTCAGACTGCCGATATCGTAGCCGACCATGGCAGAGCCCGGCGGCTCAGTGCCGCCGCAGACCTTGCAGCCCGGCGTCGCTTCAATCGCGCGCGCCAGCTCCCGGCCCATGCGGCCTGCCACGCCCATGACGGCAATTTTCATATCGGCTCCCGGATGGCGGCTCGGCCCTCAACGAAACGTGGCGCCGATATAGCAACCGGGGCCAGCAAGAGGAAGTGCTCTGCCCCTCAATTCGCGATGTGGTGAACAGGCCTTTTGCCCCGCAGCGGGCCGCGTGCCTGCCGGTGGCGCTAGGCTGCAGGCTTCTTGCCTCGCTCAATCGCCTCGCGGATCAGCTTTTTGGCCTCATCGACATGACCGACATGCTCGATCTTGGCCCATTTGCCGGGCTCCAGATCCTTGTAGTGAGCGAAGAAGTGCTTGATCTGTTCGATCAGGATGTCCGGCAGGTCGGTATAGGTTTTGACGTTGCTGTAGCGCGGCGTCAGCTTCGAAGTGGGAACAGCGATGATCTTTTCGTCGCCGCCGCCATCGTCTTCCATCACCAGCACGCCGACCGGGCGGCAATTGATGACGGCACCGGGAACGATCGCCCGCGTGTTGCAAACGATGACGTCAATCGGATCGCCGTCGAGCGATAGCGTATGCGGGATGAAGCCGTAGTTTCCCGGATACCGCATCGGCGTATACAGAAAGCGATCGACGAAAAGCGTGCCTGAGGCCTTGTCCATTTCGTATTTGATCGGCTCGCCGCCAACCGGCACTTCGATGATGACGTTGATGTCGTCGGGAGGATTTTTGCCGATGGCGAGGGCGTCGAGGCGCATGGTTGATCCTTAACTGCGGTCGAGTTGTGGTTTGGAACGTTGACGTCGCTCCACCCTTGTCGGGAATTGCCGGGTTGGCAAGGCTGCCTTTAGCCGAACGCGGCCCGATAGGCAAAACTTGTGAGACGTGCTGAGTGCAGGGCGCTGCAACGGGCTCAAGTCCAGCCCAGAGCGACCTTTTCCAACGAAATGCGGCCGAACCGTTCGGATGCCTTGCCGACAGGGCGGCCACCGCGGTTGCGGTAGAATTCGATGGCGCCGGAGTTCTCTGCCAGGGCCCAGACGACCAAGCCGGGGAGCCCGCGCAGGTCGAGCTGGTGGCGGCACGCCTCGAACAGGTACTCGCCAAGACCGATGCCTTGATAGACGGGGGCGATATAGAGTTCGTAGATCTCGCCCTTCTGCGTCCGGTTCTGCCGTGCCGCGCCGCATGTGGCGTATCCGGCAATGACGCCGGCAACTTCGATGACCAGCAGATGACTTTCCGACCGGATCGCACCGCGCCACCATGTGGCGTCGCGCCGGCGCATCATGCGCTCAAGCGTGGCATAAGGGATGATGCCGGTATACGCATGCCGCCAACTCTCGGCGAACACGCGGGCAAGCGTTTCGCTGTCGGCAATCTTCGCACGCCTTACTTTGATCAACGCACTATCGGTCAGCATGGGCCGACTATAGTGGGCGATTGCGGCAGACGCAGCCGCTCTTTTGGAACTTGGCAAAAATTAACGGGCACCCGGATCGCTCCGGATGCCCGCATTCAACTCACAACAGGTGCTCGCAGGGCCTCAGGATGGCCTTGCCAAGCTCCGGCTTAGCCGACGTTCTTCATCTGCTCGAACGACTTGGTCGTTGCCTGACCAACCGTTTCGAAGGTCTGCTTGGCGACCTTGCTGGAAAGCTCGAAGAGCTCCTTGGTCTGCGAGCCGGCAACAGCGAACTGCTGCTGGAAGTAGTTGGCCTGCAGGCGAGCGATTTCCGGGAAGGTCTTGGCCTTGGCGATCTGCTGGGCAGCGTCGAAGGCAGCTTCCGTGTTGGCGAGCGTGTTGGCGATGATCTTCTCGCCGATCGACTTGGCGCCAGCCTGGGTCGTCAGAAGCACGTCTTCGACCACCTTGGCGTTGTCCTTAGCGGCCGAAGCCATCTTGTGATAGACTTCGCGCGACTTGGCGACTGCATCTTCAGCGAACGCCGACATGTTCTCGGGAACCTTGGCGTCCTTGCCAGCGGTGAACATTTCCTGGGCCTGGCGGGTAAAGTCCTGGACCTGGCGGGTGAAAGCGTCGCTCATTGTGATCTCCTGCAACTTGATTTGCGATGTGGGCCAATTCTCTGCGGCTGCTTGCCGCCGTGAACTTGAGATTTTATATAGAACAGGCTCTTGTGCGTTGCAACATGAAATTATCGCAGGGCAGCAGAAATGCACGCGTGGAGCACGAATATTGCCTTGAAATTAGGCATTTTTCACCGTGAATCGCGACGGCCTGCCGCAGCTCAATTGAACACCATTCGCATTTGCGAAAGGACTATTGTCCAGAAACTTTAGTTCGCAGCAGAAAAAACGTCCCGGTAGCCGAGCACCGCGGGGTTGAAAATCACATCGGCAGGCTGCAGAGCCCGCGCCAGCGCCAGCCCTTCCAGGGAGCGGCAGCGGGATAGCGCAACATAGGTCTGGCCATGCGCAAAGGTCCCTCGGCCAAGGTCGATATACACTTTATCGAGGGTGAGACCCTGGGCCTTATGGATGGTCAGCGCCCAGGCCAGGCGGATGGGGAATTGTTTGAACGTGCCGGCAATCGTTTCGACGATTTTTTCCGACGCCTGGTCGTAGGCATAGCGCCGGTGTTCCCAGGATGCAGGCTCAACTTCGTGTTCGCGTCCCGATAGGGTGATGAACAGCCGCTTGCCGTCGATTTTGGAAATGCGGGCAATTGAACCGTTGACCCAGCGTTTGTCCGGATCGTTGCGCAGCATCATGACCTTTGCGCCCACCTTCAAATCGAGGGCGGCGTCGGCTGGCTGGACGTTTTCGTTGAATTCGCCGGTAACAGCGGCCTCAAAGCGCACCGGATCTCCAGGCAGCGCATCCAGATACGCGGTGTTGATGCGCCGCGCAGCCGCGTTTGTCGGTGTCAGGATCACGTAGGGCTCGCCTTCGCTCAGCGTCCGGATCGGCCGGACGCGATCGTTGAGTGAGCGCAAGTCCTCCATCGTCGCCTCGCCATCGCGGATGGAATTCAAGACCCGGACGAACTCGAGATCGGTCTGGCGGAATACATGGCTGAGTTCGATACGTTGCGTGCCGGCACCCTCCCTGAGGCTTGGCACGGAAAAGAAGAACGGACCGCCATGTGCATCCTCCAAATGCGCGGCAACCTCGGCCTCCTGCACCACGGGCGGCAATTGCAGCAGATCGCCGAACATGATGAGGCGCACGCCGCCGAAGGCTTCCCGGGGCCTGCCCCTGTTGATGCGAAGCGCCTGGTCGATGCCCCACATCAGGTCGGACCGCACCATCGACACCTCGTCGATGATGAGCAGCTCAAGCTTGCGCATCAGCCGGCCATTGCGGCTCCGCCGAATGTCGTTGGGTTGGATAAGACGCGGCGGAAAGCCGAAAAATGAATGGATCGTCTGGCCACCGACGTTGATTGCAGCAAGGCCGGTCGGTGCGAGCACAATCGAATTCTGCGCCGCGTCTTCGCAAAACGATCGCAGCAGGGTCGACTTGCCGGTTCCGGCCCGGCCGGTGACGAACAGGTGCCCCGAGCCTTCACGGATATAGCTGCGCGCTGCCTCGAACTCAGCCGTCGATTGCAGTTCGCCGGGCGCGGCGGTGGTCGATGCAACGGCGTTGGATGGCGTCAAGGGACTATGGCCGGTGTTGTCATGTTCGTCGGCTACGGCGTAGCGTCTTCTGCAGCCCTATTACAAGGTCTTACAATTGAGGTGATGCCGGTCAGAATAATCACCGGGCTGGGCCGCTGGCTGTCTACTTTCTCTTAGTGAACATAGCATAATTTCATTTTCGACGAAGATGGTGCCTCCTGCACACACCCTTGTCATCGGGCGTGGCCCTGCTGCACGGGGCCACGCCTGCAACTTTTGTCTTTTCGTCGAAAATAGGCGCCGCCGCCGTGGTTCAGACCACGCCCTTTAGCATATCGCGCATGGTGGCGATATCGGCTTCGGTAGTGCCTGCCGGAAGGGGCAAGACCTCACGAGATTTGAGCACGATCACCGGCATCGCCGTTTCATATCCGTCATCGTCGCCGTGGACTTCGACGCGCACGGTCGAAATTTCCGCAAATGGAACCTCGATCGTCTTGCGGGCCAGCACGCCGGTTCTCTCGATGTAGACCAGGCGAGCCTTGCGATCGACGGTGACCCGGGTGATATCGCCCGGCTCGATGACGCTGATGGCATAGGCCCCAGCCGCGATCACGAACAGTGCGAACAGGTAGATGTGAACGATCACGCTTGCACTTGCGAGCGCGCGAACATCGATAATTGAAAGCACAACGACCGGTCCCAAAAGACCGAGAAGGATCGGCACCAGCGCGTGGCGCTGGCCACGCGACGTGCTCTCCACGCCAAAATCGGCGGCGTCCGGGATAGACCTGCTATTCATAAAGCCACCACGCTACAAGCGCGCCTGAAATAATGGCGCCATAGCCCCGGAAAATACCGCATACAGATTTAAAAAACTCTCAAGGTTGTTCGATTTGGTCGCTCGACGTGGTGAATGAATCGTAAATTTTTCGGACGCTGATGAAAAAAGTGCAGCCTGGGTCAAGCCAGACTGCACTTGAAAAGCGTTCAAAAGGATTTTCCGAAAGGCTCAGTCGCGCGTCATGTTCATGAGCTTGAAGTCCTTGTCGAACTTCAAATCGTACTTGTTGCCGTCCTTGCACTTGGCGTCGTCGAGTTCAAAGACGCCGCTGGCCTCGGTTTCTTTTTCCCATTCTCCGCCTTCGCAGCCCCAGGCTGTCGCCGCGGCGGTGGCGGCCTTGGCTTCTTCATCCGAAAGCTTGCCGTCGGCCAATGCAGGGATGGAAAATGCCATCGATGCCGCAATCGCGGCGAACACCATGCGCTTCATGAGTAAGGCTCCTCAAATCATCCATTGTGATGAGGAGAAGGTGGCCAACATCCCCCGCGGCAACAAGACCGGAAAAATTCCCGGCCCGTCACAGATGTTCACGCTGGTGTGAGTAACGTGACTAGCGTCAGGCCGCGCCGGCTTCACGCTCGGCTTCGCGCTTGCGGTCCTGCTTCTTGCGCTCGTTGGGATCAAGCCAGCGCTTGCGCAGGCGGATCGACTCCGGCGTGATCTCGACCAGCTCGTCGTCGGTGATGTAGCTCATCGCTTTTTCGAGCGTGAGCCGCATCGGCGGAACGAGGGTGAGCGCTTCATCCTTGCCCGACGCGCGCACGTTGGTGAGCTTCTTGCCCTGTACGACGTTGACGATCAGATCGTTGTCGCGTGAGTGCTCGCCAACGATCATGCCTTCATAGACGCGGGCCTGGGCGCCGATCATGAAGATGCCGCGGTCTTGAAGATGGAAGATCGAATAGGCCGTTGCCTCGCCTGCGCTGTTGGAGATGAGCACGCCCTGGCGCCGGCCCTGGATTTCGCCCTTGTAGGGCGCATAGGAGTGGAACAGCCGGTTCATCACCGCGGTGCCGCGGCTATCCGACAGCAATTCCGACTGGTAGCCCAGCAGGCCGCGCGTCGGCACCAGAAACACCATGCGGGTCCGTCCGCCGCCCGAGGGGCGCATTTCCATCAGATCGCCGCGGCGCTCCGAGAGCTTTTGCACAATGACGCCGGTATAGCCGTCATCGACGTCGATGATCGTTTCCTCGATCGGTTCCTGCCGCTGTCCGGTCTCCGGATCGGACTTCATGACGACCTTCGGCCGCGAGACGGTCAGTTCGAAACCCTCGCGGCGCATGTTCTCGATCAGAATGGCGAGCTGAAGTTCGCCTCGGCCCGACACGGTGAAGCTGTCGGTTTCATCGCTATCGGCGACCTTGATGGCGATGTTGCGTTCCGCTTCGCGCAACAAGCGGTCGCGGATGACGCGGCTTTGAACTTTCGAACCTTCCTGGCCGGCAAACGGGCCATCGTTGATGCGGAAGGTCATCGACAACGTCGGTGGATCGATGGGCTGGGCCGGCAACGGTTGCTCGACCACAGGATCGCAAAGCGTGTCAGCGACGGTTGCATCCGTCATGCCGGCCACGGCGACGATTTCGCCGGCGCTCGCCTCATCGACCGGTATGCGTTCAAGTCCGCGATAGGCCAGCACCTTGGTGGCGCGGAACGTTTCAACCAGCGTGCCGTCGTGGCGCAGCGCCTTCAATGCCATGTTGGCCTTGAGCGTGCCGGACGTGATGCGGCCGGTGAGGATGCGGCCCAGGAAGGGATCGGCTTCCAGTGTGGTGGCCAGGATGCGCACTGGACCATCATCGATCGACGGCGGCGGTACATGCCGCAAGATCAATTCGAACAGCGGCGTCAGGTCCTTCTGCGGGCCCGCCGGGTCGTCGGCCATCCAGCCGTTGCGGCCTGACCCGTACAGCACCGGAAAATCCAGCTGCTCGTCGGTGGCATCAAGGTTGGCGAAGAGATCGAAGATTTCGTTCAGCACGTCCTGATGGCGCTCGTCCGGGCGATCGATCTTGTTGATCGCCACGATGGGGCGCAGGCCGCGCTTCAAGGCTTTCGAGACGACGAACTTTGTCTGCGGCAGCGGCCCTTCCGACGCATCGACGAGCACCACGACGCCATCGACCATGTTCAAAATGCGTTCCACCTCGCCGCCGAAATCGGCGTGTCCGGGCGTATCGACAATGTTGATGCGCGTGTCCTTCCAGACGACGCTCGTGCACTTGGCCAGAATGGTAATGCCGCGCTCGCGCTCCAGATCGTTGCTGTCCATCGCCCGTTCCGCGACCTTCTGGTTTTCGCGGAAGGCACCGGACTGCTTGAGGATCTCGTCGACGAGGGTCGTTTTGCCATGGTCGACGTGCGCGATAATCGCGATATTGCGGAGATTCATGAATGAGCCTGAGAGGTTAACGCGCCAGCCTCGACGCCCGGTCGGGCATTCGGGCCTGCTGCGGCGCAAAAAGCTAGCCGCGACGTAGCACACCCGGCGATGCGAGGCTAGGCGGTGAAACGGCGGGCCGTCGCGGCGGCCTGTCACCGTGGGCCCGGCACCGTGGGCCTTTCACCGTGGGCCCGGCAAGCCGCCCTTTGCACGGAATTTGCGAAACAGACCCCTAACGGCGCGAAAGCCCCTGACCGGTGGCGATCTACCGCCCATCCTGCGCCTCTCCCGTGCCACTCTGAAACGAAGGCCCGCCCCATGTTCGAACGCAATAAGGTCGACAATTCCCTGCAGCAGACCACTGTCCCGGTCGAAATGACGCTGGAGGACGGGGAGGTGCTCAAGGGCAAGATCGTCATGGCCGCCTCGCGCTCGATTTACGATGTGCTGAACGGCGACGCCAAGTTCATCGATTTCGAGACCTACCAGGGCAAGCGGTCGCTGATTGCCAAGGCACAGCTGAAGAGCCTTGAAATCCTTCCGGTCCCCTCATCGGCCGGGCTCAAGAACCGGCTGCGCGATGGCGATCAGTTCGATCCCTACATGGTGCTGGGCGTTCCGTCCTCGGCAACATTCGATGAGATCAAGGCCGCCTACCACAAGCTTTCGAAGATCTATCACCCCGACAAGTTCGCAGCCATCGAGCTGCCGGCTGAAGTGCGGGAATATCTGGCCGCCATGTCACGACGGATCAATGCCGCCTTCATGGCGCTCGAAGCCCCGATCCAGGCAAGCAAGCGCGCCGAAGTCGTCAAAGCCAAGCCGGTATTCGTGTCGCCGCAGCGGTTCTGATCACTCAAGACGCGCTTGGTTGGGGCACGGCTTCAAGTGAGAGCCCGGTCAGGTCTTTGTCGGCAGGGGAATGCCGTTGCCGGTTTCGGTTTCCTTGGCGCGCAATTCAGCGAGCAGCGCGTCGATATCGGGTCTTGGAGCGCGATCGCGCTCAAGGCGCCGGCGCTGATAGTCCTGAGCAGCGAGCGCGGAGACGGCGGCACCCGCCTGTTTCAGGCGGTGTGCGCCTGAAATCAGCAGCGGATGATGCGGCTCTTCCAGATCCAATTCTTCCAGAAACGTTTCGCGCAAGGCGTAGAACGCCTGCAGAATGGCGTCATGAACGAGCTTTTTCTGCTCCGGCGTGATCTCCACGCCTGAGCGCGGATCAAGTGTTTGCAGGACGCGCCGCATGTCGTGCAGCGGAGCATAGGGATAAAGACCGACGAGCTGATCGGT
>WBZP01004161.1_pt1 | contig 15260 bp, 5 predicted proteins | sample 5204301 | NCBI WGS metagenome assembly WBZP01 (sample SAMN12412401, study PRJNA552823) | activated sludge metagenome | isolation source: activated sludge from nitrification reactor of wastewater treatment plant... | place: USA: Pennsylvania | collected 2017
CTCCCATAGGTTTCCGCTCAGGTCGAACAGCCCTCGTCCATTTGGGGCCTTTGTCCTCACGGCGTGCGTCTTGCTTCCTGCGTTTCCGCTGTACCAAGCCACTCCGTCCACTGTGTCCGAGCCTGCATACACCTTTGCTACAGGCGATCTCGCTGCGTATTCCCACTCTGCTTCCGTCGGCAGTCGGTATCCCGTACACTTTGCTCCATTGGTCCATCCCACCGTCGTTCCGCTGATCTGGTAGCACGGCGGAAGGCTCTCTTTTGCGGACAGGGCGTTGCAGTATGCGATCGCATCGATCCAGCTGACGTTTTCTACTGGAAGATCGTCTCCCTGAAAGTACGAGGGATTGCGTCCCATCAGGTTCCGATACTGCCGCTGCGTCACTTCGCTTTCCGCCATCCAGAAGTCTGTGGTCAGCGTCACCATGTGCTGGACTTCGTTGGCCAGTCTTCCAGCTTCCGTCGTGGGACTCCCCATGATGAAGACGCCTTTGGGGATCAGCTTCATGCTCGGCCTTACTTCGACTTCGGTCATGTCCTGCGCGAGGGCTCCATCACTCCCAGTCGTCATGTCTATCGCGAAGATTCCCTCGTCCATGATGGACTCTCTTTCCATCAGAAACGGCGACCACAGACCGTCGCAGCCCATCGCTTGAAGCACTGCAATGGCCATCCACAGCCGCCACCTTCCCTGACTGGCTTTCATCTGCTTTGTCTTCTCTCGTCTTTTTCTTTGGACAGACTTTGCGTGGACGCGGCACCGAACAGGAACCAGCTCGGCAAGAACACGCGAGGGCCGCAGGAGTATACCCCGTGTCATTGTCTAGGCCCCCCCGCCCCGCAGGTCGCGCAGGCGCTATACCGGAACCGGGGCAAACACCGACGCTTCGACCAGCTTGTCAAACTGCTGGGTCAAGCGAGTCGCCAGGCGAGGGTCATCGATCAGGACGCCTGCTTCGATGTTGCGACGCTGGGCTGCTTCGGTGAAGTTGGCCGAGGTGAGCAGCGTATAGCGCGCATCCACAACGACGACCTTGGCATGCAGGACCGCCCGGCGCTGGGAATCAGGATCAAGCGAGCGCGGATCGTAATAGAAGTCAGGAAGACGACGGCCTGGCCAGATCTCACGGCGAACCTTGTCCCCAAACTCTCGCGCGAGCTGCGCGGGCGTGGACGTAGGCGGCGGCGGCGTCTTGTGGACGGAAGAAGTCCGTCGCCGCTCGGGATGATGGATGTTGGCAAAGACGCGCACGGCAAGCTGCGGCTCGGCATCCATCTTCGCGGCCAGCTCTGCAAACAGGGCACGGGCCCGCTGCTGCTTGTCGATCGCAAAGGTGGCAATCAGCACCGATGACCGTGCTTGCACAAACAGATCCTGGACCACCACGGCGGTATCGCGAGAGTCAATCCGATCCAGCTCCGGGGGCGACCAGACAAACTGGACACGATCCGACATCCGCTGACCTTCTAAGCGCTCCTCTGCCAACATTCCTACGACGTGGGCGATGTGACGCGGCGTCATCCCCTCGCGTTCCATGGCGGACAGCGCAGCCAGCACCGCATCGAGCTGACCCAGCGGCACATAGCCCGCCAGCATCGACCGCGTGATCGGGGCCCGGATGTGACCACTGCGCAGCGCTTCCGTTAGGCTGGCCAGCGTCGCACGATTCAGGTCGCGTAGCGCGTGTCTCATGGCAGCTCTTCAAAGAAGGCCGCGCCCTTTGTGGCAACGGTATCCACCACCAGCGCGCGGTCTAGGTATTCGTTGCGACGCTCGCAGGAAGTCTCGGCAATCAGCAGACAGCCGTGACAGGCCGCTCCGTGTAGAAAGCGCTCCTCGTGAGGGTCCGCCGGATCATGCTGCCCGCACACGGGATCGTTGGAACACAGCCGCCCCAGCTCCAGCGCCCGCTCGATCAGTCGTCCGACGTTCTTGCCCATCTCGACCAGCCCGCCGAGGCTGCCTTCCGACCCCGACGTTCCGGTATACAAAAGGATGCCGTAGCCCGCCGATAGCGAATAGACGCGCTCACGCAGCGCACTGGCCGAATAGCCGCAGTCGAGTGACAGCGCCGTGATCAAAAGGTGCGACAGCGAGTGCAGCATGATGTACGGCACGGACGGAAACTCTTGCCTGCCTTGGCGGTGGCGCGACTTCCACTTGTCAAAGCCCGCCAGCAGCTGCTCGCCGCGACGCTTGACCGCTTCGCGCTGGAGCCAGGCTGCGATGGCTTCCTTGGAAAAGGACAGAAACACGCCTTCGCCGCGATGCTCGGTAGCGGGCAGCCAGCTCAGCTCTCGCGACAGCGGCGCGCGCTCGACTTCCAGGTCCAGCTCACCATAGATGTCCGGCATGATCGGCTCAAAGCGAGTAAAGCCAAGCTGCGCACTCACCTCGCGCAGGCGATGCACCAGCACCAAGCGGTCCAGCTTGCCCGCGACCTGTCGCGGCAGCAGCCCGAGCGGATGCCGTCGCGCATAGAAGTTGCCTTCCGGCTGGTCGTCCCCAATCGTGTCTTTTTGCATCAGCAGCGTCTCTAGCTCCGTCTGCTTGATGCTCTTTTCAAGCGGCGCGGCTCCGGCCTGACGCCGCTGCACATCGGCCCAGACCGCCGCGTCCGCAAAGCCTTCCAGCGCCACCTTGACCTTGTCCTTCTTGCGCTCACGCGGGATGTCCGCCGCCGTCTCGCAGTACTTCAAGAAGTCTTCGTAGACCCGCTCGACCGCCGTGCGCAGCGCATGGTCATGGTCCGGCAGCGAGATCACGCTGACCGTCTGCGCAAAGTAGGCATTCGATGCGGATCGAGTCAGCAGGCGGCTCGGTCGATCACAAGGACCGCGCACGCTTGGGCCCAGCCACGGGCTGCGTCCGCGACAGTTGCCGAGCGGCTTGGCGCGCTCATCTGCCGCTTCCGACAGCCTGCGCCGCTGGTTGCCCATCTTTTCATCGCGGACATAAATTTCGCTCAGGTCGTTGCCTGCGCCCCCTTCGTCCATCCACAGATCGCCGGTGCGCTCGGTCTGGTAGTCGTGGCGGACGAAGCCGTACCAGTCGATGTCGCTGATGTGACCGCGCACGCAGGCTTGAACAAACCGCACCGGCACCACCGGCTTGATCTTGCGGTCGCGCGTCAGATAGCCGCCCTTCACCAGGCGATTCCACGGCAGCAGCGGGCGCGTCCGATAGACCTGCCCGCGAGCGTCCTGCCAGGTCTCTTCCACTTGGCCCAAAAACCAGATGGGGAACTGATACACGTCGATGCCGCTCTTGGGCGCTTGCGGCTCGCTCGATGGAATGGGCGGCGCGTACAGCTGTAGCTCTTTGGTCTTCAGCTTGTCTGACAGCCAGCCTTCCAGTCGTGCTTCGTAGACCCGCTCTTTGTCGCCTTTCCAGCCTTCCAGGCCGCCAATCAGCACCGAGTGCAGCGGCAGATCGAGCATCGCGCCCGGCCCAAACGTGGTCAGGATCTGGCTCCGCCGCAGCTCTCCGTGGGGCGGAATTCGTCTTCCGGGCTTCATCGCGCGTCCTCTTCTTCGCTGTCGATGGGATCGCCGTCCGGGTTGCGGAGCCACAGGTTCACCGTGGGCTCGACATCACGCAGGCTGCGGTGGGCTTTGAACTGCTGCGCTTCTTTGCTCTTTTTGGAAAGCTCCGGGTCGAGCGGCTCAAACAAAAGCGGTGGCGACTTCTCGTCCCTTTCCCGTGCGTACTGAAGGTCGCCAACGTGAGACGCGATGTTCTGCCACGCATCCAGCAGGCCCAGCACGCGCTGCCGCACCCGCACCCGCAGCGCTTCCGCTTCTTCGCTGCCAAGCTGCGTGTCATGACCTTCGGCGCGGCGAGCCAGCACGTCCGCCACCGCGTTGAGCGCCGCCCGGTGCTTGTCAATCGCGAGCGCTTGGCGCGGCGCGGTCATCGCCGGAAATCCCAGGCGCGCCAGCGCGACCGTCACCGCTGCAATGCCGCGATCAATCGCGCGCGGAGAAAACGGCGTCACGCTGGTCGCTTCCACCGAACGATAGAAGCTGTCGTGCCAGGCGCTAAAGCGCTCGTAGTGGCTGCGGTCACGCGGACGATGCACGTTCAGCAGCGTCACCACCAGGCCGGGGCGCTGTTCATCGCGACCGACGCGGCTGGTCGCCTGAATGTATTCCGCCGCCGTCTTGGGCTGTCCCAGCACCACCATCAGACCGAGCCGCGTGATGTCCAGACCCACCGAGATCATGTTGGTCGCCAGCGCCACATCGACCCGCCCTTTTTCCGAAAAGTGCAGCTTCAGGTCGTCTTTGGTCTTGGCCACTTCGTTTGTGGGGACGCGGCTCGTCAGCTCGCGCGGCTCGCTCCAGCGGGTCCGCTTGGCAAACAGGCTGCTCGCTTCGTGTTCGCGCCGTCGCCTCAGGTGATAGTCCGACAGCCGGGTTCGTACTTCGTCTTCGACAATCCGCCGACTGCCGCCCAGCTCGCGCAGCGATCCGAAGTAGCCGAGCAGCGTCATATAAGGATCCGCCGGGTTGTTCGGGTTGCCATCGCCGCCGTTTTCATCCCAGGCATTCTGCGCCGCCGCCATCAGGCACAGGTACGTCCGAAGCAGCACCACCTTGATGTTGCGACCCTGCGCGGCGATGCCGACGTAGGTGCGCGGGTTTTGTTCCTGGGGCGACACCGTCTTGGCAAAGAACGAGTCGCGCCGGTCCGGTCCCGGCGGCGGAAAGATCGCGACCGTGTGGCGACCAAACAGCGCTTGGATCTGTCGCTCGGCCCGGCGCACCGTGGCGGTGGACGCGATGATCTTGGGCCGGGGCGAATCCCCTGCTGGATCGTGGCTACACAGCGCATCGATCACCGACTCATACAGTCCCACCATCGTGCCGAGCGGCCCCGAGATCAGGTGTAGTTCGTCCTGAATCACCAGATCCGGCGGTCCGAGCGGGCCTTTGAGCGGTGCGCCCTTGCCTGGATACGCCGCGCTGTAGAAGCCTTCGTCGTCGTAGCGATCGACCCGTCCGAACAGCGCAGCGGTGTCCCCGACCCACGGCAGGCTCGCGAACTTGTCCACCGTGGCGATCAAAAACGCGGGCAAGCGACGATAAATCGGCTCATCGACCGCCAGGATCGGCAGCCCGCGCTGCTGTCGCCGACTGTAAAACGCGCAGGCGCGGTGCTCACACATCACCCGCAGGTCGGTCGGCTCGTTGGCATTGGGCAGCAGGCGGAAGCTGTCTTTGGAAAACTTCCAGCCGCACCAGGGGCACTTTTCCAGCGGAATGGGCGAAGGCTTGCGCTCGCTGTCGCGCTGAAACTCCAGCGTCCGGGCCCGCGCGGTGTACGGCTTGCCATCGCCACTATGGCCCAGCTCGTTGGGCGTGGCCGCTTGTCCGACCCACAGGCCCAGCTCAAACGGCCAGCTTCCCAGCAGCTCCACATCCTTTTGCCGCTCTAGCTCCAGCGCGCAGATAAGCGTCGCCGCCCGGTCTAGCTGGTCCAGCGTCAGAAGCCGCAGCGTGTAGCGCATCAGCACCGACACGCCTGCCGACTGCCGCGACGGATCGCGCAGCCGCCGCAGCACCATCGCAAACGCCGCCAGGCCCAGGTAGGCTTCGGTCTTGCCGCCGCCGGTTGGGAAGAACAGCAAATCGACCACCTTGCGGTCGGGATGCGTCGGGTCGGCCAGTCCGGCCAGGTTGGTCAGCAGAAACGCGAGCTGAAACGGACGCCAGGTCGGCGGCTGTTGATCGGCGGGCGGCTTCCCCGGCGGGCTCTGCGACAGCCGCTGGCGCATTGCGGTCGCCGTGGCGCGATTGGCGATGCGGAAGGCGGTCAGCGCCTTTGGGTCGTCCAGCATCGACAGGCCCGTCCGCATGCGATCCAGCACCTGCCGCGCCGTGTCGAGTAGCTCCCGTGCGACCTTGCGGCGCTCGCCAGTGTCCGCGTGTCCCGGTTCACCGGGCAGCGTGGCGGACTCGCGAATGTCCTGCACCTGCGACGCTTGATCGGAAATCCAGGCGTCATAGCGGGTCAGTAGCGGCAGCAGCGCGTCCCGGACCGCTTGCGGAGAGTCGCACCGGGCCAGCGCTTCCATCCCGAGCACCGGCCTGGGACCGTCCGCTTGGGAAAAGTCGGTCGCGATGACCTTTTCGACCTGGGCGATCGGCAGCCAGGTGCTGCGCACTTCCCGGCACGCGCCATCGGCATCGGGCAGGGCCAGGGCCGACACGTTGTGGCCCACCGCGTATTCGACCACATCGCGGTACTGAAGGTCGGCGACGCGCTCATCGGAATCGGCGCTGCCCTGTCCGTGCAGGTCGGGACGCGCGACAAACGGCGTCTCGCTGCGCAGGACCAGCTCTGGCTGAAACAGGTACGCGGCATCCGGGGTCGCATCCGGGGCGGGCGGGCGCTGATTGACCAAGAAGACCGACACCGACTGGGTGCCCGGCGGCAGCAGGCCATGGTCGTGAACCGGACGCACCGACACCACCAAGTGCAGGTCGGGATGTTCGGGCAGCGGCACCGTCTTTCCGCCCTGGCTCGGGCGCAGGTCGATGACGCAGGCCGCCGTGCGCGGCTGCCGCTGCCACTGCCTGCGGCCTGCGGGGTCGCGCTCGCTGGCATCCGGGCTGGCGGCGGTGGTCCCGGTCGCGCTCTGCCCAAGCGGCTGATAGTCGGCCCACAGCACCTCGGCCCGCAGCGACTGCGCCTGAACCGGAAGCAGCACCGACAGGCCCAGGGACGAAGGAAAGAAGGCGCGACGAGCCGACGGCGAATCGGGGGCACTGTCATCATCTGCGGGGGACGGACGGCGCTGCTCTTCCAGGGTGTCGCCGCTGTCTTCGTCACTGCGGTGGCTGATCGGCGCTTCGTACGGACACAGAAAGCCCGACAGGTACCACTTGGACGGCGCGGTCGAGAGCAGCTCCTGCGCGTACGAGGCGTGCGGCGGGTGGCTGGTGCGCGGGCCAATCAGGTCCAGCTCCAGCGCGTACAGCAGCTGAGCCCGGACGTGCTGGGCGGTCACAGGGCGGCGAAGCGGCGGATCAGCAGGGGGGCGTTGCAAGGTCACGACGGTTCCTTTTGGGGCGTACGGGGCGCTCGGGGGGCCGACGATTGCATCCCTGCGCGACCTTTTCAATGGCGACCCCATGCGGACAAGCGGCAGCCGGTGCCGGGCCGCTCCCCCGGACCGTTTTCACTTTTTTGACGGGTTCCGGGCCGCTCCCCCGGACCGTTTTCACTTTTTTCGCGGGTTCCGGGCCGCTCCCCCGGACCGTTTTCACTTTTTTGACGGGTTCCGGGCCGCTCCCCCGGACCGTTTTCACTTTTTTGACGGGTTCAGGGCGGCTCCCCCGGACCGTTTTCACTTTTTTGACGGGTCCAGGGCGGCTCCCCCGGACCGTTTTCACTTTTTGTACGGGTGCCGGGAGGCTCCCCGGACCCGTTTGCACTTTTTTATCGGGTACGGAGCGGCCCCGGACCCGTTTTTACTTTTTGTTTGGGTGCGGGGCGGCTCCCCGGACCCGTTTGCACTTTTTTGCGATGGATCCGGCGCGCCCGGCGGGGTCAGGTGGACGAATCGGGGTCGCCCGGCTGCACGCGCTGGAACAGGGGCAGGGTCTCGGCGGGGGCGGGGGCCGGGCCCGGCTTTTTGGCGGCGGCGGGCTTTTTGGCGGCAGCGGGCTTTTTGGCGGCGGGCTTCTTTGCAGCCGGGGCGGTCGCCGGCACGGCACCGAGCCGCTCGTCCCGGGCGCGGGCCTGGTTCAGGTCGAGCAGGCGGGCGAGCAGCTCCTCGCGGACGGCATCGGGGAAGCGGTAGCGGTAGGACGGCTTCTGGTCGCCCGCGCTGGCTTCGTCCGGCTCGTGGTCTGGGTAAAAGTCGCAGGGGGTCGCGAGGTCTTCCCAGCCATAGGCCAAAAGGACGGCGCGATCCAGCTCGGCGTGCAGGGCGCGCAGGCGCTGGATGTCGGGCGCTTGGTCGCTGCGACTGTGAAAGCGGTTGTAGGTCTTGGTCAGGCCCTCGCCGCTGCGGATCATCAGCTGGGCGCGGAAGTCGTAATACGCCTGCCCCACCGACTCGAGCCGCGCATCGGCTTCCCAGCCCAGCGGAAACGGAAACGTCTCAAAGCAGTCGGACGGCGTGTAGCGCAGACGATCTTCCAGCGAGGAGCCAAAGAACCGCGCCCAGATCTCGTGAATGCGCGACTGCATGACGCCAAATGCCGAGTAGGTATCCATCGCGATGACGGCAAGTGCGTGAGAAAACACGTACCGAGCCGGAAGGAACGCGAGGGTTAGATATTGCGAGTGCAGCGAAAGGGCCAGCACCCGATCCAGTCCGGCGATGGCGGAATAGAGTTCTGGACGTGGACGAATGAACTGCCACCATTTCTCTTTTGCACCGCGATCGTTTTGGCGGTTTCGTTCGCTTCGAACTTTCTCCTCAACGATTCGCAGCAGGTCCGGCCAGGCGCGCGCCTGTTCTTCGGTCAGCTCACCAAAGTTGATGACGTAGCGGTGGGGGGCGTGGGTCGGGCTGGTGTTTAGCTCCTCGCCGCCCAGGTAGGGGAAGATCCGCTGCTGGTTGCGCGGGTCTTGCTGGATCAGGCGGTGCATGTCGGCCAGGGGGCTGGCCGCGCCGCTCTTGTCGGTGTCGTCGAAGGTAAAGCCCATGCCCAAGACGATGCTGCCTTGAAAGCTCTTGCCTTCGTTGGCTCTCAGGACCTGGGGATCTTCGTGGCTGCCGGCGTGGAACAGAAAGGCGGTGACGGTCGGGACCGGCTTGCCATCCAGCCGCCTGGGTCCGGCGTAGCTTCCTTTGTATAGGTGAACCACGCTGACGATCACCGCTGCGAGCCCCGGCCACTTGTAGCGGCGGGTCGCGTCATAGATGGTGCCGCCGTGGGTACACAGATATCGCAGGCCGGTCGCTCGGGTGTCGCCTTGGGCGATGGTGTTGGTGGCGAGCAGGCCGAACGATCCGCCGTCTCGCAGCAGCGAAAAGGCGCGGCGGAAGAAGTGGGCGCACAGGTCGGCGTTGCCGTGCGACTCGGGATGCAGCGACTTCAGCCAGTCCATAAAGGCGGGGTGACTGGACGCCGCGATGTTGTTCTTCCCCGCAAAGGGCGGATTGCCGACGATCGCGTCGAAGCCGGGGTTTTTGCGCAGGAAGACTTCGGGGAACTCGATGTCCCAGTGCAGCGGACGGAGCGGCTGCGGCCCCTGGGTCAGCGCTTCGAGCTGTTCATCGACTGCATCGCGCTGGCCGCTCTGCTGCCAGTCCTTGACCAGGAGGTAGGCGCGCTGGCGCAGGGCTTCGCGGTCCTTGTCTTTGCTGGCCGCAAAGAACGACGCGATGCACAGGTTGGCGACCCGGCGCACGTCGTACAGCACGTCTTCGGCCTCTTTCCAGGCGTCGCGGCGGCGGTCGTAGTCGCTTTCGCTGTCCTCGACGGCCCACAGCTTGCTGCGCAGGCCGCGCACGGCATCGACGCGCTGGGTGACGCCCGCAAACAGGGGACCGCTGTCGAGCTTCTGCGGCTGCCAGTGAAACGCGCCGATCTGCGCATCGCGCAGCCCCACCAGGGAGTCGCCGTGCTTGAGCGCGTGATCCAGAAAGGTAAAGGCATGATCGCGGGCCAGCGTCACCAGCCACAGCGACAGCTTGGCCAGGCTGACGGCAAAGGGGTTTTTGTCCACGCCATACAGACAGCGCTGGGCAATCAGGCGGCGGGCGAGCAGGTGCGGCTCCTCATCGGGGGGCAAGGGGGGCATGCCGCCGTGGGTGTCCCAGGCGGCGCACAGGGCGCTGGCAAGCTGGCGACAGGCTTCGACCAAGAACGCGCCAGAGCCCATCGCCGGATCACAGATGGCCAGGTCGAGGATCTGCTCGGGTCGCGGACGGTCGCCGAGCGCGGCCCAGATCGGCGCAAGCGTGGTCCGTAGGGTCGGGGCGGTCAGCTCGCGCGGGGTGTAGTGCGATCCAGAGCGGCGACGCTCTTCCCCCGGCTGCAAGAACAGCGCACCGGGAGGCAGCGGCTGCGGGGTCTGTTCGCCCACGCGGCGACCGAGGGCCGCCACGAGATCTTCCGCCGTGCGGCCATCGCGCAGCGCGGCAGCGGCGGCGGCGGATAGCGAACAGTCGGCGTGCTCTTGTAGATAGGCGGCGCGCCGAGTCCCCGGCTGGGCCAGCAGGGCATCCAGGTCGATGACGATGCCCGAAGGCCGCAGCGCGAGCGCTCGACCGGGCAGGGATCGCACGGCAAAGCCCATCATCGACTCGTAGACCGAGCCAACCTGCTCGACATCCAGGGCGCGATAGGACAAGCGCTCGCCATCGAGCATCAGCAGGCCATCGAGCACGCGCCAGATCACGCCATCGGAGATGCGGGGAACGGCAAGGGGGTCTTCGCTGCCCTTGACCCGCTGGCTGCTGTGCGGACGACCTTCCAAAAACGGGTAGGCATCGGGGTCGAAGAGCTGGCCGTGGCGGCTCGGCAGGTGCAGGGATCCGTGTCCACCGCCATCGAAGATCAGGCGAAAGGTCGAAAGCAGCCAGGCATACGCGCCAAAGCGCTGATCCATGGTGTCGGGATGGCGTCCGGCGTCTTCACGCAGGCGCTCAAACAGGCCGCCGATGGAATAGCCGCGCGCATAGACGGGATCGTCGGGCAGCAGGCCCTGATCTTCGGCGTACAGCAAGAACACCAGGCGCATGATGACGGTGAGCAGTCCGCCGTAGATGTGCTGATGGCCTTCCTCGCTGCCGATCAAGTGGGCGAGCAGGCATCCGCGCGTCGCTTCATCGGCGGCTTGCAGGCCGCGCAGCAGCTCCCACAGCGCGCCAAGGACTTGCCCGGACAGGCGGGTGGATACCTCGCTCTGGTACTTGCGACTTTCAGCGAGCACGTCGAGCAGCCGCGAGCCATCGGGAGCGGAAAAGACGCGGTGCTCGCACAGCAGCATGTGCAGCGCAGAAAGCAGCGGACGACCGGGGACCGTCCCGAGTGCGGCAATCGGAAAGCCCAGGTAGCCGCTCGTCTCGTTTTGCGGGGCGTAGACCAGGCGCAGCTCATCGCCGTTACACAGAAGGCCCGCCGCAACCTGGGTGCCGCGCAGCAGTCGCTCGAAGCGCGCCTGGGGACTGGCGGACCAGCGGTCGGCGCGGTGGTCGCCGGGCTCCGCAGGGGCCTGATCGAGCGGCGTGCCGGCATCGACCACTTGGATGAGAAGGATCGGCTGCGCATCGGCTGTCCCGGTGCCCATCGGATCGTAGACGGCATAGGTGGGACGCAGCGTCTCGGCATAGGACGACAAGGTGACGGACAGGGAGTCGGGCAGCGGGGGACCAGCGGGCGAGCCCACCAGATCAGAAGCCGACCAGCCGAGCACCTCTTGGGCAAAGCGCGGAAAGTCGGTAAGCCGCAGGTCGCCATCGCCGCGCAAGGTGGTTCGGGGCGCCAGCACGGCTTGCAGGGCCTGCTGCACCGGCAGGATGTGCTTGTCTAGGACAAGCTGGGCTTTGCACAGCGCGGGGGCGGATACGACCAGACCGACCGGCTGAACCAGGCCCAGCCAGGACTTGTGCGCTTCTCGCTGCGGATCAAACGATTGTTGGGCCATGGCTTAGCTCGACAGCGGCCAGAGGTAGACGACGCCGACCGCTTCGATGCGGGTGGCGCGGACGTTGTAGCTGCGACGGATTCGATCGGGCTCGTCGGCTAGCTCGCGTTCGATGGCGGACAGGCGGACCTTCCAGTAGCGGCTGTCTTCGCCAAGCTGGCGGGCTTCGTCGGCATCGAAGGCAAGGCGACCTTGGCGCGACTCTTCTTCTAGCTGCTGCTGGCGCTTTTGGATGCGGTCGCGCTGGGACTCCAGGATCTTGGCCATGTCAGCGGCTTCGGCGGCGGCTCGCTTGCCTAGCTCACGGGTGGCGCGGTCGGCCAGGGTCTTGGCGCGGGCGTCCAGGCTGGGGGTCAGGGTGGCGACATCCAGGCTGGCATGCTGACGCAGGCGACTCGCAAGGGCTGGCTCCACTTCACGCAGGCGGGGCTGGGCCAGGGCCTCTTCGATCTGCCGCAGGACTTCGGCCTTGCCTTCTTCGCGCAGGGGCGAAAGGGCGGACTTGTCGGTGCGCTGCTCTGGGGGAAGCCATGCGGCAGCGGTGGCAAGCACTTCATCGTGAAGGCGAGCCCCGCCTTCGCCAAACAGGGACAGGCGACCCAGCAGGACGACATGCGGAATGGCTTCGACACTGCGCAGGACACAGGCGCGGCGCAGATCATCGTCCCGAAAGCCCTGGGACAGAAAGCGGCCCAGCAGTCGCTGAACCAGGCGGTGCTCTAGGTGCAGGTGAACGACATCGCCATTTAAGTTGCCGGGATCGCGGAACACGACGGGACGAATCGGCGACTCTCGCCGCCAGTCTGCGGGGCTCTGACCTTTTTTCCGGGGCAGGCGCAGGGTGTCGAGCGTGGTCGCCCAGGTGGGATCGGCCCCTTTGCGTAGCTGGAGCTGCGGAAGCTGCCAGCTTGCCCGGGCGGGATCGGCGGCGGCTTGGCTGGGATCGCTGGGCTGTAGCTCGTCGGCTCCAATCGCTTGCAGCGAGGCAGACAAGGCATCGCGAAAGTGGCGGTCATCCAGGCCGATCCACTGGCGGGACCGCTCTAGCTGCTCGCGCAGGTCACGAAGCTGACGATCCAGTCGCTCGCGCCGAGCGCTGGCCTGCGCGTGACCCATTTCCCACAGCAGGGTGCGCACGCGTCCAGGGCTGCCTGGCTCGGTGTCGATGGAAAGCGCGGGCTCGCTGGCCTGGCTCGGGTCGCTCGGGTCGCTTCCCGGATCGATCGATTCCGCCGAGGTGGTGTCTACCTGATGAATGGCATGGGTCAGCTCTTCGATGCGCTCGTGCGCAATGCCCAGGGCCAGGGCTTCATCAATGCGCCGCCCGACAATCGGTGCCAGGCTGCCCAACTCTTCCTGGATCGTGCGGGTCTTGCTGACGATGACATCCAGCACGCGATCTTCGGCGCGCTGCGGCAGCACAAAGTACATGCAGCGCACGACCGGGGACTGCTGGAGCTTGCGGTCAATGCGGCCATTGCGCTGCTCGATGCGGCTGGGGTTCCAGGGAATGTCGAAGTGAAACAGGTCGGCGCAGTTGTTCTGAAGGTTGACGCCTTCGCGGGCCGCATCGGTGGCAATCAAGATGCGGATCGGATGACGCTGGGGATCGGCGTTCCAAGCGGCCTTGATGGCTTCGCGGCGATCTTCGCCAATGCCGCCGTGGAAGGTGGCGATGCGCTCACTTGCGCGGTCCGATTCAGAGATGGCGTCGCCCAGCACCTGCTCTAGGTAGCGCTTGGTGTCGGCGTACTCCGTAAAGATGATGACGCGGCGAGGCAGCCACTTGGCATTGGGCTGGCCGAGCGTGGGACACTGGTGTTGGCGAATCCAGCTCAAAAGGTAGGCGACGCGAGGATCTCGGTCGTAGCGGCTCTTTGTGGCGATGTCCGCCATCTGATCAAGCAGCGCGCGCTCCGCTTCGGTGATGGCGCTGACCACGCTGGCGGCCTGCATCTGGGCATCGGCTTCGGCTTCGACATCGTCTTCAGGCAGATCGGCTCGATCATCATCGCCATCGGGGGACAGGGCCAGCAGATCGAGCGCGTGCGCAGGTGGCAGGTGCGGCTGCGGATGGGACGCTTTGCCGACCGCTGCGCGATGGATGTCGAGGGTTCGCGCAAAGGCTTCAATCGATGACAGAAGGCGCTTTTGCAGCGACAAAACGACCAGCATCGCGGCGGCTTGCTGGGTCTTCTTCGCGGAAGACAGGCGCTCTTCTCGGGCGCGGCGATACTGCTGAAGCAGCTTCGACAGGGTCAGCGCCGGATGGTCAGCGGGAAGGTCGTCGATCTCGATGCGAAGGATCTGACGATTGGGAAAGGACTCACCGAGCGCGCGGAGATCCGACTTCAGGCGTCGCACCAGCACGGCATCGCGCAGCTTGGCATCGACAGGCACTCCACGCACAAAGCGCTGCGGGTCGAGCAGCTCCAACAGGGCGGAAAAGCTGTTCGAGTGTCCGTTGTGCGGCGTCGCAGACAGAAACAGCTTGTGCTCAAAGCGCGGGGCCAGGTCGCGCATCGCACGGGTCAGCTTCGAGTCCACGGCATAGCGACCCCCGCTGGCCGGCGCGACGTTGTGCGCTTCATCAAGGATCAGCAGCGAACCGGCGGAAAACTCTCCGAGCCAGTCGCGCAGAGGCGCTGCGTACAGCTCATCACGAACCAGCGCGTGCGACAGGATGAAGCGAGAGTGGGTCTTCCACGGATTGACCGCGTAGCCACGCTCGCGGCGGACCTGGGCAACAAAGTCGCGGTCGTAGATCACGAAGCTGAGTCCGAAGCGCTCCTCCATTTCATCGCGCCACTGGCGAACGACGGAAGGCGGAACGCAGATGACGACGCGGCGAACCTTCTGCCGAAGGGACAGCTCCCGCAGGATCAGGCCCGCTTCGATGGTCTTGCCCAGGCCCACATCGTCGGCAATAAACAGGTTCACGCGCGGCATCGCTATCGCCATCCGCAGCGGCTGAAGCTGATACGCCTTGACCTCGATACCAGCGCGATACGGAGCCTGAAACAGCTTGGGATCGGTCGCCGTGACGCACGACCAGCGCAGGGTGTGCAGATAGGCGGAAAACTGGCGAGGATCATCAAAGCCTCGGCTGGCAATGCGATCCCAGTCGGTCTGTCGCAGCAGCTGCGCATCGACTTCGCGTTCCCACAGCACTTCCAGCGGCTCACCTTGCGCGTCGTCTTCGATGCAGGAAAGCCGGACGCGCGTGCTGTCGCCCGACTTCGGTGGCAGATCGACGCCTTCGACCAGATACTGCCGGGACCGCACCCGCACGATGTCGCCCGTGGCGGGAATCATGGTTGCGGCTCCAGTGCAAATGAGACAGTGGCAACAGGGCAGAATGACGCAGCGTCAGTCACGGTGGCTCCTACGTGGCGCACCGTATCACCGCCACACGCGGACGGGGAAGCCTACGATTGATGTAGCCCCAGCTAAAAGCGCCAGCGAGGAGTGCAGACCGCGAAGGGAGCGCGGACAGACTCTTGCAGTAGGAATGCAGCCTTTCCCATGGTCACATGTCCGGCTGGCCGTCCGGGATTCGGACGACTGAGGGCCTGATGTAAGCGCCCGATGAGTTGCCCTCAGCGACGGGCAGATCGCTTTTTGTCGGGCTGGCAAGGAAGCTG
>WBZP01004162.1_pt1 | contig 15257 bp, 9 predicted proteins | sample 5204301 | NCBI WGS metagenome assembly WBZP01 (sample SAMN12412401, study PRJNA552823) | activated sludge metagenome | isolation source: activated sludge from nitrification reactor of wastewater treatment plant... | place: USA: Pennsylvania | collected 2017
GAACTCGACGGGGCCGCGATGTGGGCCGCAGCGACGGTCGCGTGTCTCGGACTGCTCGGCCTGCAGATCACCATCCGCCCGGAACCGGTGGTCGCGCTCCTGCTCGCAGCCGCGATCAGCGTGGTGGTGCGGTACGCCTTCACCCGTGAGCCGTACCTGCTGGTGGTGCTCGCGGGCCTGTCCGCGTTCTCGCTCGCCGCGCACCAGACGGGGTGGGCGGTGGTGACGGCCTCCGCGGCCTGCCTGCCATGGGCGTGGGAGTGGCTGCGGACTTCACGGGCGTGGGTCAGTGCCGTGGCCATCCTGGTCACGAGCTCGTCGGCGCTCGTCATGTTGCTCATGCTCGGCTCCAATGCGCAGTTGTGGTGGCGTTCGTACCGTTCCTTCAGCGCCGACACCACGACGTACCAGTCCTTGCTCGACGAGGGCGACCGCCTCGCTGCGCTCGGCACCCGATTTGAGAGCCCCGCGGTGACCACCTTCGCGGTGGCGGTTCTGATCCTGTCCGTCGTGGGTTTCCTGGTGCGCACGGAACGCAGTGACGTGGCGGGCCGTGCAGCTGGGTGGGCCGCAGTCGCTGCGCTCGGTGGCCTGTTCTTGACCTCGAGCAAACTCGTCGATCATTACGGGGCAGTCGTTCCGGCGGCGGTCGTGCTCGCCGCACTGGCGGTGCGAGGTATGGCCAGGACTGTTGCGGTCGGTGCAGTGATTGCGCTGGCGGGTATAGGCGTGGCGGCGTCCTTCGCCGGAGGCGTCTGGGCCCTCGGCCTGGACCGGGTCACCGACTTCGATCCTGGCGTGTGGCCGGTGGTGGCGGGGCTGCTGGCGTTGGCAGCCGCTGTCTGGGGGCTGTTGTCACTGCGTACACGCTCCGCCGGTTCAGTGGTCCGGTCCGTACTCGGCGTCGTCGGATGCAGTGCGGTCGTGCTGGCGCTCGCTCCTGTGGTGGTGGAGGGGGTACGACAGCCGGGCTCCTGGTTCGGCCAGCAACTCGGCGTGATGCAGGGCCGGTCGTGTGGGCTCATGGATGTGGTGGTCATGGATGAGGCCGGTCCGACGACGTTCGACGCGCCCGACGTCAACGAGGGCTTGCTCTCCTTTGAGGTGGCGCCGGACTCGTCGGTGTGGAGCCGCGGCACCCTGTTCTCGCCGATCACGGTGCAGACCGAGTCGCAGGATGGCGCTGTGACGAGCCAAACCCTGCCGCCCAGCTTCGACATCTGGGCGAAGGTGCAACTGCCGCAAGGGCCGGCAACGGTGCGCACCTCACAGGTCGGTTCGGCGTTCGTCGAGGCCACCGTGCCCGAGTCACCGGCATCGACGGTGGCCTCTGTCAGGCGAAATAACTGGTGGGTCGAACCGGGGCTGGCGTTGCAGGTCCCCTGCATGCAGTCGGTATCCATCAAGGATGGAACGTTGGCCGCCGCGCAGTACAGCGTTGGGCGCCCCGGCTGGGCGGGCAGCGGCCTCATCGCGAACAGCCCGGAAGCCTATGAGGCAGGGTGCGCGGGGAGCGAGCAGGGAGCGCGGGGAGCCTGCCTTGTGGCTCTCCCCACCTCCGGTGAGACCCTTCCCTCAGCCGTCGAACGCGAGTCGGTCGGATGAGCGTTGCAGAGGCGTCCGAGCAGACCGCGGCGACGGAGCCGGCGGGCGGCACTCCGGCCCGGAGCGTGGCCCAGGTTGTCGCGCTCGCGGTACTGGCAGTGGCCACACTGATCGTCGCGCTGTCGCCAGTGGCGGGCAGGCAGGTGACCTACCACTGGTCGCCTCCCGACTCGTTCAACCTGGGCAAGACCCAACTGATGATGCCGGCCGCCCCGCAGTCCCTGGAAGCCTCGTGGCCCTGTGCCGAAGTCCGAGCGGTGGCTCCGGCAGCGGGGCAGTTCCCGCTCAAGTTCTTCTCGACCGGCTATTCCAGCGAGGGGGAGATGTCTGCCTGGTTGGACAACACCACGGTCAGCCTCCAATTGGCCGGACGACCCATCCTCAACGCCCAACTCCCACTGCCCGTTGGTGAGTGTCTGCTGCAATTGCGGTACAACGATGCCGACCGCACGGTGACCCTCAGCGACGGACGTCTGACCCGCACGGTTCCCCTCAAAACCTCCGTGGTTCGAGACACGGACGCGGTGGACGCGATGCAGGTGACAGGCCTGCGAGTCCCGACGTCCTTGGCGCCGTATACGGATGTGACCATCGTGGCCCGGCCATCGACGCAGGAGTGGACGCTGCTGCAGTGGGCGTTCGCCGCTGCCGGTCTGCTTGCCGCGCTCTACCTGTGGTGGTCCTTCTTCCGGCGCTCGCCACCCGGTAACCCCGGGCGCCCCACGCCACGGTGGACCGGCTCCGACACGGCCGTGGCCGTGGCCGGGGTGGCAGGGCTGTTCCTCATCCCCCCGCTGGCGGACGACGGGTGGGTGCTCACCACCGTGCGGGCCTTCCCGCAACTGGGCTTCTTCTCGAACTTCTTCACGGCGGATGCAGCCGCGCAGCCCGAGGGCTTCTGGTGGACGTCCATCGAACGCATCTGGATGACACCCCTGGGGACGTCCATCCTGGCCCTACGGATTCCCGCCGTGGTCATCGGAGTCCTGTGCTGGTGGTACCTGCGCCGACGGGTTCTCGATCAGCTCGACGACAACATGTCGGCGCGGTGGCTGCGGGCCGTGGCGGCCGCCGTCTACATCCCTCTTCTGCTGGCATGGTTCCCGACGCTGAGGCCGGAACCCGTGGTGGGGCTGCTTGCAGTGATCGCTGTTGCATTGGTGCTGCGCTACCGCGAGCGGCAGGACGCATGGGTTCTCATCGCAGCGGCTATCGTGTCCGCCCTTGCGTTCTCAGCTCATCAAACCGGGTGGATCGTCGTGGGGGTCTGCGTGGCGATGGTCCCCGACCTGCGCGACGGTCTGCGCACTGCACGGTCGCGCACCCTTTCCACCGTGTTGATGGCGGCGGCAACCTTCGTCTTCCTCACAGCGCTGCTGATGCTCCTGAAGAGCAACGTGGCCATCCTGGCCGAGGCTCGGGCATCGTTCATCGAAGGTGGCCGACACAATGCGGTCCTCGACGAGGCCACCCGCGTCAGGCTTCTGCTGAACTCCGCGGCGACGTCGCCAGTCCGACTCCTCTCAGCCATCTTGGTCCCGGTAGTCGCTCTGGCCTGGCTGGCACTAGCACGGTCCTGGCCTCGTTCACCCGCGCGGCTCGCCGCGGGGGCGGCTGCTCTGGGAGGCGTGTTCCTGGCGTTCACCAGCAGCAAGTGGATGTGGCACTTCGGGGCTACCGCCGGCGTGGTCACCGTGGCGGTGGCCCTGATCATCCAGCAAGTGCTGCGCTCCCACCGGGCTGTGCGCGTGCTTGTTGTCCTTGTCCCGGTGATCGGCTGGTTGGCCACGTCCCGGGGGCCGGGATGGGGTCTGCAGGACCTGCGGCTCCTGGACCCCTCCCGCCCCGTCCTGCCAGCCGCAGTCCGGCTGGCGGTGTGGGCTGCGGCTATGGGTCTGGCATTGTGGGCGCTGGCCCGTGGACGCCGACCGCTGGCGGTGGCTGGGGTGTCGGTGCTCGCGGTCAGTACTGTCGTCACGGCGACGTCGGCGGGCCCTATCCTCGTGGACGGAATACGGGAATCCACCACCTCATGGCCCCGACTGGTGGCCGACAGCCTTTACCCGGGAAACTGCGGGCTGGCCTCGTCATTGCGGGTGCCCACGGTCACCACGCCCCTTGCCGAACAGTCCGGCCAGGCGCCCGACCCGAGCATCTCGAAGACCATATGGAGCGACCGCCAGAACCTTCCGATGCCCCCGGTGCCCGACGTGAACACCATCGAACCGGCAACCGGTTTTCCCATCCCCCTGGCGACACCCTGGTACACCCTGGATCAGCGGTACAGCGCCCGCACGTGGATGCACGCTGCGGCTCCAGGGGTGCTGTCCTACACGGTGGAATGGCGAACGGAGTCCGGAGCCACCGGGTCCTCCTCGCACAATCGGTTCGTGGGAGGGCCTTCCTGGGCGCTCGTGGAGTTGGACGTACCTGCGGACGCCGACTCTGTGCGCTTGACCTGGACCAACACCCCGTTCATCGACGTGGTCCTTTCGCCGGTCGCCGTCGTCGCGGATGCTGCCTTCGCATCGGTCGCCTACGACCCGGTGCTGCGCACCCCCGCTTCGGCCATGTACGCCCCCTGCTTCGGCCAGCCGGACATCGCCCAAGGATCGCTGGAGCGCTTCGGATGGTCCCTGGGCCTGCCCTTCCTTGGACAGTCGACAGTGGCCACGGGGGTGGCCGACTTCAGTGAGCAAGCCTGCATCGACAATCCCACTTCCGAAGCCTGGCCACCGCTGTGCTGGTACCGGGTGACAGTCCCCAGCCCTGTCGGCCTGCGGACCACCACAGCCACGGTCGAGCGATGAACTACGACAACCAGTTGTCGAGGATGCTGCGCGAGGAGTCCATGTAGGCGTGTTGGCCCGGCTTCGTGCGGTCCACCACCAGCCGGTACTGCCCGCCGGCACCGATGCTTTCGACGGCCTGCTGCACGGACGCTGCCCAACTTCCCTGCTCGCCCGCATAGCAGCAAGGGTCGTAATAGTGCAGAACCTGGACCGCCTCCCGGTCGGTCCCGCTCGCGCTCAGGGTGTAGATGGTCTGCATCGGGATCTCTTCGTACAGGGCGGGGAGACAATCCTCGTAGTCCCCGGGACAGGGTTGTCCGGCCACATAGACCGTCGATCCGCTCACATTGAGTGACCGCACGATGCGCGGATCGAGAGCGGCTGCCACAGAGGCCGTCCAGCCCCCTCCCGACAGTCCCGTGACCGTGATCGGATCGGACGTGGTCGCCGCCATGCGGTCGACCGCCGCGATCACAGGGGTCAGGAACACGTCAAGTGACGAACGCCATGGGGTGTCGAGACTCCAGAAAGCACCGTGCAGTCCGTCGGGCTGCCGCAGCGCCAGTCGCCCTCCGTCGTTCAGCTCTGCGATCTGGTCGCGGTTGAACCCCGCGGCCGGCATGTCTGCCGCGATCACGCGACATCCACGAGCCAACGCGTCCTCGGCCACCTGTAGGCCACCTGCGTCCTGCCACGACCCGTGACCGCCGTGAACGATCAGCCCGCAGCCGGTCGGACTCTGCGGCAGGTACTCGACGAGCGTGCTGCGCAGGCCGAACCGCAGCGGCACCTCGGCGCTGTTCATGGCCACCGCGGATGACGGCAGAAACAGCGCGGGGTCGGCGACCCACGTGAGGTCCGTGGTCGGCAACTCGCGGGAGCCGAACACGATCTGCCGCAATCGCATCCTGTCCAGTTCGGCCTGGGCACGCGTCTGGGGAAGCCTCCCGGTGGGCTCAGGTGCAGCGGCCGACTGACCCACTCCTATCCCCAACAACGCGACGGCGGCGCAGATCACGCCGATACGAACGGTGGGAAGCGGGTCGCGTTGCGCTGATACCAGACGACGCAACGCGGCGCGTGCGTATCCCAGGGCGACAGCTGCGAGCAGCATGCACGACGTCCAGAGAGGGATCGCGTACCTGTTCTCCGGACGGGCGATGAGCAGCACGACGAGTTGCAGCAGGAAGGGTGCGGCCATGATCAATCGCGGCCGGCGCAGCAACGTCAGGAGGACGATTGCGACGAACGCCCCCGCGAACATGAGCACTGCCAGGAGTGTCCACGGTGCCCCGATCGCCGCAGGGCTGTCGGCTGACCGGTACAGGGAGATGCCCGGCGGGATGGTGGTCAGGGCGGACAGCCCCACCGCGATCTTCTCCGGCCAGGCAGAGGGGTGGTCCAGCAGGTTGGCGAACCCCGCACGGTAGAAGTCCGCATCTGTCAAGGTTTCGTGAGCCAGGTCCTCGCTGTCGGCCTTACTGAGGATGATTTCTGTGAGGTGGGGGTCGGTCGCCAGGGTCCCGGACCTGACGTCCGCCAGGACCTGCGCGAATTCGCCCTCCTCGGTGATGTCCCCGAATCTCCAGCCGTCACTGGGCTCCCGGAAGTGCAGGTCGGAGTGGGTGCCGATCCAGAAGGCCCAGCCGCTGCCGCTGCCCACGCCGTGGCCTCCCTCGTAGGCCTGTGGCAGTCCGGTGGCCTGCCTGACCAGCACGGACGGGACCACCACCAGCATCAGGGCAAGGGCTGTGATCAGTGTCTGTCGTTGGCGCCCGCGGTCGAACGCCCACCGGTGCAGGGCCAGGACGACCACGAGTGCGATCCCTAGGAACTGGAAGGCGGCGTGGCTCAACGCCAGCACCGCCAGAAGCAGTCCGGTGGCCGCGCTCCAGGGCCACCCTCCGCCGGTGATGCACCGGGACAGCAGGAACAACAGCAGGGTGACGAGGAACGCCAGCCAGGTCTCCTGCATGATCAACGAGGTGTAGATCTGGGCTGGTAGCCACAGCGCATACATCCATGCAGCCAACGCCCCCGTCCCCGGGGAGAACGCCCTACGACCGGTGAGGTGGAGCAGGGCGACGGTCGCCGGAACCACCACGATCGACTGCACCCACGCGACGGCAGACAGGCTGCCGAAGACCGTCAGAACCATGGCGATGAACAGGGGGTACGTCACACCTCGCATCGCCAGTCCGGTGACCGACCAGTCCCACGTCGTGGCTGTCACCGGGTGGAGGGTGAACGCACTGGCGATCTTCGTGTACGTGGCCGCATCGGCCACAGGCTCCACCACTGGTTCGAGGATCCGCACATACAGCCCCACCAACACCGACACCACGACTGCAGCCAGGGCCCAGCGGTCGGCGGGCTGCTGGGGAAATCGGACCCTCACAGCCCCTGGAAGTCCTCACGCACATCGGACACCACGGGGGAGCGCTTACCGGTGCGCAGAAGCGGGATGGAATCGACGTGTTCGACGGTGACGGTGGTGTCCCCGATGAATCCGGCGAGCATCTGCAGCATCTCCGACTCGCCCTCCTCGGTCCACTGGTCACCGCGCACGATCTTGAGGGTGAACGATCCCTTCTCGAACTGGTGGATCTGGAAGAGGCGCACGATGTGGTCGTAGTCCTTGAAGAAGTGCGCGAAGAACGTCCCCGGCATCCAGGTGCCGTCGGCGCAATGGACGATCGCCTGCGATCGGCCCTCGATACGGCCGATGCGCGAGAGACCACGACCGCAGGGGCACGGAGTGCTCTGGTCGACCGCCTGGGCGAGGTCTCCGACGCGGTACCGGATCAACGGCACGGAGAAATTGTTGAGGTCGGTGATGACTACTTCCCCCACCTCGCCGGGCCGGGCGGGGCGCCCCTCCACGAGGATCTCGACCAGGTACGACTCGTCCATCACGTGGTGGTCGTGGCTGGCCTCGCACTGGTAGGCGATGCCGGAGAACTCGCGGCTGCCGTACTTGTCGAAGACGCGGGTGTCCAGACCGTTCTCGATCGCGGTCCGGACCTGATCTGGCAGAACCTGGGCGCTGGACATGACGGCGGAGGGCGAGAATCCCGCGACCTCGCCCTCCTTCAAGTAGGAAGCGAGGAAGTTCAGGCTCTCGGCGTAGCCATCGACCAGTACGGGATCCCAGTCCCGGATCTCCTCGACGAACTCGGTGAGCGTCTGCGGACTGATCTCGAATGCGGGGACGAACAAGCGGCGCATGAAGAACGCGTCGATGCGCTCGCGCATCACCTGGGTCTTCGACATCCCGATGGTCTGGTGCCACAGCCTCGCCTGCTTGTCACCGAACCGCCAGCCCGTCCATTCCATGGCACGCAAGGTCGTGGCGAATCGGACCTCGAGTTGGTAGCGGTCGGCGTAGGTCACGAACGGCTCACCGGTCGATCCGCTGGTGGCGATCTTGTGCATGTCGCGTTTGCGGTGGGTATCGGAGAAAAGGTCGAAGTAGAGACGTTCGCGTACGGTCTGCTTGTCGAGTAGAGGCAGTCTCGTGATGTCGTCCAGAGACAGGATGTCGATGTCTTGGAGCACCTCGCGGTAGTACGGGACATGCACGCGGGCGTGCTGGACCAGCCGCTGCAGTTTGCGAAGCTGCAGGTCGCGGATCTCCTCGACGGGCAGGTGCTCGGTCCGCTTCAGCTCCAGGTAGATGGAACGTGCGCGGCGCCGGATGAGCCATTTGTGGGCCGGCATCGTGGCGAAGTAGGCCTCGAACCATGCCCGGCGCCACCCCGAGTAGGGATGTTCGGCCTTGGGCACCGGCCTGCTCCGCGGTGCCACCGTGCCGTCGATGGGTTCGCGTCGCCCGCGGCCGAATTCGCGCAGCGCCCTGGGGAAGTCCGCGAGCGCCTGACCGCTGACCTCCCATGCGCGGCGACCGGCCAGGAAGGACTCGCCCGTGCGGCGGGGCTGGAACAGGGTTTCCACCTCGACGAATGTGTACCCCTTCGCCCGGGCAGCGACCCGGACGAAGGTCTGGAAGTGGTGGTAGTTCCCCCGGTGTTCGACGACATCGGCGAGGACCCGGCGCGGAGCGAGCAGGAAGCCGGACTTGGAGTCCTGCGCCCCGTCGCCGAAGGCGACGTTCAGCATGAAGTTCAGCGACTTGCTGAACAGCAGGCGGGAGTCCTTCTCCCGTTCGATCGACGAGCGTGTGCCTTGGGCGATGTCGGCGCGGGACTCCAGTAGTCGGCGGTACAGCGTGACCACTTGTTCGGGCGGGTTCTGCAGGTCCGCGTCGATGAGACAGACGTACTCCCCGCGTGACTCGGCGATCCCAGCCTGCCAACTCGCGGGGATCCCTCGGTTCACCCCGTTCTGGACTCCCCGAACCCGCCCACCCCAGTGTTCCTCGAGTCCGACGACCGCCTTCCATGTGCCGTCCGTGCTGCCGTCGTCGACGATGACCAACTCGCAGCTGATCCCGGCCTTGTCGGTCGAGCGGAACAGGCGCTCGGCCAGTGTCGGCAGCGCCGCCTCCTCGTTGTAGGCGGGCGCCACGACAGACAGCGTCAACTTGTCAGGCACGGGCACTCCAGGTCATCAGGGCACCACTGTGTCAGATGATTTCGCATCGGGGGGCCTCATCGGTGGTTGAGCCACTGCCACACGCCGCGCAGGCCGGATTCCAGGTCGGTGCGGGGTTCCCAGCCCATGGCCCGCCGGGCGACGTCGACGTCTGCGAGTCGGACGCTGAAGTCCGTCCAATCCGGCGGGGCCCACTGCGGATCGCCTTGGTGGCCGGCGATCGCCTGCATCAGTAGGGTGAGTTCGCCGATCGTTGGTGCGGTGCCACTGCCGAGGTTCACTGTGAGTTCCGCGTACTGCGGTCCGGCCAGTTCGACAAGTCCTCGCACCACGTCGTCGACGTGCACGTAGTCGAGGCGTTGCGTGCCCGAGCCGTTGATGACCGGCGCCTCGCCGCGAAGCATGCGCTCGAAGTTCGTCATGATCACGGACTTGTACCCGCCCTCGGCGTACTGCCGCGGGCCGTATACGAAGAAGAGACGAGCGGTCGCCCACGAGATGCCGTGCTCGCGTTGCGCGACCCGCAGCAGGTTCTCCCCGGCGACCTTGGACATCCCGTAGTAGGTCGTCGGTTTCAGCGTCTGGTCCTCGCGCATCGCGGGCAGTTCCACTGATCCGTACGCGTACAGCGACGAGGTGAAGACGACGTGCCGGACGCCGGCGCGACCTGCCCCCTGCAGCATCGTCGCCATCGCGGAGATGTTGGTGGCGATCACCTTCTCCGGGGACGACTTTGACGAGTTGTACTTCTCGGCGGCGAGGTGGTAGAGCACCTCTGTGCCTTCGAGCACATCAGCCCACTGCTCCACGTCCGGTTCGGTGACGTCGAGGTCGTGGCGAATCACCCCGGCCGGCACCCGGTTCCAGTCGCCGGATCGGCCGTTGTCGAGGCCGACCACTTCGTTGTCCGGAAGGAGGGAGCCCGCGAGGTGGCTGCCGATGAATCCGGCTGCCCCGGTGATGGTCACTCGCATGGCGCGAGCCTAGCCGTCGACAGGGATACCCTTGCCGGGTGCGTGTCGTGGTGACCGGAGCGGCGGGTTTCGTCGGATCCCATCTCGTGGAGGCCCTCGCTGCTCGAGGTGATGATGTCGTGGCAGTCGACTGCCTCTTGCCCGACTCCTACTCCGCCGCGATCAAGGCTGAGAACCTGCAGGCCCTCGCCGGGCTGCCGGGCGTGGAATGCCGCACTGTGGACCTGCGTACAGATGACCTGGCCGCGGTGGTTGCGGGAGCGGAGGCTGTCGTCAACGAGGCGGCCATGCCCGGGCTGATGAAGTCATGGACCGACTTCGACGTCTATGTGGGCTGCAATCTGCTGGCGGTGGAGCGACTACTTGCGGCCGTGGAGCGAGCGGGCGTCGGTCGGTTCGTGCAGATCTCGACTTCAAGCGTCTACGGCCGGTTCGCCGTCGGTGACGAGAGCCTGCCGACCGAGCCGTTCAGTCCGTACGGCGTCAGCAAACTGGCAGCGGAGAAGCTCGTACTGGCCCATGTGGCGAACTTCGGGCTGGACGCAGTGATTCTGCGGTACTTCTCCCTGTACGGCCCGCGGCAGCGGCCTGACATGGGATACCACCTGTTCTGTGAGGCGATGCTGGATGGACGTCCCATCACGGTGTTCGGTGATGGGAGGCAACGCCGCTCAAACACGTATGTCTCTGACGCGGTATCAGCCACAGTTGCCGCGCTGGACAGGGGATCCGGCGGCGACGTCGTCAATATCTGCGGTGATCAGACCATCGAACTTCTTGACGCCATCGGGGTGCTCGCCGATGAACTGGGGGTCGAACCCATCATCGAGTTCGCGCAGCCGCGCCCCGGCGATCAACGGGACACATCCGGCGACGCCACCCGGGCACGACGTGTTCTCCGGTGGTCTCCAGAGGTGTCAGTCGATGTCGGCTTGCGTCGACAGGCCGCGTGGCACGCCGCCCGCCGCACATGACCTTCGCCACCCGTACCGAGGCCGGCGAACAGCTCGCGGCTGCCCTCGTCGCGCTCGGGCCCGCCGACCCGGTGGTGCTCGCCCTGCCGCGGGGTGGGGTGCCGGTGGCGGTGCCCATCGCTGTGTCGCTGCAGGCGCCGCTTGAACTTGTCATGGCCCGCAAGATCGGTGTGCCGGGTCATGAGGAGGTGGCGGCGGGGGCAGTGGTGAACGGTGAGGATCCACACATCGTGGTGAATCCCTCGGTGCTTGCGGCCGCCGGGATGAGCGAGGAACAGGTACGTGACCTTGCTGAGCAGGAACTGCTGACGATCCGGCGGCGTCGCGAACAGTACCTCGCAGGGCGGGTGCCGGTCGAGGTGCGTGGCCGCACCGCCATCGTCGTCGACGACGGCATCGCGACCGGTGCCACGATGCGGGTGGCCCTACAGGCAGTCAGGCGGCGTGGACCGGCGCGAACGGTCCTCGCAGTCCCTGTCGCGCCTGCGCAGACGCTGTCGAGCCTGCGGTCGGAGGTGGACGACGTGGTCTGCCTGCTCAGCCCCCAGCACTTCTACGCGGTCGGAGAGTTCTATCGAGACTTCCACCAGGTGTCGGACGCCGAAGTGGTCGCGGCGCTGGGCGAGGTACCCCGGACCATCCGTTAATCCCCGGACCATCGGTTAGTCGAAAACAGCCGCCAACCTCTAACGGGAGTGCTCAAGGTCTAACGGGGATAGCAAATCAAGGACCGACCGCCCGCCGCCTCACCACCGCATCTGCGCCTCTTCGGCGAACCCCCGGATCCCATCCACCGGGTACTCGACCCCTTCTGCCCGCACCGTGCCCGTCCAATGCCCGAAGCACTGGTGAACCTCCGTGAAGATCACGCCGACGTTGGTCTTGGTGGCGCGCTCGAAGCGCGGGTGGAAAGTGACGTCGACATCGTCACCGCGCACCATCCATGGCTCCAGCCAGGGCCCGTAGGTCCACTCGAGCTCCTGACTGATCTTGCTGACGCGACCGTCGATGCACAGGGCGTTCTCAGTCATGCCGGTGCCGACGGTCCACTTCCCGCCGAACTGCAGGCCGATCACGTGGCCGCCCGCCTCGCCGGAGGCCGACGCCCAGTTCCACGTCGTGTCGTAGGGCCACCTGCCACGCCCGTGATCGAGCACCGCCCACGTCTGCCCGTCCGGCAGGGGGTAGTCCCGCCCGTCGACGACGACCCTTCCGGTCGCCGGCAGGGTGTTGTCCTTCTCGGTGTACTGGAACCGCTTGTCGCTCCACGGGATGACCACGGCCATCGACTCGTGACCGGCCGGACGAAGGATCTGCACGTCAGCATCGACCCGGTCGGTCCGGGCGACCAGCCGTACCCCTTGGGTGTTCGGCACCAGGTCGATCGCGAGCTTCTTCGTCCGCGCCCGAGCGGGACCGCCGCCGCTGCGGTCGGGTAGCACGGGTCCGCGCGCAAGGGGCACGATGGCCCCGGTGTCGATCTGCTCGCCCGTGGTGAAGTCGACGAACCACACCTGATGCAGAGCGAGGTAGTCGATATGGCTGATGGTCACCGAGAGGGCCCAGTCGGGGGCCTGCACGCACCAGTACTCCCAGCGCTTCGAACGCCCCCATCCCCGCAGGTTGGCGCGGTGCAGCGGGTGTCGTGTCCACCCGACGGCATCGCGGTTGAGCGTGCCATCCGGGAGGCAGAGGTCGACCGGTGACGTGATCTCGGGCTCCATGCCGCAAGCCTATGGCCGATCAGACGTCGGCGTGCTCGTGCCTGTTGCGCACACTGCGCACGATGATCGGAATCCCGAGGAGCAGGACCCCGACGATCGTGATGGAAGTCGCCAGCCATGCGGGCGCCCCGAGCAACGCCAGGCCCGCGGAGCCGACGAGCACCAGCAGCAACCACCGCAGTTCCTGGCCGTTGTAACGACTCGAGATGCGTGCGCCGATGAACACCCCGGGGATCTGCCCGAGCAGCAGGGAGAACAGGACGGTGGGGTCGATCTCGCCGAGTCCGGCATGCGCGATGGCCCCGACGACGAGCATCGGAACCGCCTGCACCAGGTCAGTGCCCACAAGGCGGCTCGGCAGCATGGCGGGGAACAGAATCATCAGGCTCGCGGCGATCAGCGTCCCCGAGCCGACGCTCGTGAGTCCCACCAACGTGCCGACCAACAGGCCCACCGCAGAGGCCAGCAGAAGCTTCCCGCGCGAGAACGTCAGTGGCTGGTCACCGTGCTCTTCGGTGTACTTGCGCAGTCGCAGGCGCAGCAGGGTCACGACCACCGCGACGAGCAGCACGACACCGATCAAGCGCCGCAGGGTGGTGTCGCCGCCTTCCTCCCCGACGAGGACCGAGAAGAGCCAGGTCCCGAGTAGGACTCCGGGTACGGATCCCAGCGACAGCCACAGCACCACCGGGTAGTACGGCGTTCGGCGCTTGATGTGTACACCGGCACCCACAGGCTTCATCACCGCAGCCGAGACCACGTCGGTGGACACCGCCACGGGTGCGGGGACGTTGAACAGCAGCAGGAGCATCGGCGTCACGATCGCGGCCCCACCGAGTCCCGTGAGCCCGACCACCATGCCTGCGAACAGTCCCCCGAGGGTAAGGAACGGGTCGATGCTCACCGGGCAAGTCTGCAACATCGAGAGGGCGACTCCCGGCAACGGCGCACGACGGGTCTCGCAGCACCCGCAGCGACTACCCTCGCGTTCATGAGGTACGGCGCGCAGTTCGGTCCTGACATCACGTTCCTCGGCGTGGACCCCGCCGATCTCGACGACCCCGACACGTACAGTGACGCGGACGTGGTGATCCTCGGAGCCCCGTTCGACGGCGGCACGTCGTACCGGTCCGGTGCCCGCTTCGGACCGAAGGCGCTGCGGGAGACCTGCTACTTGGCCCATGACGGTTCCCGGCCGTCCTTGGCGATGCGGGTGGATGGGCTGCAGGACCTGCGCGTCGTGGACGCCGGCGACGTGGAGATGTTCTCGGGCGACGCGGCGCGATCCTGTGCGGATCTTGAAGCGGCGGTGGAGAAGGTGGCCGCGACCGGCGCCATCCCCTTGATCCTTGGTGGCGACCACACCGTGACCTGGCCGGATGTGACGGGAGTGGCCCGCGGTGGGGACAAGTGGGGCAGGGTCAGTGTCATCCACTTCGACGCCCACGCGGACACCGGTGACATCGAGTTCGGTTCCCTCATCGGGCACGGTCAGCCGATGCGCCGCCTGATCGAGTCGGGCGCCGCGCGGGGCGACCGCTTCTTGCAGATCGGGCTGCGCGGGTACTGGCCACCGCCGGACATCCTGGATTGGATGGCCGAGCAGCGTATGCGCTCCTTCGAGATGACCGAGATCGTGACCCGGGGCCTCGACGAGTGCCTGACGGAAGCCTTCGAGATCGCGCTCGACGAGTGCGACGGGATCTTCTTGAGCGTGGACATCGACGTCTGCGACCCGGGCCACGCTCCCGGTACGGGGACGCCGGAACCGGGGGGTCTCAGTAGTCGACAACTCCTCGACGCGGTCCGTCGTATCTGTTACGAACTGCCGGTGCTCGGGATGGACGTCGTCGAGGTGTCACCCCCCTACGACCAGGCCGACATCACGGCGCTGCTGGGCAACCGGGTCGTGCTCGAGGCGCTGACGGCCATCGCTCGTCGGCGCAAGGACGACCGTGACGGCACGACCTGGGATCCCCGGCAGCCACTGTTGGACCGCTGAGTCGAGCCATTGTTGCGTTGTGGGGATGACACGCCGGCGTGTCTCACAACAACGCAACAGGAGCAGGTGGTTGGTGGGGTTCCGTGTCGGCTCAGTCCGCCAGTGGGGGCCACGCGATCCCGAACACGGATCCGCCGCCCTCCCGGGCGACCACATAGACCCGGCCACCGTTGGCCTCGGCCACGTCTTTGACGATGGCAAGTCCGAGCCCGGACCCTGGCAGGCTGCGGGAGGCGACGGGACGGTAGAAGCGGTCGAACAGGTGGGGCACGTCCTCGGCGGGCACCCCCGGCCCGCGGTCCATCACCTCGACGATGCCCTCGTGGACATGGATGTCGATCGGCGCACCGCCCGGGTCGAACTTGGCGGCGTTGTCGACCAGGTTCCACACCGCGCGCTCCACGGCCGCTCGTGGCGCGAGGATCTGGGACGCGTCCGCGTCCACGGTGATCTGTCGCTCGGTCCGGCGGCGTGCACGGGTGGCCACCGACTCGGCGACCGTGGCCAACGGCACCGGTTCCGGTTCGCCGTTGGCGCCCTGGCCGCCAGCCAACGCCAACACCTCGTTGACCAATCCCGTCAGTTCCCGGGACTCCCCGCGCAGATCGGCGAGCACCCGGGCACGCACGTCG
>WBZP01000423.1_pt1 | contig 15227 bp, 16 predicted proteins | sample 5204301 | NCBI WGS metagenome assembly WBZP01 (sample SAMN12412401, study PRJNA552823) | activated sludge metagenome | isolation source: activated sludge from nitrification reactor of wastewater treatment plant... | place: USA: Pennsylvania | collected 2017
AAATCACCTGCAGTGCAGGCGAAAACCCGAAAGCGCTCAGCCTTGCGGACCGGGTGAAATGGCGACGCCGGGCTTGAAGCCGTCGTCGGGCACCGCACCGATCGGCACACCCTTGCCCGACCCGGCCATCGGCACGATCGGAGCAGCGACCGGGACCGGAGCCCCCGCCGCCATCGGCACGATCGGGGCCACCACCGGAACCGGAGCACCCACCGGAGCGACCACGGGAACCGGGGCACCCACCGGCGCGACCACGGGAACCGGAGCACCCACCGGCGCGACCACCGGAACCGGAGCACCCACCGGCGCGACCACCGGAACCGGAGCACCCACCGGCGCGACCACCGGAACCGGAGCCACCACCGGGCCCGGAGCCACCACGGGCAGCGGCGCGGCGGCGGGGACGACGAACCCGGCAGCGTTGCAGGTCTCGGGCGACCCCGGGGTCCCGGCCATGGGTGCGACGACAGCCGTGTCGGCGGGCCCGCCCGGTCCTGCGGCCCCGGCTCCTCCGGCGGCCCCGGCCGCACCGGCAGGCCCGGCCGCGGCTGCAGCCCCGGCACCACCCGCTGCACCGGGGACGGCCCCGGCCATGGGTGCGATCACCGCGCCGTCGGCGGCCCCGGCCATCGGCGCGAGGCAGTCGGCGCCGTGGGTGCCGCCCGTCACGAACGGGACGGCGGCCGCCTGCGGGGCCAGCACCAGGGCGGCTGCGCATGATCCGACGCCGGCAACAACCTTGATGGCGATGCGATCACCGTTAGTCGTCACGGTCGGCTCCTAAGTTCTGGGGTTGGAATTACAGCAACGGGATTTCTGGATTGGACCGTACGACAGGTTCCGAAAGGGTGTCCATAGGAATTTGACGTGGTTGCAAGACCGAGGCGAAATAGCGCCCAGCCGTGTGAGAACCGTTGCCGAACAGTGACCTTGGGGCGCGCCGAGCTAGTTCGCCGACGGGTCGGCACGGCCGACGAAGTCGATACCGGCATCGATTGCCGGGCGGTGCCGCAGAATTCGGTAGTGCGCCAGGCGGCCCAGCCCGCGCGTCGTCAGCAGTGTCGAATCCGGCCAGGCCCCGACGAGTTCCTCGCTCATGCCATAGGGACTGTCCGGGTCGTCCGGATCGTGGATCACCAGCAGAGGTGGCGCCGCGTCGAGAGTGGCGGCGACCCGGACAATGTCGGTATCGAACAGCGGCATCTTCAGTCGCCGGTCGAGGCGGCGCTGCAGCCCGCCGAGGATGCGCGGCCCGAACCCATGGCGATCGGCGAAAATGTCCAGGTACCAAGAGAAGTCGCCCATCGGCGCCAGGAAGACCAGCCGTTCGATGTCGGCGCCCCGCGCCACGGCCAGCGCGGAAGCCTTGGCACCGAGCGAGTGCGCGACGATCGCGCGGGCCGGCCCGTGTTCGCGCACGAAGGCGCGCACCGCTTCGGCGCACTCGACAATCGTGGTGCGGCCCGCCTCGAGGTCGCCCGGGTCGGAGTCGTTGTGGCTCGGCAGATCGAATGCGATGACGCGGTGTCCGGCCGCGACGAGCGGCTTCACGAACACCCCGAGGTGCGCCCGGCACCCGCCCCAGCCGTGCACCAGGTACACCGCGGGCCCAGCGCCCCAGGCCTCCCCCGCGATCCGGTGTCCGGACCAGTGCGCTTCGACCGGCTCACTCGCCGGGACGCCCGGCGGCATGCGCAGGCTGGCGTCGACCGCGGGCGGTGTGCACCACAATTCGGTGGCCCACCTCGCGCCGATCGCGGGGGCGAACCGCTCGAGCAGCCCCAGCGCTCGACGCACCCGCGGTTCGACGGGCGGTTCGATGCCAGATCCGGCCTGATCGGCCATCAGCGCTCCTTTTCGACGGGCTGATCGTACTTTGGGGTTCTTCACCCGAACCCGCCCCGGCCAAACATGCAACAGGTGGACTAGACCAGACTAAGTCTGGTCGGCTATCTTGGGTCGGTGACCGTGAACGTCAACATCCATGAGGCGAAGACGCACCTGTCCCGACTGCTCGAGCGCGTAGCCGGCGGCGAGCGCGTGATCATCTCCAAAGCCGGCAGACCGATCGCCGACCTGGTGCCTCACCGAGCGATCGATGTCGCGTTCGGCGGCCTGCGGGGCCAACTCACCTACGACGACGCCGTCTTCGACGTCGACCCGGAGATCCAGGAGATGTTCTACGGCGATGCTGCTCCTCGATAGCCAGGCCCTGCTGTGGCTGCTCGACGACAACCCCCGGTTGGGCCCCGAGGCGCGCGCAACCATCGGTTCGGCGTCGCGCGTGCACGTCTCGGCGGCCACCGTCTGGGACCTGACCATCAAGACGATGCTCGGCAAGCTCACCGTGCCGGCCGGGTTACCCGCGATGCTGACCGATCAGGGTCTGCAACTGCTGCCCGTCACCGGCGAACATGCCGAAGCGATCCGCGACTATCCGGAGTTGGTGCGACACGATCCTTTTGATCGGCTCCTCGTCGCGCAGGCCGACCGGTCCGGCTTGCGACTGCTCACAGCTGACCGAGTATTACTCGGCCTTGCCAAGGACTTCATCGTCGATGCCGCGAAATAAGATGAGGGGCCGCATCGCTGCGGCCCCTCACTGGTGGAGCTGCCGGGAATCGAACCCGGGTCCAACGGCATTCCCTCAAGACTTCTCCGTGCGCAGTTCGCTATGTCTCTACTTGGATCTCCCGGTCACGCGAACCAGCCGAGATGACGATCCCAGTCGCTGTGAATGTCCCGATGAGCCCCGCGACCGAACTCATCGGTGGATCCCTCTAGATGACGCCAGGGTCCGGGTCGAGGGCAGTCCCGGTCTGACGGACTAGCTCTGCTTAGGCAGCGAGAGCGAAGTCGCGCTGATTGGAATCGGCGCTTAATTGGTTGCAACGACGCTTACGGTGGTCTCTTGCCTGCACCGGCACGCTTCCCTTGATTCGATGCGCGATGTCGAAACCGTTCAGCCCCGTGATCGTGCATCCCCACCGACTTTCGGTGGGACTTTTCATCATACCGGCGTCTACAACACGGTCCAGCGAATAAATAGTCCCGGGCGCATCGCGATTTCTGCACCAGGGTTGTGCGAGGGCCGCACGACGACCATGGTGCAGATGTCGGCCGGCCGGAAACCGTGGTTCAAATCACATAGTTGAGCTTCTCGACGATGCGGCGCCCCACCTCGTCGTCGCCCTCGAACTCCACCGGCGCCGACGGGATCCGGCCGCCGCACAGCCGGACGAAATCCAGGGCGTCCAGCCGGATCACCGTCGTCGGCTCCGCCCCGCCGAAGTCGTCGACCACCGCCGCCTTGCCGCTCGATTCGTCGACCGCCACCCGGATGGTGCGCGCCAGCGGGCCGGTCAGCTCCAGCGCCACCCGGGAACCGGCCGGTGCGCCACCGAGCTTGCCCACCACGAACCCCATCGAGCCGGCCATCTCGTCGAGGCCCATCCGCGCGGCCGGGCCGGCCAGCTCGGTGTCCGAGGCGGGCAGGTCCAGGGCCTGGCGGATGTCCTGCTCGTGCAGCCAGCAGTCGAAGGTCCGGATGCGCATGAAGCGGCCGTAGCTGTCCGGCCCGGCCGGGGTGAATCCGACGGCGACCCATTCGTCGTCGGGCATGGCGGTCAGGGCGGCGCGCCGCTTGCCGGTGATGGTCCGGAACAGTTGCAGCAGACCGGCCCCGGATTCACCGGAAAGGTGTTGCACCCAGGCCTCGTTCATCGCGCCGATGTCGTTGCGGACGTGCTGGCGCTCCGAGAGGTCGACGCCCACTTCGGGAGTCGGCTTCCCCAGCAGCATCGACTCCGTCCCGACGATATGGGCGACCAGGCTGTGCACCGTCCAGCCCTGCAACGCCGACGGGGTGCGCCACTGCTCCTCGGTGAGGGGGGCCGTCAACCGGTCGATGTCGTCCCACGAGGAGAACAGGGCGGACAGCACGTCGCGTTTGGGCAGGACGGTGACGGGGCGGCTGGGGCTGCTCATCGGGCGAACGTACCCCAGCTAACCGAGCGCGATCATCGCAACGGCCACCAAGGCCGCCACCATGCCGAGCACCTGCCAGCGGGTCACGCGCTCCTTGAGCACCACGATCGCCAACAGGACCGTGCCGGCCGGGTACAGCGAGATGAGCACACCGGCCAGCGACAGCAGCGACGTGTGCAACGCGTACAGCGTCGCCACGCCGGCGACGCTGTCGAGCACGGCGGCCAGCAGCGCCAACCGTCGCGGTTCCCCCGTCGGGATGCGCAGATTGCCCGTTCCCGCCGCGATGAGCAGGATCAGCACGCTCGCCGAGATCCGGCCGAACACCAGGGGCCACAGCTGGGCCGCCACCGGAACCTGGTCGAGGAGGACGAAATTCAGGCCGAACGCCAGGCCCGATCCGACGGTCAGCCACGCCACCGCGCGGGTGAACTGGTGCGGGGTGGTGTCCTCGTCGCTGGCGTCGCGGCTGACCAGGAACACCGCCGCGAGCGCGACGACGATGCCGGCCAGCGCGACCGGGCCCGGCCGCTCCCCGGCCGCCATGCCGAATGCCACCGGCACTCCGGCCACCAGGATCGCCGTCAGCGGTGACACCACCGAGATGGGTCCCTGGGCCAGCGCCGCGTAGAACCACCACACGCCGAACGCCTGGGCCACCCCGCACAGCAGGCCCCAGTACACGGCCGGCGCGGTGATCTCGCCGCCGATGATGACGGCCGGCACCGTCAGCAGCAGCATCCCCACCGGATAGGACAGGGCCACCACCCGCAGCGCCGCCACCCGTCGCGACGCGATGCCGCCGACGAAGTCGCTGACGCCGTAGCCGGCCGCGGCGAGCAGCGCCAGCGCGACAGGTATCAGGACATGCCCTTGGCGCGCCGGCCGAGTTCGCGGGTGACTTCGCGCTGCGCGTCCCGCTTGGCCATGTCCTGGCGCTTGTCGTGCGCCTGCTTGCCGCGCGCCAGCGCCAGTTCGACCTTCACCTTGCCGTCGGCGAAGTACAGCGACAGCGGCACCAGCGTCAGGTTCCCGTCGCGGATCTTGCCGACCAGCGCGTCGATCTGGCTGCGGTGCAACAGCAGTTTGCGGTTGCGCCGCGGGGCATGGTTGGTCCAGGTGCCGTGGTGGTACTCCGGGATGTGCAGGTTGCGCAGCCAGATCTCGCCGTCATCGACGGTGGCGAACGCGTCCGCCAGGGAGGCCTGCCCGTCGCGCAGGCTCTTGACCTCGGTGCCCTGCAGCACGACCCCGGCCTCGTAGGTGTCCAGAATCGAATAGTTGTGCCGCGCTTTGCGATTGGTGGCCACCACCCGGCGGCCACCGGCTCCGTTGGCGGCCTTCTTCGCCTCGGCCGCTGACTTCTTCGACACGGCTACCTTCGCACGTACCAGCGCAGCGTGACGTATCCGGTGGCCGCAGCCATCACCACCCCGACCCCGAACAGGATCGGCGAGATGTAGAGGATGTCGGCGTAGTCGATCTTGGCGATCAGGTTGGCTTGGTAGAACTGGTTGAGCGCCTTGTCCAGGAACATCGCCCGCACCACGATCAGGCCGATGATCGCCAGGATGACGCCGATCGTCGCGGCCAGCACCGCTTCGAGCAGGAACGGCAACTGCGTGTACCAGCGACTGGCGCCGACCAGTCGCATGATGCCGATCTCGGTTCGCCTGGTGTACGCCGCGACTTGAACCATGTTGGCGATCAACAGGATTGCGCCGATCGCCTGCACCAGCGACACGGCGAACGCGGCGTTCGACAACCCGTCGAGGATCGCGAACAGCCGGTCGATCAACTCCTTCTCGTTGAGCACTTTGACCACGCCCGGCTGATTTCCCATCGCCTGGTCGAAGTCCGTGTGCTGCTCGGGATCCTTGAGTTTGACGATGAACGACGCCGGGAACGAGTCTCGGCTCGCCACGTCCTTGAATTCGGGGAACTTCGCCGTCGCGTCGTCGTAGGCGTCGTCGCGGTTGACGAACCGGACCGACAACACGTCGCCCCGGCCCTCGATCTGGGCACGCAACGCCTTGCACGGATCGGAGTCGCAACTGAGGTCGTTGGCCGAGATGTCGTTGGTCAGGAAGACCTGGGACTCGACCCGGTCGAGATAGATCTTCTTGGAGTGGTCGGCCAGTCGCAGCACGAGCAGGCCGCCGCCGAGCAGGCCGAGGGAGATCGCGGTGGTCAGGATCATCGCGATCGTCATGGTGATGTTGCGGCGAAGCCCGGTCAGGACCTCGTTTACCAGGAAGCCAAAGCGCACTTATCGATCCATTCCGTAGACGCCGCGCTGCTCGTCGCGCACCAGGCGGCCCAGTGACAGTTCGACCACGCGCTGCCGCATCGAATCGACGATGTGGTGGTCATGGGTGGCCATCAGGACGGTTGTCCCGGTGCGGTTGATCCGCTCTAGCAGATCCATGATGTCCTTGCTGGTCTCCGGGTCCAGGTTGCCGGTGGGCTCGTCGGCCAACAGGACCAGCGGCCGGTTCACGAACGCGCGGGCGATGGCCACCCGCTGCTGCTCGCCGCCGGACAGTTCGCCGGGCAGGCGGTTGGCCTTGCCCGACAGTCCCACCATTTCCAGCACCTCGGGCACGACGCGGTTGATGGTGTCGGGCCGCTTGCCGATCACCTCGAGGGCGAATGCGACGTTCTCGAACACCGTCTTCTGCTGCAGCAGCCGGAAGTCCTGGAAGACGCAGCCGATCACCTGCCGCAGGCTCGGGATGTGCCGGTTGGGCAGCTTGTCGACCCGGAACTTCGACACGTGGATCTCGCCGGCCGTGGGGTGGTCCTCGGCGAGCAGCAACCGCATGAAGGTCGACTTGCCGGAGCCGGACGGGCCGATCAGAAAGACGAACTCACCCTTGTCGATCTTGACGCTGACATTGTCGAGCGCGGGGCGCGCCGACTGTTTGTACTGCTTGGTGACATGGTCGAGGGTGATCATCACGGCACGCCAGTGTAGCCGGGTCGGGTGCGGGAACCGTTATCCCTGACCGCGAGCCGTCGTCGGCGATGTCGCGGGTCCCGGCGCCGGGGTGGCCCCGGGGAGGGTCGTAGCGGGTGTCCCCGACCGATTCTCGGCCGTCGTCTGCGGCGGCTGGCCCGGCGCCAGCGTGGTCGGCGGGGTGGCCGGCGCGGGGGTCGCCTCGGCCGGGGTCGGCGTCGGGGCCGGACCGGTGGTCTCCCCCGGTTCCGTCGTCGGCGTCTCGGTGGGCGGGGTCGTTTCGGGAGTCGTGGTCGGCGTCTGGGTCGGCGACGTCGTGGTGGTCGGCGTGGTGGTCCACACCTTGGTCCGCGGCACCCAGGTGTAGGCGGGGTCGGGCACGAACCCCGGCGGCACCACCTGGGTGGTCTCGGCGGGCTGCTCGGGTGGCTTGTAGGTCTCGTAGAGCCAGGCCGTGCCGAAGAACGCCAGCAGCAGCACGAAGGTGGACGTCCGGACGCGGCCCCAGAACAGATGGCCGGGCCGGTCCCGGTGTTCGCCGTCGCGTTTCATCGGTGCCCCACCGGCCCCTGGGTTTCCTCCTCGGCCCCGCCGGTGGTCGCCGGGTGCACGATCGCCCCGACATGACCGGTGCTCTCGACCGGGGACACGATGCCGGCGCGGGCCAGCGCCGCGACCACCAGCAGCCGCAGCCGGCGGCCGACCTCGAACTGCTTGCCCGGCAGCGTGCGGGCCACCATCCGCAGATTGACGGCGTCGACCTCGATGCTCTCCACGCCCATCAGCTGCGGGGCGTCCAGCAGCAGATCCTTGAGCTGAGCATCTTCGAGTGCGGTATCGGCGACTTCATGCAGGACGTCGTTGACCAGGTTGAGGTCCGCGGTGGTCGGCACCGGGATGTCGACGACCGCCCGCGCCCAGTCCTTGGACAGGTTGAGCGACTTCATGATCTGGCCGTTGGGGATGGTGTACATCTCGCCGTCGGAGGTCCGCAGCTTCGTCACGCGCAGCGTGACGTCCTCCACGGTGCCCATCGCCTCGTTGGAGGAACCCAGCGTCAGCTCGACGAGGTCACCGAACCCGTACTGCTTCTCGGTGATGATGAAGAAGCCGGACAGCAGGTCCTGCACGATGCGTTGCGCGCCGAAGCCCAGGGCCGCGCCGATCACCGCGGCCGGCGCCACCAGCGAGCTGATCGGAATCGCGAGGATGTCGGTGATTTCGACGAGCACCACCACGCAGATCATCGCGATGGTGACCCAGGAGATCACCGATGCGACGGCTTGGCGGTGCTTGGCGGTCTCCGAGCGCACCAGCGCGTCGCTCTCCCGGAAGTCGGCGTCGATGCGGCGGGTGATGCGCTGGGCGGCCCAGGTGACGAACCGGGCCATCAGGATCGCGCCGAGGATCAGCAGCAGGATCCGCAGACCGCGGGTGATGATCCACTCGCCGATCTGCCCGGCCCAGAAGTTGTGCCACTTCTGCGCCCAGTCGAATGCCAGGTAGTTAGTCGTCATCTTTTCGGTTCCGCCAACGGATTCCGGCTTCCAGGAAACCGTCGATGTCTCCGTCGAGAACGGCGGCCGGGTTGCCGACCTCGTAGTCGGTGCGCAGGTCCTTGACCATCTGGTAGGGCTGCAGGACATAGGAGCGCATCTGTGTCCCCCACGAGCTGCCGCCGTCGCCCTTGAGGGCGTCCATCTCGGCGCGCTCCTCCTGACGTTTGCGCTCCAGCAGCTTGGCCTGCAGCACCCGCATCGCCGACACCTTGTTCTGCAGCTGGGACTTCTCGTTCTGGCAGGTGACCACGACGCCGGTGGGAATGTGCGTCAGGCGCACCGCGGAGTCGGTGGTGTTGACCGACTGGCCGCCGGGCCCGCTGGACCGGTAGACATCCACCCGGATGTCGCCCTCGGGGATCTCTATGTGATCGGCGGTCTCGACCACGGGCAGCACCTCGACGTCGGCGAACGACGTCTGGCGGCGGCTCTGGTTGTCGAACGGGCTGATCCGCACCAGCCGGTGGGTGCCCTGTTCCACCGACAGGGTTCCGTAGGCGAACGGCGCGTGGACGGCGAAGGTGGCGCTCTTGATGCCGGCCTCTTCGGCGTAGGACGTGTCGAAGACCTCGACGGGATAGTTGTGCTGCTCGGCCCAGCGGACGTACATCCGCATCAGCATCTCGGCCCAGTCGGCGGCGTCCACGCCACCGGCGCCGGACCGGATGGTGACGACGGCCTCGCGTTCGTCGTACTCCCCCGACAGCAGGGTGCGCACTTCGAGGGTCTCGATGTCCTCGCGCAGTTTGGCCAGTTCGCCGTCGGCCTCCGCCAGCTCGTCCGGACCACCCTCTTCGGCCGCCAGTTCATAGAGCACCGGCAGGTCGTCCACGCGCTGCCGCAGTTCCTCGACCCGGCGCAGCTCCCCCTGAGCGTGGGACAGGTCGCTGGTCACCTTCTGCGCGCGGGTCTGGTCGTCCCAGAGCTTCGGATCCGACGCTTCGGCCTCGAGCTTCCCGATCCGGGCGCGCAGGCCGTCCACGTCGAGCACCCGCTCCACGGTGGTGAGCGTGGTGTCGAGTGCACTGATGTCGGCTTGCCGGTCGAGATCCACGGGAGTTCAGGTTACCGGCGCGCGGGATGGGCCCGACTCCCGGCGGGTGGGGGGCGTGACGTTTAACATCGATTTCGTAATCACTTCGAGCAGCGCGCACAGGCCTCAGCCCGGCCGGTACAGCCCGTATACCGGCCATTCGGCCTGCGCAATGCCGCCCCGGCCCAGAAAGCGTCTCACCTATGCCTGCTCAGGCTGAGCCACGTCCCTACCATGTCGCCATCGTCGGGGCCGGTCCATCCGGCTACTTCGCCGCCGCCGCGCTGCTGAAAGCCGCCGATCAAAGCCCCGCGGGCCCGGTGGTACACGTGGACATGCTGGAGATGCTGCCCACCCCGTGGGGCCTGGTGCGGTCCGGCGTCGCCCCGGACCACCCCAAGATCAAGACCATCAGCGCGCAGTTCGAGAAGACCGCCAACCACGAGCGGTTCCGGTTCTTCGGAAACGTCAACGTCGGCGAACACGTCTCGCCGGCCGAACTCGCCGAGCGCTACGACGCGGTCATCTATGCCACCGGCGCGCAGTCCGACCGGCCGTTGGGCATCCCCGGTGAGAATCTGCCCGGCAGCGTCCCGGCGGTGGACTTCGTCGGCTGGTACAACGCCCATCCGCACTTCGCGGACATGTCACCGGATCTGACCGGGGCACGCGCGGTGGTGGTGGGCAACGGCAACGTCGCCCTCGACGTGGCACGCGTGCTGGTGTCCGACCCCAAGCTGCTCGGTGAGACCGACATCGCCGACCATGCGCTGGACTCGCTGCACGGCCAGGGCGTCGAAGAGGTCGTCGTCATCGGCCGGCGCGGCCCGCTGCAGGCGACGTTCACCACGCTGGAGCTGCGCGAGCTGCACGATCTCGAGGCGATGACCGACGTCGACGTCGTCGTCGATCCCGCCGACTTCGCGGCCATCTCCGACGAGGACCTGGAGGCGGCCGGCAAGTCGGCCCGGCAGAACATCAAGGTGATGCGCGGTTACGCCGATGCCCACCCCGCAGATGCCAAGCGCCGCATCATCTTCCGATTCCAGACCTCGCCGATCGAGATCACCGGATCCGGCCGGGTCGAGGGAATCGTGTTGGGCCGCAACGAGTTGGTCACCGATGCCGAGGGCAGGGTGGTCGCCCGGGATACCGGCGAGCGTGAGGAACTGCCGGTCCAGTTGGTGATCCGCGCGGTCGGCTACCGGGGCGTCGCACTGCCCGGGCTGCCGTTCGACGAGCGCGCCGGCACCATCCCGCACACCGACGGCCGGATCGAGGGCAGCCGCAACGAATACGTCGTCGGCTGGATCAAGCGCGGGCCGTCCGGGGTGATCGGCAGCAACAAGAAGGACTCGGCCGACACCGTAGACACGCTGCTGGCCGGTCTGGCCGCCGCCGATCCGGTCCCGGCCGCGCCGGACCGGGGCGATGACCTCTACCGGTGGTTGCTGTCGCGGCAGCCGGAACTGGTGACCAGCGCGCACTGGCAGCTGATCGACACTTTCGAGCGCGCCGCCGGCGAACCGCACGGGCGCCCCCGGGTCAAGATCACCGATGTCGACGAGATGCTTCGGGTGGGGCACGTCTGATGGGCCAGTGGTCACGCACCGAACTCGACGACGCGTTCGAACAGCAGCAGGCGGTGGTCGCCGAGATCGGCCGGTCCTGGGAGTGGTCGCGCTATGCCGACCTATTCACCGCGGACGCCGAGTACGTCGAGCACGCCATGGGCAATCACCATGGGCGCGAGGCGATCCGGGACTGGATCGTCCCGACCATGAATGCCTTTCCCGGTAGCGAGATGCCGCTGTACCCGGTGTCATGGTCCTCGATCGACACCGACAAGGGCTGGGTCATCGCCGAGATCATGAACCGGATGCGCGACCCCGGCGACGGCAGTATTCACCAGCGTCCGTGCATCACGATCCTGAAGTACGCGGGCGACGGGCTGTGGAGCTACGAGGAGGACGCCTACAACCCGATGAACTTCCTGGTGATGATCCAGGGCTACACGCAGGCTTGCGCGCGGCTGGGAACCCTGTCCGACGATGCCCGCGCCTTCGCGCAGAACATGAACTGGGAACTGGTCAGCGCAACGGAGGCGTGATCGCGTCGGCCTCGACGGTGACCACCAGCCGGGTTTCCGGCACACCCGAAAGTACGGGTACGGGATGCCCAGGTACTTCTGCTGCCATGATGTCTTACGTGACATCGGGGGGACGATGACCGCGCGGGCGATCGCCGATCTGTTGGCGCGTGCCGCCGCCGGCCCGGCCGGTCTGGTGATCGAAGGCGAGGCCGGGATCGGCAAGACGACCCTGCTCCTCAGCGCCGTCGACCTTGCGCGCGAGCAGGGTTTCACAGTCCTATCGGCCCACGGCGCACTGCCCGAGGTGTCGTTGGCGTTCGCAGCGGTCGCCGACCTTCTCGGCGATACCGACGACGCACGTGTCGCAGATCTGCCCCAACCACAGCGATTGGCGATCGAACGAGTCCGGACCGGCGTCGCGGCGGGACCGGCAACGGCCGAACGGGTGGCCGCCGCGGGTTTCCTGACGCTGGTGGAGACCACGTCGCAGTCGGCACCGGTGCTGCTCGCGGTCGACGATGCGCAGTGGCTGGATCCGGCGTCCCGCATGGTGCTCGCATACGCGGCTCGCCGGGTGACCGGCCGCGTCGGGCTGATCGTCACGGCCCGAACCGGCGAACCGGACACCGATCCGATCGCCTGGTTGCAGTTGCCGCGGCCGGACACGTTGAAGCGCAACGTGGTACGGCCGATGAGCCTGGGCGCGGTGCACACGATGATCGCCGCTCGCCTCGGTCACGCGTTGTCCCGCCCGAATATCGTCCGCATCCATCGGGTGTCGGGTGGCAACCCGTTCTTCGCGCTCGAGCTGGCGCGGACCGTCGACGAGGCGGACGACGCTTTCCCCACCTTGCCCGAGTCCCTGTCGGCCTTGGTGCGCGCGCGAACGGGTGAGGTCGACCACGACGTCGCGGCGATACTGCTGGTGGCCGCAATCGCCGTCGACCCCACCACTGATCTGCTCGCGCAGGTGACCGGTCATCCGATCGAGCGCATACTCGAGCTTCTCGAACCGGCCGAGACGCGCGGCATCGTGACGGTGCGCGGCCTCGATGTCAGGTTCGTCCATCCGTTGCTGGCGGCGGGCATCGTCGCCAACTCGGCCGCTGCAGCCCAGCGTGCGGCCCACCGTGATCTGGCGGCGGTGGTCACCCAGCCCGAACTGAAGGCCAGGCACCTGGCGCTCGGGAGCACAACGGGTGATCCCGCCACTCTGGCGGCACTCGACGCGGCCGCCGCGACAACCCGCGCGCAGGGTGCGCCCGCCACCGCCGCCGAGCTCCTCGAGATCGCGATTCGCCTTGGCGGCGATAAGCCCATTCGCCGCCTCCTGGCCACCGACCACCACTTCGCCGCCGGAGATGCAGAGAGTGCCCTGCAAGTTCTCGCGCCGGCGCTCGCGACTCTGGATCGTGGACCGATGCGATCCTGGGCATTGGCGTTGCAGGCGGGCATCTCCACCTATTCGGATGGGTTTGGTGCACGAGAGCAATATGTGACCGAGGCGCTCGAGGACGCTGGAAGCAGCCCTCCACTCGAGATCGCATTACATCTGATGCTGGCCGTCTGTCAGTTGAACAGCGACCGGGCGGATGCCGCGGCCGGCACTCTGGAGATCGCCCTCGAGAGGGCGGAACACCTCGGCGATGGGAACCTGATCAGCCAGGTGCTCTCCTACCGCGCCATTGTCGACGGATTCCGCGGCCGCACCGTCGATCCGGCCATCCGCAGTCGGGCCCTGGACCTCGAAGTGCGTTCGCCGGATGTGCAGGGTCCATTCCGGGCACGTCTCATGGAGGTGCGCTTCCGGTACTGGGAGGGCGATCTCGATGGCGCGTGGGCGCTTATCGAACGCGAATGGCAGGAGTGCATCGACTGGGGTGCCGAGCCCGACTTGCTATACGTCGCAACTCACCGCGGGTTGCTAGCGATCTGGCGCGGGGAACTCGCCGGCGCGGCGGCTGTTGCCGACGATGCGTTCGAACGCGCGCAGCAACTTGGCGGTGAGACAGCGCTGGCTATCGCTATGAGCGTGCAGGTAGCAGCGGCCGCGTACCAGGGCAGGGTCGACGACGCACGCCGGTACGGGAATCTCGCGTTGGAAATCTCAGCGAGGAACGAACTATGGCGGGCCGGCGACTGGCCCCGATCGATGCTCGGTTTCCTCGAGGTGTCGCTCGGCCGGTACCCCGAAGCACTGCAGTATCTCGAGCCACGTATCGCGGCGGTCCCCGACAGCCCGTCCACGGAGATCGACATGGCTGGGTTTGTACCCGACGTCGTCGAGGCTCTGACCGCAGTGGGCCGCCTCGACGAGGTGGCACCCATCATTTCGCGGATGGAAGCAAACGGCACCCGACTGGATCGCCCCTGGATGTTGTGCGTGGCATACAGAGGTAGGGCCTCAATGCTCGCCGCCAAGGGCGATCTGGAGGCCGCCGAAGAGACGGCACACCTTGCCCTGACTTACCACGATCGACTGCCCATGCCCTTCGAGCGCGCGCGAACGTTACTGCTGCTCGGCCAGATTCAGCGTCGGCGCCGGCACCGCAGCGCTGCCGTGGCCACTCTCACCGAGGCCTTGCAGATCTTCGCGAAGATCGGCGCACGGCTGTGGGCCGATCGGGCGGAGGCCGAACTGCATCGCCTGAAGTCGCGGTCGGCCACACCAGGGCTGACCGCGGCCGAGACCCGGGTGGCCGAACGCGCTGCCGCAGGACTGTCCAACAAGGAGATCGCCGCCGAATTGTTCATCTCGGCGAAGACGGTGGAGATGAACCTGAGCAGTGCGTACCGCAAGCTCGGGATCCGCTCCCGGGCACAGCTGGCGGCCAGTTTCCGCGGTGCTGCCGGGAACAAGGAATCCTGACCTCCTGGCCGTTGCGAAAGGCACGTTGCGAAGGGCAATAGGTTCCCGTATCATCGAACAGGTGTTCGAATTGGTTGGAGATCTCGACGAGCCAGCGCTGGTGGCGGCGATTTCGGAGTGGGAGACGTTGAAGGCGCGGGCGGCCGCGGCGCAGGCGCGGGCATCGGTGCTGCTGGCCGCCAAGCGACGGGCGGCCGAGGAGGCGCGTGGTGTTCCGGCGGCGCGGCGGGGCCGCGGGCTTGGGGGCCGAGATCGCGTTGGCGCGGCGTGACTCCCCGGCGCGGGGCAGCCGTCATCTCGGCTTCGCACAGGCGTTGGTGCACGAGATGCCCCACACGTTGGCGGCATTGGAGTCCGGTGTACTCAGCGAGTGGCGGGCGACGTTGATCGTGCGGGAGTCCGCATGTCTGGATGTCGAGGATCGGCGCGCACTGGACGCCGAATTGTGTGCCGATGCCGCATCCCTGGACGGCAAGGGCGACGCGCGGCTCACCGCGGAGGCCAAGGCGATCGCCTACCGGCTGGATCCCCACGCGGTGGTCGACCGAGCGGCACGCGCGGAGCAGGACCGCACCGTCACGGTGCGTCCGGCCCCGGACTGCATGACGTATGTGACGGCGTTGCTGCCGGTGGGCCAGGGCGTCTCGGTGTATGCCGCACTGAAGCACGCCGCCGACACCAACAGCGATGGCCGCAGCCGCGGGCAGGTGATGGCCGACACCCTGGTG
>WBZP01002165.1_pt2 | contig 15226 bp, 4 predicted proteins | sample 5204301 | NCBI WGS metagenome assembly WBZP01 (sample SAMN12412401, study PRJNA552823) | activated sludge metagenome | isolation source: activated sludge from nitrification reactor of wastewater treatment plant... | place: USA: Pennsylvania | collected 2017
GTCCCGCTCATCGCTGCCAAGCCGCCCATGGACGAGGCCAACCCGCAGCTCAGGCAGTGCGGTCATCAAGGCCGCATGACGTGCCGTCGCACTCGATAGCTCTAGCTTGTCGCTCTCTTCGACAAGGGGACAGACCCAGTACGCCTGCCGTCCGTCTGCAACCGCCTTGCGGACCGACGCGAGCGCCCGCGCCTCCCCACTGCGTCCTGGCAGCACCTTGGTCACGGGCGGCGTTCTCCCCGGCGGTAGCTCATCGAGCTGGCTCACATCCAGATCCCCGTACAGCGTCAGCGCCAACGTCCGAGGAATCGGGGTAGCCGTCATCACCAGGATGTGCGGCTGCCGGCCCTTGCGTCGCAGTGCGGCTCGCTGGCTCACCCCGAAGCGATGCTGCTCGTCAATCACCACCAGCGCCAAGTCCTTAAACTCAACCGCATCTGCGATCAAGGCATGCGTGCCGACCACCATATCGAGGAATCCAGCCCGTAACATGGCCAGGATCGACTCACGATCCAGGGGCTGCCCGGTCGCCTCGGCGATCCGCAGCACTTCCGCAAAACGGCCCGCTTGTAGCTGCGCAACCGTGGTCTTCCTCGCCGTCTTGGGGGTCGTGGCGGTGAGTAGTGCCAGTTTCCGCCCGGTGGCTTGGGCCCACACTCGCAGGGTCTTGAAGTGCTGCTCAGCCAGAATCTCCGTGGGAGCCATCACTGCGGCCTGGTGCCCAGTTGCCATCACCAACTCACAAGCCGCATACGCCACCAGCGTCTTGCCCGATCCCACATCACCATGGAGCAGCCGCTGCATCGGATGAGGCTGCATCAAATCGGCCCGAATCTCGGAGATCGCCCGCTCCTGCGCTCCGGTCGGCTGAAACGGCAGCACACCGCGCAGGCTACGCAGGGATTCTTCATCGGTAGGACAGACGGTGGCGTCATCCGCAGCTATCGCTCGACGCCGTCGCAACAGACCAAGCTGAAGAAAAAACAGCTCCTCGAAGATCAGCCGACGCTGCGCTGGAGCCAACCCTTCGTTCAGTCGAGTGAGTAGCTCGGGCGTCGCGGCGGTCGGCAACAGGTGCAGATCACGCAGCGCTTGCGAAAGCACCGGCAAGCTCAACCGTCCCAGCACCTGCGCCGGAACCCCGTCAGGAACATGCTCTGCGTACTGGCTGCACAGACCCTGGCACAGCCGTTCGATCAGCCGCCCCGGTACGCCCTCCACATCGGGATAGCGAATCCGGATGTGACCGTTGCCATCGGGAAGTGCGCCGTCGTCTTGCTCTCCGCGAGGTGGCAAGTCGGTCAGCTCGGGGTGCGTGACCTGCAAGGTGTCGCGATATTTGCTTGGCGTCGCCGTCAGCAGAAACCGCTTCCCCGGCAACAAACGCTTCTGATAGCCCCCATGGAAGTAGAACCAGCGGGCCAGCAGCTCGCAGCCGTCTTCCCCCCGAAACGTCGCCTCAAGGAATCGCTTGCGCGCCCACACCACGCGAGTGCGTTCGACCAGGACCACCGTTGCTTGCAGAACGCCCGGCTGAAGCTGCCCGACCGGCACCACTTGGCGCAGATCGTCGTACCGCTTCGGCAAAAAGTACAAGGCGTCAATGACTCGCTGCAGTCCTTTGTCCGCCAAGCGCTGGGCGGTCACCGGGCCGACACCGAATAGACCGAGCAGCGGTAGCAGCAGTGGATCGCCCATTGCCGCATCCGGAACCAAGACAACCTCGGAGCTGGGCCCCGACTGCGACGCGGCCACCGGTTTGGCGGTGGATGGTACTTCTGGTATCACGGCACGAACAGCCGGACTTGCCTGCCCACGCCGAGGCCTCGGCTCCGGCTTGGCCAGCGGGGTGGGTGCCACTGCACTGACCGGGCGACGCGCAGCCTTGTCGGGCAAATACATCGCAACGCCAGCGCACAGCCGCTGCCCACGCGCCACCACCCGCTGGCGATCACCAAGCGACAACCGCCCAAGGTTCGCCGCACTATCGGCAAGCTGTGACAGATCCTCTGCTGTCTTTTTGCGACGCTCACGCTCGGCATCGCTAGTGGGTCGCGTGCTCTTGCCAGCGAAGGCCGCCGCCAGAGCCCGCGCCGAGTGGGCGATCTGGGCGGCAAGCTCGAGCAGTCGCGCTTCCCCCTCCGGATTGGCCAAGCTCGGCAGTCCCCGCGAACACAGCTCATCGATCGGTGAACGCAGCGCGGCAAGCAGCTCTCGAACCACGCGTACCGATGGTGGAGCAGACTCCGCAGTAGACCCTTGGTTCGCAGGTTCTACCCGCGCACCGAGGGTCGATTCTGCGCCGACAGCAGCCACCGACGATGGAACATCCGCCATGTAGCTGTCTATTAACACGAACAGGCCACCGTTTTCCGGAAGGAAGTCGTGTACTATGAAGCGGACTCTCCCTATCTAGCGGGTATCACCTACGACCATGGAGCGCGTCATCGGCATCGACCTGGGCACCACCAATTCGTGCGTGGCCATTGTCGAAGGAGGTGTGCCCCTGGTGTTGCCCGGGCCAAGCGGCCAGCGTGGATTTCCCGCAGTGTTGGCCATCGACGAGCATGGTCAACGCACCTTAGGCCAGATCGCGCGTCGCCAGGCCGTTCTCAACGCCGAGCACACGGCCACCGCACTCAAACGACTGCTCGGCATGCGGTTCGGTCATCCGCAGGTGCGGCAGCTCGCCGATATGGTTGCCTATCGGATCCTCCCCGGCCCTGCGGACGAGCTGCGCGTAGTTCTCCGCAACGAACCGTATTCGGTCGTCGAGTTGGTAGCAGCGATGCTGCTCGACCTCAAGCAATCTGCGGAGGCGTATCTGGGCCAGCCCGTCAGCCGAGCCGTCCTCACCGCACCGCTCGCGTTTTCCGATGCCCAGCGGATTGCCCTTCGGGATGCGGCACGTCTGGCCGGACTCGAAGTGATGCGGATCATCGCGGACCCTATCGCGGCAGCCCTGGCCCATGGTATCGGCACAAGTGAGCATCGTGCCCAGCGCATCGCCGTCTTTGACCTGGGTGGTGGCACCTTCGACTTCGCGCTGCTGGAGATGAGCAGCGGCGTTCACGAAATCCGCGCCAACATCAGCGACCAGTTCCTTGGTGGCCAAGACTTCGATCGCCGACTCCTCGACTATCTCGTGTTTGGCTTCGCCAAGGACCACAAGATAGACCTGCGTCAGGACCGGACCGCGCTCCAGCGCCTGCGCGATGCCGTCGAGAAGGCCAAGTGTGACTTATCGGTCGATGAAGAGGTCACCATCGAGGTACCGTTCATCATCTCGACCGGCACCTCCGAGCCGCTGCACCTCAAACGAACCATTGACCGCAGCAAGTTTGAGGAGCTGACCGAAGACCTCATCGATCGCACCATTCAGCTATCTAAAGGGGCGATGTCCGAGGCTGGCGTCGAACCCACCTCGGTAGACGCAGTGATCCTGGTCGGCGGGATGGGTCGGGTGCCGCGAGTACAGAAGGCGCTGACCGATCTGTTCGGTCGTCAGCCGATGAGCGGTGTCATCCCCGAGGAAGCACTCGCCATCGGTGCTGCCCTCCAAGGTGCCGCACTATCGCAGACACCCTCGGCGAGTACCACCTTCGAGCTGAGCCCGCATCACCTAGGCCTGCTCGTGGGGGGCGGAAAAGTATTCCGCCTCATCGCAGCGGGTACCCAGCTCCCCTTTGAAGCAGCCCACATCTTTACAACAGCGCGGGATCAGCAGACTGCGCTACGGCTGGTCATCATCGAGGGAGATAGCGAGCAGGCGAGCGAGTGCCGCATCCTGGGTGAATTCGTGTTTTCAGGCTTTCTGGCCGCTGCTCGTGAAAACACCGAGGTCGAGGTCCGCTTCTCGGCCGCTCAAAACGGAGACCTCACGGTCTCGGCAACCGACTTGCGAGAGCAGCGCCGGGAACAGCACACCTTTCGTCTCTCGGCCCCCCTGCTCGGCGGCGACACCGACGGCAGTAAGAGCCCCCTAGGATCCTACGAACTCGAAGCGCAGCGCACCGACGAGTTGTCACGCAATCAGGTACGCACCGAGCAGCTCATCAGCGACATCTTGGGCATGCTACCCCGCGCCGAACAAGCGGTGGCTGGCAGCGAACTGGGCCTGGATGCGATGCGTCGCGCCCGATCCGCCATCGAGCGAGCCCGGATCGCCATCATCCGAGGCGAGACCGTCGCTCTCATCGATGCCAAGCAGATCCTCGAACGCACGGCGGCCATGCTGCGAGGCGTCACCGCCAGCCTGCGCTGATGAGCCGGCATCCTGGTCCGGCTGCGTAAGCGGCTATGCACTGACACCTCGGCAACGCGGCAAACCAGGGAGGATTCTGCGCGGGGAAACGCCTACGGCAGCGCCACCCCGTCGAGAGGTCGGACCAGGAATCGTTCGCAGTCGGCTGGCCCAGGAAATGCTCTACACCGCCGACCATGCAGCTTGAGACGCCCCGCCCCGCTCTTCGCCACGCTCCGCTTGACCTGGGATTCCCCCTGGATGGAGTGGCGGTGGTCTTAAACAGCCGCGCCCGTGCCGTCACCCGTCGAATGGTGAGACGGCTATCTGAGCTACACCCACGACAGCACCTGTTTCTTTCTGAGAGCTTCGACCACAACCGTGAGATCGCCAGGCAGCTTGCCCAAAGCACCTATCACACGGTGTTGTTTGGCGGTGGCGATGGCACCTTCGTCTGTTGCCTGAACGACCTGCAGGACGCCTGCCGCAAGTACGGTCGGCCCCTACCCCGCGTCGGAGTGCTTCCGATGGGAACAGGCAACGCGATTGGCTACTATCAGGGCATTCCGCCCTCTTTGCGCGGCCTGGCATCGCAGATCGAGAGGGCGAACCAACTGCACGGACCGACTCAATCGTTACCACTTTTGCGGGTCAATGGCCGACTGTCGCCGTTTGCTGGAACAGGGCTCGACTCGCAGATTCTGGAAGACTACAGCGCCACCACCAAGACCCTCGATGCAATGGGTCTGGGACGACTCATCGGCTCTCCGCTGCGGTATGTGCTGGCCGTAGCGCTGCGATCGGTTCCCCGTTTTGTCCTGCGCAAGCTTCCCGAGGTCGAGGTAGTAAACATCGGCGGACCGGCCTTTTCCATCGGACTCGACGGCAAGCCGGATCCGACACCGCTGCCACGCGGCACGGTGCTGTATCGAGGTCGCTGTACGCTCGCGGGGGCCGCCACGGTGCCTTGCTATGGCTTTGGCGTACGGATCTTTCCGTTTGCTGACCTCCGGGCTGACAAGTTCCACCTGCGCTGCACCGATGCCAGTGCGAGCGAGACGCTGGCGAACCTGCCCGCAGTGCTGCGCGGGGACTACCGCAGTCCATCGCTGCATGACTTCCTGTGCGATGCGGTCGAGATGCGCATCTCGCAGCCGGTCCCTATGCAGAGCGGTGGTGACCTGATCCCCGATCGTCACGATCGACTGCGCATCGATCTTGCCGATGCGCCTGTCGCACTCGTCGCTCCCCGGTAAATCCCACCGCTCGGCCTACGCCTCGCCTGCTCATTTCCGGCACATCCCATTCCACTTATGCACAATGGCCCGCCCTGGCCTGTGTTAGGATGGGTCGATTCTCGTCGGAAGGAGAGCGTCCATGCAGCTTAGCAAACTCCGTGAGCAGTTACTCCAGCAACACGCCGCCCTGCGGGAACTCATCGCCGAGGTTGGTGCCCAAAATCAGCGCAGCCAGGATCAGGCGGGCGATGATGAGCTGCGTCGTGCACTCGGCAAGCTCACGGTGGCACTCGGAGAGCACAACCGATTTGAGGAAAGCAGCCTGCGTGGGGTCATTGCCAAGCTAGACGCATGGGGACCGCAGCGCGAGTCCCTGATGGACAGCCGCCACCACGATGAACACTTGCTAACACTGGAGGCGCTGGAGCAGTCGTTTGGCACCCCGCAGCGTGCAGAGCGGGCCACCCAACTTCGCAAGCTGCTCGATGCACTCCTCGATCATATGCGCCATGAGGAACGCGAAGTCCTACACCCCAACGTCCTGCGCGATGACGTGATCACCGCAGACCCTTTCGGCGGCTAAGGGTGCCTGGAACAAATTCAATTTGTCCACCTACCCCTTCCTAGGGTGCCTAGAACAAATTCAATTTGTCCACCCCCCCCTTCCTAGGGCGCCTGGAACAAACTCAATTTGTCCACCCCCCCCCTTCCTAGGGCACCTGGAACAAACTCAATTTGTCCACCCCCCCCTTCCTAGGGTGCCTGGAACAAACTCAATTTGTCCACCTACCCCCTTCCTAGGGTGCCTGGAACAAATTTCATTTGTCCAGGTCGACTACACCGAGTGACCTGGGCAAACGGCCCCATCGAACCACGTCCAGCGCTCCGGTTGTTCGAGATAGTGCGGTGTGGGAGGCGCCGTCTTTCCCGGCTGCTATGATGCGCCCATGGCCGAACCGCGTGTCCGTCGTACCGAAACGCCGCTGTCCACGCAGGATGTCGAGGAGTACCGCGCCCTCATCAAGCTGGCTCAGGCCGCGTTGCCGCAGAACTCCGATGAGGCAGCCCAGGAATTAACGAGGCTCTGTCGCCTCCGCAACCGGCCTGCGCTGCTCCGTTCGCGTCTGCGCTTCGGTCGTGAGCTGCTCCTGATTCGAGTCTCGGACCTCGATGGAGATGGCAAAAACGAGATCCTGGTAATCGACAGCGATCGCAACGTCCACACGCCGCGCTTTGCAGTCCGTCAGACCGAAAGCGGAGAGATTGCTTCGTGGACCATCGGCAGCCATCGCTACCGAGGCCGGCTTCTCGGGGTGAGCTTCAGCCCATTCGGCGTCTTTCACCGCCAAGAAGCCATCGTCACTTCGGTCGAGGAAAACGAAGGCAGCGCCGTATATCGCGAGCTAAAGCTCACCTGCGATGGGCAGCAGTGGGATGTCTCAGAGCTGGAACACCGCAGCGTCAGTACCATGGGGCTGGGCGAGATTCGATTGATCGGCGACTCCAGCGAAGTCGGACGGGTGCCCGTGCTACGCGGTCGCCCCGATGACGGCCGTCTGTGGGTGGAAATCCTCGACGACCGTGTGGGCCCTCGCAGTTCCGCTAGCACCGACTTTAGCAAGGTTTCGTTTTTGCCCGGCGAAGTCACTGACATGGTGCTCGCTGAAGACGAATTGGTCGTTGCCTATTCCCGAGGAGGACTTCAGCGGATCAGCCGCGATGGTCGACTACGCTCACTACTGTTTCCGCAGTGGCGTTTTGTCTGCTTGGCGTACTCGCCAGCCCGCAAGCTCTCCGAACGTGCATCCCAGCAGAGCCGAGGACTGCTGCTCGGTGGCACTTCGTTTGGCTACGTGTTCGCGATGGACCTGTCACAGTCGCACTCCGGTGTGCAATGGCGCATGGATGCAGGCTTTTTGTTTTCATCGATGACGCTGGCGGATGTCGAGTCGAGCGGCCGCGTCGATCTCGTGCTTGGTGGAATCGACGGGGGCATGCGCATCTATGAGCTGACCGAGCCGCAGCTCCTGAACCAGCGCTGTCGGCAGCTCTACCAATCACTCGGCAACAAGGCGGGAGACAAGCTGCTGGAGCTGGCACCACCTCGGCACGAGGCTCACCCAGCGGTACAGCTCTACCTACTCAGCCGAGTCTTGGAAAGCAATGGCCCAGCGACGCATGCGGTGGTTGAGCTGGTGCGCTGGTTCACCCTGGGACAGCCCGGCTGGCACACCCTGCCCGAGCGAGCCCAGCGTGAAGCAGTCGTGAGCATGGAGCACTTCCTACTGCTCCACCTGCCGCAGCTCGCCACACTCGAAGGACGCTCGACCCCCACAGGGCCATTGCCGTTACTGACCGCTCGTCAAATGCAAGAGGGCGGACCGGGAGACCTGGTACCCCAAGGCCTATTCGATCCCACGACGAAGCTCCAGCTTGCGCGCACGGTGCTGGCGGAACTGGTCGAGATTTACCTGGGTGCACCGCGCCTGGTGCGTCACCAGATCGACCGCATCTCTCGACGACTGTTTGAGCAATACTGGCAGCTTGCGCCCAGCCTGAGCAGCGATGATGAGGGGGTGGTCGGGGCAGACCAGCCGCCGCCTGAACTACGCAAGCTCCTCAACGTCCGGAGCTTGCGGGCCCGTGAGTATTCGCTGACGCTGGCCATTGAGTCGGAATCGCGACTTCACCACTTGCAGTCACTTCCCGAAGGAGAGCGACCCAGGCTGGACGAAAACAGCGACGTCGTAGTGCGAGTGCTGCGGGCGATTGGCCTCACCGAAGAGCTGCGCACCGACCGTTTCTCGATAGAGCTAGAGCGATTGGATCTGTCAGCGACAGCGATTGATCCCATTGACCTGTCGGGTAACACGCCGCAGATGCCCGCCGAGGTCTGGCCGGAGCGCTGCTTTGTCGTCGGAATCGGTCGCCATCGAGCACTGCGCATCGAGCCGCTCCATCCAGCCCACACCACCTGGGACGGTAAGACGCCGGAGAGCGAGATCATGGCCTGGCCGTGGCTGCCCTCTCAAGGCGGCCCAGAGGTCAAGATCACCGGCCAGATTCGCTTTGTCGAGGCTCGCCGCCTATGGCGCGAAGGCGACTGCATCATCCCAACGGTCATCGTCGGAGCTGAAGAGGCTGGCGATACCCGACTGCTGGTGTTTACGCCGCTCGCCGATGGCCGACTGCTGCTGCGTGGAGAGGCTCGCTGCGGCGGAATCTCGATCGACCCGATTGGTTATGACTGCCACGTTGAAGAAGAAGGAACCAGCGGCGCGCCGATACCAAGTGGAGTCGAATCGCTGGTGCTTCGTCTGCCAGGCACGTCCGAGCGTACCCGTCCCCAGGTGCTGGTACTTGACACCCACAGCGGTGGTCTGCGGCTGCGCTCAACCCTGCTCCCGAGTGACCTGCTGGCGGTGGTTTCGACGATGGGTGGCTCTCTCTACCTAGCGTCGGCCCGGATCAAGCTGCATCGGCCCGGCGAAAAGCCACTCTGGGCCCCCTCACCGGCTGGAGTGTGCTGTGCCGCCTTGGATGAAACGGCGATGACCATAGCGGTGGGCACCTCGACCGGACAGGTCCAGGTACTTCACCTCGAAGAAGACTCGCTGCGGCTGCACGCGCAGTATCTTCTACCGAAGGGCATCTCGGCGCTGTGCTTCATACCCGATGGGGTCTTTGGGGTACCCTGTCTCGCGATTGGCACCGAGGACGAACAAGTCCACCTAGTCGCCATCGATTTCCGCCATGACGGTCAGGAGGTGACTCGGCTGGCTGCTGGTGGCACGCCACAGCGGATGATGTGTCGACCCATGGCCGAGGGGGGATTCCGGCTGTTGATTGTTCTGGCTGGTGGCGTCCTGACGAGCTGGGAAGCGCACCCCGATGACGACCACAACCTCAGTATCCAGCGACTGCTGGAACAGGGGACGCGGGCAGCCGGGTCACGGGTTGGACTGCTCCGGGCCGCTCTTCGCGGGCTTGGACCTCACATCCGTGCGGTGGCGATGCGAGAGCTTCTGCGCAACGCTCGCGATGGCCGGATCGCAGGCTCGATCTTCACCACCACGGAGCCCAAGACCCCGGCGATGACCAGCGCCAGCCGGATGCCGCTCACCAACAAGTCCACGATGGAACGCGGAACCCCAGCGGTAGCCAGCGTGCTGCACCTATGCAAGCTGATGCTGCAAGGAGATGCTTCACCCGGTGGTGAGCTTCCGCCCCGTCCCACTGGACGATCCGAGGTCTTTGATGTCGCCGCATGGCCTCTCCCAAGGCCCCCCCGTCATCGCCTGCTGGTGGCGCAACTGTTTGACTCGCTCGTACCGATCGCGCTCGGAGGCTCGGGCAGTGGAGCCGATGCCCAGCAGTCGCGATTGGCCCGCGAGCTACTCGGTAAACTGGTTCAGTTCTGCGACGATCCACTGGCGGTACGTGGTGATCTGCTTCAGTGCATCGAAGTCCACGTCAGGCCCGAGCACATCGACGAGCTTTCGCTGTGGCTGCCGCAGCTCATCCTGTATTACGATACCCGATTCGATACTCGCCCAGTGCCGTGGCCACTGACGGTGGATGGGGTCGCCGCGCTGTTTCTGCGCCACCTACAGCGGTTGGATCGTGCCCAGCTCTTCGATGACGCCGAGCCGACGTTCTTCCGCAACATCGTCACGGTTCTGGAAGCGGTGGGACCGACGCTGCCAAGCCGGTTCCTGCTGACCAACCTGGCGCTTTTGCTCCGCTCGGCCCTGCGCTGGCAGCGAATCTACCTGGCCGGAGACTTGGGACGGGTCCGTCTGTACCTGCCACACCAAGTCATTGAAGCCATGTGTCAACCGGAGATCCTGCCCGACCCGGAAGTCCGAGCCTTTCTGCTCGGGGTGTCGCGGCGCTGGGGACCGAGGCTGCCGACGATCGGTGCCGACGAAAACGACGAAGTCATCGCCAGCATCGCCGCCGGAGAAAACCTGGCCTGGCTGTTCGAGGTCGCGGTCGAAAATGGCTTTGACCAGATGTACTACGAACGTCTCTCCGATGAGCTCACGCGCTCGGCACTGCCCCTGAGCATCGACAGCGTTCCGACCGATGCCTGGGCGCTGCACGAGATGGTGCAGGGTGTGCTGCGGATCTTCGACGTCACCAACATCACTGAGCTGTCGGCGTCGATCCAGCCGCAGTCCGTCGACAAAGCGCTGGCCTCACTGCGCAGCCACCACCAGCTATCCAACGAGCACTTGTCCTATCGCTACCGTGATGAGGCATGGGGGCTGCTCGATGAAGAGCTGTTTATCGACGAGCAGCAGTTCCTACTGCAAGCGCTCCAGGACATGGACCGCAAGAACAACAAAGCGCAGCTTGCCCATACCCTGGATGAGGTAGCGACCCAAGTCGATCAGCGGAGAAACAACCTACGGATGAAGCTGTTGCAGCAGCTATCCGCCGAGCCCCCCGCCCATCACACGGGTGCCTTTGTGTCCAGGATGCTGCGGGTCAGGCCGCAAGCGACCGTGGTGGCGCTACTCACCATTTGGTGGCAGGTGCTTCGCGAGGAAGCGATGCGGCTGCGCACCGAGCCAGACTTCGATGTGCGGCTGGTATCGGACCTAGGCATCACGGAAGGCCGACGAATGCTGCGCTACGCCGTGCTGCTCGCGTCCGATGCCCCGCGAACCGCCCACGGGGTGTTGCTGACGGTCCGTTCGGTCGAACCCAAGGAAGTACGGGCACGCGTTCTCGACCCGGATGCGGTTGACCTAGAGCCCGGACAAGAACTGGGTCTGGTCATCGAGTGTCCTGCTGCGATGGCTGCTGATGGACTGCGCTATCGGATCGAAATCGAGCTGTCGCATGACGGCGACAAGCGAACTGAGCGAGCCATCGAAGGACAGTTCCGTCGAGAATCACGGGCGTTGGCGAGAGCCCTGTTCGACAGCTTCAGTGAACGATTGCCCACCCTGTTTGCCGTTCGCAAACAAGAGCTACAAGAGCAGCTAAAGTCCGCACAAGCAGCGGTGGCGCTGACGACCGCGTTTCCGGCCCATGCCCACGAACTACTCGCCGAGGTGCTAGGACTCGACTGGCCCGAGCGTCCACTCGATACGCTGGAAGACTGGCGGATGGTCAACGTCGCCGTTCGCACCCCGACGCCCAGCAGCGGGTCGCAAGTGGTGAGCAGCCAGCGCCAGCTCACACCGACCCTGCGCGAGGTGGTCCAGCAAATTGGGCATCGCCTGGGCACGCTACTCGGTCTGCCGAGCGCGGACCGATTGGACACGATCGAGGCAGTGGTACGTGCGGTCGCTGATGCTCCGGTTTCGGGCAACGGTACCGCGAGCCGGGGACTCATCATCTTGGGACTCCCGGAGCTGGCAGAGCGAGCGCGGCTTGAAGACAACGAGCTCCGTCAGCTCTACATGCTCGGGGCGCGGATCGCTCTTGCGTACAGAGGACGAGTGCTGCTGCTGGTCTCTCCGCAGGCGGCCGCGATGCTGCTCCAGACCCTGCCCTATTCAAGTGGCCCGACGAGTTCTTCCCCGGAGCAACAGCAGCCTCGCTCTGTGCATCTGCTTGATTTGGACGAAGTCGCCGATCCGCTGTCGCAGCAGCGCACCGATGAAAGAATGCGCGTGGAGCTGGAGCAGGCCCTGCTGAACCTTCTGCTGCATCGCGACGGAGTGTCGCTGTCGGCCCAGAGTGGTCCTGGTCTACCGGGGGTTACAACTCCATCGACAGCCCAGTCAGCGGTGCGGATGCTGATCGACATCACCGGCACCGATCTGCGGCTGTGCGCAGAGTGTCTGCCTCTGGTGGAACAAGCACTGCGGGAACGCAGCCGCGCACCGCTGGCCCCAAGTGCGTTCGAGGCGCGAGTGGGAACCTTCCTGTCTACGCTGTGGGGAGCGTTGCCTCTTGGACACCGGCTGTATCTATCGGCGCTGTGCAGCGACTCGGTCGATCTGGATGTGGCCGACCTACGCGCTGGAATGGTCGTCGATCAGCCGGTCTACTCGATCTCGGGGAAAGACCGACTCCCGACGAGCAAAGTCGTGGCCTCGGCAGGGGTGCGCATCGACCAACGGACCATCGACGACCTGAATCGCGTGATGTGGCTCAAGAAGGTCCGCATCCGAGGCAGCCTGCACGACTCACGCAGCGTGCTCTGGACGTATTTGAAACAGCCACGACCACGACTCCGTGGGCGTTCTCCCGTGGAAGACCTGGGCAGCCGTGAACAAGCCAGTGGGCGCTGGCTCGAACAAATGGCGCATGATCTGATCGCGCTGGGGCTGATCAGTCACCACAAGCTCAGCGGGGACCGAGTGTTTTATGCGTTCTGTTCTCCGCCGTCGCGAGAGTGGCTACGAACGCTGCTCGGGGTGGTCGAAGGCGAGGTCGGCCTGCCCAGCACGATTGATGGCCGCAACCTGACGCGGGGACTGCCTCTGTGGGATGCTGCCGCCGTCGACCGTACGTTGGGTGGCAACGCAGCCCAACTGCGGACCGTGCTCGGCTGGAATCGCCCCAACGTACAGGGAGGGCAAAGCCGCTGGCAGGAGTTTATGGAGCTGTCGCGGGCTTGTCGCAAGTGGGTCGATGGGCTAGACGAGCCGCGCTTTGTCGAAGCGGTGGCGCGCTACTTCCGGCTCGATCTGGTGGATGGCACCGGTAAGGACGGAGCCAGTGAGCAAGGGCAGCTCAGCCTGCGCTCGGTGCAGATACGCTTCCGCGAAAAGCGGCAGCTCCCATGGCTCAAGCGGGTGGTGCTGTATCTTCCGTCCGGTCAGCCGGATCGTCCAACGCTAGAGCAAGTGCAGCTCGATCTGCGCAAGCGACTGCCGATGCTCAGTGGGGGTTCGGGACCGAATCCGCTGGCTCGCTCGGATGCATCCTTCGCGGGAATCGAAGCCACGATCAGCGATACCTCTCTATCTGCGATCGTAGTGGTTCCCGAGCTATCCCCCGAAGTGCTGTCCTGGAGCCGCAACCTATTTCACGTCGCGGCCATCGATATCACCGATATCCAGCACGCGGCGCTTCACGACAACCCGGTCGAGGAGCTGATTCGTCGCCTGGCTGCCGCAGCGTCGTATGCCGCGCTGTCGCCGTTTCGCTCCAAGATGGGTCTGGCCAACCAAGAACTCATCGAGGAGATGTTCTACGGCCGTCGGGCACTGCTTGAAGAAATTCGTGGTCAACGGCAGGAGAACTTCCTGGTTGTCGGTCCACGAAAGATTGGCAAGACCTCGCTGCTGCAGAGGGTGCGCTTCGAGCTGGAACAGCAAGGCTACCGGGTGATCCCGCGTGGCATGGACTACACCACGGCCCCCACCAGTCGCGAGCTGCTCAAGTCGATGATCCTAGAGCTGTTCGAGGACATCGATCCGGCACGGGCACAGGCGGGCTTTGCGCTGGGCGAGCCGCTTCCTCCGCTCCGGGCAGTCGTAGACCTGTGGACACGCAAGAACCCGGACCGCAGCATCGCGATCGTACTCGATGAAATCGACACGATCCTGCGGACCGAAAGGCGGGCCTACCTGCTCGGAGAGTGGCGCGAGGCGGCAACGATTGGACAGGCGCTGGCCTCGCTGATGCCACCGGGCACACCACCGATTCTCAAGGTCGCGACCACCAAGCTCAGGGAAAGCCTAGAACAGCTCGATCTGCCACACGATGTCGTCGACGGCATGCTCGAGGGACTGACCACCCCACCGGAGATGCGTCGGCAGTCACCGCTGCTCGAAGAGCTACGCTCGGCCTCCGCGCTGCTACTGCATGGTGGGGCGGTGTGTCGCGTGATCTTGGCTGGCCACGCCGAGCTGGTGGAAGCACGTTGGGATCTGTTTGGTCCGCTGCTCAACTTCGCCAAACTGCGGCTCCTGGGACCGCTCGATGAGTCGAGTGCCGAGCGGATGGTCCGAGAACCATTTGCTCGCTTGGGCCTCCGCTTCGAGTCGCAAGCCGTCGAGCAACTGCTGCTGGAGAAGACCTTCCGCGTACCGGCGTGGCTCCAGCACTGCGGAGCGCTCATCATCCAAAGTATCGACGAACGACTCCGGTCATCCCGTCGCGAGGAACAGAAAATCACCGACCGCGACATCCTGCTGGCGCTCGAAAAGGTCTACGCCGAAGAGCGAGCGGCTCTTCAGAGCGAAAACGGCATGTATATGCTGGGTCCAGAATGCAGCTTCGTGCTGCTCAGCCTGGTCGAGGAGCCATGGTTTACGGTCGATACCGCCGTCGAGTACCTGCACCTATGGTTCCAAACCCTGGACGCCCGGGATCGTCAGCGGATTGCCCGCCACGACGAAGACTTCATCGCCGCGTTTAACCATGAGACGGTGCGTCGAATCGTTCGTGACCTAACCAACACGTTCTATTTGGTGAGCGATGAGGCCGAGTACCTCACGACCGAGGGTTATCCGCCCGGCCATAGCTCGCCCGGTTTCCCGGTACCCTCGGTGGTATTGCCGCTGTCGGCGCACCCGGGGGCAATGCAGACGGCATCGGCCACCAGCCCCACCCCACGACTGGGCGATCTGGGACGTGATCGTCTGCGCCGCACCTACAAAGTCAGCCGCACGATGGTGTCGACGGTATTTCACGACGAACTGCACCTGCAGCGACGAATTGAGCTGGCACGACGGGCCCTTCGACTGTGGCAGGAAGGTCGCGGCGTGTGGGCGCGCACGGCCAACCGGTCTGTGTATTGACGGACCCGGCGAGGGCGGAGCAAACTCGCGCT
>WBZP01004168.1_pt1 | contig 15226 bp, 18 predicted proteins | sample 5204301 | NCBI WGS metagenome assembly WBZP01 (sample SAMN12412401, study PRJNA552823) | activated sludge metagenome | isolation source: activated sludge from nitrification reactor of wastewater treatment plant... | place: USA: Pennsylvania | collected 2017
CGGCGGCGGCGCGCTGACGCGCGAGAAGATCGTCGCCACCGTCGCGCGCCGGTTCGTCTGCATCGGCGACGCTTCGAAGCTTGTCCCGGTGCTGGGGAAGTTCCCGCTGCCGGTCGAGGTGATCCCAATCGCGCGCAGCTACGTCGCGCGACAGCTCGTGCTGCTGGGCGGGCAGCCGGCGTGGCGGATGGGCTTCGTCACCGAGCACGGCAACTGGATCCTCGACGTCTCCGGTCTCGCGATCCTCGACCCGGTGGCACTGGAGGCGAAGATCCGCGCCCTCGCCGGCGTGGTCACCGTCGGCCTCTTCGCCCAGCGCGGCGCCGACGTGATCCTGCTCGGCGGCGATACCGGGGTGCGCACGATCAAGCCGGGGCGCTGAGCCTCCCCCCGGGGGCCGTCCCCGGCGACGGTGCATCCCGCCGCGCCCGAGGCGTCGCGCGCCTGTGCCGCCCAGCAAGCATCACCACCGGCGTACCCGCACGAACACGGCAAGGAGTGGGCTCCATTGCCGGTTGACCGGCATCAAGACCCGCCGGCCGCGCGCGGCCTAGACTGGATTCATAGGCAGCAGCGAGGGAGTCGTCGATGCGATTGCGGCGTTCCCTGGTTCTTGTATCGATTCTGGCGCTGGCCGGTTGCGCGACGCCGTCGCTGCGCGGTCAGGGAGATCTCTCTCGATTCGTGCGCGACGGCGTTTCCACGCGCTCCGAGCTCGAGGCCCGGCTCGGGCCTCCCGCGCTCACGTTCGAGAACGAGCGCATCGCCTGCTGGCGGCTCGGCCGCGACGACGCCGGCCAGTTCGTCGTGCGCCGGACGGTTGGCTGGGCCGGCACGCGCGACGAGCTGGTCGTCGTGTTCGACGGGACGGGCACCGTGCAGCGCCACGCGCTGGTCGAGATCCAGGGGCCGTGAGATGGCGGGCGGCCGGCGATCGTTTCCAGCGCTGGCAGCGGCGGCACTCGGCCTCTCGCTCGCAGCGTGCGTGACGACCCCGGTGCCGCCGCTCGGTTACGGCGAAACCCGCGGCAACCTGCCCGCCACGACCGCGGAGCTGGTCGAAGGCCGGACGACCCGCGAGGAAGTGCTGCTGCGCCTGGGTTCGCCGGATGCCGTGACGCCCGACGGCCACCGTTTCGGCTACGCCAGCCGCCGGCACGAGGGCGGTATCGGTGTCGTAGGCATAGGCCAGCTTGCTGGCCTCCCGCTGGGCGGCGCCGTCGAGTTCACCGAGCGGCGACTGGTGATCGACTTCGATGCGCAGGGCGTCGCGAATCGCGTGCTGCTCGACGAGGTCCGATGCACGAAGGCCGTCGGCCTGTTTGCGCAGGGCGCTGCCTGCCTCGCATTCGACGGCCTCGGCCTGTCGCCGGCGGGCGAGGCCGGGCGCCTGGTCGCGCCCGAGCCGACGATCGCCGCCTTCGCCGACGCGATCCTGGTTCGGTCCATTCCGGGAGCGGGCGACCGGACGCTCGGTGAAGACTCCTTTGGCTGGACCCAGAACCCTCGCCGCGATCTGCGCGGACCCCAACGCCTGCGCGGCCCCGTCGCCGTCAGCGACACGGCGATCATCGTTACGGCGCGGGAGCCCGTGAGCCCGACGGGCCGCCCCGAGGGCGAACATCGGAGTGCGCAGCACGAAGGCACCCCAGCGAGTACGCAGCCCGCCAGCATCCGCATCGCTTTCGCCGACATCGACGAGTTCGTCTGCCGGCAGTACGGCCCGCATTCGAGCGGGACGACAATGGTGATGCTAACCACGCACGGCGGCTACGAGGTATCGATCATGGTGATGAGCACCGGCGCGCTGGGCGGCCCGGACAACGCGGCGACGGAGCGACTGATCGGGATCGTCGAGGCGAAACTCGGACGACCCGCGCGTCCGCTGTAGACCCGCCCGCGACCGGTGCCACGGCGACGTCGCGCCGCCGGCCTTCGTGGTCGATCGGTGACCGCTGCGGCGATCCGCTCTAGAATGCGCGGATGTCCGATCTCTCGATCCCCGGCCGCGGAAGCTTCTCCGACGTTGCCGCCTACATGACCGGCGTGGGCGAGGCTGCCCGCGCCGCCGCGCGCGTGCTCGCTCGCGCCGACACGGCGACCAAGAACACGGCGCTGACGGCCATCGCGACGGCGATCCGCCGCGACGAGGCACTGCTGCTCGCGGCCAATGCCGAGGACGTTCGCGCGGCGCGCGAAGCGGGCCACGACGCCGCCTTCGTCGACCGGCTGGCGCTCTCGCCCAAGTCGATCGCGGCGATGGCCGAGGGGCTCGAACAGATCGCCGCGCTGCCCGACCCGGTCGGCGAGATCGGCGAGCTCAAGTTCCGGCCCTCGGGCATCCAGGTCGGACTGATGCGGGTGCCCCTGGGCGTGGTCGGCATCATCTACGAGTCGCGGCCCAACGTGACCGCGGACGCCGCGGGGCTGTGCCTCAAGTCCGGCAACGCGACGATCCTGCGCGGCGGCTCGGAGGCGATCCGCAGCAACCGGGCGATCGCCGCCTGCGTGCACGAGGGGCTCGCCGCCGCCGGACTCCCCGAAGCCGCCGTGCAGGTGATCGCCACCACCGACCGCGCCGCGGTCGGTCACCTGATCGCCGACGAGAAGCACGTCGACGTGATCGTGCCGCGCGGCGGCAAGAGCCTCACGTCGCGGATCGCCGCCGAGGCGAAGGTGCCGGTGATCAAGCACCTCGACGGCGTCTGCCACGTCTTCATCGACGCCGCTGCGGACCTCGCCAAGGCGATCGCGATCGCCGACAACGCCAAGACGCAGCGCTACTCGCCGTGCAACACGATGGAGACGCTGCTCGTCCACGCCGGCATCGCCGCGCGCGTGCTGCCGCCACTGGCCGGGATCTACACGGCCAAGGGGGTCGAGATGCGCGGCTGCGAGCGAGCGCGGCGAATCGTGCCGGCGATGACGGCGGCGACCGAGGCCGACTGGTTCGAGGAGTACCTGGCCCCGATCCTCGCGATCCGCGTGGTCGACTCGCTCGACGCCGCGATCGATCACATCGCGACCTACGGCTCGCAGCACACCGACGCGATCGTCACCGAGGACTACTCGGCGGCGATGCGCTTCCTGCGCGAGGTCGACTCGAGCTCGGTGATGGTGAACGCGTCGACGCGCTTCGCCGACGGCTTCGAGTACGGCCTCGGCGCCGAGATCGGCATCTCGACCAACAAGCTGCACGCGCGGGGCCCGGTCGGCCTCGAGGGCCTCACCAGCCGCAAGTGGGTGGTGTTCGGCTCCGGGCAGATCCGGACCTGACGACGGGCGCGGCGGCGCCCGCGCCGGAAGCGTCGGGCGCGGATGGCCGGCAGCCTCGACGAAACCTTTGCCAGACGCGCCGCGAACGACGACCTCCGCGATGGAGCCCCTTGCCCAGCGCATCCTCGACTTCTGGTTCGGAGCGCCGCCGCACGCGACGCGCGACGCCTGGTTCCGCAAGGACCCGGCGTTCGACGCGACGATCGCCGCCGCGTTCGGCAGGCCCGTTGCCGCCGCGCTCGCCGGCGGGTTCCGCGAATGGGATGCCGAACCGCGCGGCGCGCTCGCGCGCATCCTGCTGCTCGACCAGTTCACCCGCAACATCCATCGCGACACGCCGCGCGCCTTCGCCGGCGATGCACTGGCGCTCGAGGCCGCGCAGGCGCTGGTGGATGCCGGCGCGGACGCCCGGCTCGACGCCTTCGAGCGCTGGTTCGCCTACCTGCCGTTCGAGCACGCCGAATCCTGGCCCGAACAGGAGCGCGCGCTGGCGCTGTTCACGCGCCTGCGCGACGACACCGGCCTCGCCGCGCCGCTCGAGTGGGCCGAGAAGCACGCCGCGGTGATCCGCCGCTTCGGCCGCTACCCGCACCGCAACGCGATCCTGGGCCGCGCCTCCACGCCCGAGGAGATCGCGTTCCTGGGCGAGCCTGGGTCGCGGTTCTGAACGGCGGCCGCGTCCAGTCGCGCCTGCAGTCGACCGCGCCGCGTCCTGCCGCTGTTGCGCGGAACGCGACAGCCGTGGCGCCGAACGGCACGGCGGCGGCGGCACGTGGTGACCGCGCCAACACGACCTGCGTAGAATGGCCGCCATGCACGCCTCCCTCGGCGTCTTCGGTGGCACGTTCGATCCGATCCACGTCGGACACCTCGAGCTCGCGCGCGAGGTGCGCGAGGCGCTGCAACTCGCTGCGGTGCGCATCATCCCGGCGGGCGACCCGCCGCACCGCGCGGCGCCGGTGGCCACCGCGTTCCACCGGCTGGCGATGACCGAACTCGCCGTCGCCGGCGTCGCCGGGCTCGAAGTCGACCGCCGCGAGGTCGACCGTTCCGGGCGCAGCTTCACCTTGCTCACGCTCGAGTCGCTGCGGGCCGAGGATGCGGCTCGCCCGCTGGCGCTGATCGTCGGCGCCGACGCGTTCCTGGGCTTTCCCGGCTGGCACCGCTGGCGCGAGATCTTCGCGCTGGCGCACGTCGTCGTCGTCGCCCGCCCGGGCAGCCCGTTCCCGGCACACCTGCCGCCGGCCCTCGGCGAAGAGTGGGCGGCACGACGCGCCGACGACGCGCAGGTGCTGCACGCGACGCCCGCCGGCGCGATCCTGGTGCAGCCGATCACGCCGCACGACATCACGGCCAGCTCGATTCGCGCCCAGCTCGGCCGCGGTGCCGAGGGCATCGCGGCGGTCCGCGGTTTGCTCCCGCCCGCCGTTTTGGCCTATATTGACCGCAACCAGCTCTATCGATCGCGACCGGATGCGACTTAACAAACTCCAGAAGACCGCCGTCACCGCACTCGAGGACATCAAGGCGCGCGACATCACCGTCCTCGACGTGCGCAAGCTCACCAGCCTCTACGACACGCTGATCGTCGCCTCCGCCGAGTCGAACCGCCAGGTCAAGGCGCTGGCCAACCACGTCCGCGACAAGCTGAAGGCGGCCGGCGCGACGATCGTCGGCGTCGAGGGCGAGGAGACCGGCGAGTGGGTGCTGGTCGACGCCGGCGACATCGTCGTCCACGTGATGCAGCCGGCGGTGCGCGCCTACTACAACCTCGAGGAGCTGTGGACGCCGCCCAAGCCGGTGCGGCGGGCCAGGCCCAAGGCCGAGTTGAAGACCTGACGCTCCCCGGGCGCCCGCGGCGCAGTGTGCGGCGGGGCCGGAGCGTCGTCGACCATGCTGCGGATCCGCGTCGTCGCGCTGGGCCACCGGATGCCGGCGTGGATCGACGCCGGCTGGGACGACTACCGCCGGCGGCTGCCGCGCGAGATCGCGCTCGAGCTCGTCGAACTGAAGCCCGAGCCCCGCGACCGCGGCAGGCCGGTGCCCGAACTGCTGGCGGCCGAGGCGATCCGGATCGGAGCGGCCTGCCAGGGCGCCGCGCTGATCGCACTCGACGAGCACGGCGCGGCGTGGACGACGCGCGAGCTCGCCAACCAGCTGGCGCGCTGGCGCGACGAGGCGATGTCGGTCGCGTTCGCCATCGGCAGCGCCGACGGCCTCGATCCGGGCCTGAAACGCCGTGCCGCGGCCCGCGTCGCGCTGTCGGCGCTAACATTGCCGCACGGGCTCGTGCGGGTGCTGCTCGCCGAGCAGATCTACCGCGCGGCGAGTCTGCTCGCCGGGCACCCCTACCACCGGGACTGAACGCATGAGCGACCCGACTGCGCCGAAATCGATCTACCTCGCCTCGAAGAGCCCGCGGCGGGCCGAGCTCCTGCGCCAGCTCGGCGTGGAGTTCACCGAGCTGCGGCTGCGCGAGGCGCCGGGGCGCGAGCGGGACGTGGTCGAGGGGCCGCGGCCCGGCGAGTCGGCACGCGACTACGTCACCCGGATCGCGCGCACCAAGGCGCTGGTCGCGTGGCACCGGATGGGCCAGCGCAGCCTGCCGCCGCTGCCGGTGCTCGCCGCCGACACCGAGGTCGTCCTCGACGGCGCGATCTTCGGCAAGCCCGTCGACGCCGCCGACGCCGCGCGGATGCTCGCCGCGCTGTCCGGACGAACGCACGAAGTGATGACCGCGCTGTTCGTGAAGTGGGAGCAGGCGGTCCACGGCGCGCTGTCGACGTCCCGCGTCAGCTTCCGCGCGCTGGACGCGTCCGAGATCGAGCGCTACTGCGCGACCGGCGAGCCGCTGGACAAGGCCGGCGCCTACGCGATCCAGGGCCGCGGCGCCGCGTTCGTCGAGCGCATCGAAGGCAGCTACTCCGGCGTCGTCGGACTGCCGCTCTACGAGACGGCGCAGGCGCTCGCGCAGATCGGCGTCTCCGTGCTATAACCGGCGCGACGACCGCATCCGCCTCGATTCGCCGCGCCGCCGCGATCGAGGCGGGGCTGCCACTCGACCGACAGCAGGTCCCGGGCCGAACGCGCCGGGGACGAGGAATCGCCATCCTGAACCCGCCGCGCGCCAATGTCCCATGAAATCCTCATCAACGTAACGCCGCAGGAAACACGGGTCGCGATGCTGGAGCAGGGCGTCGTGCAGGAGCTCCACGTCGAGCGCCAGAGCGCCCGCGGGCTCGTCGGCAACATCTACCTCGGCCGGATCGCGCGCGTGCTGCCGGGCATGCAGAGCGCGTTCATCGAGATCGGTCTCGAGCGCGCCGCGTTCCTGCACATCGCCGACATCTGGGAGCACCGGCTCGGCGGCCACGGCGGCACCGACACCCGGCCGATCGAGAAGATCCTGCACGAGGGCCAATCGCTGCTGGTGCAGGTGATCAAGGACCCGATCGGCACCAAGGGCGCCCGGCTGTCGACGCAGCTCTCGCTCGCCGGCCGCCTGCTCGTCTACCTGCCGCAGGACTCGCACATCGGCATCTCGCAGCGGATCGAGGACGAGGCCGAGCGCGAGAGCCTGCGCGAGAAGCTGCAGCAGCTGCTGCCCGAGGGGCTCGCCGGCGGCTTCATCATCCGCACGATGGCCGAGGCCGCGACCGAGCGCGAGATGGCCAACGACATCGAGTACCTGACCAAGCTCTGGAACGACCTCAACGCGTCGACCCGCGAGGTGCCCGCGCCGGCGCTGCTCTACCAGGACCTCTCGCTCGCGCAGCGTGTGCTGCGCGACATGGCGACCGAGGAGACCTCGCGCGTGGTCGTCGACTCGCGCGAGACCTTCGTGCGGATGCAGGAGTTCGCCCGCGACTACACGCCGGTGCTCGCCGAGCGGCTGCAGCTGCACACCGGCGACCGGCCGCTGTTCGACCTCCACGGCGTCGAGGACGAGATCGAGAAGGCGCTGTCGCGGCGCGTCGACTTGAAGTCCGGCGGCTACCTGATCGTCGACCAGACCGAGGCGATGACGACGATCGACGTCAACACCGGCGGCTTCGTCGGCGGGCGCAGCTTCGACGACACGATCTTCAAGACCAACCTCGAGGCGGCGCAGGTCATCGCCCGGCAGCTGCGGCTGCGCAACCTCGGCGGCATCATCATCATCGACTTCATCGACATGGAGCAGCCCGACCACCGGGCCGCGGTGCTCGCAGAGCTCAACCGCGCGCTCGAGCGCGACCGCACGCGGCTCACCGTCAACGGCTTCACCCAGCTGGGGCTGGTCGAGATGACGCGAAAGCGCACCCGCGAGTCGCTCGCGCACGTGCTGTGCCAGCCGTGCCCGACCTGCCAGGGCCGCGGCGAATTGAAGACCGCGCAGACGATCTGCTACGAGATCCTGCGCGAGATCATCCGCGAGTCGAAGCAGTTCAACGCCCGCGAGTTCCGCATCCTCGCCTCGCAGTCGGTGATCGACCTCTTCCTCGACGAGGAGTCGCAGTCGCTCGCCCAGCTCGGCGACTTCATCGGCAAGCCGATCTCGCTGCAGGTCGAGTCGATCTACACCCAGGAGCAGTACGACATCATACTGATCTGAGGTTCCGGCAGGCTTCGCGGCGATGCGGGCGTCGCATTCGACTCACGCGTGACCGTGGCCACTCTGCCGAGTGCGCACGAAGCACTGCTCGTCACCCGCATTGTCGCGATCCGTTGCCGCGGGATCCGCCGCAGCCGTGTGCTGCGGACGAACACGGCCTCCTTCTGCTGCACGGCTCTCGGCCTCGATCCATCCGCGAGCCCTTCGGCCCCGACCCGCGTTTGCCGGTCCACCGACGAATGGGGTAAAGTAAGGAATCCTTACTTTCTATACCCTGGGGGCCGCATGCTCGCCAAGATCACCTCGAAAAACCAGCTCACGCTGCCCAAGAGCATCACCCAGGCCGTTGGCCCGGCAGAGTATTTCGACGTCGAGGCCCGCGACGGCCAGATTGTCCTGACACCGGTGCGCATCCAGCGCGGCGACGCGGTGCGAGCCAGGCTGACCGAACTGGATCTCACTGAGGCGGACATCGCCAACGCCGTGGCGTGGGCACGCGCCCCGACCCCTGCCAAGACCCGCCGCCAGCGATGACAACGCCTCCGTTGCGCACGAAGCGAGGTGCCCACAAGCCGCCTTGCGTGGTGCTCGACACCAACGTAGTCCTGTCGGCACTGGTCTTCGGCAGCGGCCCCACAGCCGGGCTGCGTGCCGCATGGCAGCGCGGCGACTGCGTGCCGCTGGTCAGTACCGCCACCGCGCAGGAGCTCATCCGCGTGCTCGCCTATCCCAAGTTCCGACTCGACGCGGCAGCTCGGCACGAACTGCTGGCGGACTACCTGCCTTACGCGCGTGTGGTCAGGGTTCCCGATCCGCCGCCCGTGGTTCCCGACTGCCGGGACATCTTCGACATGCCGTTTCTCCATCTGGCTGTCGAAGGCCGGGCCATTGCACTGGTGACTGGCGACGCCGACCTGCTGACCATGGATGCGCAGCTCCGCTTTCGGATCCTGTCACCCGAGGCGTTCCTGCGAAGCCTGCCAGCGCCCCGACCATGATTGGCCGCAACACCGTTGGCAAGCTCTGGTCCAAGGCCCGCGCGCTCTTCGCGCGCCTCGTCGGCCGGGCCGCGCCGGAGCCCGGCCGCTTCGAGCCCGGCAGCAAGGGCTCGTTCCTGGGCTTCCTCACCACCGCGCCGTGGGTGCTGCCGCGCCGCGACTACCTCGTCTACGTGCCGCAGGGGCACGCGCGCTGGCAGTGGCGGCGCCGCGCGCTGGTCGTGCTGCTGCACGGCTGCCGGCAGACGCCCGAGGTCGTCGCCGCGGCGACGCGGATCACCGCGCTCGCCGACGAGCTTGGCTGCCTCGTGCTGCTGCCGCGACAGAAGGCGCGGGCGAACCCCTGGGGCTGCTGGAACTGGTTCGAGTGGAACACCGCGCGCGGCTTCGGCGAGTGCGCGATCGTCGCCGCGCAGATTCGCAGGGTGCGCAGGCGCTACCGCGTCGACCGGCGGCGGGTCGTCGTCGCAGGGCTCTCGTCGGGCGGCGGGCTCGCCGCGGTGCTGGGCGTGCGCCGCCCCGACCTCGTCGCCGGCGTGTTCGTCCACTCCGGCGTGGCCTGCGGCGCGGCGGCGTCGCCGCTGACGGCGCTGGGCGTGCTGAAGTCGGGGGCCGACCGCAACGTCGTGCAGGTGGGACTCGCGGCGCGCGAGCGCACCGCGCCGACGAACCTGCCGGTGCCGTTGCTGACGATCCAGGGCGAGCGCGACGAGGTCGTCGCCGCGGTCAACGCCGCGCAACTCGTGCGGCAGTACCTCGCGCTCAACGGCCACCCGGCCGCGGCGGCGGGCGGCGCGGCCGGGCTCCCGGCGGTCGACTCGACCGACGTCGCGCCGCTCGAGGGCCGCGTGGTCACGACCTTCGAGTGGCGTCACGAGGGGCGCCTCATCGCCCGTTACGTCCGCGTCGACGCGCTCGGCCACGCCTGGAGCGGCGGCGACGCCGCCTACCCGTACAACGACCCGGCGCCGCCCGACGCGACGGCGCTCCTGGGCCACTTCGTCCGCGAAGTCGCCGCCTGACCCGGAGCCACCGATGCCGACCCGCCAACGCACCGCCCCGCTTGCCACGCTGGATCACCTGATCGTCGCCGCGGCCACGCTCGCCGACGGCATCGACTGGGTCGCGGCGGTGGCCGGCGCGGCACCGGTCCCCGGCGGCAAGCACGCGACGATGGGCACGCACAACGCGCTCCTGCGGCTGTCCGCCTCGACCTACCTGGAGGTGATCGCGATCGACCCGGACGCAGCGAAGCCCGCGCGCCGCCGCTGGTTCGATCTCGACGACATTGCGCTGCAGGCGGAGCTCGCCGAACAGCCGCGGCTGATCCACTGGGTGGCGCGCACCGACGACATCGAAGCGGCGTGCGCCGCCTGCCCGCAGCCGCTGGGGACGATCCACGCGCTACAGCGCGGCGACTACCGCTGGCGGATCACGATCCCCGAAGACGGCGCGCGGCCCGGCCGCGGCCTCGTGCCGACGCTGATCCAGTGGGACGTCCCGACCCACCCGGCGGCGACGCTGCCGAAGTCGAACGTCACGCTGGCGCAGCTCGCGGGCACACACTCGGACCCGGCGCCGCTGCGCGCGGCGCTCGCGGCCCTCGGGCTCGGCGATGCGATCGCGATCACCTTCGATCGCGAGACGCGGATAGCGGCGATGCTGCGCACGCCGCGGGGCACGGCGACACTCTAGATCTCTTTGCGTCAGCCGCGCGTCGTATGCGGCGACGCCCCCTGCCTCAGCCCAGCGCGCCGCGCGCGGCCACCGGCCAGACGCACTCGACGGCTTCGCCGCGGACCCCGACGATCCAGTCGTGCAGGTTGACCGTCGGATCGCAGTGTCCGGGCACGAGCCACAGCCGCTCGGCGAGCCGCGGCGCCGGCACGCCGTCGGCCCGGATCACCCCGTGCTCGTCCGATGCCTTGGTGAACTCGAGCCCGGCCGCACCGTAGACCAAGGGCGGCCCGGAGTCGAACGCCAGCGCCTTCAAGCCCGCGTCGACGACCGCCTGACCGGCGACGGCGGTGCTCATCACCGCGGCCAGCACGAACAGGCTGTGTTCGAAGTGGTGCTGATCGGGGGCCAGCGCGTTGCGGCCGTAGTCGGCGTCCATGAACACGTACGAGCCCGGCTGCAGCTCGGTGTAGACGCCGCTGTCGCGCTCCTCCTGCCAGGTGCCGGTGCCCGCGCCGGTGACGACCGGGCAGCGCACGCCGGCGGCCTCGATCGCCGCGCGCGCCGCGGCGGCGGCACGCACCGCGCCGGCGATCGCGCCCCGGCGCTCCGCGGGCGTGCGCAGGTGCTGCGCCGCGCCGTGGTAGGCGTGGATGCCGCGAAAGGCGAGACCCGGTGCGCGGTCGATCGCCACGGCCAGCGCCGCCGCCTCGCCCGGTTGCACGCCGCAGCGACGGGCACCGACGTCGACCTCGACCAGCACGTCGAGCGTCGTCCCGGCCTCGCTCGCCGCGGCCGAGAGCGCCGCGACGTTGCCGGCGTCGTCGGCGAGCACGCCGATCGTCGCGCGGTGCGCGAGCGCCGCCAGCCGCGCAAGCTTCGGCGCGGCGACGATCTCGTTGGTCACCAGCACGTCGCGAATCCCCGCTGCGACGAACACCTCGGCCTCGGCGACCTTCTGGCAGCAGATGCCGACGGCACCGCGATCGACCTGCGCGCGGGCGATCTCGACGCACTTGTGCGACTTGGCGTGCGGCCGCAGTGCGAGCCCCGAGCCGCGCACGGCGTTGGCCATCAGGTCGAGGTTGCGTTCGAAGGCGTCGAGGTCGACGACGAGCGCCGGCGTGTCGATCGCCGCGACGGCGTCACCGACGCGTGCCGGGGGCGAGTTGGGCATGGCGGGCATTCGGCGGCTGGAGGATCGGGACGCCGTGGCGGGAGCGCCGGGCGTGACCCGAGCTTACCGCGATTCGCCGTCGGCGCGCGGCCCCGGCGGCCGAGGGCAGGCGGGGGCGCCCGCGCCCGGATTCAGGCTGCGCAACTGATACACAACGCGCACCGCCAGCAGGATCGCGAGCCCGAACGCGAACAGCATCGGCTGCGTCACGTCGCGCTTCACCAGCCACCAGTAGTGGACGACGCCCAGCGTGGCGATCGCGTAGACGAGGTAATGCAGCCGCTGCCACGCCTTGCCGCCGAGGCGGCGGATCATCGCGTTGGTCGACGTCGCGGCGAGCGGGATCAGCAGCACGAACGCGGCGAAGCCCACGGTGATGAACGGCCGCTTCACCACGTCCCTGGAGATCGCCGCGGCGTCGAAGAATTGGTCGAGCCACACGTAGGTGACGAAGTGCAGGCAGGCGTAGAAGAATGCGAACAGCCCCAGCATCCGGCGCAGGCGGACGAGCCAGTGCCAGCCGGTGATCCGGCGCAGCGGGGTGACCGACAGCGTGATGAGCAGCAGCGACAGCGTCCAGGTGCCCGTCGAGCGGGTGACGAACTCGATCGGATTGACGCCCAGCCCGCCGGTGAACGCGGCGACGACGAGCCGGGCCGCCGGCAGCAGCGCCAGCACGAACAGCGCGGCCTTGATCCGGCCGATCGCCGCCGGCGAGGGCGTGAAGGCCAAACGGCGCCCGCTTAGAAGAACTTCTTCAAGTCCATCCCTGCGTACAGCGACGCCACCTGGTCGCCGTAACCGTTGAAAAGCAGCGTCTTGCGCTTGCTGAACTCGCCGATCCGGCGCTCGGTCGCCTGCGACCAGCGCGGGTGGTCGACGTCGGGATTGACGTTCGAGTAGAACCCGTACTCGCGCGGCGCCGCCTTGTTCCACGCAGTGCGCGGCTCGCGCTCGACGAAGCGGATGCGCACGATCGACTTGCCGTTCTTGAAGCCGTACTTCCACGGCACGACGACGCGCACCGGCGCGCCGCACTGGTTGGGCAGCGTCTCGCCGTAGAGCCCGACGCAGAGCAGCGTCAGCGGGTGCATCGCCTCGTCGAGACGCAGCCCCTCGACGTAGGGCCACTCCAGCACGCGCGAGCGCAGGCCGGGCATCTGCTTCGGGTCCGCCAGCGTGTCGTACTCGATGTACTTGGCGTTGCCGGTCGGCTCGACCCGCTTGACGAGCTCGGACAGCGAGTAGCCGACCCAGGGAATCACCATCGACCAGCCCTCGACGCAGCGCATCCGGTAGACGCGCTCCTCCAGCGGGGCGAGCTTCAGGAGCTCGTCGATGTCGAACACCCGGGGCTTCTTGACCTCGCCCTCGACGGCGACCGTCCACGGCCGCGTGACGAGCGTGTGCGCGTACTGCGCCGGGTCGGCCTTGTCGGTGCCGAACTCGTAGAAGTTGTTGTACTCGGTGATCTCCTGCTTGCTGTTCTTCTTCTCGCCGGTCGACAGCGGCGATTCCCTGACGCCGAAGAGCTTGATCGCGGTCGGCCTGCCCTGCGCCGCCGCGTGCGGCGCGTCGACGCCGAGCCCGACGCCGAGCGCCAGGCCGCCGGCGGCCTTGATGAAATCGCGCCGGCGCGCGTAGAGCTCCGGCGAGGTGATCTCGGACGGCGCGATGTCGGCAGGGCGGCGGATCAGCATGGGGGCTCCGGTTGGTTGGGCGCGGCGGGCAGGCGAAGCTGCGTTTCGCCGCGCCGGCCGGATGGCAAGCTTACGACGGGCCGTGCGCCGCGGCCAGTGCACAGCGCCCGCGGCAGCTGCGATTCGCACGCTCGAACCCCGATGACCCCGCGGCAGCCACGGAAGTTCCGTGCACCGGGGTCGGCGGCCGGTCCGGACGCGCGTGCTCCCGTGCGGTCGCCTCAGCGCTTGGCGGGCGCGTGCTCGATCGCCTCGAGCGCGGCGAGCTGCCCGTAGACGACGCGCGCGAGTGCGAGCAGCTGCGTGCGATCGAGGGCGCCGGAGAGCGCGTAGCCGCACTCGTCGTCGACCCAGTAGAACACGCCCACTCCGTTCTCGATCGCGTAGCGGAACGCCGTGTCGCCGCTGCCACCCGGCCTGGCGTCGACGTGCTTCGCATCCTTGCGCACCTGCAGCGTGAGCCGCTCCTTGTCGGCGTTCTCGTACATCAGCAGCGCGGTCGGCTTCTCGTTGCCGGCGACGAGGCGCCCGCCGACCAGCGCGTAGCCCAGCGGATTCAAGTCTGGGGCGTGAACGGCGTGGCCGAGGCGCTTCGTGAGCCAGGTGACGAGGCTCTTCTCCTCGTTCGCCCACACCTCGACCGGGCGGCGCGCGTCGGCGGCGTACAGCGCGTGGGTGAATGCCGCCTGGCGAGCGAACGTCGTCGGCGTGCCGCTCTCCTCGATCAGCACCCCGCGCACTGTCCAGCCGAGGCCGAGCCCCAGCAGCAGCGTCGCGGCAGCGGCGAACACCGGCGGCACCCAGCGCGGCACGGCGCGGCGGCCGCTGGCGCGGCCGGCCGGGGGCGTCGCCGCGGCCAGCAGCCGCTCCGGGATCGGCTCGGCCAGCATCGGGTCGAGCGCGTCGGTGAGATCGGCGTTGAGCCTCCGCAGCGCCGCGACGCGGGCGGCGAGCTCGGCGTCGCGCTGCAGCGCCTCGTCGACCGTGGCCACGCGGTCGGCGGCGAGCTGCCCGTCGACGTAGGCGTTGAGCTCGGCGTCGTCGATGGGCCGGACGGCGGACTTCACGGCGATTTCCTCATGGTCATTTGACTGCCCGCAGGCCCGCCGGGGACAGCTCGATGTTCCGGCGCAGCTTGTCGCGTGCCCTCGACAACCGCGACATCACGGTGCCGACGGGCACCGACAGCAGCTTCGCGATCTCCTCGTAGCGCAGTTCCTCGACCGCCGCGAGCAGCAGCACTTCGCGCTGCTCGGCGGGCAGTCGCCCCATCTCGCGCATCACCTCGGCGAGCTCGACCCGGTCGGCCTGGTTGGCCCGCACGGGAATCTGCCAGGCGGGGCCGTCGCCGTCGGCATCGAGCGAGTCGTGCAGCGACTCCCGGCGCCACTGCGCGAGCTGGTTCACGTGCAGGTTGTGCATGATGGTGAACAGCCAGGCGCGCAGGTCGGTACCCGCCGCCCACAAGCGCCGCTTCTCCCACGCCCGGGCCAGCGTGTCCTGGACCAGGTCGTCGGCCCGCGTCGGGTCGCCGGCCAGCACGCGCGCGTACCGGCGCAGCCGCGGGATCGCCGCGACCAGGTCGGGGTGCGGGAGCCCGGCGGGGGCGTCGGCGGCGCGGGTCATCGTCGGTGGCGTCGGGAAGGCCCGTCGGCCGGGGCTTCGCGGCGTGTCCGTGCCCCGCCGCGAAGCCCCGGCGCCAGAGAGTGCCTAGGGCTTGGCGACCTGCCAGACCTTGTTGAACCCGTCGCCTGTCTTGTCGCCCGGCTTCTGGTCCTTGACCCAGAGGTAGAGTGGCTTGCCC
>WBZP01004169.1_pt1 | contig 15225 bp, 17 predicted proteins | sample 5204301 | NCBI WGS metagenome assembly WBZP01 (sample SAMN12412401, study PRJNA552823) | activated sludge metagenome | isolation source: activated sludge from nitrification reactor of wastewater treatment plant... | place: USA: Pennsylvania | collected 2017
GGTTAGAGCACCTGACTGTTAATCAGGGGGTCGTTGGTTCAAGTCCGATCGCGCCTACCACTTCCCTGACCGGGCCACGAGCCCGGTTTTTGTTTCATGTGATCTGTCGTAGGGATCACCACTGAATTCTCGCGAGGCCCAAGATGCCGATTATCACCCTGCCCGATGGTTCCCGACGGCACTTCGATCGCTCCGTCAGCCTGCTGGAGATCGCTTCATCCATCGGACCACGGCTCACCAAGGCCACCCTTGCCGGTCGGGTGGATGGCCGATTGGTGGACGCCTCGTTCCGTATCCAGGACGATGCCCATGTCCAGATCCTGACCGATCGTGATCCGGAAGGGCTCGAGGTGATCCGTCACTCGACTGCCCATCTTCTGGCCCAAGCCGTCAAAGAGTTGTTTCCTGAAGCCCAGGTGACGATCGGCCCGGTGATCGAAGATGGTTTCTATTACGACTTCTCGTTTGGACGTCCCTTTACGCCGGAGGATCTCAAGGCCATCGAGACCAAAATGACGGAGATTGTCCGTCAGGATTTGCCTGTGATCCGCTCAACCATGGGGCGGGATGAGGCCGTGAAGTTTTTCCTTGACCAGGGAGAACGATACAAGGCCGAGATCATCGCCTCCATACCCGAGGGTGAAGAGATCTCCCTGTACCGCCAAGGCGGATTCATTGATCTCTGCCGTGGTCCCCATGTGCCCAGCACCGGCAAACTCAGGGTTTTCAAGCTGATGAAGGTGGCGGGGGCCTATTGGCGCGGCAATTCAAACAACGAGATGTTGCAGCGGATCTATGGCACAGCCTGGACGGATAAGGCGGATCTTGATGCCTATCTGCACCGCCTGGAAGAAGCCGAGAAGAGAGATCATCGTAAAATCGGTAAGTTACTGAATCTTTTTCATACCCAGGATGAAGCACCTGGCATGGTGTTCTGGCATGACAAGGGTTGGCGAATCTATCTTGTCATTCAGAATTACATCCGAGAGAAACTTCGCCACAGAGGCTATCAGGAGGTCCATACCCCGCAGATAATTGATCGCAGCCTCTGGGAGAAATCCGGCCATTGGGACAAGTTCCAGGAAAGCATGTTTGTGACTCGCTCCGAGGAACGGGATTTCGCCATCAAGCCCATGAACTGCCCGGCGCATATCCAGATCTACAATCACGGGCTGAAGAGCTATCGCGATCTTCCCTTGCGATTGGCCGAATTTGGCTCTTGCCATCGCAACGAGCCATCAGGCACCCTGCATGGATTGATGCGGGTGCGTAATTTCGTCCAGGACGATGCCCACATCTTTTGTACCGAGGAACAGATATTATCAGAAGTATCTGATTTTATAGATCTTTTATTTGAGGTCTATCGTGACTTCGGCTTTGACGAGGTGTTGATCAAACTTTCGACCCGCCCGGCCAAGCGGGTCGGGGCCGATGTGCTCTGGGACAAGGCGGAGAAGTCTCTCGCCGACGCCCTCGACTACAAACACCTACATTGGGTGTTGCAACCGGGAGAAGGGGCCTTTTACGGCCCCAAGATCGAGTTTTCCCTCAAGGATTGTCTGGGGCGGGTATGGCAACTGGGCACTATTCAACTGGACTTTTCCATGCCCGAGCGTCTTGGTGCCCATTACATCGCCGAGGATAATGCCCGTAAGATCCCTGTGATGTTGCATCGAGCCGTACTCGGTTCCATTGAACGTTTCATCGGTATTCTGATCGAGCATTATGCTGGCGCCTTACCCGTGTGGTTGGCGCCGGTGCAGGCGATAGTGCTCAATATTACGGATAAGCAGGCCCCTTATGCCCAACAGGTGGTAGCCGACATGGAACGATGCGGTCTACGGGTGGAAGCGGACTTGAGAAACGAGAAGGTCGGCTTTAAAATCCGCGAGCACTCTTTGGCGCGTATCCCCTATCTGTTGGTGGTGGGAGATCGCGAAATGGAGACTGGTACCCTCGCTGTCCGCAAGAGAAGTGGTGAAGATCTCGGGGCAATTACCCGCGAAGCCTTTTCCGATCTCCTCTACCAGGAAGCAGTGACCCGGGTTGTTTGACCGCCCACCGCACAGGCTCCGGATATTCGGCGCTTGAACTGCATGGTGGGCTGCTGTTGCTTATTCGGAGGATCCATCTCATCGAAAACAAGACTTCGCGCAACCGGCTGAACGAGGAAATCACTTCACCGGCGGTACGTTTGATCGGTGTGGACGGCAAACAGATAGGGGTGGTTTCGATAGGTGAAGCCCTGAATGCCGCGGGGGAGGCCGGGTTGGATCTGGTGGAGATTGCCCCTGAAGCCCACCCTCCCGTATGTCGTATTATGGATTTCGGCAAGTATCTGTTCGATCAGAAAAAGCAGCGACAACAGGCGAAGAAGAAGCAAAAGCAAATCGAGGTCAAGGAAATAAAATTCCGACCCGGTACAGATGAAGGGGATTATCAGGTCAAACTACGCAACCTGATACGGTTCCTACAGGAGGGGGACAAGGCCAAGATTACTATGAGGTTTCGCGGGCGCGAGCAGGTCCACCAGAACCTGGGGCTTGACCTCTTGCACCGGATCGAGGCGGATCTGAGCGATTATGGAATCGTAGAACAACCGCCACAAAGCGAAGGCCGCCAGATGATCATGGTCTTCGGTCCCAAGAAAAGATAATCCTTAATGCGGAGTTCGTTATGCCGAAGATCAAATCCAATCGGAGCGCCGCGAAGCGTTTCCATAGCAACGGGTCGGGCGCGCTGAAGCGTATCCAGTCCCACCGTCGCCATATCCTCACCAAAAAAAGCTCGAAGCGTAAGCGGTTGTTGCGTTGCCCGGCCGAGGTGCACCCGGCCGATATGAAGGCAGCGCGCCAAATGCTGCCTTACAGCTATTGATTCGTATTGAGGAGCCCAGGCAGCCATGGCTAGAGTGAAGAAAGGTGTTACGGCCCACGCCCGCCACAAAGAAATGTTGGAGGAGGCGCAAGGCTATTATGGCGCGAGAGGCCGTGCCTATCGGGTCGCCAAGCAGACGGTTATCAAGGCCGGTCAGTATGCCTATCGTGATCGCCGCCAACGCAAGCGGCAATTTCGCGCCCTTTGGATCGTCCGTATCAATGCCGGGGCCCGCGAATGTGGGCTGTCCTATAGCCGCATGATGGATGGTCTGAACAAGGCAAGCGTCGAGATCGATCGCAAGGTCCTGGCGGATTTGGCGATGTTCGACAAGCCGGCTTTTGCCGCTTTGGCGGAGAAAGCGAAGGCCAGTCTTGTCAACTGAATAAGGTTGGATGACGCATCCGGGGGTCTCCCCCGGAGCAGGCGAATCGACATAAGGAGGGGGAAGACCGGTCAGGTCTTTCCCCTCTTGTTTTTTGAGGGGCATTGAGAGAAATGGCTGAAGAGATCGGACACTCCCTGGAAGCATTGCATAACGAGGCCCTGCGCCGCATCGCCTCAGCTTCAAACCTAGCGGCTTTGGATGAGATTCGCGTCCATTTCTTGGGTAAGACCGGTTTGCTCACCTTGGAGTTGAAACAACTCAGTACCTTGCCCGTGGCGGCTAGGCCGGCGGCTGGACAGGTAATCAACGAGGTGAAGCGCCGTATTCAGGAGCGGATTGCCGAGCGTAAAGCCGAACTTGAGACCGAAACCCTGGCGGCCAAGCTGGCGGCTGAAGGCATCGACGTGAGTCTGCCCGGTCGGGGTCAGGGACAGGGCGGATTTCATCCCGTGACACGGACCATGCGTCGACTCATCCAACTGTTCGGCAGCGCCGGTTTCAAAATGGTCGAGGGGCCGGAGGTGGAGGATGACTACCATAATTTCGAAGCCCTCAATATCCCTCCCCATCATCCGGCTCGGGCCATGCACGATACCTTCTATTTCGACCGACACCTGTTGTTGCGCACTCATACCTCGCCAGTGCAGATCCGGGTCATGGAGCAGGCGACACCACCAATCAAGGTGATCGCTCCCGGGCGGGTCTACCGCTGTGACTCGGATCTCACCCACACCCCCATGTTCCATCAGGTCGAAGGCTTTCTCGTGGATGAGGAGGTCAGTTTCGCCGATCTGAAGACCTTGCTCTATGACGTCATGACCAGGTTTTTCGAGCGCGATCTCGAGTTGCGCTTCCGGCCCTCTTACTTTCCCTTCACAGAGCCTTCCGCTGAGGTGGATATCCAATGCGTGATCTGCGGCGGGGAGGGTTGTCGGGTCTGTAGTCAAACTGGCTGGCTCGAAGTGCTTGGTTGCGGCATGATCCATCCAGAGGTGTTCCGTCATGTGGGTATCGACAGTGAGCGATACACAGGTTACGCCTTCGGCATGGGGGTGGAACGTCTGACCATGCTGCGCTACGGCGTCAACGACCTCAGAATGTTTTTCGAAAACGATCTGCGTTTCCTGCGCCAGTTTTCCTGAGGCTGATAACCTCCCCCTTCGGCGTGTCGATGTTGGTGAACAAACTTCAATCATGTCATGCCAATGGCTGATAGATAAAAGTATGTGAGGATTGCAAAACATGAAACTCAGCGATGCCTGGCTGCGGGAATGGGTACGGGCGCCGATAACCACCAAGGATCTCGGTGAGCAGTTGACCATGGCGGGCCATGAAGTAGCTTCCATCACCCAGGTAGCGGAACATTTCGATCGGGTGGTGGTGGGGGCGGTCCTGAGTGTGGAGCCGCATCCGAATGCGCAAAAACTCCATCTCTGCCGTGTCGATGTAGGGGGACCCGAGCCGTTGCAGATCGTTTGCGGTGCCTCCAACGTAGCGCCGGCCATGCGGGTACCCACGGCCCTCCTGGGGGCCGTTCTCCCGAACGGGATCAGGATCAAAGAGGCAAAACTGCGCGGGGTGGAATCCTTCGGCATGCTCTGTTCGGCGGAAGAACTCGGCTTGGCCGAGACCTCCGCAGGCCTCATGCCCTTGCCGCCCGACGCCCCCATCGGTAGGGATGTTCGGGAGTATCTCGGTCTGGATGACCAAATTATCGAGCTGGAATTGACCCCTGATCGGGGTGACTGCCTCAGCGTGCGCGGTATCGCCCGGGAACTGGGTGTGATCAACCGACTGCCGGTGACTGAACCCGCCATTCCACCTGTGGCGGCCCAGCTCGATCAGCGGATCGAGGTCCATCTCCAGGCACCCAAAGCCTGTCCAAGGTACGCCTGCCGAATCATCCGGGATATCGACCCTAAGGCCGAGACGCCCCTTTGGATGCGTGAGCGCCTGCGTCGAAGCGGTATGCGCAGTCTCGGGCCACTGGTCGATGTCACCAACTATGTCATGCTCGAACTCGGTCAGCCCTTGCATGCCTTCGATCTGGATCAGTTGCAAGGGGCCATCCAGGTCCGTTTGGCCTATCCCGGGGAACATCTGCATCTGCTTGATGGACAAGAGATCGAACTTCGCCCCGACTCTCTGGTGATCGCCGATGCGCAACGTGCCTTGGCCCTAGCCGGCATCATGGGAGGCGAGGGTTCGGGTATCTCGGCCGACACCCGACATATTCTGCTCGAAAGCGCCTTTTTCCACCCCACGGAGATGATCGGCAAACCACGCTCCTATGGTTTGCATACCGAATCCTCCCATCGTTTCGAGCGGGGTGTCGATCCGGGACTGCAGGTCGAGGCTCTCGAACGGGCCACGGCCCTGTTGCTGAGTCTGAGCGGTGGCAAGCCTGGTCCCGTGGTCGATGTCCAATCCTTCGATCACCTGCCCCAGCGGCCCAAGGTCAGATTGCGGAGCGAGCGCATTCAACGGCTATTGGGCGTCTCCATGGTGGAGAGCGAAATCGAGGATATCCTGCGTCGTCTCGGTATGGAGGTAATCCAGACCGCGGAGGCCTGGCTCGTATCACCTCCCAGTTGCCGCTTCGATATCGGTATCGAGGCCGATCTGATCGAGGAACTCGGTCGCATCTATGGGTACACCAATATCCCCATGGCGCGTCCCAGGTCTCATGCCCAGATGAACGCCCCCTTGGAGGCGGGCTTCGACCTTGAACGGGCCAAAGACGTACTGGTGGACCGTGATTACCTTGAGGTCATCACCTATAGCTTCGTCGATCCCCAGTGGCTCGGCTGGTTGGACCCACAGCAGCAGGGTTTAACCCTGTCCAATCCCATCGCCTCGGACATGTCCGTCATGCGCACCACCCTCTGGGTCGGGTTGCTGCAGGCGGCTCGTTACAACCAAGCGCGGCAACAGGGTCGTATCCGACTCTTCGAAAGCGGGCTGAGGTTCATTCAGCAGGCCGATGGTTTACATCAGGAAAACATGTTGGCCGGCTTGGCCATGGGGTCAGCCCTCCCCGAGCAATGGGCCGAAAGCCAGCGTTCGGTCGATTTCTTCGATATCAAGGCCGATCTGGAGGCCATTTTTGGTTTGACCGGGGCGGCTGCCGAGTTTGTCTATGTTGCCGCCCGGCATCCGGCCCTGCATCCCGGACAGAGTGCCAAGCTGCTGCGAAAAAATCTCGAGGTCGGCTGGATCGGAACGCTGCATCCGGAACTGGAGCGGCGGCTCGACCTTGCCGGACCAATCCTGGTGTTCGAACTCAGTCTTCAGGCCCTGATGGATGGGCGCGTCCCTGGCTTTCAGCCGTTGTCGAAGTTTCCGGCCATTCGCCGCGATCTGGCGATCGTGCTCGACCAGGAGATCGCTTTCGCTGCTGTTCGGGAGGTGATCCTCAGCGTTCCCCAGGACTTCCTCCAGGAGATCCGGCTGTTCGACCTCTATCGCGGCGAGAAGATAGATTCAAAGCGAAAAAGTTTCGCTTTGGGCCTGATTTTTCAAGCGACTTCGCGTACTCTTAGGGACGAGGAAGTCGAAGCTTACATGGATGCCGTGGTGCAAAAGTTGTCGTCCCAACTGGGTGCAAAAATTCGGGAATAAGAGATGGCGTTAACAAAGGCATTGCTGGCTGAGCACTTGTTCGAGGAATTGGGATTGAACAAGCGTGAAGCGAAAGACATGGTCGAAATGTTCTTTGAAGAGGTGCGCCGAGCCCTGGAAGCGGGAGATCAGGTCAAGCTCTCGGGGTTCGGCAATTTCGATCTGCGGGAGAAAAAACAACGTCCGGGACGCAATCCCAAGACGGGCCAGGAGATACCCATCACGGCCCGTCGTGTAGTGACTTTCCGTCCAGGCCAAAAACTTAAGTCGCGGGTGGAAGCCTATGCTGGAGGCCAACAGTAGTATCAACGAGCTTCCCGCCATACCCGGGAAGCGGTACTTCACCATCGGTGAAGTCAGTGACTTGTGTGGCGTCAAGCCGCACGTGCTGCGCTATTGGGAGCAAGAGTTCGCTCAACTCAGTCCCGACAAAAGGCGTGGCAACCGGAGATATTATCAGCGCACCGATGTGATCATGATCCGGCAGATCCGTAGCTTGCTCTATGAGCAGGGCTATACCATAGTCGGCGCCAGACAGCAGTTATCTGGTGAGCATGCGCGTTGGGATCAGTCGCAGAGTCAACAGATAATCAAACAGTTGCGACTTGAGCTTGAAGAAGTGCTCAAGATATTGAAGCGGTGAATCCCTAACGGGCCTGCCCGGCCCGCCGACCGTCTAGATCGACCATCGGCCGTCCGTGCAACCTATGTCGCCGATGGTTATCCTGAATCACAACCTCCCCCTTCGGCCTCTTCCGGGATAAAACCCGAGGCCATGTTCCATTCCGGCGATCGAACAAGTCGCACCCAGAGAACTATACTGCACCATCACTGGTAATGGTTGCAGGAAATCATCATGTCCAAGTGGCTCATTCGACTCTGGATCTTCATCTCCCTCTGGGTTGTCGGGCCAACCGCCCTCGCTGGCGAGCGCTACGATTTCGACAAGGTACACACCCAGATCCTATTTTTTGTCGACCATCTTGGTTTTTCCAAGTCTCAAGGAGAATTCCACGACTATTCCGGCAGGTTCATCTTCGATCCCGATGATTGGCGCGATGCCGAGGTGGATATCCGGATCCGCACCGCGAGTCTGGATATGGACGATCAGCGATGGGACGAGCGTCTACGGGGCAAGGACTTCTTCGCCGTCGATCAGTATCCGGAGATGCGGTTTCGCAGCCTGAATGTCGAGCGCCTCGGCGAACGGGACGGCAGGATCCAGGGCGAACTCAGCCTGCTGGGTGTCACCCGGCCACTGAGTATCGATTTTCATTTCAACAAGGCGGCTGTCCATCCCTTGTCCCGCCAGTTCGTGGCCGGTTTTTCCGCCCGCGCCAGCCTCAAACGCTCGGATTTCGGCATGAAGTACGGGCTCGGCATCATCGGCGACGAGGTGGAGATCCGGCTCGAGGTCGAAGGGATCCGGCGTGAACAGGGCCTGTTGGCCGAATAGGAGCCGGGGATGTGGCGCAGTACATTGGAGACCTGGGGTAGCCTGAGCAAACTCCTGCACTGGGGAATGGCTACCCTGATCCTGACTCTCTTTGGGCTTGGTTGGACCGGGGTCCTCTTACCCACATCCCCCATCAAGTTGGAGGTTTTTTTCTGGCACAAGTCCCTGGGTATCCTGGCCCTGGGGCTGATCCTGATCCGGATAGCTTGGCGGATCTCGGAGCCTACCCCCCGACTGCCGCCCATGCCGAAGTGGCAGCGGATGGCGGCCCGGGTAGTGGAGGGTTGTCTCTATTTACTTATGTTGGCCATGCCCCTGAGTGGCTGGGCGATCCAATCCGCGAGTAATTTCCCCTTCAAGTTGTTCGGTCTCTTTTCCCTGCCGACCATCATCGAACCCGGGAAGGCCGCCAAGGTGCTGGCCGGGCAGATCCACCTGACCTTGTTCTGGATCTTTGCCGTTCTTCTGGTGTTACATATCGGCGCCGCCCTGCGACACCATTTCCTGCTGCGGGACCAGGTGTTGCGGCGGATGTGGCCGGATTCGCCGAGACGGCCGGCTGCGAATGGATAGTTGGACGGAAAGTATTTCTGAGGCTTCCGGGCCGGGGCGCTTGGGATCGATTTTACGTTCTCTTTAGGAGAACAATATCTCTGAAAAATAACTAATTGTTCTTTAAATAAGAACGAAAATGGCTCTTTCCAGCCCATGCCCGGAATCGCTATCAGGAAGGGTGGCCTTCAAAACTCGGACTACACTAAAACCATGATACCCAAAGTAATCAGATCCTATCGGGAACGCATTCCGGTGAGTCTCCCATGAGCCGACTGGAAACCTTTATCGCCGAGGCCCGCGCTGGGCGCGTTGATTATGAAGAGACGATCTCCCTGATCAAGGCGCTGTTTCGCGTCGTTCCATGCTCATTCCGGGTTGGCAAAGGGCATTTCATGGTCACCAATGCGGCGGGAACCCATGTCGGCTCCCTTTCCATATTGGCTTTGGGGCGGCTCTTGGGGCTGGACAAGACGACCACCCTGCAACTCTTCGGGCGCCACTATCGTGAGGTATTGGCGAACCCTCATGGCGAGGGTCACGCCAATATCCGCCAATTCATGCTCCATGGCTGGGATGGAGTGGAGATCCTGGGTGATCCCCTGCAGGCGATGGACCCGGAGATGATTGCCGCGGCCAGAAACGAGCTGGCGCTCTTGCCTTATACCCTTTGACTCAGACGAGCAGATCCCGGATGGCCCCCATGACTTGGCGGGCGATCTCGGGACCATCTTTATCCATGACCTGATCGATCACCCATCGATTCTCCCCCTCATTGCCCATGAGGCCCTGGATGCAGAAGCCCAGATGGCGCAGAAAGGGATAGCTCGGGCCGTCTTCGGTGAAACCGAACTCGGCATACTCCCCAGCCCGTTGGTTGAGTTTGGCGATAAAGCCTCGGCCGTACTCCCCCGGTCCAAAGAGATCAAAGCCATTGTCCTGAACATGCTCGACCAATCGCCGCGCCAGATTGACCAGGAGTTCGCGCCTGGCCTCTCCATCCAGCATCCTGTAGGCCATGCGATCCAGGATTTGACACTGAAAACAGAGATATTCCTCGATCACACCGAAACGTTGCTGATCGTCCCGGTAGACAAAGTCCTGACCATGGAGATTGATGGCCTTGTCCTTGCCGATCTTCCAGAAGATGAAGGCGAGGGCGCTGACGATATCCCGCAGCGATCGTTCAGCCGCCTCATTGTGCCAATGACTCTTGATTCTTGGCGCCAATATCGAAGTCTCCCAAACACTTGCCTGGACTCGGAGGCCTTTTCCCGCTTCAAAACCTCGAACAAATCATGGTTGACCGGATGGTCCGAGTATAAAAGTATAGAATTCTACTAGGATATGTCGTTCCGGGAACAGATGCATGAATACAGCCACCCCCACCACCGCCTCCTACGCCGCGCTCAAAGCCTGCGTACAGTTCAATTGTGACGTGGCGGATGCCCGCCATGGGACCGACTACAGCCTCTGTACCTATCTCATGAAGATGCGGGAGTATTATCGCTGGGAAAAGGGCCTGCCCTTCGGCGCCCACTTACCCAAGGAGGATCTCGGCTACTGGCTGTCTTCCCGGGAACGACATTGGCAGGCCCTGGAGGAAGAGGAGTTTCGTCCCCTCGACATCGACGGGGTCGATTACGATCCCTATGCCACGGAAGCCATCAACCAGGCCTTGCTCGACTCGGGCTTGGTGTACAGTGGCGGGTTGGGTCAGCAGGGAAAACCCCATTTTTTCCTGGGCACCCTGGACCGATACCAACGTTCCCAGGAGATGACCATCATGATCGCCGGACGCGAGCTGGCGCGGGATCTGGGATCGCCACCCGCCATGGCCCTGGGGAATCTGGTGTTGGTGCGTCGTGAATCCCTGCGACGGATGCTCTGGGAGCGCCTGGAAACCTGGCGCTGGAATCGCCCCGAGAACGCCCTGGCGCGGGCCTTCGCCGGTTATGACTTTGAAGGCGACCTGGAGCAGGCGCTGGACCGCATGACCGAGGACGAGTTGGATCTGGTCCTCTGGCACGAGATCGGAGAACAACGCGCCGGTCAGCAGCTCGGGGACGACTGGAACCAGATGCTGCTCAGCCTGAGCGGCACCCCGGCGGAACTCATGGCCAGGGCGGTCAGAGATCATCTGGCCGACAGTCTCACCACCCTTCCCGCGCTGGTCAGGACCGCTCGCGCCTCGTCCATCCATTTTTTCATCGGCAATCTCGGCCACATGCGCCGCGAGATCTTTCCCAGTCTGCAACTGGCCTATCGGGACTGGCTGCAAGCGGCGGATGCTTCAGTATTCAACCCCTTGATCGAACGCGCCAGGGAACATTGGGCCTCCCTGGCCCATGACTTGTTGCAGGCCTATCTCCGTTCAGCCGAGATGAGCCCGCAAAGAGTCAAGGAACTGGTGGAACAGTCCCATCTTTAGTACCGCGAAGAGGAGCGGACTTGAGCCTTCACTGCCGATGCTTGAAGTGCTCGATCAGGGGTTTACTCGGCTACCGGGGGCCAGCGGCGGCTGAAACCGCTTTCCGTGAACCAGCCGGACACCAGCCCTGCCGGCGTCACATCGAAATACTGGTTGCGGATCTCCACCCCCGGCCAAGTGGGGGCCCCCAGCTCGGATGGATCCATGATCTCCAGGCGGATAGCCTGAACGTCCTTCCGCCACTTGAAGCCTTCGCAGGCCACATAGAAAGGGATCCCGGCCTGGCGTGCCGCCAAGGCCAACAACAGGGTTCCGGCCTTGTTGACAACACTGCCGTCGGCCAACAGGCTGTCCGCGCCGATCAGGGCCAGGTCCGCCTCTTGGGCGATAAGACCCATCTGGGCCTCGGTGATCAGGGTCGCCGGAATCCCCCAGTCCGCCAGCCGGGCCGCCAGGCGATAGCCTTCGTTGAGGGGCCGCGACTCGGTGAGGATCACCTTGGTCCCGGTGCCCGGCAATCGCCTGAACACCTCCAGGAGGGTGGAACTCAGACTATGGGTGAGGATTCGCCGTCCGCCGCCCAGTGCGGTCGCCGCCAATGCAGCCGTGCGCTCCTGCGCCGCCAGGGAAGCGGTCATCAGGCGTTCGGCCTCGGCGGCGGCGGTGGTTCTGAGCTGGTCCAGCTCCTGGGGCGGCTGTCGTTCCAACCAGTGCCGCCAGTCCCCCAGCAGATTGGCTATGGGCGCCAGGCTCGGTCGGGCCTGGATGAATCTTTGGGCCAGATCCCCCAGGTCAGTCCGCAGGGCTTCGGAACGGCTGGCTGGCCGCTCCCGGGCCAGTCGCCCCAGGTTGTCCAAGGCGGCGCGGGCCAGTTCGCTTGCCCCCCGGACACGGTCGTTGGCGATCTCATCGACCAAGTCGGTGCTGGCTTGCTCATCCATCAAGGGGTCGATACCCGCTGGAGGGCCTGCTCCAGGGCCGGGACACAGGGGAAGTCCCGCAACTCATCCGGCGACACCCAACGCATCTCGCTATGTTCCCAATCGAGCTGAATGGCCTCGGGCGACTCGACCTCGAACAGGAAGGGGTGTACCAGCCAACACCACCCGAGTTCCGGGGCCGGCACCTCCAAAGGCGCGCCCCTGGCGATCAGCCTTGTCTGCTCGGCGGCCAAGCCGGTTTCTTCCCAGATCTCCCGCCGCGCCTGGAGAAGGGGGTCTTCGACCTCGAGATAACCGCTGATGGCCGCCCAGCGCCCTTGGTAACTGCCGACCCGGGCGCTACGCCGTACCAGCAGGATCCGCCCCTGGTGCCGCAGGAAGGCGGTCACCACGGGACGGTGCGGCAGGTCGGCGGTGGTCGTCATGCCGCGGGAGGGCGTCGCTCAGCCAGCAGGGGCTGGATGAGGTCGATGGGGAGAGGGAAGACGATGGTGGAACCCCGATCCGTGGCGATCTCGGTGAGGGTCTGCAAATACCGCAACTGCATGGCCTGGGGCTGGCCCGCCAGAACCCGTGCGGCATCGGTGAGTTTCTCGGCGGCCTGTAACTCGCCTTCGGCATGGATCACCTTGGCGCGTCGGGTCCGTTCGGCCTCCGCCTGTTTGGCGATGGCGCGGATCATGCTCTCGTCCAGATCGACGTGCTTGATCTCCACATTGGCGACCTTGATGCCCCAGGCATCGGTCTGGAGATCGAGGATGGTCTGGATGTCCGAGTTCAGCCGCTCCCGCTCGGCCAACATCTCGTCCAATTCGTGTTGACCTAGCACGGATCTCAGGGTGGTCTGGGCAAGCTGACTGGTGGCCATGAAGAAGTCCGCTACCTGGATAATGGCCTTCTCCGGATCGATGACGCGAAAGTAAATGACCGCGTTCACCTTCACCGAAACATTGTCACGGGAGATGACATCCTGGGGCGGGACATCCATGACCACGGTGCGCAGGTCCACCTTGACCATCTGCTGAATGATGGGGATCAGGATCACCAGCCCCGGGCCCTTGACCTTCCAGAAGCGCCCAAGCAGGAAGATGACGCCGCGCTCGTACTCCCGCAGGATGCGGAAGGCCGAAAACAGCAGCAGCAAGAAGGCAAAAGCGAAAAACAACAAGACTGTAGTCATCATGGCGCCACCTCTTTTTCATTCTCCGGCGAGACCCAGAGCGTCAAACCATCCACCCGATCGACCCTGACCCGTTGTCCGACTCGCAGGGGAGCCGTCGGACTGCGGGCCCGCCAGAGTTCACTGTGGACCCGAATCCGCGCCCCGTCGTCGCGGATCTGCACCACCTCCCCGAGACTCCCCAGGAGTTGTTCCCGACCACTGACAACGGGCCGCTGCCTGGCCTTCATCGCCAGACCGAGCGCCGTGAAGAGCACCAGGGCAGTGAAGGCCGCCGCGCCGATGATGAGGGGTAAGGCGATACCATAGCCGGGGATCTCCGGGTCGAAAAGGATGATGGAACCGATGATGAAGGCCGCCAGCCCTCCGATGCCTAGAACACCCAATCCCGGCATCAGCGCCTCCGCCGCCATCAGAGCCAGCCCGAGCAGGATGAGGGCGATGCCGGCGTAGTTGACCGGTAGCAGGTGCAGGGCATAGAGCCCCAACAGCAGACAGATGCCCCCCAGGGAACCGGGCAGGATGGCGCCCGGGTGGGCGAACTCGTAGATCAGTCCATAGATACCGATCAAGAGCAGGATATAGGCGATATTGGGATTGCCGATGATGGCCAGGAGCTGGGTACGCCAGTCCGGCGGCAGGGGTTCCACCTGGGCGTCGCCGAGGGCCAGCGTCCGCTCCTCCCCCAGCACGCGCAAGCGTCGACCATCGAGCTTGGTTAGCAGATCATCGACGTCTTTGGCCATGAGATCGATCACGCCCGCCGCCAGGGCCTCCTGGGCCGGCAGGCTGGCGCCCTGGCGCACCGCCTTTTCCGCCCACTCCAGATTGCGCCCGCGTAATTCGGCCAGGCTGCGCAGATAGGCGGCGGCGTCGTTTACCGCCTTGCGCTTGCTGGCGTTCCCCGCAGGCTCCTGGTTGGCGGAAGCGCCCGGCTTGGCTTGGGAATCGGCCTTGTTACCCTCTCCCTTGGTCGAACCACTCGAGTCTTCATCGCCGGGTGAGAATCCGCCGAGCTGAACCGGGGTGGCGGCACCTAGATTGGTCCCTTCGGCCATGGCGGCGATGTGACTGGCATAGAGGATATAGGTCCCAGCGCTGGCCGCCCGGGCGCCGCTCGGCGCCACGAAGGTGGCGACGGGAACCTTGGAGTTGGTGATGCGTTTGATGATCACCCGCATCGAGGTATCCAGACCGCCGGGGGTGTCCATCCGTAGCACCACGAGGGCCACGTTCTCCTCCTCGGCCCGATCCAGGGACCGCTCCAGATAATCGGCAGTGGCGGGACCGATAATGCCGTCGATTTCGAGCTGCATCACCTTGGGTCGAACGGCTTCAGCGCCTCCCGGCCCTGGGAGTAAAAATCCGATCAGCAGACAGAGCAGCCAACAACCCCAGCGTGCCATCTTGATTTGCCTTTCATGGATGTTCCACCCATCAAGGATAGTCCCGAGTCGATAAGTCTTCACGCCTTTCCTGTTTTTGTAGGAAAACGCATCAAAGCTGGACGCGGGCGGGCATGGGCTGAAAATGGCCAGTTTCCGTTCTTCTAAAGAGAACAATGCGTCAATGGAGAGAGGCATTATTCTCCATAAGAGAACATAAAATCGGTAAAAAAGCTCATGCCCGGGAGCCTCGACAGGCAAACTCCTGACCAGACGACATAGAGCTTTTCCTCTATGTTAGCAACAAATAGATTTGTCCGGTTTAGTAGCACATAAACTGTCCGCTTTGATGTGCGCGGTGGGAAGGCGCGAAGGGCGAGAGCCCGAAGCGAAT
>WBZP01001435.1_pt1 | contig 15218 bp, 12 predicted proteins | sample 5204301 | NCBI WGS metagenome assembly WBZP01 (sample SAMN12412401, study PRJNA552823) | activated sludge metagenome | isolation source: activated sludge from nitrification reactor of wastewater treatment plant... | place: USA: Pennsylvania | collected 2017
GAGGTGGTGTTGAGCAGGCCCGAGCAGGCCTTCCGCCGGTTGAGCAGGCCGCGTGAGCGGCCGTGTCGAAACCAGCGCCGACTCCTGGGGCCGTGGTTTCGTCGGGCTCAACCGACGGCAGTGGGCCGTGGTTTAGTCGGGTCAACCGACGGCAGTGGGCCGTGGTTTCGTCGGGCTCAACCGGCGGCAGTGGGCCGTGGTTTCGTCGGGCTCAACCGGCGACAGTGGGCCGTGGTTTCGTCGGGCTCAACCGACGGCAGTGGGCCGTGGTTTCGACGGGATCAGCCGACGGCAGTGGGCCGTGGTTTCGGCGGGCTCAACCGACGGCAGCGGGCCGTGAAGTTCCGGCGGGCTTAACCGATCGGGGTGCGGCCTACTCCGGGGTCGCTGTGGCCTCGGGGGGCTGAGGGGTGGGGTCGGGTTTGGCGGTGAGGTCGGGGTGGGTGGGGAGTTCGGCGGCGTCGTACACGAGTTCGACGTAGTCGCCGACGTCGAAGCGGCCGTTGGTCTGCATGACGACCGGCTGGATCCCGACTGGGCGGCCGTCACGGTAGGTGATCAGCGTGACGGTGGCTTCGCGGCGGGTGCGGCCTAGCGCGATCGCATAGGCGACGCCACCGGTGGTGCCGTTGGTGTAGGTGTAGCCGATCTGCCCGTTGTCGCCTCTGACCAGGTTCGGGCCAACCTGCACATGCACATGGCCGCCGACCACGAGGTCGACACATCCCTTGGCCAGGGCGATCCGGCCGAGGTTCGCGTCGTGGACCAGCATCGTGTTGATCCGTTCCGGGGCGGCGCAGGCGGTCTCAGCGAGCTGCTGTTGTACGTCGGCAAAAGACCTAGCCGTCTCCTTGCGCCAGTTGCCCAGCCCACTGGACCGAGGGTCATCGACCCCGAGAATCACCGACCCACCAGGACCAGAAAGCGGCTTGCCGTTGAGCATGGTCCAACCCGACGAGGCCAACGTCTTGGTGACAAACCCGCCGGAATCGTGATTTCCAGCTACCCCAAACAAGTCATAGCCGTCGAAGGCGGCAGTCACCGAATCCAGGCTGAACGCCTCCCAGGTGCTGCCGGTGGAGGTGTCGTCACCACCGTTGAGTACGACGGTGGCACCGCCCGCGTCACCAATCGCCCGAGCCACTTCGTCCATGCCAATGTTGTCGTGTCGGTCGGTCACCAACACCGCAACCGTTTCATCAGCCTCCGGCCGATGCAGAGCCAGGTCGGCCGCAGCAACAGCGGCCTTGCGGTAGCGCGCTTCGCTGTCGGTGTAGGTCGACACTGCGCTGTCGACCAACCGGGCGTATTGGTCGGTGGCGACGCCTCCGCTGACCTCGACTCCGGCCAGTGACGCAGGCAACTGCACCGAGACCGAGTCGGCCAGCGGATGCCAGCCGTTGTCCTTCGGTGGGGCGTGTGTTGCCGACCAGGGTTGCCAGAGGGCCGCCCACACCGCGAAGGCGCCCACGGTGACGGCGACTCCGGTCACGCTGGCTGCTCGCGAGCGCAGTTCGCCGCGACGTCGGGCGCCGATCAGCCACCACATGCCCACGGGGATCGCTGCCAAGCCGGCTGCGCGAAGTGCGGCAGAGAAGGCCATGGCGTTGAGCGCTCGGCGTACTTCGGCGACTTGGCCCTGCGGATGACTGGCCAGCACGGCGTAGCGCTGCATCAACTCCGATGTGTCGGCTGCCTGGGTGCCCCCGAGCCAGATCTCCACACCGACCGGCGCATCGACCGGGAACCGCACGTCGGGCAGCACTGGCCCGGTTCGCACCACGGCGTACGACGAAGAGATGGGGCTCACCCGTGCCTCATGGCCAGCTACCAGGATGGTCCGAGAGGCAGAGAGAAGCAGTGGCACGAATCCGGCGACGGCGAGAACCAGCCACGCTGCGACGCTGAACGCGACACGGCGGGTCGTCATCGACACAAGCAGAGCCTTCCCGAGCAGATGCAAGACTGCAGACCCTAGTCGCCACGGTGAAGGAGTTGGGTGTGAATCAGAGCGAGTCGGGCCGCCCGAGCCTGCGTCATGTCGCACTGGTCTGTGGCCAGCTTCTCGTGATTGGACTGTTTGGCTGGCTAGTCCTTCGAGTGGTCGAGTCGCTGAGTCGTCTGGTGATTCCGATCGGAATCGGACTGATCCTGGCGGCGCTGCTGTTGCCGCTGGCCCGGGCGTTGCCGGACCGAATCCCGCGCTACGGGCGCGCCGGTCTGGTGATGCTTGGCTTCCTCGCGGTGTTGGGGCTGATCTCGTGGATCTCCGGCAATCAACTGGTCACCGGTGTGCTCGAACTGGTCGATTCACTGCCTGAGATGGTGGGCAAACTCGAAGACTGGCTCAAAGGCTTGGGCTTCGCCTCTGGGATTGGGTCGCTGGAAGCCGCACTGGACTCGGGTCAGAAATGGCTGGACGACAACGCTTCTGACATCGCCCGCCATGCGCTCACGGCCGGGTCGTCGATCATCACCGCGATGACCGGGGCGGCGTTGGCGCTGGTGGCCGCCTTCTTCTTCCTAGCCGATGGCCGGTCGATGTGGCACTGGTTCGTCGGGTTGTTTCCGGCTCGGCAACGCGACGCACTGGACCGCTCATTCAACCGGGCCTGGCAGTCCACCGAGGGCTATGCACGCACGCAGACCATCGTGGCCGCTGCCGACGCGGTCGGGATCGGCCTGGGCGCCTGGGCTTTGGGGCTCCCCTTTGTTGGACCGATTGCGCTGATCGTGTTTGTCACTGGCTATGTGCCGGTCGTCGGCGCCTTCGTGTCCGGCGCCTTGGCCGTGTTGATTGCGTTGGCCTTCCAGGGCCCTGGTACGGCGTTGGTGATGGCCCTGATCGTGTTGATCGTCCAGCAACTGGAGAGCCAAGTGCTGCAGCCCTGGCTGATGGGCAACGCCCTCAAACTGCACCCCTTCGCAGTGATCGTTGCCGTCGCCACTGGCGGATTCTTGGCTGGGATCGTGGGCGCACTCTTCGCCGTACCGGTGGTGGCGTTTGTGAAGTCCGCGGTTCTCGACGACCGCTAGTCTCGGATGTGAGATCCAAGGAGGTCGACTATGTCGGTGATGACGTTGCTCTTTGCTGCGATCGGCATCGTGGTGGCCACGGTGGTGATCGTCGGAATCGGGATCGTTGCGACCAGAAGCAACCGGCCGGCGACACCACTGCAACCGCCGACTGATCCTCCCCCCGAGTCCTGATGGGCCAAGTCCCTGCAGCCACCCGAGCGCTTCGAGTCCTGAGGTTTCTGGCGGCTCAGTCGGCGCCGGTGCCCCTCGAGCGGATCATGCGAGCGGTCGGACTGCCGCGATCGTCGGCCTATCACCTGGTCAACGCGATGATCGAGCAGGGGTTTGTGGTCCATCTCGAAGAGGAGCAGCGCTATGGGCTCGGGGTGGCTGCCTTCGAGGTGGGCAGCGGCTACACCCGTCAAGCCCCATTGCAGCGCCTCGCGCGTCGACCCATGACCGCGCTGGTCGATCGCACGGGTCAGAACGCTCATCTCGCGGTGTTGCATGGCCGCGACGTGCTTTATGTGATCGAGGAACGATCACCCGGACGACCTCCGCTGGTCACCGATGTGGGGGTTCGGCTGCCGTCGTACCTCACCGCGAGTGGGCGCGCCATCTTGAGTCGGCTTCCGGCCAACCAGGTGCGGGCGCTGTTTCCGGACAAAGAAGCGTTCGCGGCGCGCACCGGTCCGGAGATGACGCCGAGCCGACTGCGGGCGCTGCTCAGCGACACCCGCCAACGCGGCTACGCCTTCGAGGAGGGCGAGGTCACGACCGGGTTCTCGTCGGTGGCGGTGGCGGTGCTTGACCACAACGATCACCCGGTGGCGGGCATTGCGGTGACCTATCCGAGCGCGGAATTGGTGGATCGAAGCGAGCTAGTCGCCTCGGTCAGTGCAGCGGCCGCAACACTCGGTGCGCGGATCGCCGGACGCTGAAGTTACTGATCCGTAGCGCTTCTCACATCCAGCCTCTGCTGACCGGCCGGCCGATTGGCCGTAGGGTCGGTCCCACCCAAGTCCATGACTTGGCGGGTGAGCTGAGGAGACTGCTGTGGAGACCTTGCCCCTGTGGGTGCAGATCGTTGGATTGATCGCCACCGTGGTGGTGCTGGCACTCGCCGGCCGCCGCGCTTTGTGGCTTTATCGACTGATCAGCAGCGGCACCCCTGACCCCGCACGGATCAAGGGCGTCACCAAGCGCGTCGGCGAGGCGATCAAGGGACAACTTGTCGAAGTACTTGGTCAGCGCAAACTGCTCAAGTGGTCGGTGCCTGGCATCGCCCACGCCTTTGTGATGTATGCGTTCTTGATCCTTGGCACGGTGTACGTCGAGGCCTACGGCGTTTTGATCAGCCGAAATCCCAAGTGGAGTTTTGGCCCGCTTAACGCGTGGGGTCCGCTGGGCTTTTTGCAAGACCTGATCGCAGTTCTGTGTCTGGTCGGCCTGGCCACGTTTACCTATATCCGATTCAAGAACGCCCCGGAGAAGTTGGGCCGCAAGTCCCGCTTCAAGGGCTCGCACCTGTCTGGCGCGTGGATCACCCTCTTCATGATTTTCAACGTCATCTGGACGCTCTTCCTCTTCCGTGCAGCCTCCTCGGCGCTGGGCAACCTCGGCTACGGCAAGGCCGCGTTTGCGTCATACGGGCTGGGTCAACTGCTCAAGCCGCTGGGGGAGGGGCCCCTGCACCTGCTGGAGTCCATCGGCCTGCTGCTGCACATCGGAATCATGCTGGTGTTCTTGATCTTCGTGCTGAACTCCAAGCACCTGCACATCTTCATTGCGCCGATCAACGTCATGTTCAAGCGGCAACCAGTGGCGCTCGGCGCGGCCAAGCCGCTGATGGCGGCTGGCAAGCCGGTCACCCTCGATGACATCGAGGAGATGGACGAGGAGACCGCACTCGGAGTGGGTTCGATCCAGGACTTCTCCTGGAAGGGCCTGCTCGACATGGCGACCTGCACCGAGTGTGGCCGCTGCCAGAGTCAGTGCCCGGCCTGGAACACCGAGAAGCCGCTGTCGCCCAAGATGCTGATCATGAACCTGCGCGACCACGCGTTCGCGTCGGCTCCCTACCTGATCGGTGACGGCTCCGGCGCCAGCGCTGCGGCCACTGCCGAACACGAGCGGCCTCTCGTCGGTGAGACCGAAGGCGAGCCGTGGCACCCCACCGGTGGTGGCGTGATCGACCCCGACGTGCTGTGGTCGTGCGTGACCTGTGGCGCGTGTGTGCAGCAGTGCCCAGTCGACATCGAGCATGTCGACCACATCGTCGACATGCGTCGCTATCAGGTGCTGGTCGAATCCAACTTCCCCGCCGAGCTCAACCAGTTGTTCAAGGGCCTCGAAGGTCGCGGCAACCCTTGGAATATGTCCCCGACCGCCCGTCTGGACTGGACCAAGGGGCTGCCCTTCGACGTCAAGGTGGTCGGCGAGGACGTCGAGAGCCTCGATGAGGTCGACTGGTTGTTCTGGGTCGGCTGCGCTGGGGCCTATGAGGACCGAGCGAAGAAGACGACCCAGGCGGTTGCTGAACTGCTCACCATGGCGGGTGTCAACTTCGCCGTACTCGGCAATGGCGAGACCTGCACCGGTGACTCCGCCCGCCGGGCCGGAAACGAGTTCGTCTTCCAGGGTCTGGCCCAGCACAACATCGAGACCTTCAAGGAATACAAGGTCAAGAAGGTCGTCTCCACCTGCGCCCACTGCTTCAACACCTTGAAGAACGAATACAAGCAACTGGGCTATGAACTCGACGTCGTCCACCACACCCAACTGCTCAACCGCTTGGTGCGGGAGAAGAAGTTGACCCCGGTGGCTTCGGGTGGCGGCACCCGCTCGATCACCTATCACGACCCCTGCTACCTGGGTCGGCACAACCAGGTCTACAGCCCGCCGCGCGAGTTGCTGCAGGTGCTGCCGGGTGCGGAGTTCAAGGAGATGCCGCGCAACTCCGAGCGCTCCTTCTGCTGTGGTGCCGGTGGCGCCCGCATGTGGATGGAAGAGACGATCGGCACCCGGATCAACGACAACCGGACCTTAGAAGCCGTCGAAACCGGCGCCGACCAGATAGCCGTTGGTTGCCCGTTCTGCCGCGTGATGCTTGCCGACGGACTGACCTCTGCGCAGAGCACAGGCAAGGCCCGCGCCGAGGTCGAAGTCCTCGACGTAGCCCAGTTGCTCCTGGCCTCGGTCAAGGGCGAAACCACCGCCAAGGCCAGCTCGGCGCCCACCCCTGCTGAGGCTCCGGCAGCAGCCGCCGCTGCAGCCGCCGCGAGTACGACGGTCGCCGAACCAAAGGTCCCGTCGGCTGAGCCCTTCGGAGGAGGCCGGGTCGAAACCACGGGTGGCTCCCTCTTCGACACCCCCGAGCCGGCTGACGAGTCCAAGGCTCCCTCAGGTGGTTCGTTGTTCGACACCCCCGAGCCCAAGCCCTCGTCGGGTTCGTTGTTTGACACTCCCGAGTCGAAGTCTCCGTCGGGTTCGTTGTTTGACACTCCCGAGTCGAAGTCTCCGTCGGTTGAGCCGACCTCCGGAGGAGGTCGAGTCGAAACCATGGGTGCCTCTCTCTTCGACACCCCCGAGCCGGCTGACGAGTCCAAGGCTCTCTCAGGTGGTTCGTTGTTCGACATCGCCGAGCCAGACGGGCCCGCAGTGGGCGAGCCCGTCGACGCTTCAATTGATTCTGTGCCGGAGCTGAAGGCCGCAGCGGCTGAGTCCACTGAACCTGTCACTGGATTCACCCCGGCAACGGTGATCCCAGAAGGTGGTTCGCTCTTTGACGTGGCCGAACCGACCGCATCGGCAGAGCCCGCTACATCGGCTGAGCCCGCCGCGCCTGTTGAGCCTGCCGCAGCGGCAGACAGTGAACCGGCCGCGGCTCCGCAGGAAACGGCCTCGACCGCGACCAGCGCCAAGTCCGACTCCACACCGGACCACGCCCCGATCACCGACAAGAAGATCGAGGGACTTGGTTCGCTGTTTGACCTCTAACCGGACGCGCTCAGATCTGGCCTGCTGTGGCACCATGCGGGCGTGACTGAGCACGCCGCGCCGAGCCAGGTGCCGAGTTGGGACGAGTACTTCCTCGGCATCGCGGAGGCCGTAGCTGCCCGTGCTAAATGCACCAGGCGTCGCGTGGGTGCGGTCTTGGTGATCGGCCACCGGATCATCGCCACCGGCTACAACGGCGCTGCCCCGGGCGAACCTGACTGCCTCGAAGGGGCCTGCCCCCGCGGGGGCTTGGGGTACGACGTGATCCCGGGCCTCGGCGACTACGACCGTCCTGGCACACCTGGCTTCTGCATCGCGATTCACGCGGAGGTCAACGCGTTGCTCTTCGCCGTACGAGACACAGCCGGGGCGATCGCCTACATCACCGACCCACCATGCCCGGGTTGCCGCAAGGCGCTGGCCGCGGCGGGCATCGTACGTGCCGTCTGGCCGGGCGGCGAGCACGACCGCCCCTCACTGACCGACTGGTCTCGCGAGAGTGCCGGATCCGGCCCCTGACGCCGAGTAGGGGCTTATCGCGCGCCGAGTAGGGGGTTATCTCAGGCCGAGTAGGGGCTTACCGCGCGCCCAGTAGGGGCTTATCGCGTCCGGACCGTCCGAACTTGATTAAGAGACCGGCCCGGCTTCCGCTGATTTCGACACGCCCGCTCCGCGGGCCGCTCAACCGACGGAGTGTAGGGGATAGCGCGGGGCGAATAGGGAGCCAGCCACGGATGCCCAACAACCGGGCGCGTCGGCGGAATAACCGGGCGCGTCGGCGGAATAACCGGGCGCGTCGGCGGAATAACCGGGCGCGTCAGCGGAATAACCGGGCGCGTCGGCGGAATAACCGGGCGCGTCGGCGGAAAGACCGGGCGCGTCGGGCCAACTGCGGGTCAGGTGACACACTGCGCAGATGCGCTGGGTACGACGACTGCTGATCGTCCTGCTGTTGGGAGTGCTTGCGTTCTATGGCGGCGGTGGTTGGTACTTCTCCGATCGGGTTGAGGCCGATGCGCTGCAGGTCCACCAATACGTGCCTGAAGAACTCACCGTCGTGAAGGTTGCCCCTGACTCGATCACTATCCGAGACCCAGCGCCTGCAAACCTTCCACTGCGATCCCCCGGGGTGTTCGCGCTGCAGTGGAAGGGCGGTCTCGGTCGGATCAGTGGCCCGCCCAAGATCAAGGGTGACTTGGTCACGCGCACGTGGCGTGCGGACACCGGGCAGCCAGCGCCCGACCAGATTGTGGAACTCAACCAGGACGACATCAGCGCATCCGCACTTCCAGCCGGCGAGCAGATGGTCACTTATGACTCGCCATTGGGAGCCATGCCTGCGCGGTTCCGTCCCGGAAAAGGTACGACGTGGGCAGTGTTGGTGCACGGCAAGGGCGCCAAACCGGCCGAGATGGAGCGGATGTCGCGGGCGATGCGGCCAGCCAACCTACCGACGCTGATCATCAACTACCGCAACGACCCCGGCGTGCCGCAGGACCGCAGCGGTCGCTACGGCTACGGCGTCACCGAGTGGCGCGACCTGGAGGCGGCGGTCGCCTACGCCCACAAGCACGGTGCGAATCAGTTCGTCTTGGGTGGCAACTCGATGGGCGGCGCGGTGGTGGCGTCGTACCTCAAACACGCGAAGCCCACCGACGTGCTGGGGGTGGTGCTGGATGCGCCCATGCTTGACTTTGAGCAGACCCTTGAGTGGGGCGCGGCGCAGCAAGAGTTGCCCATGGTGGGCAAAGGTCTGCCGGAGTCGTTGACCTGGGTGGCTAAACGCATTTCGGAGGCGCGGTTTGGGCTGCGCTGGGCGCCTACCGACTATCTACGCGACACGTCCTGGGTGCGTGAACCAGTGCTGATCGTCCACGGCACCAAAGACCTGACCGTGCCGCTGAGCACGAGTCGTCAGTTGGCCCGGGCCGAACGCCGAGTTCGTCTGGTGGAGTTCCCCGGCGCCGGGCACTGTCAGTCCTGGAACTTCGACCCCAAGGCGTACGACGAGACGATCGCCGCCTTCGTCAAACAAGTCACCTGAGTCACAAGTCACCTGAGTCAGTTGTCGTGCTGGCGGACCGCTGCCCCCGCGTCGACCAGCACGAGTTCGTCGACGTGATCACGCAACTCAGCCGCAGCGGTGCTGCTCAAGCCAGTGTCGGTGACCAGCACGTCAACTTCGTCGAGGGCGGCCATGGAGGCCATCCCGATCAGACCCCACTTGCTGGAGTCGGCGACCACGATCAGTCGGGCCGCGCCGCGCACCATGGCGCGATTGGTCTCGGCTTCTAACAAGTTGGGCGTAGTCAGTCCGGCCCGGGCATCCATGCCGTGCACGCCCAGGAAGAACGCGTCGAGGTTGAGCCCGGCCAGCGAGGCCAAGGTCAACGGGCCAACCAAAGCGTCCGAGGGTGTGCGCAAGCCGCCGGTGAGCAGCACCGAGGAGCCTTCGCCGCCGCCACGGTGGAGCACGTCGGCCACCCACACTGAGTTGGTGACCACGGTCAGGCCAGGCACATGCACCAGGTGACGGGCCAGGGCGTGGGTGGTGGTCCCAGCCGAGACGGCGATGGCTGCACCTGGTTTGACCAAACTGGCGGCGCAGGTGGCGATCGCGTCCTTCTCCGCCGTACGCCGAGCCGACTTGGCCTCAAAACCCGGCTCCAGCGTGGCCGGATCGAGGCGTAGCCGAGCCCCACCATGGACCTTCTCAAGCTTGCCTTGGCTCTGCAGTTCGGCTAGGTCACGGCGGATGGTCATGTCGGAGACGCCCAGGCGCTCGACTAGGTCACTGACTTTGACGATGCCGTCCCGACTCAGCGACTGCAAGATCAATTCATGTCGGCGCGCGGCTAACACTTAGGCCCCCTCGATGACGGCGACGCCTCCGGCTTTCACCCCGATACGAGACCCGCTTTGGCCGGTCAGGAGGTCGACGCCGACCAGATTAGGGCAGATCTCGATGTCGGTGTGGTTGATCACGAACGTCCAGTGCCGGCCGTCGGCTGCGATCCGTCTGACGAACTCCACTCCGGGGATGCCTTCGGCGATCGGGACTACCCCGGATTCGTCGATCAGGCGTCGACAGAGGGCGCGCAGGGCGTCGGCAGCCAAACGAGTGGCGAGATACCAAGCCTGTCCGGCTTCCGTCGTACGCCGGGTGAGGGCCGGCCCACCTGCTGCTGGCCCGTCGGCAAATCGTGCGACCACGTCGGCGCTGTCGACAGTGACGATCTCGGCCCACACGTCGGCCGCGGAGGCGTCGTCGAGTTGCACCGACTCGCCCTCACGAAGTGGCAGGAACTCCTCGACTCTGATCCCGAGCAGATCGCGCAGCAGACCGGGGTAGCCGCCGGTGATGATGTGGTCGTCGGCGTCCACGATCCCGCTGAAGTAGGTGACCAGCACCGTGGCTTGCTCGGCCGCCGCACTCAACCGAGCCGCGGTCTCCGGACTGAGCGTGTAGAGGGTGGGCACGACCACCAGTCGGTAGTTGGAGAGATCTGCCTGGGGTGGCACCACGTCGACGCCAACCCCCAGATCGGTGAAGGCAGCGTGGAAGGCCTCGGCTTGGTCGCGGTAGGTGATGTCGATGCTGGGGTGGGAGTCGAGTTCGCAGCCCCACCAGGCGTCCCAATCAAACAAGATGGCCACGTCGTTGGCGCTCCGCGCGCCGGTCACGGCCTGGATGGACTGCAACACCTCACCGAGCCCGACCACCTCGCGCCAGACGCGCGAGTCGGTGCCAGCATGCGGCAGCATCCCGGAGTGGAACTTCTCCGCTCCGGCCTTTGATGCCCGCCATTGGAAGAAGAGCACCGAGTCGGCCCCTCGGGCCACGTGGGCAAGGCTGGTCCGGAGCAACTCACCGGGCTGCTTGGCGACGTTGCGTGGTTGCCAGTTGACCGCGCTCGTGGAGTGCTCCATCAACAACCAGGGGTCGCCGCCAGCGACGCCGCGGGTCAGGTCAGCAGAGAAGGCCAACTCCCGATGTGCCTCTGGGTCGGCCGCGATCAGGTAGTGGTCATTGGAGACCACGTCGAGTTCGGCCGCCCAGCGGCCGTAGTCCATCTCCTTTATGTGGCGCATCACCATGAAGTTGGTGGTCACGGGCACTCCGGGGCTGACCTCGTGCAAGACATCGCGTTCGGCAATGAAGTGCGCCAACAAGGTGTCGCTGCTAAATCGCCGGAAGTCCCACTGCTGGGTCGGATTGGGGAAGTTGGCGGCTGTGCGCGGCGGCAGGATCTGCGCCCATTCGGTGTAGCGCTGAGACCAGAAGGCGGTGCCCCAGGCGTCGTTAAGGGCATCCAAGTCGGCGTACTTCGATTGCAGCCAGGCCCGGAAGGCCGCGGCGCTGACGTCGCAGTAGCAGAGCGCGTTGTGGCAGCCGATCTCGTTGCTGACATGCCACAACACCACCGCTGGATGGTCGCCATAACGCTCACCCATCGCCCGACACAGCGCCAGCGCATGCTCGCGATAGATCGGTGAACTCGGGCAGAAGGCCTGGCGCCCACCTGGCCATAGCGTCACGCCGTCGGCTGTGATCGGCAGGATCTCCGGGTGTTGGTGGGTTAGCCAGGGTGGCGGTGAAGCTGTGGCGGTGGCCAAGTCGACGCTGATCCCGGCCGCGTGCAGGCGATCAATCACCTCATCGAGCCAGTCGAACTCAAAAACACCGGGCACCGGTTGGAGGTGAGCCCAGGAAAACACCCCGAGCGTGACCAGGCTGACCCCGGCCGCTTTCATCAGGTCGATGTCTTCGAGTTGGGCGCTCAATGGCCACTGCTCAGGGTTGTAGTCGCCGCCATAGGCAAGTGGTGGCAGCGGCCGAGCCAACTTCTGCATGCCCACACCCTGTCCCCACGTCGAGAGGGAGTCAACAACTTCCAACAAGCCCGTGTGTACATTTGTGGCTTTTGCTTGGTCAGGGGGTTGACAGTCTTTGATTGACCCCCGGAGGATGCCAGGAAGTGTTCGTTTCTGTTTCCTCTTGGAGGTTCTCCGTGTCCGACCAGATGCAACCGCAGCCCATTCCCCGCTCAGTTCGGGCCACCAATGCCTTCTCTCGGCGCTCGCTGCTGCGCGCGGCGGCGCTCGGTGGCGCCGTGGCCGGATCGTCCTCCTTCCTTGCTGCCTGTGGTGCCTCGGGTGGGGGCGGTGGAGACGCTGGTGGCGCGGTCAAGTTCGGCATCAACGAGGCCAAGGGCTCCGGTCCGGCATATGACCGGTTGAAGTTGATCGCCGACGCCTACAAGAAGAAGGCCGGTGTCGACGTCTCGCTCAATGCGGTCGACCACAACACCTTCCAGGAGAACATCAACACCTACCTTCAAGGCACCCCCGACGACGTCTTCACTTGGTTTGCCGGCTTCCGGATGAACCAGTTCGCCGAGAAGGGTCTAATCGCTGACGTCAGTGATGTCTGGCCGATCGACGGCATGAACGACTCGTTCAAGAAGGCAGCCACTGCCTCCGATGGCAAGCAGTACTTCGTGCCGATCTCCTACTACCCGTGGGCGGTCTTCTACAACAAGGCTGTGTGGGCCAAGAAGGGCTACGAAGTCCCCACGACGTACGACGACCTGACCGCCTTGATGAAGAAGATGAAGTCCGACGGGATCTCGCCCTTCGCCTTTGGTGACAAGGACGGCTGGCCGGCGATGGGCACCTTCGACATCTTGAACATGCGGCTCAACGGCTTCGACTTCCACATGAGCCTGATGGCCGGGGACGAAGCCTGGGACGGTGCCCAGGTCAAGAAGGTGTTTGACACCTGGAAGGGCCTCTTGGAGTACCACCAGCCAGACCCGCTGGGTCGCACCTGGCAAGAGGCGGCCACCTCGATGGGCAAGGGTGAGTCGGGCATGTATCTGCTCGGCACCTTCGTGATCGACGCGGTTCCTGACCAAGCTGCCGACCTGGACTTCTTCACCTTCCCGGAGTTGGACTCCAACATCGGTTCGGATGCTCTCGACGCTCCGATCGACGGCTTCTGCATGTCGGCCGCGGCGAAGAACAAGGCGGGCGGCACCGAACTCTTGAAGTTCTTGGGCACTGCAGAGGCAGCCGACGCCGGCAACAAGGCCTCGGCGCCGTTTATCGCGGCCAACTCCAACGCCTCGACCGCTGCCTACTCGGCGCTGCAGAAGAAGTCGGCCGAGGTGGTTGGTGCGGCCAAGAGCATCGCCCAGTTCCTCGACCGCGACACCCGCTCGGACTTCGCATCGACCGTGATGATCCCCTCGATCCAGGAGTTCTTGAAGAACCCCAACGACATCGACGGTCTGGTCAAGAGCATCCAGAAGCAGAAAGAATCGATCTTCGCGAGCTGATCGATGAGCGCTACTACGCCGCGTTCCCTGTCGGGCCGATCTGGCTCGACAGGGAATGGGCGTACTCGAAACCGGGACCGACTGACCATCGCCCTGTTTGTCGGGCTGCCCACGATCTTGGTGGTCGGGTTGGTCTGGCTCCCGGCAGTCGCCACCGTGGTGCTGTCATTCGCCAACTGGGAGGGCCTGGGCGGGCTCGACACGATCCGTTGGATCGGCACTCGCAACTATCACGACATCGCGACCATCTATCCGCCGTTTTGGCCTGCCATTCGCCACAACGTGATCTGGTTGGTCTTCTTGTTTGTGGTGCCCACGCTGCTCGGCGTACTCCTGGCGGTGATCTTGGACCGCAACATGCGCGGCAGTCGGTTCTACCAAACAGCGTTCTACCTGCCAGTGGTGCTCTCGCTGGCATTGGTCGGCTTCATCTGGCAATTGTTCTACTCCCGTGACCAGGGTCTGCTGAACCAGGTCTTCAACACCCAGATCGACTGGTACGGCGATCCCAACATCAACCTCTGGGCGGTCTTGATCGCAACCGCCTGGCGGCATACCGGATACATCATGTTGATCTATTTGGCCGGGCTGAAGGGCGTCGATCCGGCGCTCTTGGAGGCAGCCGCGGTCGACGGTGCCACTGAGCGGCAGACCTTCTTCAAGGTGGTCTTCCCGGTGATGCGACCGATCAACTTGATCGTGCTGGTGATCGTGGTGATTGAGTCGCTGCGCGCCTTCGACCTGGTCTGGGTGGTCAACAAGGGCCGCAATGGTCTGGAGATCATCGCCGCCCTGGTGACTCAGAACGTCGTGGGTGAGGCCAGCCGGATCGGCTTCGGATCAGCGCTGGCCACGATCATGATGCTGATCTCCTCGGTCTTCATCGCGATCTACCTGCGCGTGGTCTTCAAGGAGGATCGCTCATGAGCACCGGACCGGCAGTCCTGGGCAAGGCCCCCCTGCAGGGCTCGGGTGCAGGCGGTGTGCTCAACAAGCCACGCGGCACGATCGCAACCATCGTGATGGCCGTCTTGGCGATCGCGTGGTTGTTCCCGTTGTTCTGGGCCGTGCTGAACTCGTTTCGCAACTACGCCTACACCCAGAAGCATGGCTATTTGTCGTTCGGCGGATGGACGCTGGATAACTATCGCAACGCATGGACCAACGGTGACTTGGCGAAGTACTTCGTCAACTCGTTGATCATCACCATCCCCGCCGTGCTGCTGACGCTGTTTTTGGCGTCGCTCGTCGGCTTCGTGTTGGCGAGGTTCTCCTTCCGCTTCAACCTGACGCTGCTGGCGGTGTTCTTGGCCGCCAACCTGCTGCCGCCACAGTCGTTGCTGGTGCCGGTGTTTCGGCTCTACCGGATGATTCCGCTGCCCTATGCGATTTCCGACACCGGTTTGATGCTGGGCAGCTACTTGGGGCTGATCCTGGTCAACGTGGCCTTCCAGTTGGGGTTCTGCACCTTCGTGTTGAGCAACTACATGAAGACCATCCCCAAGGAGATCTATGAGTCCGCCGAACTCGACGGGGCCAGCGTGTGGCGGCAGTACTGGCAGTTGACGCTGCCCTTGGTCCGTCCCGCCCTCGCGGCGCTGGCCACCCTTGAAGTGACCTGGATCTACAACGAGTTCTTCTGGGCAACGGTGTTGTTGCAGAACGGCGACAAGTTCCCGATCACGAGTGCGCTGAACAACCTGCGCGGCCAGTTCTTCACCGACTACAACCTGCTTTCGGCCGGGTCGGTGCTGATCGCACTGCCCGTGCTGGTGGTGTTCTTCGTGCTGCAGAAGCAGTTCGTCGCCGGCTTGACCCTGGGCTCCACCAAGGGCTGAGTTGGCTCCACCAAGGGCTGAG
>WBZP01004171.1_pt1 | contig 15212 bp, 10 predicted proteins | sample 5204301 | NCBI WGS metagenome assembly WBZP01 (sample SAMN12412401, study PRJNA552823) | activated sludge metagenome | isolation source: activated sludge from nitrification reactor of wastewater treatment plant... | place: USA: Pennsylvania | collected 2017
TGTATATCTAACAGGCTATATTGATGGAAATGCAACGATTGAAAACACTCAACTTACTTCGTATGGTGGTCGAGATATTCTGATTGCGAAATATAGTTCGAGCGGAAATATGATTTGGGCTAAAAATTTGGGGAGCAACGCCGAAGATGTAGGAAATGGAATAATTGCTGATTCTAATGGCAATATTGTGGTAGTGGGAGCTTACTCGAATGGCTGTATCTTTGATACCGCCAACACGAAAAATGCTGAAGGTGGATTAGATATTTTTACAGCCAAATATTCTTCAATAGGTACATTGCTTTGGGTACAAACATCGGGCAGTACAGCAAATGATTCAGCCAATGGCATCACAATTGATGACCAAAACAATACATATACTACTGGATATTTCTCAGGAAGCGTACTTTTTGGAAGTCTTATACGAACCTCAATAGGTAATGAAGATGCTTTTATTTGGAAACTAAACCCAAATGGTGCAACGAATTGGGCAAGTACTGGTGGTGGTCTTGGCTTAGATATTTCAAATAATATTGCTCTTGATAACTCTGGCAATGTTTACATAACTGGCTATCACGATTATTCGGGAGTAATCAGTTATGGTCTGGTAACATTACAAACTGATTATGGCTTATACGATGGCTTTATCATAAAGTTCGATGCCAATGGCGTGGCTATTTGGGGACAGAATTTTGGTGGAGCAGGTCGTGATTTATCTTTCGGAATCAAGATTGATGATGAGCAAAATGTCTATCTGACAGGCTATTTTGAGAATAATGCCATATTTGGAATATCGAATAAGAAAGTTATTCTAACCGTAAATGGTGGCTCTACGGGTGGCTACGACATTTTTGTAACTAAATACACTGCTGATGGCAAATTGAAGTGGGCTCAAAATATTGGCTCTTATGTGCATGACCAAGCATTTAGTTTAGATAAATCTTCTAACGGGACTATCTATGTGGCTGGTCTTTTTGGAGGCGAAGGTTTGTACCATGAATCCGATGTTTTGTTTAAAGGTGGTTATGATTGGTTTATTGCACAAATCGAGAAATGAACCAATATTTTCACTACTGAAATTCAATAAAATCACTAAATTATTTTTCATCATGAAAACCAAAATTGTACTATACATATTTCTATACAGTTTCGGGTGTTTAGCTCAAAACGTTACCATTACTCCAAGCGGTATTACTCCAAACCAAGTTCCCAATTCGTATCCTCGTATCAGTTATGACGCCATCTTAGCCCTTCCAAGCCCTGTTAGAGGAGATATTGCTTATGATGTAACATTCAATTGCCTCAGAGTTTATACGGGAAAACGTTGGATTTGCACCTACCAAAACGAAAATTCGGGGTCAAACCTTTCTTCGTTCGTATATGGAGGAGAGTTTGAAGTAAGTGGTGGTAGAAATTCTGAAAAAATCCAGCAGATAAAAACTGATAATACTGGAAACGTATATATAGCAGGAACTTTCATGAATACTATGCAAATCGGTAGTATATCAATTACTTCGGCTGGCGAAGAAGATATTTTCTTGGCAAAATATGATGCCAATGGCAATATTTTATGGGTAAAATCGGTAGGCGGGGCAAGTATTGATTATTGTACATCAATGGTTTTAGATGCAAACAACAATTTGTATGCAACGGGAATAATTACGGGAAATGTAAACTTTGGTTCGACATCCTTGACGAGCTACGGAAATAAAGATTTTTTTATTGCAAAGTACTCGTCGGATGGAAATTTAGTTTTTGTAAAGAATTTTGGAAGTTCAGGAAATGACAAAGGAAATGGCATTGCCCTCGATGCTCAGAACAATATAATCGTAGTCGGTGAATATGCCACGAATTGTTTCTTTGGTTCAGGAAATCCTGTTTTTGCCAGCGGTACAAGCGATATTTTTATTTGTAAATACGACAATTCAGGAAACTTACTATGGTTGAAAAACTTTGGTGGTAACTTTGCCGACGGTGCTAATGCCGTTGCATTAGATACTAATAATAACATTTACATAACAGGTTATTATGCCATCAGTGCTATTTTTACAAATATTAGTTTGACAAGTCAAGGTGGGATTGATTGTTTTTTGTTAAAACTCGATGGGTCAGGAAATCAGCTTATTGTACGTTCGGGTGGTGGAACAGGCGAAGACATCGGATTAGCCATCAAACTTGATAATGCTGGCGAAATCATTATTGCTGGTAGTTTTTATGGAGCAACTACCAAATTCGACGATAAATACGTACCATTGGTTTTGGGTAGTAAAGATATTTTTATTGCAAAATACTCTAATGGATTAAACATAAATTGGGTTACAAGTGGTGGGAATCCAGTAATTGATAATGTTTTTGGTTTAGAAATAGATGCCGATAATAATATTTATGTAGTCGGCGAATTTAAACAAACCATCAAGTTTTTGAGTGCAAATAAGTTGAAAATTATAGAAGTTGGGGCGTATGGGAGTAACTCAAATATCAATGATGGCATAGATGGATTTATTGTCAAATACAATGCTGATGGAGTTATACAATGGATAAAAAACTTGGGAGGATTTTACGATGACGGAATCTTAGCAATAACTAAAAGCTCGACAGGTAATTTTTTTATTGCGGGATACTATTCAGGAAATATTAACATCGACCAGACAGAGCTGCCTTATTGGGGGGATGAAGATTTTTTTGTTGCTAAAATGGATAAATAATTCACAAAATATTAACCCAATTTGGCAGAATTGACAAAAAGATTTGAGAAAAGCTCCAAGAATTCGTCTTTTCGTCTTCTTGATACTTCAACAACTTCGTTATCACTCATCCATACTTGTCCGCCATCACCTTTTACATAGCGTTTGATGTACTGTAAATTAACGATATTTGATTGATGAACCCGAAAAAACTGGTAGTTGTCCAATATTTCTTCAAATTCTTTTAGAAGCCGAGAAACTACCAATTTTTGACCATTTTTTAGGTGAAATTTGGTATAGCTCCCCATAGATTCGCACTGGATAATATCTGTGAGTTCTACGATATGAATACCTTCGGCGGCTGGTAAGGCAATTCGTTGGTTTTCATTGGATTTTCGTTCTTTTTGAGGTTTTGGCTCTTGATTCTCAAATTGGTGCTGAAGAATCTGAAGTTGAGCCTGTTCAATTTTGGTAATTTGATTTTGGTACTTCTGAACCGCAACCACCAATTCATCGGGGTCTATGGGTTTCAACAGGTAATCAATGGCACTAAATCTAAAGGCTTTTACGGCATATTCTTGGTAAGCTGTCGTGAAAATTACTCCAAAATTTATCTCAGAAAAGCTTTTAAGTAGGTCGAAGCCAGTTTTTTCGGGCATCTGAATATCCAAAAACACTAAGTCGGGTTTCTGTTGATGTATCAATGTTATGGCTTCATCAACATTCTTTGCTGTGCCACAAACCTCAACATTCTCGCAAGTCATTCGCAGTAAATTAAAAAGTGTTTCTTGAGCGTTGGTTTCGTCATCAACAATGATTGCACGGAGTTTTTTCATAGCTTGAGTAGCAAATATTTTTTGGTTGCCTTCAAGTACAAATATATAAAAATCAGCTAAGAAAATTGAATTGAGGTACATAAATTAATCCGCTTATCAACTGCTTTCTGCCAATTATAGTGTAATCTTCTCCAAACACAAATCGCTACAATTTACTTCATAAACTGACTATAATTTTGATTTAAAATTATTCAGAAACCAATCAATTTTATAATCATGAACTTTCAAAAAATTACTTTTTATAGCTTTTTGCTATTGGGTGGTTTGGCTGCCACAGCACAATCGGTGTCAATTACTCCTTCTACCTCGCTCGAACTTATTCCCGTTGGTCGAATCGGAATCGGTGTTCCGACTGCCGAAGCAAATTTGCATGTTGCCCGTGGAACAGGCAACCTCGGAACAGCCGCCTTTGAAGGTACTGCCCAGATTTCTCATTTTAATTACAGTACCAACGAAGACACTTATATAAGAGGTGGAAAACAGTTTTCTAATGTTATTATCAGCAATATGGGAGGCGGAAAAGTTTCGATAGGAAGAGCACCTAAAACAAATACAAACGGGTTTATTTTAGAAGTACATCCAAAAAATGATAAACATTTGGCATTGTACTCGCAAGACGATTTTTCCAATTGGGAGTTTCACGTGAACAATAGCAGTAGTGGTTTGGGTTCTTTAGTCCTATATTCTGCTTCAACTTTTGTGGGTTCGTTTAATCCTACAACTGGTGCATATACGAGTATTTCTGATAGAAGTTTCAAAAAGAATATTCGCCCTTTAAACAATATGATTGATAAAATTTCAGCTCTAAAACCATTGCAATATCAATTTATCAACAATAATGCTGACAATAAAAACTCTTTGGGCTTTATGGCTCAAGATATAGAACCGATTTTCCCAGAATTAGTTTCTAAAACGCTTCAAACCGATGGGAAAGAAATTTACACCTTAGATTATTCGGGTTTTGGTGTAATTGCTATCAAAGCAATTCAGGAGCAACAAACACTGATAACTGACTTGAAAAATGAAAACGATATTCTGAAAAAGACACTCGCCGATTTAGAAAATAGATTGAAAAAATTAGAAGAGAAATAAAGGAATAATCGTTGGGTTCTGTAGAGATATAGAACCCCTTTATTTTATCGGAATAATCATCTCTACACGTGTGCCAGCTGGGTTGTTTTGTTCATCGAACAAATCAACAATTTCGAGTTTTGCTTCTAAATCTCGTTTACGTAATGAATCAAAAATTTCATTTGTAATTGATTGCCCTCTCGAAATATGTCCTTCTTTCTGTGTTTTTTTACTTCTCCCAACGCCGTTGTCTTCAATTTGGCAATGAATCTGATTATTTTTGAATGTGGTTCTAATGGTTAGTTTTTTATCGCCTGCTTTGGGCATTAAACCATGCCAAATAGCATTTTCTACGTGTGGTTGAAGCAGCATAGGAGGTAACATTGCATCGAGTAATGCCTCGTTTTGCTCAATATTAAATTCGTAGTAAAACTCATGATTAAATCGGAATGATTCGAGTTCTACATACATTTCGAGTGTTTCGATGATATGTTCAAAACTTAGGTATTGATGGTTTGAATTATCAAGAATTCGTCGAACGAGTTTCGAGAATTTCGATAAATATTTTGCCCCTTCGATACCTCGATTCGTAACGATATAATTTTGAATTGAATTGAGCGAATTGAATAAAAAATGAGGGTTCATCTGCGACTGTAATGCCTTCAATTTCAATTCAGTCATTTGTTTGTCTAATTCATTTTTTTCGATAAGGCGTTTTTCTCGGTTTTTTAAGAGAAAATATATAACCGAAAGCACAGCAATCAGGATAAGACTTATAAACCACCAAGTTTGCCAAAACGGTGGCTGAATAGTAAATGTATAACTAACGGGGCTACTCCAAACCCCACTACTATTCATGGTTTTTACCCAAAATGTGTACTTCCCTGCACTAAGTTTTGAGTAATTGGTGTTATTTTTTCGGGTAATTGGCGACCAATTTTCATCCAAACCGTCGAGTTTATAAGAGTAGTAAATGTTTTGTGGATTGCTAAGGCTAACACCCGTAAAATGAAAGGTCAGAAAATTTTGTGTATATGATAACTCAAGTTTGTCGGGTAATTGAGTAAATGGAAGTAGTTTTTTACCATTGGTTTGCCAATCGGTATCGGTCTGAAAAAGTTGAAGTTTATCAATAAAAACCTTAGGTACTTGCTTATTATTGAAAATATCATTCACTCTGAATCTCATTACCCCTTTGGTCGAACCAAGCCAAATATCGCCATTTGTGTCCTTATGAAGTGGAGCAACCTCCCAGGCTGCTGGCAAAATCCCATCATTTAATTCAAAAACTCGTGTCGGATATTTATCATTGACTTTAGGTTTGCCAACTTCCATTCTGAGGATTCCTCCAAAAGAACTTATCCATAGATAATTTTCATTGTCAAACTTCAAACTTAGAATATTTTCATTGGTAAGCCCATTCGGGATATTTATCTTCTCAATTAAACGAGGGGAGTTTTCAAGAGATATTTTTCGGATACCCTTTCCAAGTGTACCCAACCAAATCGTTCCATCTTTGCCTTTTTCGATTGCTCGAATAAGAGCATTTTCGGTGTTCGTTTGTTTTGAAAAATCTTTGAAATTTTGCCCATCAAACAGCCATAGCCCCCTTGCTGCGAGCCATAACCGATTTTTGTCATCGAGAAACATCGTATTTATATCATCGCCAGCAAAAGGATACGAATAGAGTTGGTTATTTTGTATTTTCAGTAACTGCCCCCTTCCACCCAGCCAAATGATGTCGTTTTTTGTATCCTCCACAAACGATAATAACTCTGTTTTGCGTTGAATGATTTTGTCGTTAATTTTTCCATCAGAAGCAACCGAAATAAGTGATTTGTCGAAATCGGCTAACCAGAAATTACCTTTAGAATCTTGTTCAACAAACTCAACACCGCCAATATTACTGAACTTAATATTCTGAAATACCCTCTCAAAAACACCATTTTTAAATCTCATGATGAGGTCTGACCGACCGTCATTTCCACCCGAAAAATAGACATTTTGCTTGTTATCAGTGCCAATAAATGTAACTTTATCGTTCAATAACCCATTTTCGGTTGTGTATTTATCAACGAAATTTTCTCTTAGTCGAATCAGACCTTTGTGTGTCGAGAGCCAGATATTTTCTTCATTATCTACCTCTACATCTACCATAATATCAATCGGCAGACCAGATTTTTTATTGATAACATAAAAGTCTTTGCCAGTATTTATATACAAATTGGTATTGGTAACGGCCACAAAAATTTGCTTTCCACGATTAGTTTTCCGAATAACGAACTTTTGACAAATCAAATCTTTCATTTCCGAATTTCCAGCAACTATCTTCCCATTCTGATTTTCGAACCAGTTATACGAACCATAGTCGAAAGGCACTATTTGTCCATGTTCAAAATAAAACCAGCCTTGCCCGTATGTACCTATCAAGATTTTTCCATTGAGCTTTATAATGGCTGTAGCAGAAACAGGTTTTTGATTAGAATGGCGTATTTCGGTAAATTTTTGACCATCAAAAAGGAAAAGTCTATTTCTGGCCGCTACTAAAATGTGCTTGTTTTCGAGTTGAAATAACTGCCGAACACTCGAAACCTTTACAGAATCTGAAACATAATTATAAAGTTTAAATTCTTGCTTAGAATTCATCTTCCAAATACCATTTTTGCAACCGCCCCAAATATTACCCTCCCAATCTTCCATAAACGCTCGTGTCCGTTCGATACTCGTATTTCCAATTTTATCGAAGTTTTTGAACTGCCTTCCATCAAATATTGATACACCGAAGAAAGTACCAGCGTATATGTTTCCCAATCGGTCTTCAAACATCTGCATCACCTGATTGCAACCAAGCCCATCGTTGATAGTATAATTTTTGAATTGCGTTCCATCAAAGCGACTGATACCTCCGTATGTTCCTATCCACAAATAACCGTTGTGGTCTTGTAGGCTGGTAAATAAGAGCGAAGACGGCAAACCATCAGTCGAAGTAATGACTTTTGAATTATAAAATTGTGCAAAAAGCGTATGCTGAACCCAGCAGAAATAAAAGATTATCAACAGATTTTTTTTCCATTTTCTGCCTAAATTTTTAGCTCTTTTTGGGGTGTTAAACATAATTTTAGAGTCAAGACTTAAAATAAATACCTTTATAAAGGTAATACACATATAATTTTCATGCAAATACAGTCCTAGAATGGCTGTCCAAAAGAATTGAAATATACAAGAAATGTAAATAACGATTGAATGTTTTTGTTTTCATGAGATTTTAGTTTGGATACTTATTTAGTTTGGATACTTAAAATTATCATGAAATATGAATAGGTAGGTATAGAATTGGTAATAGGAGGAATTAAGCTAAAATTCGGTGGATAATAGTTTGTTTTTGGAAAATAAAAAAGACTGTTTTTCATAAGCAGATAATCGAAAATACCCGATTAAAAAAGCATTTTAACATAAACTCTAAATAGTATTTTATGCTTTCTGAATAGTTCGATTTTATATCTGGAATTTACGTGATAAGTATCAAGACAAAATTATCAGGAAATAAATATTTAGTGCAAATGTTTGATAATCAGTGATTTATGAATTTGTAAATCGTCATTCTAAATTCGACATTGCACTTAAAAGTGATGTATTTCAACCAAAAAGCCTACATGGGACCGGTTCCAAGCGAAGATGCCATGAAAGTTTTGGATAAATACTTTGAGTGGAGAAGAACCCCGGAAGGGAAGGAATGGGCTAAATAATTAATAATCAATATGAAAAAAACGCTTTTTATTCTATTATTGTCATCTTTCACTTGCTCATATGCTCAAAATGAAGCACTAAAACCGTATGACCCAATTCCAACGGCTAATCAGTTGCGGTGGCAAAAAATGGAGTATTATGCATTTATTCATTATTCGATAAATACTTATACCGACATGGCCTGGGGATTCGGCAACGAAGACCTAAACCTTTTCAATCCTGATAAATTAGACGCTCGTCAGTGGGCAAAAATTTGCAAAGAAGCAGGCATGAAAGGCATCATTTTCACAGCAAAACATCACAGCGGTTTTTGTATGTGGCCCTCAAAATATACCGAATATTCCGTAAAAAACGTGCCCTGGAAAAACGGCAAAGGGGATGTGGTGAAAGAAATGGCCGATGCTTGTAAAGAATTCGGACTAAAATTCGGCGTTTATCTTTCTCCCTGGGACAGAAACCATCCTGATTATGGAAAACCCGAATACATTACTTATTTCAGAAATCAACTGACAGAATTACTAACCAATTATGGCGAAATTTTTGAAGTTTGGTTTGATGGGGCAAATGGTGGAAATGGTTATTATGGAGGAGCGAATGAAACCAGAAAAATTGATGCAAAAACCTACTATGACTGGCAAAATACTTACAAATTGGTTCGTAAACTCCAACCTAATATTGTTATTTGGAATGATGGAGGCGACCGTGCTGACCTTAGATGGGTAGGAACAGAAGCAGGCTATGTGGGCGAAACCAATTGGAGTTTGTTGAATGCAGCGGGTGATGTGCCGGAAGATATGCTTCGTCATGGGGTTGAAAACGGAAATGCCTGGGTGCCCGGCGAAGTAAATACTTCTATTCGCCCGGAATGGTTTTATCATGAGCGGGAAGACAGAAAAGTGAAAACACTGCCGCAACTTTTAGATGTTTATTATCATTCGGTGGGAAGAAACGGCACGATGTTGCTCAATTTCCCCATTATGCCCAATGGTTTGATTCATGAAAAAGACGAAAAAGCGATTCAGGAATTAACCAAAACCTTAAAAGAAACTTTTAAAAGTAATCTTGCAAAAAATGCAAAAATAACTGCAAGTACATCGAGAGGAAAAACAGCTCAATTCGCTGCAAACAAGGTTATTGACAATGATTTGGATTCTTATTGGGCTACCAACGATGATATCAAAACAGCGTCACTTACCTTAGATTTTGGTAAAATGACCTCTTTTAACCGCTTCTTGGTGCAAGAACCCATTTCATTGGGGCAAAGAGTAAAATCATTTTCATTGGAAGCTATGGTAAATGGAAATTGGACGGAAATAGCCAAAGAAACTACCATCGGTTATAAAAGAATTTTGAGATTCCCAACTGTTGAAGCGACTAAGCTACGACTCAATATTTTGGACTCAAAAAGCTGTCCACTTATCTCAAATATCGAGGTTTATAAAGCTCCAATTGTGCTTACTCCGCCAGCAATTATTCGTGACAAAGAGGGTTTTGTGAGTTTTCAATGGGGGGATAAAGAATCTGAAATTTATTATACTCTAGACGGAAGCCAACCTACTTCCAGATCTCCGAAATACACAACTCCTGTAAAAACAGCAGATGGTAAGGTAGAAATTAAAGCGATTTCGTATAATCCTTTCACCAAGCAATCAAGTATAGTAGGTGAAGAGTCTTTCGATATTTCAAGAAAATCATGGAAAATAGTTGAAGCAAAAGATATTAATGCCAATCAAATACTTGATGGTAACTCAAATACTTCCTGGCATCAGAAAAATGGGGATTTGGTAATTGATTTGGGGAAACAGGAAAAAATTTCAGGATTCCGTTATTTACCAGCACAAAACTGGTGGGAAGAAGGCAGTATCATCACGCATTTCCAGTTCTCAACATCAACAGATGGTATAAATTGGAAATTGGCAAACGAAGGAGAATTTTCAAACATAAAGAATAATCCTTTTTGGCAAACTAAAAACTTTGAGCCTGTACAAGCCAATTTCATAAGATTTACTCCAATGAAAACAGTAAATCCTGGCTCTGATTTTGGAATTGCAGAATTTGATCTAATTACAAAAGAATGATTTATTTAACCAATTTATAATATGAATAAAAAACTAGTTTTTGGATTGTTAGCCCTTTACGGTGGCTCAGCTTTTGCCCAACCAGTACCACGACCTGCGGTTATTTCACCGGAGGTACATCCTGACAATTCAGTCACTTTCAGGTATTATGCTCCCGTGGCAAAAGAAGTAAAACTTAGCGGGCAGTTTGAAAAAGGAGCCCTTACATTGCAAAAAGATGATCAGGGAATTTGGAGCATAAAAACCAACCCCATCAAACCCGATATGTACCCGTATTCTTTTTCGGTGGATGGTGTAACGGTAGCCGACCCCAATAACTCAGCCTTATTTCCCAATGAGGGTTTTCAAAGCAGTCTGGTTGAGATTACCGGCAATACTCCATTAGTACATACCTTGCAAAACGTACCGCATGGAACGGTATCTTATCGCTACTATCAATCCGCTGATCTTGGAACGAGACCGGTGGTAATTTATACTCCACCCGGTTATGAAACTAATCCCAATACCAAGTATCCAGTACTTTATTTATTACATGGCACTACCGACACAGAAGAAACCTGGACTAAGGTAGGCCGTGCGAATATCATTTTGGATAACCTAATTGCTCAAGGAAAAGCCAAGCCCATGATAATTGTAATGCCTTATGGAAGAGCTTATCCGGTTATTTCAAAATCGTCAGGTAGTTTACGCAACTGGGACAATCTGCAAGAGTTTGAAAAAGATTTTTACGGAAACCTCATGCCTTGGGTAGAAAAAAACTATCGCACCATCAACAACAAAGACAACAGAGCAATGGCGGGCTTCTCAGGCGGCGGCGGTACTACGATGTATCTGGGTTTTAACCACAGCGAAAAATTTGCCTATATCTGTGGTTTTGCCCCTGGGTTACTCAATTCAGAATTTGAACGCAATCATGCTCTTGCTTTTAAAAATCCTACTCAAACGACCAAAAACCTTAAGTTACTTTGGATAGGTGTAGGCACAGAAGACCCGCTTTACAAAGTAGATAACGAATTTATGGGACTTCTTGACCAAAAGGGAATTAAATATGAAAAGTACTTTACTGACGGTGGCCATACCTGGATGAACGTAAAGAATTATTTCAGTATAATCGCTCCAAAACTTTTTAAATAACTATTTATTCAATCAAAAAAAGAAACAAAAATGAAACAAAAAATCAATCTTAAACTGCTCGGAGTGATATTCTCCGTATTAATGACTTTTTATGGGCAAGCCCAGCCACCAAGAGGCCCTTACGTGGTTTCTCCGAAAGTAAATCCTGATAAATCGGTTACTTTTTCGTATCTGGCACCCAATGCAACTAACGTTTTACTGGATGGAGGTCAATTTGGTGCAGCCAACGTTCCCATGACCAAAAATGCGGAGGGCGTTTGGTCGGTTACATTTGGACCGATAAAACCGGATATTTATCCCTATGGATTTAAAGTAGATGGCATTACTGTTAATGACCCTGCAAACACTTATTTATTTCCAAATGAGCGATTTAAAGGAAGCCTGGTTGAGATTCCCGGAGATACACCTGCAGTATATGCCCTCAAAAACGTACCCCACGGCACTATTTCGTATGAATTATATCCCGGTATAGAAGGTAGCACGGGAACTTTTGTGATTTATACTCCTCCGGGATATACTAAAAATACCAAAGCCAAATATCCGGTGTATTACCTGATAAGTGGAACTACTGATACCGAAGAGACTTTTTGGAAAGTGGGAAAAGTAAACCTGATGCTGGATAATATGATTGCTGAAGGAAAAGCAAAACCTATGATTGTAGTGATGCCTTATGGAAATCCAATGGCACGAATTGCCGAGCAAACCGGCAAAGAAAAACCATCGGATGTAATGAGCCGCGATGGAGACGATGCCCTGAAACGTATGAAACTCTTTGAAAATGACCTCGTAAATCATGTAATTCCTTTTGTAGAAAAAAACTACAGAACTATTCCCAATCGCGATAACAGAGCCATTGGTGGCTTTTCAAGAGGTGGCGGACAGACCCTCAGAACTGCTTTCAACAACGTAGATAAGTTTGCCTATGTTTGCAGTTATGCTTCTTATGTTTCTCCAGCCGAAATGGATAAAAATTTCACCAATATCACTGCTGATCCTGCCAAAACCAACAAAGATTTCAAACTCCTGTGGTCAGGCATTGGTACTGAAGATTTTCTATATAAAGGCACTACTGAATGGGAAAACTACCTGAAGGAGAAAAAAATAAATGTAAAAACCTTTGCGATTCCCGGCGGACATACCTGGATGAACGTGAAGCAATATCTGAATGAAACTTTACCTGTATTGTTTAAATGACCATGAAAAATTCAAAAATACGGATACTGTTTTTATTCATTTCTATTTTCCTTTCGAAGGAAATCATAGCCCAAAGGCCACCTGCCATCAGTTCACCGGATGTTCATCCTGACAAAAGTGCTACTTTCCGTTATTTCTCTAAAACGGCCAAAGAAGTCAAACTTTCAGGTGAATTTTTAAAGGAACCGGTTGACTTAAAAAAAGATACCACAGGTATTTGGAGCATAACTGTTCCGGCTATTAAGCCGGACATTTATCCTTATAATTTTGTGGTTGACGGCGTGGGGGTACAAGACCCAAATAATACTTATGTTTTTGCCAATGAGCGGTTTAAACGTAGTATTGTAGATGTTCCCGGGGATCAACCTTTGGTTCATTCTCTTCAAAACGTACCTCATGGAAAGGTTTCATATCAATATTATGAGTCAAAAACTTTGGGCGTAACAAGACAACTTCTGGTATATACTCCGCCTAATTTTGATGCCAGTGGAAAAACCAAATATCCGGTTTTGTATTTGATACATGGTGGGTCAGATACTGAAGAAACCTGGACTAAGGTGGGAAAAGCCAACCTTATTGCTGATAACCTCATTGCTGCGGGGAAAGCAAAAAAGATGATTATCGTGATGCCCTACGGAAATGTGCGTCCGGCTCCAATGCCCGATTTTACAAAAGATGTAATCAATGACATCATTCCTTTCATTGAGGACAATTATCCTGTGGATAAAAACAGCTCCGGAAGGGCTGTTGCGGGTTTTTCGGTAGGAGGAGGCCAGACACTGAACATTGGTTTTACCAACACCGATAAATTTGCTTACATCTGTTCATATGCTCCGTTTACTGCAACAGAAGAGTTCAGGAAAAACTTCGACAGTTGGTCGCCTGATGCTGCAAAGATCAACCAACAGCTTAAGCTTTTCACGATAAGCGTAGGTACAGATGATTTCCTGTATGAAAGTGTAAAGAAGAACATTGCGATGTTTGAAGAAAAAGGAATCAAAATCAAGCCTTTGATAGTTGATGGTGGCCATACCTGGATGAACTGTAAACTATTTCTGGCAAATTCATTAGAACAAATATTCAAGTAATTAATTATTTATTCTCAACCATTCTACAAATGAAAAAAAACGTTTTAAAAATCGCATTGAGCACCTTATTTACTGCAAGTATGGTGTGGGCACAGGCTCAGATTGCTGAAGACTTCAAGCCTTCTGTTATGAACCAACCCGGTCAGGAATATCCTATGGTCAATTCGCAGGGATATGCCCGTTTCAAAATTCTGGCACCAGCTGCCGACAGCGTAAAAGTTAGCCTTGGCCTTGGAGGCCGTGGTGGTACCAGACTCAAAAAAAATACTGACGGCTACTGGGAAGGCACTACTGAGGGACCCATGGATGAAGGTTTCCACTATTACAATGTAAATATTGACGGCGGAAAATTTAATGATCCGGGTGCCAAAAACTATTATGGTTCTATCAGATGGGAAAGTGGAATCGAGATCCCGGCCAAAGATCAGGATTTTTATGCTCTGAAAAACGTTCCGCATGGCCATGTACAGCAAGTATTGTTTCCTTCTCCAAGTACAGGTACTTCCCGCAGAGCCTTTGTTTATACTCCTCCGGGATATGAAAAAGGCAAACAAAAATACCCCGTGCTCTACCTTCAGCATGGCTGGGGAGAGGATGAAACCGCATGGATGAACCAGGGACATGCTAACCTCATCATGGATAATCTCATCGCCGAGGGCAAAATCAAGCCTTTTATCATCGTAAACACTTATGGTATGACCAATGAAGTGAAGTTTGGCAAGATCCGTGAATTTGACATCAAACCATTCCAAACCGTTTTGGTTGATGAACTCGTTCCCTATGTTGACAGCCATTTCAGAACCATAGCCACCAGAGAAAAAAGAGCCATGGCAGGCCTTTCGATGGGAGGAATGGAAACCAAAACCATCACCCTGAACAAACCTGAAGTTTTCGGGTCATTCGGACTTTTAAGTGGTGGTACTTATGCTCCTGCTGACTTCAAAGACAAAATCAAACCCTTGTATATCCATTTGAGTTGTGGCAGTAAAGAGCGTCCTGATGGAATCAGAAAAGCTACTGAAGAGCTAAAATCGGCAGGTTTTAATGCTGATGGCTATATTTCAGAAGGCACCGCCCATGAGTTTTTGTCATGGAGAAGGGCTCTTTACCAAATGGCTCAAAAGCTTTTCAAATAACATCTTAATCGATATTCATGAATTATCCTTTCGAGAAAACATTTAATAAACCTCAAAAGTCATTATGGCTTTTGGGTTTATTGTTTATTATGGCATTTTCATTAAATGCCCAAAAACCGGAATACAGAAATGTATTTAAGGAACATGGTCACTAGTGTCCCATTAAAATTCAGACACTAAAACGAATTAAATAAATCTGGCTCATTAAGGCTATATCGTTCTTTGTCATTTTGAAATTTAGTTTTGA